>ERZ781274.49-NODE-49-length-107609-cov-4.714869_pt1 | contig 107609 bp, 93 predicted proteins | sample MGYA00375852_ERZ781274 | MGnify/ENA primary metagenome ERZ781274 (study PRJEB29790, sample SAMN03653692) | human gut metagenome | host: Homo sapiens | place: USA: Dallas, Texas | collected 2013-07-09 | study: EMG produced TPA metagenomics assembly of the Gut...
CACTGCCGCGAGCGCGGCGCCAAGAATGTATCCGGCGGACTGAATCGCCTGCATCACTCCCGATAGGCGAACGAGATGCTCTGGCGGGGCGAGATGGGGCGTGAGGGATTGGGAGGCCGGCGTGTAGAACGAAGTGCCAGCTGCGCGGAGAAACAGGGCGATGAGTATTGACCACGCAGGTAAGCTGCCGGCCAACGAGGCAATCGCCAAGGCGGCGCCCACCGCGGCAACGAAGAGGTCGGCGCCGATGAGAACACGTTTCAAAGGCAGCCTGTCGACAACGGCGCCCGCAAGGACTCCGAACAAAGCAATCGGCAGAAAGCCTGCTAACGATGCCAGGGAGAGGAGGGAAGATGATTCTGTCGTGAGGGCGATATGCCAAATGAGACCCATTTGGAGAATCAAGCTCGTCAATGTCGACACGAGCTCCCCGCCCCATACGAAACAAATCTTAAATTGCCATGAATGGCACAGCGAAACAGACCTGCGCCGAGAGGTTTCAAATATCATGGTTATGTCCAATCGTGAAATGGCGTGCAGAAAAACAGCGCGACGCCACAACAGCGCCGCTTTCTAGGCGCTCATCCACGTGCGGAAAAGACCAACCACGACACCCCTCCTTTGTTAATTCGGTCTGGCAAACCATGTAATATTAACGAGGCTTGAGTTTGCCTGTCAAGAATCGACCATCGGAAAGGGCAATCCTCTCTGGCCATTCGATTCCTTTTGTATCTTTGGTTGCATAGGTGACCCGCCAGGGCTATTACGCGTGGAAGAGGCGCCTGCCGAGCTGGCCGATGAGGCGCTGAAGATGGCCCTGGTCAGGCGAAACGATCCCAAGGGATGCGTACATCATTCGGATAGTAAGAATGTTGCCAGCAGGTTTTGCGGCAACCGCAAAGGAGCCGTATCCTGCAGCTGGAATCACGTTGCAGCATCCTGACCCGCATTCCGATTGGCGGACGGCCCGCTTCGGCATCCTGACCAGCACAGCGATCGAGCCTTGTCATTCCTTGGATATGCCGGTTGCTCGGGGCGGTCCCGACGGAGGCCCTCGCCTCCCCGGTCCGTGACCCAAGAAGGGCAAGCATGCTGATCTGCATGGCTGGTTCCTCCTTTATGTAGACGACCATGCAAAGAAGGGACAACCGAGGAGGCAGGTTACTGATGCGGGCTCCCGCACGCCCATGACTACCCGACGGGCTGTTTTTCATCTCCGATGCCCGCATTGCAGCATGAACGAATGTGCCTCGACATCTCTGCTGGCATGGTACGACTGGGATCGCACCTCGACGCATCCTTGCGCATACTGCCTTCCAAGTTTCGAAACCGGGAAGGAAAGTGTATGTGAGCGACGATATCGGCGCCGATTCGACGCTCGAGAGGGAGATTGCGCCGATTCTATCCATCGGGGATGCATTCCCGAAGATTCTCATCACTCGCACGAGGCATGAGCCCCATACCCGGGAGGGCGTGCTCGTGCTGAATTTCGCGAGGTGGCTGCTTGGCGGGTAGGGTTCTGAACGTCGCATTGGGATATCGCGCGACAGGGCACGCAGGGCTGTTTGTGCCCGCACGGGAAACGCCGTCGCCATGCGGGCGGCCTGTCGTGTCCGATTAGCCTTTTGCTAAACAGGCTTACGCCAACTCATGGGCAAGCCACCTGAGACTATTCACTTTGCTTATCGTTGACAAAGACCTGTGGCCTGCGGTTTTGTGAACGGCTCGTAAGCCACCCGCGTCGACTCACTTACTGTTGAAGCTGGTGGTTTGCAGGCTCAAAGGCGGTTGAGTTTCAAAACGGGCGTTTTTCGGCGATATCGAGCCTCCAAAGGCGGCTCTCCGTGCCCCTTGGGACAAAAATAAAAACTCAATACTCTGAGTTTGAAAATGGTTTTTGAAGTTGTCCCAGCTTTTGTCCCCGAAGCCGATGAAACGCGACGTCGCGTCATTCAGCGGCACTCACTTCGAGATGCCGCCGAAAACTGGGTGCAACTGGAGTGACGAGACGGCAAAACTATAACCACCGAGTGGGAGTGACGCTCTCCTTCAGCTGAGCGCACAGACTCAAAGCCCCGGCCTCGTCCCTGATTCGTGGGACGAGGCCGGGGCCGCGTCGTATCCACGACGCTCAGTTGGTCCTCGTGTTCGTCAGGTGGCGGCCGATGTAGCCGATGTAGACCTTGCCGGTTGTTTTCGTGTCCGCGTAGTAGTACATGCGCGGGGCATTTTGGTCGCAATGGGTGGGAGCGAAGTGTGCCCACATCTCGATCTCCCCACTAGGATCGACTTCTCTCGGCACGGGCCGTGTGCGCTCCCGCCGCATTTTCTCGTTACCCTTGACCGTCTCGCTTTCGTTCGACTTGTGGCGCGCCGCAGAGCACGTGCGGTATCCCTCCGGCGGATTTGCCAGGTAGTCATGCACGTTACCTCCGGCGAAGTCACCGGCTTCTCGAGCACGCATGTAATCGCGCAGGACGAGGACATAGTTCCAGAACTCGGCGGCATAGCGGCTCGACGCCAAAGCGTCGAGCTTCAGAATGTCCTCCATCATGCCGTCAGGATCGCTCAAGACCACGTAGTTCGTGACCGTGTCGAAACTGCCCAGCGTCATACGGTCAAAGAACTCTGACATGCATGTGGGGCGCGCATCCAGCTGTTCTTCCACGAAGTCTCGCTCGACGTCGGTCGCGCCCGGATTCTTCACCTTCCATTCCAGGTATTGATTGCGCCGCGCCAGGTTCTCCCGCTCTTCCTGGGCCTCGCTCAGCTCGCGGTCGAGGTTGTCGTAGTCCTCTTTCAGGGTCCGGATCTCCTCGCTGTCGTCAGCCGCTCCGTCCAGGAGTTCCTTGGCCGCCTGGAGCTCGCCGCTGAGCTTATCCCGTTCGCTCGACAGCTCCTCGTATGTGCGGTTCATGGAGTCTAGGCCACTGGACAGTGCCATCACTCCGCTTGTCAGATCGGCGGGTGTGCGGGGGCTGAAGGACGGCAAGAAGCGGCGAATCAGGCGGCGTAGCGGCTCGTACCACGCCAGGTGTGGGGACTCGCTACGCTGCGGTGCAGGCTCGGCAACCACAGCACTGCCGCTCCCGTCAGATACATGCGCCCCCGGTGCCGCACCCTCCGGCTTCACCAGTTCAGGCTTACTCGACTCCTCGACCGGCAGCACCGCCTCGTGAGAGAGCACGGACAGAGACTCGGCGACCCGCTGGCGCACCCTCTCATCGAGCAACTCCGCCGATTCTGTCGCCTTGCGCAACGGGTAGAACGTCGGAACGGTCAGACGCTTCTTGTCCAGGGGCGCCTGCGCTCGGCGCAGCTCCTTATCCAGGCCTTTCTCCCACAGGTATTCGCAGGGCGTGCGCGCGATAATCGCCGACAGTTCAGGGCGAAAACGCTTATTCTTCTCGTCATAGCCGCGCAGCAGTGTTGCCGCAGAGAGTACCCTGTGCCGGAACCTGTCCGTCGGATCGTCCGGTCGAAAACCTGGCAGGTACGTGCGCAGGCTCCCCCTGGGCATAACACACTCCTCCCCGATCCGTTCGCGGAACTGACGGTAGGCGTCGGGCGTTAGGAGGAAGTAGGATGCACAGCCGAGCGAGTCCTTAGTCAACGAACCAAGAATTTCCTTCCATCGACATTTCGCCACGAGGTCCCCTTCTCCGCTCCCGTCCGTAAGCGGTGCGGCTACGACGACGGAGGCACGCCTGCGTTCGTCACGGATCCAGCCGATTAACTCCTCGACCTGACGGTCGTCGGAGATGGATTGAAGAGATTCCGACAGCGGCATCCCGCGGTCATTGCAGTGGCCCTCACTGATGAGATCACGTACCAGCCGCGGAGGCTTCGCGTCCCCTTCAAAGTCGCGCGGTGGGGTGACCTCGATCCAGACCACATCCCGATAGTTTGACTCTTTGGTCGCGTGCATGGCGAAGATTCGCGTCGTCCACTGCTGGTGGCCATCGCCTGTGCGTTCGACCATTTCAAGGAGTTGGCGTTCGTAGTGTTTGTCCTCAGAGGTCTCCGTTAGTTTCGTCGCGACGATATCCGCGACGCTCCCCTTCCAGGATGTCAGCTCGCCGAATCGGTAGATACCCTCCTCTTCGCACTCAATGCGTGCACTCCTACCCTCCAGTGGGTACTTGTTGTGCGCCCACTCATGAAAGATGCGGTCTGCGGTTTGCAGCGCACTTTCCTTGCCGTCCAGTTCCACAATTGCCCTGTAGCCACGCGCCATCGCATTACTCCCAGTTCGACGTTATTAGAAGCAATATGTGCATCAGCTTACATCTACCGAATAACCACGACAGCAAAATGAAGCCACGAATCTCGTTCGTTACCCGCATGCAGAGCCCCGGCCTCGTCACTATGGAATGAACTGCCTCCCATTTCTTGGACATCGAAATTGAAGTCCAGGGAATGGGAGGCTTTTCGTGTCTGTGGATCTGGGGTTGAGGCATGATCGTTTGCTTCGGGAGCAGGCGGTGGAGATGTTTGAGAGGGGATTTGGGTATGGTTTGACCGCCAGGAGGCTTGGTGTGTGTGCCGAGACTGTGAGAGAGTGACGGAAGATGTACCGCGTGATCGGGAGGGGCGGGCTTCTTGCCATGGGAGTAAAGCGGGCTAGATACTACTATGAGACCAAAGATGCCACGGCTGCCTGTCCAGCTAAAAACCTGATTATGAAAGATTCAACATGTCTCAAACCTTGCATGAGCGCGTTTACCACACCAGCAGCGGCAATGTCTTCTATTGGATAGACGCTTCTGCTGACACGGACGCACCGTGGCTTGTATTTCTTCCTGGTCTCACTGCCGACCACACCATGTTCGACGCACAGATGGCGTATTTCTCAGGTAAGGTAAACTGCCTGGTATGGGATGCTCCTGCACATGGGAAGTCGCGCCCATATCCGCTTGACTTCTCCATGGACGATTGCGCCCGTATTCTGCACGCAATTATGGAGGCTGAGAGCATCAAAGACCTCGTGCTTGTGGGCCAGTCGGTCGGCGGCTACGTTGCACAGGCGTTCATCGACCTCTATCCGAGAGAAGCCGCCGGCTTCGTCTCCATTGATTCAGCGCCGCTCAAGAGGAAGTACTACCCGACGTGGGAGGTCAAAGCGCTGCGCCATACCAAGTGGATGTACCAGTTTGTGCCCTGGTCGTGGCTGAAGGCGCTGGGATCGTGGGGCGTGGCAACAACCGCCCAGGGGAAGGCCGGCATGCGTTCCTTCATCGAGAGCTACGCCAAAGAGGAGTATGTGGAGCTCGCCGCGCACGGCTACAAGATGCTCGCCGATGCTGTTGAATCTAGGCGCGCTTACAACATTGACTGTCCGGCGCTCTTGCTCTGTGGGGAGAAGGACCATGCTGGCGATGTGAAAGTGTTTAACCGTAAATGGGCTGCTGGCGAGAAGATCCCTCTCGTGTGGATACCTGGAGCAGGGCATAACTCGAATGTTGATAATCCTAGCTTTGTGAACAGTAAGATTGAGCAACTCATGGTTGCGCTGAAATAGTGTTGGGTAACTGCAGTCTCTTCTTGCACATTTTCGTTAGCACGATGAGTGACATTTGTAGATCCACATTGCGTTCTATGTAGTCACTTCCTTCGCTTTAGAGTGTATTTCTCCAGATCATCGCGATCACTCTTCGCTCGGGATTTGTCACTCTTGGGTCGGGGAGCGGCCCACCCCGTCGGCACCCCTTTCACCCATGTAGTCAGTGCTGACTACATGGTGACTAAACGGCTCTCTCGATGAAAGAGTAGAAGGAATCCCAGCTCACCTTCCCCGCTGACTACACGGAAACGGGCTATGCGACGATTGAGTGGGAGTAAACCTTCCGCGTTGGTGCTGTGAATTTAACATGAGGGACCCCTGAATTAATGGCTTCAGGGGTCCCTTGCATATTGGTGATTACTCAACGGGTAGTAGCGTCGTTCTCATGTGCATGTTCTGTTTGCTCAAAGAAAAGTTGGCATAGATCTGCTCGAGTACACGCACACGGAAATCGCATGACACCAGCGGAATGGGAGTGCACTTTCGAGGATGACGAACGCGAGATTCTTGTTGTCCTTGCTGAGGGACAGGGAGCCAACAAGAGGAACGGATTTTGGGAAGTTTCCGTTGATTTTCTTGCGCACGTAGAGTGCGAGACCGGTACTTTGTTCCCAAATGAAGGGCGCTTGGTCTATCCCGCCACTGATGAGGACCATGATACGGGAGATATATTTTCTCGCTTTAAAGAGCGGACGATTTATCGCGTGAAGGTACGCAAGAAGATCCCCGAAGAAGTACCTGAGATTGTTACTGCTTCCTCGCAGAATCAGTTTCGAGTTGTCGAGGTTTGTGAAGAGAACCCGCCGTGTCCAGAGTTGGAAGAGATTCTGGCTGAATACTGCAGGCCAATCATCTTGAATGACGAGGTCCTAGGAGAGCTAACCCTGGATAAATCCCTGGGGGTCTTTGAGGGGAAAGCTCAGTGGCGCGGCGCGTCAATCGACATTTCGCTGGAGGTTAACCCGGCTCAAAAGGCGAGCTGGACGAAAGCCAGGAAAGCGATGAAGAGCCTGCTCGCAAGCCAAGAACAATGGGACCGCGACATGCGTGCCTGTGCGGCGCGCTCATTGACCGCGAACGCTCGCGATTGGCAGGATTCTGGGGACGACGAGGCTCCAGAAATTACAGAAGAGAGTTTTGCTCAGCGAATTGAGCTCAGCAGCATATCGATGAGCGCAGGCGGCTCATTTACTGCCTATTTTGACGATGATCAGATGTTCTTCGGACACTGCATCATGGTGCGAGGAACCCTAAAGAAAGGCGCCGTGTCGGCACATATGGGTGGGTGAGTATCGACTGCGCGCCCTCAGTTTTTGTGTGCGGTGATCGCAAACTGAAGAGGCAGACGCTCGGGATGCTCACGAAGATGCCAGCCTCCGGTGGAATCTTGTTCCATGAGTTTGCCCGCGGACGAGGGAGGCTCCAGACAGATCGAGGCCGATGTCGCGCGAGACTTACCCCTCCAGGGCACAATAGGATGCGTCGTCCACCGGTCCCAACCACTCGGTGCTTGTATCGTCTCCGGGATACTCGAATGCCAGGTGGCTGAACCAAGAATCAGCAGCGGCGCCGTGCCAATGCGGGGTGTTTGCGGGAACTTCCACGATGCTGCCCGGGTGTAGACGCTGTGCGAGCTTTCCTTCCTCCTGGTACCAGCCTTCACCGTCCACGCAGATCAGAACCTGTCCGCCGCCCCGAGAAGCGCGATGCGTGTGCCAGTGGTTGCGGCATCCAGGCTCAAACGTGACGTTAAAGATCGGCAGGTAGGCGTCCACGCCGCTTACCGGATTGAGCCACGAGCGTCCGCTGAAATACTGTGCAAACCCGTCATTTGGGCTCCCCATTCCGAAGAAAACCGCCATGCCCGGATTCATCAGCCGCGGCCTCGTTGTAGACCTCCTTCGCGAGCGTGAAAGCCGCCCACGCATTGGGCCATCTCGCGTAAAAGGCGATGTGCGTCAGGATTTCCGCCATCTCGGACTTGGTGATCCCGTTTGCTTCACTGTCATTGTGCCTTCCTTCGGTACGGGAAACCGTTACTTCTGGCCGTCGACGTCGGGCACGAATGCGGCGAACTGTGCGAGCCGCTCCTCTGTGTGCTCGAACATGGGCTTACCGCGGTCGAGGGTGGCGATCTGTGCCGTTTCCTCGTCTGTCAGAGCGAAGTCGAAGAGCTCGATGTTCTGTGCGATGTGGGAGGGAGTCTTGGAACCGGGGATCACGATGTGTCCCTGCTGGACGTGCCAGCGCAAGATGACCTGAGCCGGGGACTTTCCGTGCTTCTCAGCAATAGTCTGAATCAAGGCCTCACCCATGATGGAATCGTTTCCGCGTCCACCCAGCGAGTACCACGCCTGCAGCGCAATGTCCTGCTCCTTAAGGAGTGCCTTGAGTTCCGTCTGTGGGAAGTAGGTGTGACACTCGACCTGGTTGATCGCGGGGACAACTTCGCATTCATCGAGGATGCGCTGCGTTTGGGCGACGTCGAAGTTGGATAGGCCAATGGCGCGGAGCTTGCCAGCCTTGTATGCGGCCTCGAGCTGGCGGTAACCGGCGATGATGTTCCCTGCGGGCTGGTGCAAGATCATGAGGTCGATGTAGTCGACGCCCAGGCGTTCTAGCGTTTCGTCAACTTCTGTCTCCCGTTCGAAGAAGGAAGGCCATAGCTTGGTCTCAAGGAAAATATCTTCTCGGGCCTTGGAAGATGCGCGCATTCCGCGCCCAACCGCACGCTCATTCACGTAAACATTTGCCGTGTCGATCAGGGTGTAACCATTGTTGAGGGCGTAGGTGACAGAAGCTTGCGCGTCATCAGGTTCAAGCAGGTATGTGCCAAGGCCTACCTGGGGAATTTTAACGCCGTTGTTTGAGGTGATGGTTTCCATGGTTGCCCTTGTGACGGGTGGTACGGCTGTCGTAATTAGCCTAGTTCTTTGAGGTGGATCAGGCCCTATGAGAGGTGCCGTTGTGTGGGGGTGCTCTGATGAGTGCTCCCGGGCCTTTGAGCTAGGGATAAAAATAGGAGCGAATCCGTCAACGCGGACCCGCTCCCTAAACCATAAGGTTTGCTATCTGTCTGCTAGTCTAACAGGCCGACTCTCTCTGTCAATTCCCTGAGAAAACTCAACGCGGCAAGAAACGAAGGCACAGCGTCTTTCGTGTTGATTAAGTCGGAGTTGGCACTCACGTGATCAAATACAGCTTTAAGTTCGATGGTTGCGCGGGAGCGAGAGTTTCCTTCACTAATGAGCAAATGATGGAGAAGAATCACGGTCACGATCTCTTGTAATACGGGGTTCTTCATCCAATGCCGGCGTCGGGCTTTTGAAATTCCTGTTTCTGCGAGTAACCGGTTGACAGTTGACGATGGTCGCCGCTGGAATTCATTCTGCCTTCTCACAATGCTGTTAATAATGCATGAGCCGTGAGCGGCGGCATTTCGCAGTGAATTTACACGCTTAAGATCGTAGTGCAGATTTCTAAGTTGTTTATCATCCCATCGACTTGCGCAGAAATAAACAAAACTCCTGAGTGTTCCAAAAGAGATGAGTTCTAGGAATGCCCAGACTGGGAGAACGTCGTGATATTGATCGTTAATCCAGCTGTTATATGGACTCTTCAGGCTGCGCTGGATTTCTTGGTCGATGCGTGGGGAGAAGTCGGGGTCTAGCGTCTCAAGAAAAGAAGTAACGATTGCATATTCGTTTCCCTCATATTTCTCCATTTTCTGGAGTGTGAGGACCTTGGAAATGTGCTCAAGATCCAGTGTCATCCCGAGCAAAGCGTGACGTAAACGTTGATCGATGGAGGCCAGTAATCTAAGTTGAGCGAAGTCTGGTTTGTTGAACTGCGAATCCTCTGTGACAGATCCCGTGAAAATAGCGCGGTATGAAAGAATTTTAAAGAAATTGCACTTAGTGCTGAGGTAATGCTCAGCATCTCTTTTCCCGTGAAGGTCGAAACGAATACCTTCTGATTCAAGACGGAATATCTGGTCGTGTATCGGAATGAGTTTTTGCCTCTTGTGATTTTCTGTCCCCGTCATCATCCATCTCCTTTGATGGCGTTCCCTGCAGGTTTTCAGTTAGGGACTCCATTCTAGTCAGACTTTAATAGTTCGAACGAAGAAAGTGTGATGCCTGTGGATTGTGTGTATGGGGCTGAAGTTGTAGGTTTAATCCGCTGAGTTCCAGCCTGAGCTTTCTTTATTTCGAGTGGAAATAGCATTCAGTAAGGGGTCTCATGGATCTACTTGAGCACATGCACGCAAACGCTTGATTCAAGCGGGTAGGCGCCTGCCCTCAGTTTTTGTGTGCGGTGATCGCGAACTGAAGGGGCAGACGTTCGGGGTGTTCGCGAAGGTGCCAGGCTCCGGTGGAATCTTGTTCCATGAGTTCGGGCCACGGGCACCACGCAGCGCGCGGAGTTTCTTCGAGCTCATCGATCACCAACCCCGCGTTGATGAGAGCGGTGACGATCTGGCCAAGGGAGTGATTCCACTGGTGGTTCGTTGTGTGAGTAATCCGCGGCGCACCGGGGGAGTCCACGTAGCTTGAATCGTCATCCCACGTCATCGGAGCGTCCTGCTCAAAGTATGGCTGCTCGATCTTGAGTCCGTCGGAAACATCCTCCCCGATTGTCATGAACATCGGGTGGTCATCGCGGATGAAGAAAGTGCCGCCCGGTTTGAGCAAGGATGCGACGACTCGTGCCCACTGGGCGATATCGGGCAGCCAGCACAGAACGCCGATCGAGGTGTACACCAGATCGAAGTTTCCGGACACTGCTTTGCGTGCGTCGTACACGTTCGCGTGAACGAAGTCGACGTTAGCGCCCGCGCGCTGGGCGATGCTGCGCGCATGGGCAAGCGACGCCTCGGACAGATCGAGGCCAACGACGCGCGAGGCCCCGCGGCGCGCAAACCCGATCGTGTCGGTTCCGACGTGGCACTGCAGGTGGATGACTTCTTTGCCGGTGAGATCGCCGAATCTCTCGATATCTTGGGCGAGTTCGGCGCTTATGGCGGTTGGGTCCTCGAGAAGATGCTGATAGTCGCAGTAGTTTCCAGCCATGTGCAGCTCGGCGCGGTCGTCCCAGTTACGTTCGTTATCGGAAAACCATTGCGCTCGCCCGCTTGTGTCAGTCATGTGGTCATTGTATGCCGGTGGGATTTTGGTGCGGTGCGCCTGCCGAGGCGTAGGTGCCGGCTTGGCGTAGCTTGTCCGCCCTGCGCAGCTGCAGGTAGAGGACTGCAGCGGAAAAGAAGTCCGCGACGGCGAAGAAGTGCAGCGCTATGTGGAGCGCAGCGAAGGAACCGGGGAGTAGTCCGTGTTTTGTTGCTCGAAGCGAGGCCGCGAAGCCGTAGGAGGATGTCACGAGCATCAGGAGGTACGACATCGCAAGCAAGGGAACCACGACGAAAGGCTCTGCGAGAAAAAGCCCAGGGATGACAAACATGATCGTCGCGATGCCCGTGGCGTAGAGGAATATCAGTGTGTAGAAGGGGATCATGCAGAGCTTGAGGATCAGATCCCAAAAGGCAAGTCTGCGCGGGCTGTCCTCTGCTCGATCGATGCACGCGCAGAGGATATTTGCGATCCCTGCAATTAGTAGGAGAGTGCCCCACGTGGGCCAGTTGGTGCCCCAGCCGAAGACGTCATAAAAGGGTCCGCCGCTGTAGACCGCAACGATGAAAAGAAGCGGCAAGGCGGTGCGCACGACTCTGTACACGGCGAGCCTTCTTTCCGGTGAAAACTTGCACTACTGGCGAGGATATCACCGTGAAAAGTGCTCCTCTACAATCCCATCGAGTTGTGCGCGGATCTCCTGAAAAGGCCTGTTGAGGTCGAGCGTTCTCACGCTAATCGCATTCCCGCTCATCTGATACACGCCATCGGGGTAGACCTCTTCATCGGTCTTCGCATACAAGAGCATTCCTGACACACTGTGTGACTCACCGCTATGTGTGGCCTCCATATTCTTCACATACGTGAAGATCTGATAGAGGTTCCCCGAATGCAGGCTCCGCGTACTAAAACGCTCCTGCGTGGCGTGCGCATAGTACTTCGCGTCAATAATGAGCACCGTGTCTCCGCGCCTCAGAGTTACATCGGATCGCATCGTCGGCAGCATGTCATCGAAACCATCATCAAGCGCCCACGCAATATGCGGCGCACTCGCCTGAATCTCTGGATGCTCCTGGCGGTAGTACTCCAAAATAAATTTCTCGTACAAACGGCACATATTCTGCTCGTCCAGGAACTCGGCGAGCCGAGTCTCTCCACCTTCATTGGTGTGCAAAAGCCCCGAGTAAATCAGCCAACAGACATTGAGCAACATGCGATAGGTCTGATTATTGCGATCAAAAGGCATACGCCAGTTGGCCGCGCCGAGCTCGATATCCGAAACCTCTGCGAAGAAGAGGAGCAGCCTGCGCAATTCTTTCTTCCGAGGCCTCGAGATCCGTGAGCGCAGCAAGGCAGTGCACGTCACCTTGATGATCTGGTTCATTTGCGTGTCGAGCGAAAACTCGTCGTAACTGCACACCAACTGCCGGCGCAGAATTGAGCGCGTCTTGAGAGACTCCGTAACCTCGATTTTTCCGCGCAGAGACGACAGTGGCTCCGTAACGTCGACATAGGAGCGCCCGAGGCCTCGCTTAAGTTGGGAGCGCACGCCTCGGATCAGGATCTCCGCCAAGAGCTCCGCAGTGGAGGCAAATTCCTCGGTCGCAATGTCGCGATACCCCTGCTGGCGTAGCACCTGGAAGGCGTACGCGAGCATGTAGTAGGTGTTACGAATCGGAATCATTGGATCGAGCGGCGAAGAGCTTCGGACCAGAGGCGGACCTTTTCCTGGTCGTCGAACCAGTACTCGCCAAGCATGGGGATGAGCTCGTATTCAACGATTGCTGAAAGGCTGGCGTGATTGACTGTTCCTCCGACAAATCCACAGAAGTAGCTGTGCCCGATCATGAAGCCTTCACCAAGAGACTCGTCGCTCGCGATCTCGGTGTTCAGCCTGGCCACGCACGAAACCAAATTGTCGAAAGCGGCACTGTCCACGGCCTCGCGATAGCGCGTGAAACCAGCGGAAGAAAAGCCCGGGTTGAGGGTAAAGAAAGCAAAGCGGCGACGCAACGCATAGTCCAGCAGAGCAAGGGAACGATCCGCAGTGTTCATCAATCCGACCAGGTACACATTGCTTGGCACGCAGAAACGCTCGCGCGAATACAACAACTGGAGTTTGTTCTTCTCACCGCGCTTATCGTTCTCGATAAGCATGAAGAGCTCGCCGAAAATCTTTGAAAGATTTCCGCGGTTGATCTCGTCGATGATGAAGAAATAATCACGCTCATTGTCGTCGGCTGCCTGCTTGCAGAATGTGTAGAACGCGCCCTTGGAAAGCTCGAAACCGTCCGCGCAGGGGCGGTAGCCCTCGATGAAGTCCTCGTAGGAATAGCTTTGGTGGAATTGCACCATCATGACGCGTTTGGCGTCTTTCACACCCATCATCGAATACGCGAGTCTCTTCGCCGCGAAGGTCTTGCCGACCCCGGGCGCACCCTGCAAGATGACGTTCTTCTTCGCGCGAAGTAGCCCGGTGAGAGTGTCATATTGTTGCTCGGACATGAAAACTTCCGAGAGGAAATCTTCCTTGTCATATGCGGGGTATTCGATCGCAGGCTGGTCGTCGATGGCCTCATCGGCCTCGACCTCGAAAAGAGTTTCAATGGCTGAGACAAGCGTTGTTTTATCCGTGATGTCAGTCAGCGTTTTCATTACGGGTAGGCGATCAATTGCCCACTCGCCCTTGTGTGTCCACTCAACGCTGCGGAGGTTGGGGAAGTGTCCCTGGGCCTCGTCGTATTCGTAGTCTCCGGTGACGAGGCCGCGCCCGAGGATCTTCCCTCGACCTTCCTTTACGAAAACGATGTCACCGGGCTTGAGATCGTTGGCGAACTGCCAGAGCGTGTTGGCATCGTTGCGAGGGTTGGTCGTTCCTCTGCTTGAGCTGACGGCAAGGCGGATCTCTTCTTTGCTTGCGTACGCGGAAAGGTCGCCAACTTCGTGCCAGGCAAGTCCCATCACTCCCTGGCTGTAGAAGTCCTCCCACATGCACGCGCCCCTGCCTGGCGCGTAGAGCCAGTAGTGAGTCGTTTCAACATCGGCGTCACCGAGTGAGTTTTCGGAGGGGTCGCCCTCCTGAAGTGTCTTCTGTTCTTTGCGCTCTTCATTCACTTTTTTCGCGTTAGTAAATGCCGCATGGGCAATCTCAGGGAATGATGTGAATGGATATTCTGTGCTTTCGCACGCGGATGCAACTAGATCGCGGATTTTTAGGTATGCAGTACCTGTAATTGGTTCTTTTTCTTTATCGGAAGGAACGAGATTTGCAATCTCTTCCCCGCAGGCTTCTTGGGAGTGCAGAAACCAACGGTTACGGCTGTCCAGATTGATGAAGAACCGTGGTCGAATCCAATACAGGCCTGTCGTGAGTTTCTGTCCTAATCCACGCTGGCCCAGTGTCGCGTCAAAAGCGACCGTAAAATCAGCGCGGTTATCAGGGGAATCGTTGTCGGCCAGCGCGATCCCGGCTTCAAAGACGCGCCAGAGGTTTTCGATATCCTGCTTGCGCGTTTCGCTGTCGAAGGCGTTGAATGTCGCCGCGAGGTTGTTAATTCCGGGGGCTCCGTTGAAAGTGACCGGCCGCGTCGCATTGATGCCGAATTCCTGTGCCAAGGCGTCAACAATCGCTACGCGTTTTGCGTTGGTGATCCCTCGTGTAAAGAGGCCGAACACAGTGAATGGATCGATGTCCTTGGGAGTACTCGTGTGGTCGATTGTTGGCAAGGGGATCCCTGCTCGGGCATAGGCGCTCGACAAGTGCTTGAGTAGTGCTCGCCGATCGTTCGCGTATTCGAGTAGGGCACTAGCGAGCTCCTCGTAGAACTCAACCCAAGCGAATTGACCCGTGTCCATAGCGGCCTTCCTTGAACGCGCTTGTAAACCTGGGTCTAATGCTAGTTTGTGTTGGGGCGTTATTGGCGCAGGCGCTTAGTCTCAGTGCTAATAATCAGCAGGACTTCGATAACAGAAGCGGAAATCGCACTTGCAAAGGCGACATTCGAGTCGAGCTTGAGCGCCGGAATTCCCATGAGCATCCCGCATACGTAGGGCACGAGCCACACCAGCCACACACCAATGCTCAGGCGGTGGAAGCGTGAAAGCGTTTCGGGGTTCTTCTTCGCGTAGGCGATGGTTGCCCGCGCGGCATGGATGATCATGAGGATGATCGCGAGCAGCCCGGTGGTTGCGTGCGCCAGATTCGCCGAGTTGCCTCGGGCGATTACAGACATGACAGCAGTTCCCGCGGTGTCAAAGACCAGGCCCATGTAGAAGAAGATGATGTGTCCGAGCTTGAGCGTGCCCGCTCGACGCTCGGCAAAGACGCCGATCGTGTAGAAAACAAGTGCCAGAGTGATAGCCGTAGAGGCGATTGCGATCATGGTTGTCCCGTTCCGTTGATTGATGGATCTGCAATCCATGCTAGGAACGCGTGCGTGAACAACAATCCCCTTGTGTTCACGCGAGGCTTTTACTTCGCGTTGTAGAGTCCTCGCTCAAGGAAAGTCAGCAAAAGTTCGCAGTCCTCGTCCCCCTTCTCAAGGGAGGTGAGCAGTGATCGCATGGTGAATTCTGCGATTGCCGAGGCTGCAGTTCCTTGGGGGAATAGCGCCCAGTTAATGCGCGTGTCCTGCTCGAGGACGCTTTCGAGCTGAGCGCGCGCGTGTGCGAGGACGGACCCCATGGCCTCGTGCGCGGCTAAAAAGTCCTGTTTGGGCAGCTCTTCGTGGTCGCGGAGCCACTCGCGGTGGAATGATGCAAAGGCTGCTTCCGTCTGCTCCCAGAGTCTGCGGCAAAACTGCACGAAGGACTCATTGTCGTCGATTCGGCACAGTTCTTGCGAGAGTGAGAACTCAAAGTAGCGTCGCGCGGCGGCGACCATGATGTCGCTCTTGGAGGGGAAGACTTTGTAGAGGTATCCGACGGAAACTCCCGCGTCCTCGGCGACCGCTCGGGCGGAGATCGCGGCAAGGCCGCCCCTTGCGCCGATCGAATAGGCGGCTTGGATGATGCGCTCTTTGTGGTCGAGAGTACTCACTTGTGGGTTCCTCGCCTGACGTGTTGGGGATGGGATGTGTCTATACTGAACACTGTTCATTATAGAGCGAAACCGGCGAGAGGAGGATTTTCGTGCCCAAGCAGGTCATTGATAAAGACAAACTCATCGACCAGGCGTATTCGATTGCCGCGCGCGAAGGAATCTCCGCGCTCTCCGTGCGAAAACTGGCCGCGGCATGCGGAATCGCCGTCGGCTCGGTCTACATGTACTTCCCAACAAAAGCGGACCTGACGGCCGCAGTATTCACGCGATTCTTTGGTCAGGCGCTCTTCGAGGAGTGTTGCAAGGTTGACGGGCTCGAGAGTTTCACTGACTACGTGCGGAAATTGCGTAGTGCTTTGGGCGCGGCTTTGGCGGAGATGGATGTTGATTGGTTCGCCGAGATGCGCCGACTTCCCCGCAGTGAGCACGAGGCCTTGGAGGCTGCGCGCGGTCCGATGCTGGCTCACATGGAACAGGGGCTCCAGCATGTGTTGGATGCGGATCCAGCGCTCGTCCGCTCAAGGTTAGTTGGCGCCCTGAGCCCCGAAAAACTCTGTCCTTTTGTTCTGGGGACGATCTTTACCTCGCTCATGGAGGGCTCTGATTGTGAGCCCCTTTTCGCCCTTCTTGATACCAGCTTGTACGAGGCCGTGGCTGAGAGTCGTGCTTCAGAAAGCGTTGCCGCGGCCCTGATTGAAAAGAAAGATTGCTGATGACACTGCTCAAAATGAAGAAAGAGAACCTGATTACCGTGGCCGGTATTGTCTGGCTGCTGGCGGGTATGAACGTCGCACTGATCGGTGTGCGTGCTGCCGTTGACATGAGTGGTGCAGCTGTTGGGATTGTCGTTGCACTTGCTGTTGCTGCAGTTGCTGCTTTCTTCGCCTTCCACGCCATGTTCGGCAAGATCGTCCTGAAGAATGCGCAGAGGATTCGAAGCCTGGACGCAGATCGCCTGAACTTCCTGCAATTCTTGGATCTCAAGGGTTACCTGATCATGGCCTTCATGATGTCCTTCGGATTTGGGCTGCGCCTAAGCGGGCTTATTCCCAACTGGTTCTTCGCGTTCTTCTACACGGGTCTGGGATGTGCTTTGACGCTGGCGGGGGCCAGCTTCCTGCTGCACAGGGCGTTTGGTGAGGGGTGGACTTTTCATGCACGGAGGGTGGGTGAATAGTTATTGTGCTGCTTCCTGTTGAACTTGAGCTTCTTCGATTTCAGAGCGGGCGCCTTCTGAGGGTATCGCGCCACTCTCGCTATCTCGGAAACTAGATAACATTTCCTTGAGTACTGGGACAGCATGCAAACTGGCTGAGAAGTACTCCCAGTTATCTTCGGATGTTAATGGACGTTGGGGGAAATGCTTCTCTTGTTCATCTATTCTCTTGGTAATGGCGTCTTGATTTCTCCGTAGAAAGTCTTCAAAAGCCTCACGTTCGTGCTCGCTCTTAAATAGTAATAAGTGTGATAGAAAATCGTTTTCGGCTTTTATATTCGATGGAGTGTCAGTGTTGAAATAAAAGTCACGAAGTGACCAGGCTATGGAGTCTTCAATGAAATAACAATATGCAATATCAAAAGGTGTGCTTGTTTGGTATTGGCTCCGGAGAAAATATGATCGTTCAGGCGCTGGTGTGATAAATAGTCCTTCATTTAAATTTGTGCCGGCAGTGGTAAATAGCTTGGTCTGATGGTAAAAAACCTCAATGTCGTACCAAATTTGTTTATCACTATCCTGTCGAGGAAGATAATATTCCCAACCATGTCTATCGTAGGCTTTTCGGAAACTGACAGTGTATTCTGGCGCGAAGTCGTAGTACATTTTTTCTATAAATTTATCGTCTTCGTCTCGCTCTAGAAGGGTCCAGTTCTCTTTATCTCTCAGCATGAGTTGGACTTGCTTGAGTGGTGATAGTCCTAGCGAGAAGTGGTGTCTCCAGATCGCCTCGATTTCGCGCCAACTTGCACCTTGTTTTTTGGGGGAATTTCGGTCCCCTTGGCGGTTTAAAATGATGTTTGCATAAATGTTTGCATCCCCTTTAGAGAGCATATATGGCATATCTTCGGGTCTGCTTTTGATTGCGATGATATCCAGCAAGGAGTTCTCATATTGCATTGAGTGCATAAGTATAAAAGGCGGTTGACCGCCCTTCCATTGCATGTTTTTGAGCATGTCGATAATGTCAGATTGTGTTTTTCGGTTTTCGTCGTCTGAAATATCAACCGGTGAAAAGTCCTTGTCGGAAATTCCAAAGATTAAATATGAGGTACTGCTCTCGATATTGTTCGCAAGGCAGATAATGTCGGCCTTCAGTTCTGAGCGATCACTGTGCCATTGTTGTTTGAAATCCCAATATGTTCCTTCTCTTTGGAGCTTGATGAGAGTGGGAATTTCTTCCTCGATTTGTTTGATAAAACGACGTGTGTAAAACGCTGAAGTGACTGGCATGCTGTCCATTGTTTGTTCCTTCCGTGTATATCGGGCAAATGCAAATGATGTTCGTATAGCAGTTGGTTGCAGTAGTCAGTTTCTGAAGACCGGGGTATCTAGACGCGAATTGACATCAACGTGAAGTAAAGATTTAGCTTGTTGTTTTTTGGAATCGGTTGGCTTGTCCGATAGCGGCTGAATCATCCTTTTAGTATGACCAGCCTGAATCAGTACCGTGATTTCCGCCTTGAAAACGCGGTGTGAAATACAAGCCGGCTGTCAGTTTACACTCAGCCCGCACCGCCTTGTGACGACTTGGGAATCAAATTTTCAGAATCGTCTGAATTTATCCCCAAACACCTCTGCCGCGTTCTCCCAATTCACACCATCGGCCCCGTGCCACCAGTTCAAGGGATATGACAGGCTCTGCCTGAGGTCGCCGGTGTCGCGCTCGAGTGGGGGAGTGAATGAATGCAGAAAACCGGGATGTCCTGGCGTCTCGAGAATCCCGCAGATTCCCAGGGTCTCGACGATTCCAACGGCCTCGGCCTGGTTACAGGGAAGCAACTTCGCGGTACGGATAGCGGTTGCCAAGGCAGTGCCACTGGCCTCGTCCTCCATGGAATCAGCCAGCTCCAAGATTGACCGCAAAATCTCCACATCAGCATCGCTCGCAACCCGCCGCTTCATCAGTGCGAACTGCTCCAAGAAAAAGATCGGCTTCCCGATCGTTCCCCAAATGCCGCCGCCCTTGTGCTTCACCCAGTTAAAGAAGGTACCCGTCAGCTTCTCCGGAAGCTCCTGAGTCCGGCCTCGGTCACAAGAAAACCAGCTGCGCGCATACACGTAGGACGCCAAAATATAGCGGTAATCCATGTCGCGCGAGGACAAGCTATGCAAAAACGCCTGCGCCGCATCTTCTAAAGACACAGCCTCAAAGCATCGCTCCAGGACATCAAGCGCCTGGTCATGAATAATAGGCTGATCCTCAACAACCACCCCCATCTTCCGGGCATAAGCAAGCTCCTCAGCACTCACCGAATGCTTCTTCCGATCGTCCATCAAGCGATTCAGAATCTGAACAGCCTTCTTATCCACGCTTGCCCGCCCGTCGAAGTGCCTGCAACAGCGGAAACCGTATAGCTCAGAAGCGCATACAGCCCCACAACCCTAGAACCCCAGCAGCCTGCGATAAATCGCCGCGTCCTCTTCCGAGAACACATCAAACACAACGACCATGGGGGACTGGGTCGCAGTGAGCCACTGATTGACCACATCTACCGCGACCTCGGCAGCATCCTGCTTCGGGTAGCCAAAAACGCCTGTCGAAATACAACAGAAGGCAAGGGAGCCCATCCCGCTCTCCTGCGCTAAATCCAGGCAATTCAGGTACGAGCTCATCAGCTCAAAACGGTACATGTCCGCATTCGCACCGGCGGGCACAATCGGCCCGACCGTGTGAATCACTCGCTGCGAAGGCAAGTTATACGCGCCCGTAATCTTCGCCCGGCCAGTCGGCTCCTCGTGGCCCTGCTCCTCCATGAGCTGAGCGCACTCCAAGCGCAACTGGATGCCCGCAAAGGTATGAATTGCGTTATCAATACATGCGTGCCCGGGCTCCCAGCAGCCCAACATCTTCGAGTTCGCCGCGTTCACAATCGCATCCGCCGCGAGCCTCGTAATGTCACCGCGCCACAGGCGAATGTTCGGGTGCAGAGGCGCAACCTCGGCCTCGTCAATGGAAACAACGCCGTCCCCAGCAATCAACTCACTAAGGAACTGATCCTGCAAAGCCAGCCACTGCGGCGAGGCGGGCATGGGCGGGCGCGTATTGACCAGCGCGCGGAACTGCTCCCACATCTCATCGACCCCGGTCGGCTCGGGCACAGGGATACCGCGCTCCTCGCACAGACCCGCAATCAGTGGGGTTAACAGCTCAAGCTTCCGACTGGGCCACATAAGCATTCCTTTCCCAAAAGACGAGGGGTGACAACAGTGTAAATCCACGTCGGTGATAGGCTAACGCTGTTTCAGCAGCATGTACATGAACCCGGATAACGCATGGGTTTTTCGCCTTGACAGCCATCGGTGCCGCCCGATTACCGCCAGTGGCGGTATAAATTGGCGGTATTTCCTCGGCAGATATGGAGTCCGACAATGAGGTACGCCAAGACGGTGGTCTTGAAGGGCGGAGTGGAACTCCTCGTGAGGAACGCCGTCGCCTCGGACGCCCGCGCGCTGCGTGAGACCACGCAACGTACGCATGCGCAAACTGACTACCTGCTGTCCTACCCAGACGAGCAGAGCGTCGACGATGAACAAGAAGCTCGCTCCCTGGAGGAAACGGAACGTAGTAGCAATGAGGTTGAGCTCGTCGCAATCATCAATGGGCGGATCGTGGGAAGCGCAGGAGTCTCAGCTGTGCGCAGTCGGCGCAAGGTCGCGCACCGGGCGCGTTTTGGGATCAGCATCCTCAAGGAGTACTGGGGGATGGGGATCGGTCGGGTCCTGATGGAAGCGAGCATTGACTGTGCTCGGCAGGCGGGCTACACCCAGCTTGAGCTCGAAGTGGTGGCGGATAACGAGCGAGCGGTATCTCTGTACCGTCGCGCGGGATTCGAGGAGTACGGTCGCAACCCCCGGGGCTACAAGTCCGCGTCTGCGGGATACCAGGAGCTCGTGTACATGAGGCTGGAGTTGTAGCGCTACGAGGGTGGGCCTAGCCCTTTGGCGCTTACGGAGCAAGCTTCCGGGCGTACCCTTAAACCGTGAAAATCCTTGTCGTTCCCATGTTGGCCCGCTCGCAGATGGGCGGCCCATGGTCGCGTGCGCAACAGATCGCCCGCGCTTTCCTCAGCCGCGGACACGAGCTCACGCTCGCATGGGGAGACGACGGAAACTGCGTCGATCCGGTTGCCCCGACATTTGAAATTCCCGTTCCCTCACCCCTTGGTCTTCCCGAGGCCATCGCCCGTCATACCTTTCCGTTGGCCTCGCGCCTGGGACTGATGGGACGCAAGCCCGTTCATAGTTTCGAAGAAGTGCTGTGGTTAACGGGCTCATTGGACTACCGCTACAGCTGCGTGGCCGTTGAGAAGCTGCGCGAATTCATGCGCACTTGGTGCCCTGACGTTGTCTACTCGGAATTCAACTTGGCTGCACTGATCGCTGCTCGCGCCGAGGGAATCCCATGCGTGGGCAGCGGCTCGCAGCCGACGACCGTCGCCTACGCCTCAAACCCGCGCAAATCAGCGGGAATTCGACGTCTGCTGCGCGAGATGGGCATGCCCGCCCCGGCCTCGTCCCTGACAATCCTCGAGGGGATGAAACGTCGATTCATCCCGAGCTGTCCCTCGCTGGAACCGGAGGCGGGGCAGCGGGCGATCTACTGCGGTTTTCTTGGCGATGTACCGAAGCTGGATACTCGCAGCGCTGATCGTGATTGCGCGGTGGTCTACCTCGGCTCGGGCAGTGTCCCCGCGGGAGTGGCCGTGCGAGTGGGCCGCCAGCTCTCGAGCGCGCTTGGTTGCGATGTGCACGTCGCGGGTGTGCCCGAAGCGATCTACGCCGCAGCTGGCCGCGAGGTGCACTGCGCGCCTCGCCTCAACTTTGCCGAACTCCTGCCGCGCGCCCGAGTCATGGTCCATCACGGAGGGCAAAACTCGATGATGGACGCGCTGGCTTATGAAGTTCCCCAAGTCGTCGTACCCGGGCGCGTTTTTGAGCGCCAATTCAACGCCGAGGCCGTCGAGCGTACGCGCTGTGGCCTGAGTGTGCGTGCACCCAAGCCCGGTCTCATTGCCGAGGCCGCGCTACGCCTCGTTAATGAAACTTCCTTGAGCGATGGGCTTGCGAGGCTGCGCGACGAACTGTCGGAATTGGGCGGAACTGAGCGGATTGTCGGTGAGGTTGAGGAGATTCCCTACTTGTAGGACCTGCCCGGTGGCAGATGCTGGGGCCTAGTGGGCCTGAGCGGAGGCTTTCTTACTTGAACTGCGCTATTCCCCAGACTCATTGACACCGTTTGGAGGCATTGACACCAGTTGGAGCTTTGAATGAGCGGTTTTTGGGGTATGCGATGCCTCTAAGTGGTGTCAATCTCGCCAAGTGGTGTCGATCGTGCCTACTGGTGTCAATGTGGCGCTCGCGGCCTGCAAATTAACGGGCTGTACTCGGGGGTGCCTCCCGCGGGCGGAACGACCTCGACGGTAACGAAAGCTGAAGAAAAAGGCCCTATTTCCCGGGGAATAGCAGCGGCAGTGCGTGGCTGAGCTGGCGTGAAACCGAGGCTAGGGAGTGCGTCCCGTCTTCATCGATCCATACCTGCAAGCTCTGGGGCGTCATCAGCGTCGGATAACTGCGGTAAAACTCATCGAGCTGCGGATTCATATCGTCTAGTGCTGGATCGTCTGAACCGACGCTGGCGATAATGCGGAAATCCTGTGACCCCATGTTGCGGCTGCGCACACCCAAAGTCACTTCGTCAGCAATCTGGGGTAGGGGCGCGTCATGATCGCGGCCAATCCATGACTCCCCGGCCATTGGCAAATAGCCGTAGAAATAATCGGGGTTCAGGGCGAAAACATCCCAGGTTGTAATCCCGCCCATGGAAAAACCGCCGAAAGCGCGGTGCGTGCGGCTAGCTTTTAAGGATTCATCCGTAGTGTCGCCGCCCGCGTAGGTTGAGTAGCGCGACTCGACTGTGTCGACCAAAGTATTAATCTCGCTGGTCGCAAAGAAACGGTTCAGCTGATAATCCGTTTCAAAATCATCATTCACGAAAGAACGATCAGGATAATACGTCGCGAAAACAACGATTGTCGGGGAAACTTGGCCACTGCGCTCCAGGTCATCAATGGCCGGCGAGACCTCATCGGCCATCTCCTCCGCACTACTCATCCATCCGTGAGTCAAGTACGCGATATTAGCCGGGCTTCCTTGAACGTATGTCGCAGGAACGTAGACTAGGGCCTGCTTCTTATAGGTGACGCCCTGATATTCCTGCTGATAATCCACGGTGTCGATCCGCCCGTGCAGCGGGATCGGATTCTCCGAGGCCGCGGGAATGATCACCGTTGTCCCGTCCGCCTTCTCGCGGTGGGTAACTGTGGGGGAGGGGTGAAAGGAGTGATAGGCCTCGTAGCCTGCTGCACTGACCAGGCCGCTTGCCGCCACCAGGGTGCCCACGGCAAGCGCTATCGTCCCCTTGCGGCCACGAGGCTGGGGCTGGCGCGCCGGGGTCGCTGAGGTTTCGGTGGTGGGTGAGGTCGGAGTACTCATCGGTGAAGTTCCATGTAGTTCGTGCGTGTTGACCTCATATAGTCAATTTTAGATCCGCGGGTGTGGCGGTGCGAATGCGCCTTCGCTACAGGCGGATAGGATTGAGTCACCAACCGAACAAAGGAGTTGTCATGATTGCTGTCACGACCCCAACCCTTGAAGGCGCACCTATCAAGCGTTACTACGGAATTGTTTCCGGAGAGACGTTCGCGGGTGTGAACCTCTTTAAAGACATTGGTGCAGGCTTGTCGAACCTTTTCGGTGGTCGGGCCTCGAACTATGAAGAGGAACTCTTCGAGGCCTCGCAAACTGCTATCAATGAGATGTGCCAGCGCGCGCAGGCAATGGGTGCGAACGCGGTAGTCGGCGTGCATGTCGACTACTTCACCGCCGGATCTGACAATGGAATGCTCGCAGCAATCGCCACGGGCACCGCTGTTGAGGTGTGAGCGTATTTATTAAGTAAATCCCCGCACTTCGGGCGCAATCTCGCGGTTTGAGGTGTGGGGATATTTCTTGCTACTTCCTTGATTTCTCCTTGGGAAAGTCTGTAAAATCGCACAGTATTCAATCCTGTATCAACAAGCAATGGTGGTTGTGTCATGGCGAAACTTCGCGGTTTATTTCGAGCGCTGGGTGCTCTTGTAGTTGTTGCCTTGGTCTTCCTCGGCGGAATGAAAATGGCTCCCTACCTGGGATTCTTGGGGTTCAATTCCAAGAAGGTCACGACTGACACCACGACCATCACCAACTCTTTCTCTGATATCGCGGAGCTTGCGACTGAGTCCTATATCTTCACTGAGGTCGGCAAATACTCCGAACAGGGAACGCAGATTTTTGGCATGGAGGTTCCTGGAACAGGCGCCTCATTCCTCATCACCTACTCGGGTGAAGTAAAAGCCGGCATCACCGATATCAGCGCGATCAAGGTTGAACGGGATGAGAGCAAGAAGACCATTAAAGTAACCGTGCCGGCAGCCCAGGTGATCTCGACCAAAATCGATCCCTCGTCGGTGAAGACCTACGACCAGACCTTTAGCTTGGCAAACCGCCTCGAAGTCAATGAAGTCACTGGCTTCCTTGCGAACGAGGAGAAGCGCGCATCCGAGGACGCTGTGAAGCGTGGCCTGCTTGAGAAGGCACAAAAGCGTCTGGACGAAATCATAACCGGCCACGTCAAGGCAGTCTTGGGTGACGAGGCTAAAGACTACGAAGTGAGCGTAAGCGTCGCCGAGTCGAAGAACTGATTGCCGAGGCCGGGGTTAGCTTTCGTAAGAAGATTCCCCGTCTGCATTCGCCTCGGGCAGTGACGGGAGAGCATCGCTGTTGGTAGAGAGTGCGGCACAGGTCGTCTTAAGTAGCGAGGCCAGTTCTTGGGCGGCAGCGCGCCCAGCGCTGGGGAAGCACCACTCGAACTGGCGCTGTTCATGCGTGACATGCAGCTGTGCAAGAGAATCCTGCTCGTTGAGGAAATCCCACGTGAGTTCTTCAAGCGGGTAACTGCCTGTGACTGTGCCCTTCTGAATGAAATCCTGAGGGGAAGCGGTAATTACTCGTCGATTTGTCACAGCCACCATTTCTGGTGCAACAACAACTGAACGTTGAGCTGCCCTGCGGAGGAATCCCGCGGCTTGTCCGGGCTTACGAATGTCAGGTGCCTTAGTGTCTTCGCGTTGGGGTAAGCCTGCCCAAGCGATTTCTATTGCCTCTGCAAAAGGAGAAGAAGCTTTTGCAAGAAGCCGGTGCGACAGGCGATCAACGGGAAATGCTAACGCCTGCAATTCTTCGCCTTCGTCGAGGAACCATCGGAGAGTGTCGGTGTATGCGCTCGTATCGTAATCTTCGGGGGCACATGTAACTGTGGGCTCTGGTTGCGGGTTCTCGCGGATGCCGAGCTGGCGGGCAAGGCCGTCAAGTGCCTCGAGCAGTTTTCGCGCAATCTCTTGTGAAACCGCTGTATCTCCACGTTTCTGTGTCAGCGGAATTGTCCATTTCCCCGCTGTATCGGCGATGACATGAAGCTCGCGAATGAGTCCGTACAGTAGTTCTCGCTGAGTGAGGAGATCTGATTCAATTTCCTGTTGGATATCCGGAAGGTCGAGGCTTAGGGGCTCATTGTTCGCCAGTTCGTGACTGCGCTTGAGAACTGAGAGGCAAACCCATGCTTGTAATGTTTCGAAAGCTGCGCATGCATCGATGATGATGTTCTGTGCATTCACTTGCACATAGTTCCGTCTTGCACTGACATCGTTTTGGGCTTTTCGCAGTGCATCGGTGTGATCGTGAATTCGCTTCTTGTAGAATTTTCGGTGTGAACTGAGTTCGTGGAAGAGCCCACTGACTGTATCCCAATTCGAGTCCGAAATTTTGCCCTGTTTGACGCTGAACCGGTAGACCTCGGTGATTGTTTCACAGACGCCCTGGTAGTCAGCTTTTCGTGAGCTTGTAAGAATTTGGAGTGTTTCCTCGGAGAGCTGTTGGACGCTGCGTATTTGCTTTGAAATATCGCTGAGCTGCATCTGAAGCGCGACTGTTGCAATTGCGGGTCCAATGGCAGCAAGAACGCCCGAGAGCCGTGCGCCCGAAACTGAAAGTAGACGTGCGTTTCGGACAAACTGCCCATTCGAACCGCGGATCACCCCAAGGACGCCGCCTCCAGCAGTCTGTGTGAGTGTTTTGCCACTAGCAAGGAGTGCCTGTGAGGTGGTGTCGAGCCTATAGAGGCCAGAAGCTTGAATAAGCGCATTCACTGCGGAGGCCGTACCGCCGACCGCTGCAGCGATTTCGCCGACTGAAGCAACAAGATCGTTGAAGGAATCGCCAAGAACAAGCTGATCGGTAATCTTTTCAAGTCCTTCAGTGTTCGGACCGATCACGATTGCAAGATTGTCTTCCAAGGGAATGAAGAGGGTTTCTCCCTCTTCTGGTGAATATTGCAATTCCGTGTTCCGAGTTGCGTCGTCCATGACTCCACCCTGTTTGTTGCTGTTCTCCCCACCCTGGGAAATGGAACGAGGTGAATTTTATGCTATCACGCAGCTTAGGTTCAGTATTTGCTTCCCTCACGCCTCCACTGAACATAGTCGTGGTGGATGTACTTGTGCGCCCACGCGGGATCGACGGGGCTGAATTCACTGAGGTGGCCGCAGCCGGTCGATAGATCATCGGCAATCTCCACGATGGCCTCGTGAAGTTCAAGCGGCTCAACAAAGCGACGCGGGATTGCCTCGTAACCAATTTGTGCACCGATGATTGTTCCCGCGACCGCGGCCGTTGAATCGCTATCACCGTTGTGGTTCGAGGCCGCCGCAATCGCCCCCGCGAAGTCCCCTTGATGGCGCAGCGCGCACAAGACCCCAATCACCAAGGTCTCTTCTGCAACCCAGCCCTCGCCAAGTTCGTGGATCGCTTCGAGGTCGCTCAAATTAGAAGAAGCCAGCGAAACCGCGCGCTCCATGATTTCCTGCAAAGCGCCGACCATCCGTGCTTCGGGGAATGCCTCGGGAAGGGTTGCGCTCGCGGCGGCGACGGCCTCGGTAAGGGGAGAATCCTCGTGGACGATCATCGACACGATCTGTGCGAAGGCTCCCGCGGGAAGCCAACCCAGCTCGTGGCCGTGAGTGAGGGCCGCAATTTCCGCGCCCTGGAGCTGGATATCGGCGTAGGTCATGTGGCGAGTCATATTCGAAAAACTCTTTGAGTAAAAGAGGCCGACCGGCGCAACGCGCATGATCCCGCCACAGCCCTTCGAGTTGTTGATCGGGGACTCGAGAGTTCCGTTAGCTCCCGCGGCGCACGCAGTCATGCAGGTCGTACCAGGGGCTCGGCGCGCAAAAAGCTCGGGAAATCCACTGACCCAAGCGCATGGCCTGCGTTCACTGAACTCCTCGGTTTGCGTTCGGTACCAATCCTGATACATGAAGGACATGTAGTCGCGGATGGGCGCCATAATCCCGCGCAAGGCGCCGCGAGTATGTGCAAGAAGCAAACCTTCCGCGGTGTAGAGAGTCATCTGCGTGTCATCAGAAAAACGCGCAACGCCCTGCTCGTCAAGGACGTAATCGGTAATGCCTGCAGGGCCAAAGCGCTGAAAAATCTGAGGTTCTCGGAGGAACTCGACGGTATAGCCCAAGGCGTCTCCGGCGGCCTCGCCAATGAGTGCACCGCGGTAGCGATCGAGTTTGTCCATGAATCCTCCTTAGAACATGAATATTTTACCGTGCTCGGATTCGCTAGCGCGCCTGTAAAAATGGCGTGATCTCGCGTTTTTCTGACACTTTGTCGCTGCGAAGGGTGGGCGTGCGGTCCTAAACTTGCCACGTTACCCGTGAAGGAGGCCTCACAGTGCCGGGATTGGAACCCTACGACGCGATCATGCTGCTGTCCTACGGTGGCCCCAACGGCATGGAGGATGTTCTCCCGTTCATGCGCAACGCAACGCGAGGCCGTGGAATCCCCGACGAACGTCTTCTTCAAGTCTCGAAGCACTATGAGCGTTTCGGTGGCGTTTCGCCCATTAATGCCTGCAATCAGCGCTTGATCGCTGACCTATCCACTGAACTCTCGCGTCGCGGATACGACATCCCTGTCGGCTGGGGAAACCGCAACTGGCATCCCTTCGTCGCCGAGGGCCTGGACGAACTCGCCCAAGCCGGCGCGCGACGCATCCTTGTGCTGCCGACATCCGCCTATACCTCGTATTCTGGGTGCCGTCAGTACCGCGAAGACCTTGCGGAGGCCGCGCGCTCCCTCAGTGAAAAGTGGGGGAGTATCATCCTTGGCGCAGAGGAGAGTGCGGACAACCCGAGTACCGACATCATTGTCGATAAAGTGCGCCCCTATTATTCGACGCCCGGCATGGCCAGTGCTGAAATTGCCTCTATCCGGCGTGCATGGTCCGCCCTAGTCGAGGGTGGGGCGGATCCAAACGGGATTCGACTGATTTTCGTCACCCACTCCATCCCCGTAAGCATGGAAGAAGGGTCATCTCCCTTCCACTTCCCTTCGGCCGTTTCTTCTTCCCCGACTGCCGATGCCGGTGGAGAGCTTGAGGGCGAAGAAACCTCATCCCTGGGTACTCCCGCTTCCGAAATTAGTTACGTGGCCCAGCATCATGCCTTGATTCAGGCGATCATGCCGGAAGTGCGTCGAGTCTTGGGACGTGAGGAATTGGGGTACGACCTAGCATTTTGCTCGCGCTCAGGCCCGCCGCAGGCGCGCTGGCTGGAGCCCGATATCAATGACTTCCTTCGTGAACTCATCGCCCCGGAAGGCCAGGGAAGACCGGAAGGAAACGAGGCCTCGGGAAGCGAAAAGCCAAGCGGCGTGGTCGTCGTCCCTATCGGCTTTATCTGCGACCACATGGAGGTTGTCTACGACCTAGACACCGAGGCGAAGGAAACGGCTGCGGAGCTTGGAATTGCCTACAAGCGCGCCGAAACGATCTCGACGGACCCCGCGTTTGTCTCTTCGCTGGTGGACGTGCTGGAAGAACGCGCAGCCCAAGCGAAGGGAGAAAATCCCTTCCGCGTGACCGTCACAGGCATGGGACCTTTCCACACGGTGTGTCCGCCGGATTGTTGCTTGGCTCCGGCTCGGCCCGCGCATTCCCAGCACTCTGCAGAAGCGGGTACTCAGCACATGGGCGCGCATGCCCCACTTTCTTCCGACGGCCCTGCTCGAGTCGCCGGTCAATCCGCCATACAACAGGAGGAATCAATGGCGTTCTTGAACCGTCGTGCGGCACTGCCCGCTGAAAATGCTGAAAACAGCGCTCACTCTGAGGCTGCGCCCGAACACGTTGCTGAGCACGCTCCGCACCATCACGCCGCGCACTCCTACGTTCCCGACCCGCGCGATCGGACCGATATTGACTTGGACGAGGTCAACGGCAAGCAGCACTACGCGCTGTATTCGGTGTTTGCATTGGGTGAGTTCTTGCCGGCAGACGACAGCGAGCGCGCCCAGATTGTTGCTGAATCCCTGGATTACGTGAAGAGCGCGGGCGCGCAAATCCGCGGTTTCTATGACGTTTCCGGCTTCCGGGCCGAGGCGGACCTGATGGTGTGGTGGCTTGATGACGATCCCGAGGTCTTGCAAGACGCCTACCATCGCTTGCGTGCTAGTGCGCTGGGGAAGTTCTTGGAACCCGTGTGGCCTTGCATGGGCCTGCACACTCCCGCCGAGTTTAACAAGCGTCATATTCCTGCGTGCTTTGGTGGGGTTGCGCCGCGTGACTGGGCGATGGTCTACCCCTTCGTGCGCTCCTACGACTGGTACTTGAAGGCGCCCGAAGAGCGCTCGCGGATCATGGCCGAGCATGGGCGCAACGGTTTCTCGCAGTACCCGGACGTCAAGGGCTCGACCCTGTCGGCTTTCGGATTCTCCGACTACGAGTGGGTTTTGGCATTCGAGGCCGACAGCCTGGATCGCCTTGAGGGCGTCATGCACGCCCAGCGCTACACCGAAGCGCGCCTGTACGTGCGGGAAGATACCCCCTTCTTCACGGGTCCCCGTGTGAGCCTGCAGGAATGGGCTGAGCGCCAGCCGAGGGCATGAACTTTGCTGATGTAAGGAGGTGACCGTGACTCTTCCCGAAGGCCTCGTTTCCTGCGAAGACGGCCTTGTCCGCCCGACCTGGGCTGCGACTGACCTGCTCTTACGCGACTACTACGACACCGAGTGGGGGAATGCAGTCACCTCCGAGCAGGGCGTCTTTGAACGCCTCGTCCTTGAGAGCTTTCAATCCGGCCTCTCGTGGTCAACGATCCTCAAGAAACGCGAAGCCTTCCGCTGCGCTTTTGCTTCTTTTGTTCCCGAGGCCGTCGCTGCCTTCACCGATCAAGACCGCGAGCGCTTGATGCAGGACGCGGGCATCGTACGGAATAAGCGGAAGATCGATGCGGCCATTACCAACGCGCAGGCAGTCATCGCGCTTTGCAGTGCTCTAGCCGCCGAATCTGACGCGCACCGCGCCGGACGGATGGAAGAAGCGCCACTCGCACAGTTGCTTCGGCCTCGGCAACCCTATCCACGACACCTAGGCGAACTTGTCTGGCTCTACCAACCCAGCCACCAGCCTCGGCCGAAAAATGCTGGGGAAGTGCCCGCTCAGACCGAAGAATCCCGCGCCCTTTCGCTCGAGCTCAAACGCCGAGGCTTCGTCTTTGTTGGCCCGGTCACCGCATTGGCCCTGATGAGTGCGATCGGCATTACGAACACCGACATTATTGGCACGTGGAAGCGGCCGCTGGCTGAATGAACCAGGCTTCCTTGAGGTCGCTGCGGTCGAATGGGAACGGGTCTAGAGTGGAAATATGACTCCAGAGATTACTGATCCGAGGTTTAAATCAATCGCAGAGGAAATTCGGAGGGATCCGGAAAATGCCTCGTTCACAAAGCGTGGGATCGATCCGTTGTTTTACGCGGGCCCCGAGTGTCGGATCATGATCGTCGGTCAAGCTCCTGGCCGAGTCGCTGAAGAAAGCGGAATTGTCTGGAATGACCGCAGTGGCGACCGCCTGCGCGATTGGATGGGAATTGACCGCGATACCTTCTACAACTCTGGGAAACTAGCCATTGTCCCCATGGACTTCTACTTCCCGGGCACCGGAAAGAGCGGTGACCTGCCCCCGCGTAAGGACTTCGCGGATAAGTGGCACCCGCGCCTGCTTGAGCTCATGCCCGATCTGAAGCTCACTATTCTGGTGGGTTCCTACGCGACAAAGCGCTATCTGCAGCTCAAATCTTCGGCCTCGCTCACGCAGGTCGTCAAGGACTACCGCGACTACCTGCCCGAGTTCTTCCCGCTGGTGCACCCATCGCCTCGTAACCAAATCTGGATGAAGAAGAACCCCTGGTTTGACCAGACCGTCATTCCAGATCTGCAAGAGCTCGTCGCTCAGATTATGAGGTAGTTTTTCTGCGAATTTTGTATCCCCGAAGGCAGACATGTCTTTGGGGAAAACTTTATTCCCGCTTGTTATTCCCACTCGCTTCCGTCAGTGCGCCAGCCAATGAAGGTCCAGACAACGGGGAGCAGGTAATTCAAAACCCACTGTGTCTGAGGCGAATCGCTGTGATCGTTAGAAAGACCGTTCGCAGGCTGCACCGCTGGAACCTCAATAAAATGGTCGCGTGCATAGGCATCGAACAAACGTTGCTCGCGCGCAGTGAAAGGCTCAGGGCGTGCCAAACGACGCAGGTCAGCCCTGGCCTCGTCAAAGGAATTGAAGCGCATCGGCCGATAGGTGTTCGTCGTTGCAGTGACTGGAATGCGGCCGAGGTAACGCAGCGCGCGCAAGACCTCGGGGACGGTACTGGGGCGCTTCGCTTTACGACCCAGGTAGGTCAAGAGCCTGGGATCCGATGATGGCGGAAGGCTATTCGGGACGACTACTGCGGCTTTGACTCTCGCTGTGGCGTCAAGCTTTGAGATGCGGCTGAGAGTGCGATCGCTCATCAGGGAGCGTGAGGCGAAAGCGCAGTCGACGCTGTTCTCTCCCAAACCGGCCCGACTCCAGTCCTCATCCCAGGCAAGCAGATGTGAAGTAATAGGAAGATTCTCGGCGGCGGCGCGCTGATCGAGGATAGTCAGCATGGCCTCGGCAAAGTCGCAGGCGTGGACGTGGTGGCCGGCCCTCGCAAGGGGAAGCGCAAGTGTGCCCGTCGCGCAGCCCATGTCCAAGATCGTCTCACCCATCGCGGGGGAGAGTAAGTCCATGAGCCAGAGTTCGTAGTCCTCGGTCGCGTAACGGGTAAAAGTTGCCGCGCGTTTGTTCCAGTAGTCTTTGGAATCTCGGTTGATCGAAGCGGGATGCGGACTGTTTTCATGTGGCATGAGTAGTGTCCTTTAGCGGTCTGGCACGTCATTACCTTTTCACCATGATAGGTGTGGTGTGTGCTCGGCGCGTTATTCCTAAGGTAAAAAGCGTGCAATAATTGTGCAATGACCAGTGAAGCTGTAATCCCGAATTTCTCCAGTGACTATCAAGAAGGCGCACACCAAAAAGTACTCGACGCCTTGGTCGACACCAATATGGAGCAATCCAGTGGTTACGGTACCGATGAACACTGCGAGCACGCGCGCGACCTGATCCGCAAGGCCTGCGATGCACCCAACGCGGACGTTCACTTCCTAGTCGGTGGAACCCAAACAAACGCGACGATCATTGACGCGATCTTGCTGCCTTGGCAGGGGGTCATTGCTCCCCACACCGGACATATCAACATGCACGAGGCGGGCATTGTCGAGCGCGGCGGTCACAAGATCCTTGATATCCCCGCGAAAGACGGAAAGATTGACGCGGCCGATGTTAAGCGGATTTATTCAGCGTGGGAAGGCGATGGTGCGCGTGACCACATGATTGCACCTGCATTGGTCTATATCTCGCAGCCCACCGAATACGGAACGCTTTATTCGCTCAAAGAGCTGGAAGAACTCTTTGCTGCATGCCACGAGCATGGCCTCAAGCTTTTCGTTGATGGAGCGCGCCTTGCCTATGCCCTAACTTCACCCGCGAATGACGTCTCGATGGCTGACCTAGCGCGACTCTCTGATGTGTTCTACATCGGCGGTACCAAGTGCGGCACACTTTTCGGTGAGGCCGTAGTGATCCCAGATGGTGGCTCGATCCGACAATTTGTCACTCAGATGAAGCAGCACGGAGCTTTGCTTGCTAAAGGTCGACTCTTGGGTGTCCAGTTCGAGGCCCTGTTTGAGGACGGCCTGTATTCGACGATTGGTCAGCCGGGAGTTGAATCAACGCGGCGAATCCGCGAAGCCCTGATCCGTGCGGGATACGTTGTCACTATGGATTCTCCGACGAACCTCACTTTCGTCGCCCTCGATCAGGCAGGACACGAGCGTTTGTCGCGAAAGGTCCGCTATGGCATCTGGGAGACGCTGCCCGATGGCCGCCTGCTCGCGCGCTTTTGTACGTCGTGGGGAACCCCCGAAGAAGATGTGAAAGCATTCGAAGAGGCGCTTGCCTAAAACAAGCATCGAATTTATTGGAAAAGAACATGCTCCTGAACCGGGGCATGTGGAGGTATTGAGAATCCGATGATAAGCGACGCTACCGATTCCCCAGCTTCTGACTTCTCCGCGCTCGCGGCCTCGCGCCGCTCAATCCGCGCATACACGGATCAGCAGATTCCAGAGGACATCTTGGACGCGATCCTCAAAGATGCAACAACAGCCCCCAGCTGGTCCAACACTCGTGCCTTCCGCGTTGCATTGGCAACGGGGGAGCGTGCCGATCGCCTGCGCAAAGAATACGTGCGTCGATTCGATCAAACCCTGGATATTCAACACCGCAAGCCCTTCGCGCTGGCAAAAACTGCCCTGCGACGCGAACTACCCGACGGTGATTTTCCCGTCTGGAAGCCTTACCCACGCGAGCTTCGCCCAGCTCAAGTTGAAATCGCCAAGTGTGTATATGGCGCCTATGGTATTGAACGCAGCGATCATGAGGGGCGCGACGCAGCAAACCGTAGAAACGTGACAGCTTTCGATGCTCCCGTCATGGGCTTCGTATTCGTACACGAAAAAATGTTGCCGTGGAGTGCGATGGATGCGGGCCTCATGCTCCAAACACTCTTCCTTTCAGCAAAAGCGCATGGTGTGGATTCGTGCGCGATCGGAATTCTCTCCACATGGCGTGGCCCGGTCGAGCAGGAATTTGAGATTCCCCAGCACTACAAGCTGATCACCGGTTTCTGCTTGGGCTACGCAGATACTGATGCCCCGATTAACCAGGTCAATGCTCCCCGTCCGCCGATTCCCCTTCTCGAAGGGAAGTAAGAGTGCCCAAGCAGTATCTTTCTGTCGCATTCGCTTATGTTGGCGTCGTCATCGGTGCGGGTCTTGCCAGTGGTCAAGACCTCCTTCAGTACTTCCTTTCGTTCGGAGCGAAGGGCCTGATTGGCATTGCGGTCCTAGGCGTTCTCAACATTGTCTTCGGCGTTGTGGCCCTGCAGCTCGGGTCCTACTACCGTTCGGGCCACCACGATGAAGTCTTTGAGCGCATAGCCCCGCCACTGGTCCGTCGCATGATCGACGTTGTTCTGGTCTTTTCGGGCTTGGCGATGGGCGTCGTCATGCTCTCTGGCGCGGGAGCGAACCTAGAACAACAGTTTGGAATCCCGGCATGGGCGGGAAGTGCGATCTGCGCAGTTTTGGTTGTCGTCACTGCCTTCCTTGATTTTGATCGCATCATGAAAGTCATCGGTGTCTTCACCCCGATGATCATTGTTGCCATCAGTATTTTGACGATCTACTCGCTTGCGCGCCCGCATCCAGGCATCACCGAGCTCAACGCAGCCGCGCAGAATGTCACCCCCGCGCTGCCGAACCTGTGGCTCTCGACAATCAACTACTTCGCACTCTGCGTGGTCAACGGTATTGCAATGGCTTTCGTTTTGGGAGGTTCCGTCCTGCGCATCGATGTGGCACGCAAGGCCGGGAGCTTGGGTGGCGCGCTGATTGCACTGGTTATTGCGGCCGATGCGGTGACGCTTTTCTTCAACATGGATCGCATCTGGGATGTGGGAGTGCCGACTTTGGAGATCGCCCGGCGCATTCATCCGGCCTTCGCGCTCCTGTATACGCTCATCATTTTCGCCCTGATCTACAACACGGTCTTTTCCCTGTTCTACTCAACAGCTCGACGCTTCTCCGGCGGCTCGGATCAGCGCATGCGAGTGATTCTGACAGGGGTGACCGCTACAGGTTATGCGAATTCACTGATGGGATTTAAGACATTGGTTGGCGGCATGTATCCGATCATCGGCTACCTGGGAATCGCCCTCCTTGTGGTCCTTGCCATCGCGTGGCTGCACCACCGCGCCTCGGTAATCCGCGAAGAAAATCTGCGCCGCAAGCTAATCCGCGTGCAGGTGCGCAAGCATGCCGAGGACCTTGAGTACACGGACGCCGATCGTGCCGAGGCTCAGACCCTTGCGCGAGCCTCGGTCGTTGATGCGAGCAGTTTGCGCCGCGATGCTGATTCAATTGCGGAACAAATCGTTGCCACCCACGATGACGCCGCCGCCTATGCGCGCACTCAGCTCCCCGTCGATGAGGACTTGGTCGCCGAGCAAATTGCCGAGGCATTGCCGGATTCCACGGACAGCAAGTAGTTTCCCCATTCGAACGAACTCGTAGCTTTCTTTCTTCTTTTGTGATCCACTCGACATAATTCTGCGGCCTAGTAGTTCACCCTGTACGGTGAAAATAGGCCTTGGCCGTGATATTTATTGGCAATCGGAAGAAGACAATGACTAAGAAATACCTCTCGGTGGCTTTTGCGTATGTGGGAGTGATAGTCGGCGCAGGTTTGGCTAGCGGCCAAGATCTCCTGCAATATTTCCTTGCTTTTGGCGCCAAGGGTTTGATCGGAATCGTAGCCTTGGGTGTGCTGAACGTAATTTTCGGCGTCGTTGCCCTGCAGCTTGGCTCGTACTTCCGTTCAGATAATCACGACGAGGTTTTCGAACGCATCACTCATCCGGTGTTGCGTCGCGTTATTGATGTGGTGCTGATCTTCTCTGCCTTCACTATGGGCTTCGTGATGTTGGCGGGAGCTGGAGCGAACCTCCAGCAGCAATTCGGAGTGCCCACATGGGCGGGCAGCTTACTGTGTGCCTTGCTTGTCATTCTCACGGCATTCCTGGATTTTGACAGGATCATGAATGTGATCGGGGTGTTCACGCCGATCATCATGATTGCGATTGCCGTTTTAGCCATCTATTCACTGGTGACTCCGCATGCGGGAATTGCGGAACTTAACGCGGCAGCGCGTAACGTCACTCCCGCACTGCCGAATCTGTGGCTGGCGACGATTAACTATTTCGCACTGTGTGTTGTCGGTGGTATTGCTATGGCCTTCGTCCTCGGTGGCTCAATCTTGCGCATTGGTGAAGCGCGTCGTGCCGGTCGTATCGGTGGCGTGCTGATCGCCCTTGTCCTCGGTGCGGATGCGCTTGCTCTGTATCTGAACGTGGATCGTATCTGGGATGTAAACGTCCCGGCTCTTGAGATAGCACGCTCGATTCATCCGCTATTCGCTTTCGGATATACCCTCGTGATTTTTGCGCTGATCTACAACACCGCATTCTCCCTGTTCTATTCGACAGCTCGTCGTTTTTCTGGCGGGTCGACCTCACGAATGCGTCTGGTGCTCGTGGGGGTAGTAGCAGCGGGCTACGCGGCTTCCTTCATGGGATTCAAGAAGCTGATCGGGGTTATGTATCCGGTCATCGGTTGGTTGGGTGTTGTTCTCTTGATTATTTTGGCAGTCGGCTGGCTGCGCGAGCGTTCTGCCGTCGTGCGCGAGGAAAACCTGCGCCGCAAGCTTATTCGCCTTCTTGTCCGTAAGCATGCTGATGATCTCGAGTTCACGGACGAGGACCGGGTAGAGGCCCGTACGCTTGCACGCGCCTCCGTCGTTGATGGCGTCGAGTTGCGCCGCGATGCCAGTTCGGCTGCCGAGGAAATTGTCGATGCCCAAGACGACGCTGCCGCCTATGCGCGCACTCAGCTCCCCGTCGATGAGGACTTGGTCGCCGAGCAGATTGCCGAGGCATTGCCTGACTCTAACGAGAGCAAGTAGAGTTTGCGCGCCGGTCCTCCTCCGTAGTGGACCTGGCCCGAGGCCGAGGCCACGCGGTGGCAGGGGACGATGAGGGAGAGCGGGTTGTGCCCAACAGTGCTCCCAACCGCCTGGTAGGCGCGCGGTGAGCCGACCTTTCGCGCGAGATCCGCGTAGGTGATGCATTCTGCGTAGGGGATATCGAGAAGCGCATTCCACACGCGCAGCTGAAAATCTGTTCCAAAGGTCGCTAAGGGAATCTCAGAATGATCGGGGTTCTTGCCCGCGAGAAAAGCCTGCGTCCACTGATAGGCCTGTTCTAAAACGGCTGTGTTTGTATCACCGACTGCGCTTCCGTTTGAGGTCCACGTGCGCATGTCTCCTGCAGAGGACAGATGAGCGGGGGAGGCGGCCTCGGCCTCGGAAATCCCAAAAGGATAACCAAAGAAGCGCTGCCCACTCATCCATAGTGCACTCAGGGCCCCATTGGAAGCGGCGCAGGTGATGATCCCCAACTCGCTGGCAAACGAACACAGAGCCAGCGTGGAGTCCTTCGGGATGCTCGCGATACGCATAGGTTCAGACTGTCATAGTGATGACGAATGTGCACACTTCGGACATGTGAACGCCTCACCCGTAAACTATATGTATGGAACCGTTGATGATCGCGCTGCTGGGGATGCTCATTATTGTGGCCTCGCAGTTTATTGCCCCCAAAGTTGGCGTCGCATCACCACTGATCCTGCTCGGCGTTGGGCTTGCGATTGGATTCCTTCCACAGGTTGGTGCGATCGAAATCGCACCGCACATCATCTTAGAGATTGTTCTTCCGCCCTTACTATTTTCAGCAGCTGTCCGTATGCCGACCATGGATTTTCGCCGCGAAATGCAAGCCGTGGCAATGCTTGCTATTCCGTTGGTGTTCCTCTCAGCTTTCGCGGTTGGCTTCGTCATCAACTGGATGGACCCCGCGATTTCCCTTCCCTGGGGAGTTGCTCTGGGTGCGGTCCTGTCACCAACAGATGCGGTCGCCGTTTCAATTGCGAAACGCTCGGGTGTCTCGCACCGCATTATCACCGTACTTGAGGGTGAGGGACTCTTTAATGATGCGACCTCGCTGGTCTTGCTCTCTGCCGCAATGAATGCCGGCTTAGCCGCAGACAACAACGCTCTTAACCCGGGGTTGCTCATTGGAAGGGTTGCGCTTGCGCTTGGTATTGCAGCTGTCATTGGATGGATCGTCGGCGAGGTCGGTGTACGCGTTCGTGCGCTCCTCAAAGAACCCTCGACAGATACGGTCTTTTCTTTTGCGATGCCTTTCTTGGCCTCGCTTCCCGCTGAGCATTTGGGCGGGTCGGGCTTGGTTGCAGCCGTTGTTGCCGGCCTGGTTGTCTCACGCCGTCGTGCGGCTCTCATCTCTGCAAACAACAGGCGCTTCTCTCAACAAAACTGGGAGACCATGACCCTCGTTCTTGAGAGCGCGATCTTCCTGACAATGGGTCTACAGGCCTTTGGAATTGTCGAAGAAACCAGCGAATTCGTTGGTGGCTTGACCTTTGCGGCGGTCCTAGCAGTGACGCTTGGTACGCTCATCATGGTCATCAGAGCTGTGTTTATCGCACTTATGCTCACTTGGCTGGATCACCGTCGCACTCACCGCAAGCGTCGTTTTGAGGTCGAAGCCTCTCGCATCGAGCGCTTCGAAAAACGCATGAATACGGCCTGTGAGGTCGATGCCGACATGCTAGAGGCACGTAACTTGAGCCCCGAGCAGTGGGGGAAAGCCTTGGACCGATGGCGCCGCCGTCTCACGCGTCGTGAACGTCGCAATGCCATGCGAGGATCGGACCTGGACTACTTCGAAAATGAGCCACTGGGTCCGCGCGAAGGTAGCGTCATTGTGTGGGCAGGCATGCGAGGCGCCATTACTTTGGCCGCTGCGCAGACCATTTCGACGCACGCACCGATGCGCGCCCTGCTTCTGATGATCGCTCTGTTTATCGCGGCTGGTGCCCTCATTATCCAAGGCTTGACTCTTCCGGCACTGATCCGCGTTGTTAAACCGCACATGGCCTCGGGAGATATCTCCGAGGAAGAACGCGCGAAACTTCTGAAGGTCATGAGCTCAGCCCTGGTTGATACAGCACTGGCACAGGCAATCCACGAAGTTGACGGTCGTACGCTGCTCTCCGCGGGAGTCTCCCGTACTCTCTCGAGAATCGGACATGCAGTTACCGATGAAGCGACGGAGGATGAGGCACGTACTGCCCGGGCTGCTGACCGAGTTCTCTCCGATATCTTGCAAGATGCCAGCACGCGCAATGGAACTACTCGTGATGCTCTATGTCCGAACTGCGATGATGAATCGGTGCCAGAGGCGAGCAACGCTGAGGACTTCTCCGACGATGAAGGTCACGGCACTGTCGACATGAGCGAAGAGGAAGTTGAACGTTCCTTCACGCGTGAGCAGATTCGCGAGCTGGCACTTGAAGCGATTCACGCTCAGCGTGATGCTCTTCTTCAGGCTCGTGATGAGGGGATCTTCTCTTCATCAGCCCTAGAAGGAGCTCTTGCTCGACTTGATAACGAGGAGATTCTTCTGGTCTCGGGGCAATCGAATTCCCACTGATCCGGGGTTTTTAGCCGTCAACCAGGGGAATCCCCGATGCCGCTCCCGCCGCCATTTTGTTAGTCTTAAAAAGGTCAGCAACTAACGGTCGAAGGAATCCCAGTGCTTGAGCTGCGAAATATCGTCAAGATCTACGAAACCGCAAACCTGCGCCAAGTTGCGCTCAATGACGTTTCGGTTGCTTTCCGCGATAGCGAATTCGTCGCAGTTCTGGGCCAGTCAGGTTCGGGTAAAACGACGATGCTCAACGTCGTTGGCGGCCTGGACCGCTTCCAAAGTGGTGACCTGGTCATCGACGGAATCTCGACGAAGGACTACAAAGCGCGCGATTGGGACGCCTACCGCAACAACCGCATTGGCTTCGTTTTCCAGTCCTACAACCTGATCCCGCACCAGACCATCTTGTCCAACGTTGAGTTGGCACTGACTCTCTCCGGTGTCTCTCGAGGCGAACGCCGCAAGCGGGCGGTGGAAGCCTTGGAACGCGTCGGGCTTGCCGAGCACGTCGGGAAGAAGCCCTCACAGCTTTCTGGCGGCCAGATGCAGCGCGTCGCTATTGCTCGAGCGCTCATCAATGACCCTGAAATCCTCTTGGCTGACGAACCGACCGGTGCTCTGGATTCAAAGACCAGTGTCCAGGTCATGGACCTCCTGCGAGACGTTGCCCAAGACCGTCTGGTCATCATGGTGACCCACAACCCGGAGCTTGCGCACCAATACGCGACCCGCATTGTCGAGCTCGCGGATGGTGAAGTGATCGCCGATTCGCGTCCTTTCGTCCCGGGTACTGAAGAAGTTCGCGAGGCCAAGCCGGTGCGCCGTACCTCAATGGGATTCCTGACTGCGCTTTCCCTGTCCTTTAATAACTTGATGACGAAAAAGGGCCGTACCCTGATGACCTCTTTCGCGGGGTCTATCGGAATCATTGGTATCGCAGCAATTTTGGCCCTTGCGAACGGCACGAATGCTTACATCGCCCAAACAGAAGAAGAGACCCTGGGCGCCTACCCGCTGACCATTCAAAAGACTGGGATGGACATGTCCAGTGCCCTGTCTGCACAAGTGGAAGCCGCTAGCAGTGAGAAGCCGAGCGATGGCAAAGTTGGGGTCTCCAAACTGAGGACTCTTGCAGACAATATTCGTGATGCGAAGACGAATGACTTGGCCTCGTTGAAGGCCTTCCTCGATGGAAATGGCGGGAACGTCAACTCTTTCGTCAATGCCATCGAATACGACTACGATGTGACGCCTCAGATATTCCAGGCAGATACCTCAAAGGACAATATTCAGGTCAGCCCCGACCAAGCGATGAACCGAATGGAAACGGGCTTCCGTGGAAGTCCTATGTCCTCGATGGTGGCCACCAACGCCTTCTATCAAATGCCGCAGGAGTCCTCGCTTTACACCTCCGCCTACGATGTCCTTGCCGGCCACTGGCCAACATCCGCGTCTGAGGTCGTTCTTGTCATTGATGAAGACGGCAATATGTCAAACCTGATGGAATATGTCCTGGGTCTGAAAGACCACAAGGAATTTGACGAACTGATGCGTCAGTACTACTCGGGGACCATTGGCGAGAAGAACTCTGCCACCCCGAGTCCTTCACCTTCGGCGAGCGACGCCCCCGCGGCCTCGTACGATTACGACAAGATCTTGGGGATCAAGTACAAGCGAATCAACGCGTCCGCAAAGTACACCTGGGACGAGAACTACAAGGTCTGGTCGGATCACTCTTCCGATAAAGAATTCATGAAGAAACTGATCGACCAGGGCCAAGAGCTGCGCATTAGCGCAATCGTGAAGCCGAATTCATCGCATGGGGGAGCACTGCGCCAGGGCCTCGCCTACACCCCTGAGTTGACCCGCCAGATTATTCGCGAGGCCGAGGATAGTCAGATCGTCAAGGACCAGCGAGCGAACCCGAAGACCGACGTGTTCACGGGTAAGACCTTCCAAGAGCTCGCAGATTCCTCGAAGGATCGTTCCAGCGGCTTTGACATGTCCAGCTTGTTTACGGTCGATCAAAACAAGCTGTCCGCAGCGTTTTCTATTGATCCTTCCGCTATGCAGATGGATCTGTCCTCTCTGGATTTCAGCGGAATGGATCTGTCCAGCCTTGACTTCTCGAACCTTGATTTGTCGGGCATGGACCTGTCGAATATCGATCTTTCGAAGCTTGTTCCTGCCGATGGTTCGGCCGTGCAGATCGATCCCTCCAAGCTCAACCTGGGCGAACTCAGCAAGAGCGTTCCGCAACTGCAAAACGTTGATTTCCCTGCGATTATCCGCAAGACGCTGGCAGATGGAGCCGTAAAGGACACTGCAGGAACGTACTTAAGTTCGCAGGCGAGCCAAATCCTTCAGGGCTTCCAGGAGTACGCGCAAAACCAGATTGCTGCGGGTGGGTCCACGGACTTTTCCACGCTGGTTTCTGACTACTTCTCGCAGCCATCGGTCATTCAGCAGATCAATACCGCCGTCTCTTCTGACCAGGTTGTTGATCGCCAGAAACTGATGACAAACCTGCAGGCAGCACTTGGGAATGATCCGGCGCTTGAGTCGGTCGCCTCTCAGGTATCGACAGAACTTGCAAACCAGATCTCGGCGCAGATCGCCGCTCAGCTTGGTGGCAATCTCATGCGCGGGGTCTCCGCGGCGATTGGCCAGGTTCTTCAAGAGACCATGGCGAATGCCATGACTCAGATGATGACTCAGCTATCTAACACGATTGGCCAGCAGATCAGCGCAACAATGAGCCAATTTGCTACGAATATGAGCAGTGCCTTCCACTTCGATCCCGAGGCTATGGCGTCGGCCTTCTCGTCGAATCTTGATGAGAAGTCCCTTGCCGCGTTGATGGCGACGATGTTCTCAACGAACGTCCCCACACTTGAGACTAACCTGCGCGATCTGGGATGGGCCGACCTAAAGTCACCCAGCAGCATCTCGATCTATCCGAAGTCCTTCAAGGACAAGGATTCTGTCAAGGCTGTCCTTGACAAGTACAACGCTGACAAAGAAAGTGCCGGTAAGACCGATCAGGTCATTACCTACACCGATGTCATGGGCGTACTCATGAGTTCGGTGACGAAGATCGTCAACGTGGTCTCGTGGCTACTCATTGCATTCGTATCGATCTCGCTGGTTGTTTCCTCGATCATGATTGCGATCATCACCTACATTTCAGTTCTTGAACGAAAGAAAGAAATCGGTATTCTTCGATCGATCGGTGCTTCAAAGGGCAATGTCTCTGCGGTGTTCAACGCGGAAACATTCATCGAGGGCCTGATCGCAGGCATCATTGGTGTTGGCGTGACCTACGGTATCTGCGGCGTGGTCAATGCGATTGCCGAGCAGGGGTTCCAGGTAAAGAACATTGCCCAGCTCTCCCCGCTGACAGCCGTGGTATTGGTGGCGATCTCGGTTGGCTTGACCGTGGTTGCTGGTTTGATTCCGGCTTCGCGAGCTTCTCGCCAAGACCCCGTCGAGGCGCTTCGTTCAGAGTAGCCGCGAGTTCGATGGGCGCAAGCCTGCGTTACCCTGAAGGTATGCAGCGCTTCTAGAAGATGACCTAGACGCGCACCTGAGGAGGAATGATGCCAACGCCTAACACCCTGACGACGACAGATAGCGTCGCTGTCCTGCTTGCGACCGGATTCGAGGAAGTCGAAGCCCTTGCGGTCGTCGATGCCCTGTATCGAGCGGGAATCCGCGCGGACCTCATTTCGATTGAAAACGAGCGTCACGTTGTCAGCTCGCATGGGGTCAAGCTCGTTTCTGACCTCATGCTTGCAGATGTGGATCTAGCTTCCTACACCGTGGTCTTCCTGCCTGGCGGTATGCCCGGAACGCTTGGGCTGAAGGCAAATGAGCGAGTACGCGAGGAATTGACGCGTCGCGCCTCGAGTGGGGAAAAGACTGCTGCGATCTGTGCTGCTCCTTCGATTCTGGCTGAACTGGGAGTTCTTCAGAGCAAGCGCGCGACTGCAAATCCTGGCTTTATGGATGCTCTACGTGATGGCGGTGCGCAGGCGGAGACTGCGTCGGTCGTCGTCGATGGGAACATTGTGACTAGCAGGGGAGCGGGCACTGCTCTAGAACTCGGTTTTGAGCTGGTCCGCCAGCTTCTGGGGGATGAGGCCGCACAGCACGTGCGCGAGTCCGTCGTGTGGGAGCACTGAGGAGGCGCAATGGGTAAGCGTAAGCCTCGTCCCTGGCCGGATCCTCCCAATCCCTTGGCGCTGCCGGTCATTGACAATCACACACATCTTCCCGTCCACGAAGGAGAAATCCCTCGCGCGGACGGGGTCAAGATGCCCCTTGAGGAACAACTGGAGCGTGCACGCCAAGTGGGCGTGACTCGGATGATTTCCAGCGCCTGTGAGCTGCCAGATTTTGATCCGATGCTCGAGCTTGCTCGGGCACATGAGGGAGTTCGCGTTGCCCTCGCGATCCACCCGAACGAGGCCGCCTTGCACGCCGGTTGTGCCGATCCTTCCCCCGATGGTTTAGTTCCGCAGGTGCGTGAGCACCATATTCCCCTTGACGAGGCCTTGTCCGCAGTAGAGGAACGCCTGAGTGACCCGCTGGTGGTTGCCGTGGGGGAGAGCGGCTTGGATTATTTCCGCACCGCTGATCCCGGTCGCGAGGCCCAGAAAGAGTCCTTCCGCGCGCACATCGAAATGGCTGCTCGCCATGATTTACCACTGCAGATTCATGACCGCGATGCTCATGAGGACTCTATTGCTCTGCTGCGTGAGTGTGCGCGTCCAGATCAGCGCATTGTTTTCCATTGTTTCTCTGGTGACGCGCAGATGGCCGATGTCTTGGCTGAGAATGGCTGGTATGCCTCTTTTGCGGGGCCGATCAGCTATCCAGCGAATGAAGAGCTCCGTGGGGCATTTGAAGTCCTTCCGCCCGAACTGGTGTTGGTAGAAACGGATGCTCCGTATTTGACCCCGGTGCCGTGGAGGGGCTGTCCCAATGCTTCCTATGTCATGGGATATACGGTGCGCTTTATGGCTGAGCTCTGGGGTATTTCAGAGCAGCTGGCGTGTCAGCGCCTGACAGAAAATACCGAGCGAGTCTACGGAAGCTGGTAAACACTTGGCTAATGGGATAGCGCGGCGCTCGTGAACGTTCGCGCGTAGGTCGTAACTGCTCGCCTTGAGGTTGAAATATGAGTGGTGGGGCCTCCCGACAGGGAGGCCCCACCACTCATGTATGGACCGAATCTCCTTAGAGGATCTTCTTCAGTGCAGGATCCTTCCAAACGCGGTTCCTGGTCAGAAGCGGATCATTATTCGGGATCATCAGGTACTTTGTCTCAACCGCGGGATCGCCGGAATCGCCACCGTCATTCCATGTGGTATCAACGGTCTTCCAGGTTCCGTTAACTTTCACCTGGTTCCATGCGTGTCCAGATTTAGCGCCATTCGTTCGAGTGACAACACCGGTCACAACAACCGAACTGAGACCCGACTTCGTCGCCAGGAGCTGGAAGACGTTTGCGTAGCCTTCGCAGACGGTTGTTCCCTTGAAGAAAATACCGCCCGAATCGTGGTCAGGGGTGTATTCAGGCGTCAGAGTACCTGTTTGCGCCCAGACTTTATCGCTTCCTTCCAACCCGTCATAGTTGTAGGTCGTATGGTTAATGATCCAGGAGTTAATGGTTCGGACCTTGGTTTCCTCATCCATTCCGGGCTTGATGATCTCTGCGACCACTTGGTCGGCCTTGCTATTGATCTGGCCCGAATAATCCTTGGGTGCAAGATGCTGATCGGTTGCGCCTTCGGTTCCCAAGGTGACATGCAGGACCTTGTCTTTCGGAGCGTATTGATAGCCGATGATGAAGGGAACCAGACCGTTTTGATCTTTTGCCTCGACCACTGCTGCTTTAATTCGTGAGTCAGATTCTGCTTCTGGGAACTGTGAAAGATCGATATTTGTATATCCCATCATCAAGTTCGCAGCGATGAACTTTGACAGCGGCGTTGTCCCCAACACCTGCACGGGAGTATCTGGGAAGGTTCGCGCCACATTGTCCTTGGATTCCTTGTTTTGGACTTCCTTGGTGTAGGTCAGATTGGGCGCAAAGTAACCGGTATTTGCCTCTTCCTGATCCTTCTTCAGCTTCTGGAGATCCTCGGTGTAGGTCGATGGATCGAAATTCTTGACAATGTAGGAGCTGGTGAAGCGAGTATTTCCGATGTGGTAGACGACGTTGAGTTTTGCTTCAGGATCTTTGACCGTCTTCGGGTTTGAGCTCTCAATCCAGCTCTTTTCGGGATCGACAACCAAAGTCTGCATACGAGTGTGCCCATCGGCCATCGTCACGGGGATTTGAGCGGGAAGCTCACTTAAATTATCGAATCCCCAGCGATCCAGACCGAGCTGCTGGAGTGCGTTGGAAGCAATTCGAATAGGTGTATTTCCAAGGGTATTTGCGATATCGATAAAATCGGACATTTTCGAGATCTTTGCGTTCTTCTTCGCGATGACCGAAACTTGTGTTCCCTTGCCGTTGAGGATACGGTCAAGCTCCTCGTCTGTCAGCCAGCCCTTGAGTGAGCCGCCTTTGGAATCTTCCCGGACGGTCAGGAATGCATCCAGTGCGGTGTTGAGAGTGCGATCTCGTTGGGGTTCGTCATCAGCCCGTTGATCAGAATTCCACGAGGTTTGATTTGTCGTTGCAACAAGCTGTGGGCTGAGCTTAGTCGTTCCATCCTTATCGGTGGAATTGAGAAAGACAACGTAGTAGGAGTCAGCGCCTTCGACCGGATCCCATGACACGCTGAAAGTGCCGTTGGCTTCCTCGTCCACCGAGATGTTTTTCGGGCGGGGAAGGAAGCCCTTGTCGCTGACGCGAATGCGGCGAACTATCGGGTGTTCAAGAAGCTTGCCGGTTTGCAAGTCGTTGTATTGAACAAGGTAGTACATGGGGAGCAAACCCCAGCCTGAAGAGCCAGTGATGTCTGCAAGGGGACTTGCGTGTGACCGCGACCATAGACCGGTCCCCGAAGGCGAGATTGAAATACCTTCATAAGCTCCGTACGTACTGAGGTGAAACTCCAGATCCACATCCAATGCTGCGTCGGAATAGACCGCGAATGGGGTTGCGTTCCTCGATGTCTTGCTATCGTCCTGATCTGACTTTCGCTTTTCAAAATCGGTGAGCTTGACCTTGGTGGGGATGATGAATTGGTCGCCCTGATTGACTTCCTGCACGCCTTCGAGCCATTCGAATGCGGTGGGGTCATTCTTGAGTTGGTTGACGGAATCGTCAGCGCGAGCTGCGGATGGGAGTGCAAAGGAGGCAAGAGTGACAATGCTCAAGGCCGCAATGGTGCGTGTGAAAAAGCGTGAGAAGCTCATTTGATCGTTGCCTCCAGAGGTTGGACGGTCTGGCAGTAGATGTCCGGGGTGAGTCCCTTACCGTTTGTGCACATAGCCAAGGAGAACTTGGTCGAATTCGGATCGCCCTGTGCGACGAAAAGGGATGAGTAGGTTTTCTGCTTATCCTCAGCCTGATAACCGCTGTATCCCTGGGGCTCCTGAGCGTCCTTCACCTGCGGGTCGTCGGAGGTAAATTGGCTGGTATCGGGGGCCTTCAATAGCTGCGCATCCACATCGGAAAGCTTAAAAATCGGGACATCATTCTGATCGCCTGAACCGGCTAGGAGTGCCTTTGCCTCATCAGTTCCAGGAAGCGGTGATGTGCTTGCGTAGAAAACCCAGCGCAGCGCATTATCGGGCGATTCCTTTGCGCCAGTTGCATGGTTCTCAAACTTGTAGTCGATCTTGATGATTGACTTTCCATCATTGGTCGTTTGAGGAAGCTTTGATGCGCCTAAAAGAGTGAAGGCGAAATTACCACGGTCAGTGAAGGCGTGGACGGCTTTTGATGTGCGATCAAAACCCAGTGAGTAGCTGCCGAGGAAACGCTTTGAATCCTCTGCGCTGAAAGTTTCCTTGCCTTCGGGCTGAGGGGAGACGGAGCTGAGGTCGCGCAGTTTGTCATTCGGCGCAGTACTAAAGAAGACGGTCTTCTCGAAGCTTGGCTCTGAGCCGTCGCCCGTTGTGGATCCGGAACCACAAGCTGCCATGGATACTCCCAAGAGTGCACATGTAGCGAACGCCCAAATCCCGCGGTGACGTGACATCATCATTCACGATCCCTTCATCGCAGCGGTTGAAATCTGCCTTTATCCTAATGTTCAACACTGAATAAACGCCAATTTGAGCAATCAATCTCTCATGTCTCGAAGCTAGGTTTCTGTTACTTGTGTGACGAGTGTGGTTAATGATGTAAATGTTTATGGTCCCTATCACTAACACTCGCTTGGTCTATTCGGAACCCTGTAGCGTGTGAACTGTTCGTTCGCCGCAGGCTCGCATGCGAGTTGCGCTTCTATGAAGCTGCCAGGGCGAATCCTACGAAGTCTGGAGTTACGTGAATTTCCACCCCTCGCGCAAGGCAGTCATTGCCAGCGCTGCAGTTGCAGCATTTGCCGTCACCGGTATCGCCGGGACATCGGTAGCCACGTCATTTAGAGATGTCACCCTGGAGGTCGATGGTGTCTCCATCCCCGTATCGGGATTCATGGGCAAGGTCTCTGACGTTCTGTCAACTGCGGGTGTAGAAGTTTCTCCCCATGATCTAGTTGCACCCTCCCTCCAAGAAAGCGTGACGAATGGTCAGACTGTTGTCGTTCGTCGCGCGCAGCGCTACCTGGTCGATATCAACGGTGTTTCAACCCCCACGTGGTCCACCGCTACGGATATCAACAACCTTATGAACCAGGTCGGCACCACCGGCGCGGTGATCGCTGCTGATCGCTCGACCTCTCGCGCAACCCTTCCTGCGCTTACGGCAACGGGGAATATCCGCGTCATTGCTGATGGACAAACCCACACCGTTGACGCGCGCGAAGGCACTGATGCCTCGGACCTGCTCCAGCAGGCAGGGGTTCAGGTGTCGCCCCTTGACCGCGTGACCTTCTCAAGTGATGACCAGGGCGTATTCCTCAAGGTCACCCGAGTTCAACGTGGCACGGAAGAACGCGAAGAAACTCTGGCAAAGGAAGTGGAGGAACAAGAAGACTCCAGCTTGGCCAAGGGAACCAAGCGCGTTGTTCAGGAAGGCTCTGACGGCTCCATCAAGCGCAGCTTCTACGTGGAGCGTCGTGATGGCCAAGAGGTCGTCAGCCAGATGCTGAGTGAAAACCGTACCGAACCGGTCAAGCAGATCGTCAAGGTCGGCACCAAGGAAACCACTTCAGCAAGCTCTTCTTCGAACTCAGGGTCCTCGGCCTCGTCATCATCGGCAACGGTGAGCGGGGATGGAGTCTGGGCAGCGCTGGCCCGCTGTGAATCGGGCGGCAACCCCGCAACGAATACCGGTAACGGCTACTATGGTCTCTACCAATTCTCTGCTTCCACGTGGCGTGCAATGGGCGGCACTGGACTGCCCTCCGAGGCCTCGGCAGCAGAACAGACCCAACGCGCACAGGCGCTGCAGGCCCGTTCCGGATGGGGCCAGTGGCCCGCCTGCGCTCGAGCACTAGGACTTCTGTGAACGCAGCTCGCCACAGCCGCACCGCTTCATGGGCGCCGACGAAACGTCGCGTCTTGGCAGGTGCAGGCGCAGCCAGCCTGGCCATGTTTATGGTCGTGGGAGTGGGCATTGCCCGCGCGCATTCAACCGTCAACCTTGAAGTTGATGGCATCGTCTATCCGGTTTCCACTTGGTCGCACACCGTTTCAGGTGTTCTGAGCCAAGCGGATATCGAGCTCGGTGAGCACGACCAAGTCCAGCCTGCTGTCTCGCAATACGTTGCAAACGGGCAGACGATCGTCGTGCGCACGGCGAAGCCCTACACACTGACCATTAACGGCGACCGAACAACCCTGTGGTCGACCGCGCCCTCAGCTGAAGGCGTGCTCTCAGGCCTTGGGGCAGATTCGACAAAGGCCATTCTTGCCGTCGACCGTTCCTATTCGCGTTCCAGCCTGACTCCTCTGGTCACCCAGACGCGCACCGTCACCATTAACGTCGACGGAAGCTCGCGTCAGGTCACCGCGCGTGAAGGCATGGATACCCGGGCCATCTTGAATAAAGAAAAAATCAACCTGGGACCCTTGGACCGTGTTGAGGTTAAAAACGCTGATGGCCTGACCATCGATATTCACAGGGTTTCGCGTGCGCTTGCGCCGCGAAAGGTGCCGATTCCTTTCGAGGAACACCGTCAAGATTCCGACCAGCTTTTCGTTGGTGAAGAACAAGTCACCACGAAGGGCGTTGAAGGCGAATCCGAAGAACTGACCTGGAGTGAAAACGTTGACGGTGGGGAAGCATATGCTGCGCCACTGAATTCAAAGGTCACTCGCGAACCTACCGCGCAGATTCGTTCGGTCGGAACCAAGGAAGTCACTCCCAAGGCACTGATTGAAGCCGGTCTGGACCCCAAGGCAACGCTGGAAGAAAAGACCGAAGCCGACGGAACGAAATCAATCCGTTACCGCGCGAAGCTCGGAACACTCTCGACGGCCGCGGAGATTACCGCAGCGGGTGGAAACTCAGCTGAAGTTGCCCAGGCGATGGTCGCGGCCGATATCCCCTTGACCTATTCGGGTGAGGATCCTCGTTCTTTGGCTAAACCCCTGGTGAGCGCTCGCGGATGGGGAGACTCCGAATTCCAATGCTTGGTCGCACTGTGGAACCGTGAGTCCCACTGGAACCCCTACGCGAAGAACTCCTCTTCCGGTGCGTATGGCATTCCGCAGGCACTGCCGGGAAGCAAGATGGCTTCGGCGGGTTCGGATTGGCAAACCAACCCGGTCACGCAGATCAAGTGGGGCTTGGGGTACATCGCCGGACGCTATGGGACGCCGTGCTCTGCACTGGGGCATTCAAACTCCGTCGGATGGTACTGATCCTTTAGGATGGGAGCGTGACTTCTCCCCGTCGATATTCCACGCCGAATGTGCCCAGTGATGCCCAGCCCAGCGAGAGCGGGCTGCTTGGCCCTATTGAAGTGCATGCGATCTGCCAGGCACTGGGGGTGCGCCCGACAAAGACCCTTGGCCAGAACTTTGTTCATGATGCCGGTACTGTTCGACGCATCGTGCGCGACGCGGGAATTGGCGAAGGAACGCAAGTCATTGAGGTCGGGCCCGGGCTGGGTTCGCTGACCCTTGGACTTCTTGAGGCTGGGGCGCAGGTACGCGCCATTGAGATCGATCCGGTGCTTGCCCGTGCGCTTCCGGTGACCGTTGCACAGCGAATGCCCGAGGCCGCGGAGCGCCTCCATGTCATCAACCGCGATGCCGTTCAGATTAATGGCCTCGAAGACTTTGAAGATGATTGGCCGGCGCCAACGCACCTGGTGGCGAATCTTCCTTACAATGTTGCGGTTCCTCTGCTGCTTTCCATGCTGGAGTCCTTCCCTTCCCTGGAGTCGGCACTGGTAATGGTTCAGGCCGAGGTTGCCGATCGTCTGGCTGCTCAGCCGGGCTCGCGTACCTACGGAGTTCCTTCGGTAAAGGCCGCGTGGTACGGTACCGCGACTCGCGCGGGAACCATTGGGCGCTCGGTGTTCTGGCCGGTCCCCAATGTGGATTCCGCACTGGTGGAGCTTCAGCGCTCGAAGACTCCGCGCGGGGATACCTCCTTGCGTCTTGCGACTTTCGAGGTCTGCGATACGGCATTTTCTCAGCGCCGGAAGACCCTGCGCGCCGCTTTGAAGAATTGGGCCGGCAGTGCCGAGGCCGCGCAGGAGCTGTGCGATCGCGCTGGGGTAGATTCCTCGATCCGAGGCGAAAAGCTGGGGATTGACGATTACGTGCGTCTCGGTTCAGTTTTGCTTGAAATGCGTGCTGAGGGCAAGATTCCTCTTCCCGAGCAGGATCGTTACGCGAAGGAGCGCCGCGCTGCTCAGGGCGCTGAACAATTAATTCAGGAAAGCGAGCAAGGCGGGGTGGAACAGCCCCGTGCGTGAGGTACGTGCATCGGCACCCGGAAAGGTCAATGTCATCCTTCGTGCGGGTGCCCCGGATGCTGATGGATATCACGAACTGGTGACAGTTTTTGAATGCCTAAATGTTCGTGAAAGCGTAACGGTTCGCACCTCAAAGTCCCCCGGGATCCACATTGAAACGGTGGCCTACGGTGCCGATGGCTCGGTCGATGAGGCTGCAACAGCAGCGATGGCAGATCTTGACCCCACTACCCATTTGGCATATCGAGCAGCGCGTGCGCTTCAAAAACTGGCTGCAGCCGGTCCTTGGGCTCAGACTGCTGCCGGGGTGAGTATTCACGTTGATAAACGCATTCCGATAGCCGGAGGAATGGCCGGAGGTTCTGCTGATGCCGCAGCTGCTCTGGTTGCCTGCAATCAGCTGTGGGGACTGGGATTGACGCTTGAACAGCTCTGCCAGATCGGCCGTACTCTGGGTGCAGACGTTCCCGCATGCATCATGGGCGGAATGACTCTGGGGCAGGGGAGGGGCGACCTCCTGACCTCCTTGCTTGATCCGGACCAGTCCTTGTGGCCGCGTCATTACTGGGTGATGGCGCGTGCACACCACGGCCTGTCGACCCCCGAGGTTTTTCGGACCCTTGACCAGCTGCGAGAAGGCGGCGTTCCAGCACAGCTGAGCGTGGCGGAGAGGGCTGCGCTTTGCGCAGATGCCGACACACTTGCCTCAGTGCTGTGCAATGACCTGACTGCCCCGGCTCTTCACCTGTACCCCGAACTTGCAACAACGATTCACGACGCAAAGGATGCGGGTGCCTGCGCAGCGATCCTTTCGGGCTCGGGGCCGACCATTGCTGTCCTTGCTCGTGATAGCAAACATGCGGGTGAACTCGCTGAAGCGCTTGAGACAAGCAGTGAAGTCAGCGCAGTCCTACCGACGTCTGGCCCAGCAGTGGGAGCAATCGTAGAAGAAGAGGAGAGCTAAGAGTGGCCCACTTACTGGGGACGCAGTCACTGGGAGCCCTTGCTGGTTCGCGCCAATTGCTTGCGGGCGTTGATATCAGCGTCGAAGACTCCTCTCGCATCGGCATTCTTGGCCCCAACGGAGCTGGAAAATCGACGCTTCTGCGTTTGGTAGCCTGCCTGCAGCAGCCTGACGACGGCCGACTTATCACCCGTGATGGCCTACGCATTGTCATGCTTGAGCAGGGCGATCATCTTCATGATGACGCGCGCGTGATGGACGCGGTGCACCCCGGACTTGAAGAATACGAATGGGCCTCACAGCCCGCAATTCGCGATATCCATGCTGGTTTGCTCTCTGATATCGACCTGCATGCTCAGGTTGGAACACTTTCTGGCGGACAACGTCGCCGTGTTGATCTGGCGCGAGTTCTTGCGCTGCCCTCGGATGTTGTCTGCTTGGATGAACCAACGAACCATCTGGATGTGGAAGGCGTTGCGTGGCTTGCGCAGCACTTGAATACGCGTTTTGCTCGTCCGGGTGCAAGCGGCGCTCTCATTGCGGTCACCCACGACCGCTGGTTCCTGGACGCCGTGTGCGAAACGATTTGGGAAGTTGTTCCGGGGATTGATCCGGGCGGCTCTCGGCCTCAGATTCCAGGCCGCGTTGAAATTTACGATGGTTCCTACGCTGCCTACACTCTGGCCAGGGCGGAGCGTCTTCGCCAAGCTGATGTGGCTGCGAAGAAACGCGCAAACCTATTGACAAAGGAATTGGCTTGGCTGCGCCGAGGTGCCCCCGCGCGAACATCCAAGCCAAAGTTCCATATTGCCGCCGCCGAAGCGCTCATTGCTGATGTTCCCCCGCCCAGGGACAGCGTCGAGCTGGTCAAAATGGCGACCGCACGCCTCGGGAAAGACGTATTGGACCTCGAGGACGTTACCGTCACCTTCCCAACTCCAGAAGGCGGCCAACGCACAATTCTTGACCACGTGACGTGGCGTCTTGCTCCCGGTGAACGAGTCGGTGTGGTCGGCGTGAATGGCGCGGGTAAAACGACAATTCTCAATCTGCTTCGAGGGGATCTGGAACCAACAAGTGGACGCGTCAAGCGTGGAAAGACCGTTCAAGTAGCCACGCTTTCGCAGGATACCCACGAGCTTGATGATCTTTCAGATTTGCGCGTTGTCGAGGCCGTCGATCAGGTTGCGCACAGCGTGATCGTTGACGGCAAGGAAGTCTCCTCCTCGCAAATGACTGAGAGGATGGGCTTTACTCGAGAGCGTGCATGGACCAGGATTTCAGAGATTTCCGGTGGCGAGCGACGCCGTCTGCAGCTCATGCGCTTGCTCATGGCTGAACCAAACGTCCTTCTTCTTGACGAGCCAACAAACGATTTGGATACGGATACTTTGGCGGCAATGGAAGACCTGCTGGATGCCTTCCCGGGAACTCTGGTTGTCGTCAGCCACGACCGCTACCTGCTTGAACGAGTGACCGACCACCAAGTTGCGCTCCTCGGAGATGGAAGCTTGCGTGCCCTTCCCGGTGGGGTAGAGGAGTACCTTCGCATTCGCGAGGCCGGCGGCGCCACTTTTGGCGCGGACGCTTCCACTAGCGGTGAAAGTGCGGTGCGCCCTAGTCAATCTGGAAATACACCGGGTGGGGAATCCTCTGACAGTGCGAAGAGCGCGGGGATGACGGATTCGGCGGCCAGGCGAGCGGCGAAGAAGGAAGCCGCGCGCTTGGAACGAAAGATTGAAAGTCTTCGCACGCGCTTGGAAAAGGTCGAGGCCGAGCTTGCCCTTTTGGCTGAAAAGGTAGCAACGGATCCTTCAGTCTTGGATGAGATGACAGCGTTTTCCTCGCAGTCCGCAGATTTGCGTGCCGAAATTGAGGAGCTGGAAGAAGCTTGGCTGGAAAACGCTGAGCTGCTTGATGACTGATCAAAACGGCTAAGCCAAAGGAGGCGCGAGTTGAAAAGCAACGGGTTCTTTGGTCAAATTCGCTCTGATCAGCGCAGGCTTGCCTAAGGTCAATAGCCGGTTGGAATGTTTCGTAAATACTCTTGTATTACGCGTATTGATGTGCCTTAAAGTGGCGGTATTTCGCGGAAAAACTGGATGTAGTGGATTTTGAATTTAATTACGCCATTCTTGGAGTGTCTTCATTTTTTATTCCGACTCTTCAAGGAGATCATCATGACGACCATCGACCTCCCCTTGGTTCAGGACTGCTCCGTTTCCGAGTGCTCCTACAACAACAATGGTTGCGCTGCCGGCGCCGTCACCATCGGCTACGGACGCACCTGCTCCACCTTCGTGCCGCTGTCTATTCGTGGCGGTCTTGAGCGCAAGAGCCCCGTTGTGGGTGCCTGCCAGAAGGCGGATTGCTCCTTCAACACCGATCTTGAGTGCACCGCTTCTGCGATTCGCGTGGGCTCGACCAGCGCGGACTGCCTGACCTACCAGGCTCGCTGAACATAGCGTAGTTAGGGGTGTGGCCCGCAGGAATTCCTGCGGGCCACACCCCTGTGTTTATCCCTCGCTGAGCATCGAGTACTGAGAAATAAGCGATGAGAGCTGAACGCTGAGTGGTGGTGACTTAGCGCCAGGGACAATATCGCCTATCGTCCGGGCCAGGACTGCATCTTGTTGAGCATCTCAACCTTGTAACGGTCCCAGAGTTTTCCACCCCACTTGACCGCAATGGTCAGAAGGCATGCGCTCCACACAACTGAGAATACGAAGGCTCCAATGAATGCGATTGTGTGACCGGCGCTGAAATACAGAGCCAACCACCCGGGAAGTGCACCAAGAAGCCCCCCGAGTGTTGCAGCCGAGACCGCCCACATCGCAACCATGCCCGATCCAGTTCCACGGGTACTTAGGGGAGAGGTTCCTGGCTGTTGGACTTGATAGACCCAGCGGCTTCCGATGATCATTGCCGTTGAAGAAGAAGCGGCCAAAAGAAGTATGCACAGGCCCAAAACCCAGGCGGTGTCGGCAAGAGTATTACCCAAGATGGTGCTCGCAATGCTATCTGCGATGAGGATAACCGGAGTGATCAGCACCAAGGAACCAAGCAGGCGTCCCAAACGGTCTTGAGCGCCACGAACTCCAGAAGCGATAGGGATCCACGCTGCAGTGGAGTCATATTGCATAGTTGCCCCGATTGTCGTCCCGATGAGCAAGGGAGCAAGGTAGAGGAAGAAATTGAAGGAGAAAGGCACCTCACTGCGGCTTTCATTGTCCATCAGGAAACTCATGAGAACTGCCATGAAGGGGAAGAAAATGCTGGACACAAGAGAGGTCGACAGACGCGAATCGTGAAGCCAGTAGTAAGCAGTCTTCGTCGCCATAGAAGCACTCTGAGGTGAGAAACCAAGTGCTTCCCAGCGCTGCACGTACTTGAGTCCCAGTGCACGTGAATCCTGACGTTGCTGTTCACGTTCTTTGGACGCGCGCTCTTCATCAACGTGATAGCGCCCCTCTTTGATTGCCTGCTGAGCTTGCGCAGAAACGGGACGCGATACCCCGTGCATCGCAGGTCCAAGAACCCTCAGCCACAGGAACCAGGCCGCGCCGGCAGTGAGGGCAGCAATCACGAAACGGATCCCGGCCATCAGGTAGTCACTCTCGCTCAGAGATGCAACTACCCCAAAGAAGGAACCAAAAGGCGTTGTGTAAACGACTGGAAGCGCTGCCAGCACCGTGTCATAAGAGAAATGCTCGGCAATAAGTTGGAACCAGATCCCCATCGGTGCAAAGACAGAAATGAACACCATGGTCCCGATGAAGCCCGCTAAGTTCTTTCGCGTCGAATCTTTTTGAATCTGGTTTCCCGCCCAAGTCGTGATTGCCTTTGCCCAGACGATTGCGGTCAGAAGTGTGAGTACTCCAGCAATGAGTGATCCTGCAGCCATGGCCCAAAGCCCCCGGAATAGATAGAACCACGCGGGAAGAATGATGAAAAGACCAGAGAAAATTGCGCCGATGCCCACGCATGAAGCGGCAATAAGTGCGCGCGCGAGCTGATGTGTAGGCGCGACAAAGGGAGAAAGTCGGCGCGGCTCAAGAGAGTTATCCATCGATGCCATGATCACGGGGCAGATGATCCAGCCCATGAAAATCACGGGTCCGGGGAGCATGACGAATACCCATGGAGCTTGAATCGTCATGGTTGCAATCTTGGCAATGCCAAAGTAGGCAAAGCCCGTGAAACCCAAACCGTACAAAATACCGATGATCGAGAAAATCAAAACGGCTGTCTGACTGCGCACCGTATTCCACATGATGCGCAGTTTCATGCGAATCAGTTGGCCAGCCATGACAGTCCTTCGCTGGTGTGAACGCCGCCAACCAGCTGGGCAAAACGTTCGTCAAGGGACATTCCCGCTGCGACCTCTTCGGTCGTGCCAGAGGCCAGTACTTGCCCGTGGTTAATCACCGCTACATGCGTACACAGCTGTTGGACTGTTGCCATGACGTGACTGGAGAGAATGACCGTTCCCCCGCGTGAGGTGAAGTCTTGCAAGATCTGGCGGATATTTGCCGCCGAAACCGGGTCAACGGCCTCGAAGGGTTCGTCAAGAACCAGCAGAGAAGGAGCGTGGATGAGCGCTGCCGCCAGGGAAATCTTCTTCGTCATACCCGCTGAGTAGTCCGAAATGAGTTTCTTTCCTGCATCGGTCAGATCCAGGGTGTCCAGAAGCTGGTGAGCGCGCTGGCGGGCAGTTTCTCGATCCAATCCGCGAAGCATTCCAACATGCACCAGGAAGTCTGGGCCTGAGAGGCGGTCAAGTAAGCGCATGCCGTCGGGCATGACGCCGAGCTGCGCGCGAGCCGCGTGATCGTCTTTCCACACATCAATTCCATTGACGTAGGCGGTTCCCTGATCGGGGGTGAGCAGGCCGGTTGCCATGTTGAGGGTGGTTGTCTTACCCGCGCCATTGGGGCCGACGAAGCCGTAGAAGGAGCCCTTGGGAATGTCGAGGTTGAGGTTCGCGACGGCAACTAGATTTCCGAAAATCTTCACGAGGCCACGAATTGCGAGTGCCGGAGGCTGAGCTTCGGTGGGAGCTTGCGTCGTTGAAGGCTGGACTGGGGGAGGAGTAGGCATAGACATGTTCCCACAGTAGTGAATATCCCCTCAGCCGTGGAGAAAGTTGCAGAAAATGGACACTCATTCCCCTTTATCTGGGAATGAGCTGATGATTCTCAAAAGCGATGCTGAGATTTTGTGAAAACGTCCTTTAGGGCTTCTGAGCAGGACTAACCTTTTGAGTGATTGGGGTAACAGGTCAGGAGTGTGCCTGCTCTGTCCTCGCAGACGACACCCGCTGTTTTCTGCATTCGGATTCGTTTGCCTTGAGAGGGAGATGCACATGCTGCATGCGAAGAATCGGACACTAGTGACCACCCTTGCGACACTCTCGCTCGTGGGGATCCCCATTGTGGCTTACGCTGAGCCGGCGGGAGGTGAAACAGCAAGAAGTGATGCGCAAACGGCATCTCCCGCGCCCGAGGCTGTAACTACAGCCCCAGAGGAGGCGCCTTCCCTTCCCGCTGCCGAGGCCTCGCAAGCCCCGGGCGAGGATCGTGCGGCACCAGCCTTGGTAAGCATCGGCGATATCCAAACCCCCGGTGATGGGGATGACTCTCACCTGATTAATCAAACCGTTGAAACCAAAGGCGTTGTGACCGCGGCCTACCCCAAGGGAGAGAACGCAAACCTTAAAGGCCTCGAGGGCTTCACCATCCAAACCCCCGGAACAGGCGGAACCTGGGATCCTACGCGAAGCACCTCCGATGGCCTCTTCGTCTTTATGGGGAAGTCTTCTGCATCAATGCCTTCCATCGGCGACTGCGTTGTTGTCAAAGGCAAGGTTGCTGAATACGCGGGTGTCAAGAATGAAACCGCCTCAACCCAGAGTCTGACTCAACTGCTTCCGCAAACGATCACAGCAGTTAGCGGATGCGATCCCGTTAAACCCACGGAACTGAGCGGTGTGCCGACTCAAAACCAGATGGAAGCGCTTGAATCCATGCTGGTTCTGCCCAAGGACACCTGGACAATTACCGATAACTACAAGACGAACCGCTACGGGACGCTCTCGCTGACCCCCGGAACCGAGGTATTGCGTACCGCAACCGACGTTGTTGCCCCCGGCGCTGCTGCTCAAGCCTACGAGGCAGAAAACGCTGCAAAGACTATTGATCTGGACGACGCCTCGACCACGGACCTGACGAATTTCAAGCAGAACGGGCACAAAGAGCGCTACGCCTACTTGGCGAACGGAGCCCCTGCTCGCGTGGGCTACCATGTCACCTTCACCAAACCCGTTGTCTTGGAATCACGCTTTGGAAGCTTCGTTTTCCAGCCCACACAGATGACCGCTGGTTACCCCGATCGTTCCCCGGTCACCATCACGGGGGAGCGTCCAGCTGTTCCAGCAGTGAGCGGTGATACCAAGGTCGCAACCTTCAACGTTCTCAACTACTTCTCTGATCTGGGTGAAAATGAACCCGGATGCAAGGGCTACGAAGACCGCAACCACAAGTACGTGACCGATAAGAACTGCAAGCTCCGCGGAGCTTGGTCATCGCAGGCTTTTGCGAACCAGCAGACCAAGATCGTTCAGGCGATTAATACGATCGATGCCGACGTTGTGGCACTGGAAGAAATCGAAAACCCCGTCGCATCGGGTGTCAGTAGTGACCGTGACGGTGCGCTCAAGAGCCTCGTCAATGCACTCAATGCGGCTGCCGGATCCGAGGTCTGGGCCTATGTCCCCAGCCCCTCAACCGTTCCGGCAAACGAAGACGTCATCCGTATTGCCTTCATCTACAAGAAGGCAAAGATTAGCCCGGTTGGGGACTCCGTCATTTACGATGATCCGGCATACACGGGCCTCGCTCGCCAGCCGCTGGCTCAAGAGTTCAAGCCGATCACTGACGCAAACCACGAAGGAAAGAATTTCGTCGTTATTGCCAACCACTTTAAGTCGAAGGGTTCCGCGCCGAAGAACTTGTCTGGTGCAGAAGCTGCCGCAAATACCGACAACGGTGACGGGCAGGGTAACTCCAATGGAGTCCGCGTGAAGCAGGCCCGAGCACTCGCCACTTTTGCTCAGCGTTTCAATGGCACCCCGACTGTGCTTGTCGGTGACTTCAACGCCTATTCCAAGGAAGATCCGCTGAAAGTTCTGACCGACGCCGGCTGGACCCACGAGTCAGGTCACGGCGACTCTTCCTACGTCTATGGTGGTCGCTCCGGATCGATGGACCACGTCTTTGCGAACTCTGCAGCACACCCGCTGATCACCGAGGTGAAGTCTTGGGCCGTGAACGCGCAAGAGAGCATTGCCTTCGAGTACTCGCGTGCCAACTACAACGCCTATTTGGCTTTCGAGGCCGATAACCCCTACCGCGCCTCGGACCACAATCCTGAAATCATCGGTTTGAATCTCATCACTCCGATCAACAACCCAAGTGTTGCACCGACCAGCGAGCCTTCGGGGCAGGCCTCCACCTCCCCGAGCGCGCCCACGCAACCCACCCCGCAATCTGCAGCAACTCCGAAGCACTCCACTTTGGCCTCGACCGGTGTCATGGGAAGCATTCCGCTGATTGCGGGAGCCCTGGCCCTGGCAGCAATCGGTTGCGCGCTGCGCCGTAAGACCCTCTGACCCTCACCAACCATCACGAGAGGAACACACAATATGTTCACCACTTCACGACGAGTGGCGATTGCAACCGGTGCGGCACTCGCGCTCTTTGCAACCCCGCTGACTGCGCTCGCGGAGCCTGCTAGCGACGCCACCCCAACGGCGGAAGCGAGCACCGAGGCTCCTGCCGCCACCCCCACTGCCGAGGCCTCGGCAAGCGAGGCGACTCCTGACCCGGCCCCCGCAGCCGGAACGGATCGCGGAGCTTCCGATATCGTCACCTTGGACCTGTACAACCTGACTGATGTGCACGGACACATTGAGCCGCAAAAGGATCGCAAGACCAAGAAGATCAGCGAATCGGGTCTTCCGGCGATGAATTGCTACCTTAAGAAAGCAAAGGCGACGAATCCGAACTCAAGCTTCACCCTGTTGGGTGACAACATTGGTGCATCTCCCTACACTTCGGGTGCGCTGAAGGACAACCCGACCATCGAGGCCCTCAATACGATGCACCCCTTGGCATCGACCATGGGTAACCATGAGCTCGATATGGGGCAGGCTGTCTTCAAGCAGCGTGTTGATGGATCGAACCCCTCTGAGTTTGTTCAGACGAATTTCCCCTACCTGGCTGCAAACGTTGACGGAATGGGAACCTGGGGCTCGGGAACTCCTTACCTGGGAGAGTACAAGCTGTGGACCTCTCCCTCGGGAGTAACGGTTGCATTTATTGGTGCGATCGCTGGGGACGTGCCCTATAAGCTCAGCCCCGGAACCACAGCGGGTTTGACCTTCAATGATCCGATCGCGAAGATCAACACCCTGGCGAAGAAGCTCAAGCAGGATGGAACCGCACAGATCGTCATCGCTATGCTCGATGACGACGTGAAGAATAACTACCCGAAGATGAGCGCCGATGTTGACGGCCTCATGGGCGGTGACACGCACGTGCCATACGAGTTCGACCACGTTGATTCGCCGGTCACGCTCACCTCTGCAAATCCGCTTCTCGCGGGTGTGGCCTCGGGTTCCTACACGGATAACCTGGGCCTGATCCAGATCTCCTACGACACGGCGACCGGAAAGGTCGTTAAGGCCGATACCAAGCTGATCCCCGCTGCAACCGTTTACGAGTGCGGTGAAGACCCCGAGACAAAGGCAGTCGTGACCCGTGCGCAGCAGGCCTCGGCAGTAGCTGGCGCTGAAGTTGTGGCACGTGGATACACCGAGAGCTTCCACCGCGGTATTTTCGTGGCCCCCGATGGAAGCATCGAAAAGGGCGGTAACCGCGGTATCGAATCGACGCTGGGCAACCTTGCTGCCGATGCAATGCGTGAAACAATTCGCACACCCGATGGAAACCCCGTTGATATCGGCATGATCAATGCCGGTGGTCTGCGTGCGGATCTTGAACCCGGTAGCGATGGCACCATCACTTACAAGCAGAGCTACGATGTCATGCCCTTCTCGAACGAGCTGGGATACGTAACCATCAAGGGCTCCGATGTGAAGGATGCTCTGGAAGAACAGTGGAAGACGAACCTGAACTCTCAGAACTCGCGCCCGCTGCTCAAGCTTGGCCTGTCGAAGAATGTTCAATACACCTACGATGCCTCGAAGCCTTACGGCGAGCGCATTACCTCGCTGCTCGTCAATGGTGCACCCATTGATATGAACAAGGACTACACGGTTGGATCCGTTACCTTCTTGCTCGCAGGTGGTGACACCTTCCCGGCGCTGACCCGTGGCACGAAGACGGTTTTGGGTAACCTCGACCGCGATAAGTTCAACGAGTACCTGGGTGCACACAACGGCATTAAGGCCGCCACCCTCAAGCAAGCAATCGGCGTGACGCTCCCCAGCGATACGCTTACTCCCGATCAGGAATTCACTGTGCCTTTGCGCGGCCTGTCCTTCTCCGAGGGCCCCGGAAAGACCCAGAATGTCAAGGTCTCCTTCGGGTCGGTTGTCGCCAGCGCAAGTGTCGATAACTCGCTGCGTGAATTGCATGCCTCTGACGAGGCCTCGGTCATCACAACCGATGGCGCAGGCCAGGCAACTTTGAAGGCCTCGCTGCCGATGTCGGTGTGCGCTGCCAAGCCCGAAGGGGGAGTGCTCTCCCTGCCCGTCACCGTTGAGACCGACTTTGGGACCGTCGTTCCCGAGGCCGCAGGTTTGACCGTGTCGGTTGCTTGCCCCGCCGCTGCGCAGCCTGCAACGCCGAACACCGCGGTGAACCCGAAGGCCCCGAAGGGCAAGAAGCTTGCGAAGACCGGTTCTGTAGCGGGAATTGCAGTCTTGGCTGCTCTTGCCTTGGGTGGTGCAGGGTTTGCTCTGCGTCGCAAGAAGAACTGAAACGGATGCTGTACTCATGAAGATCTCAATCTGATTGAGCACTGAATTCGCACGTGGGTGGCACGGTCGTATGGCTGTGCCACCCACTGTTTTTGTTAACTGTGTCAATCTCAGAGTGTGTCTCTTCTAGGCTTTGGCAGTTTTATGCAAGTGTGCCCATATGTTGAGAGGACAACTGTGATTCAGAAATGAATAATTACTGCATTTATGCGGAAAAGATGAGATTTATAGATTCGTTATCGAGCTGTATCCAATCCGCCTTGACACGCCTAATTGTGACGGGTGAAACTCATTAGTGGGCGTCAACGCAGCACACTTATGCGTTCTCGCAAGCGGTGATGCATGTGCCCATTCTGGGTCTCATCGCATCCTCGCATCTATCCATCTCTGGATGTACACAACCTATGTGGAGGAAATACAGCATGAAGACCCTCACCAAATTTGTTGCGGTCGCCGGCGTCGCAACTCTCGCGCTGACCGCGTGCTCATCCGGCCAGAAGGCCTCGTCAGAATCTAGCTCTGACGCAGCATCGAAGGGCGCAAGCTTCAAGGCTTGTGCAGTGTCGGACGCAGGCGGTTGGGACGACAAGTCCTTCAACGAGTCCGCATACAACGGTCTGAAGGCCGCACAGTCCAAGCTCGGTATTCAGATCAACACGGCAGAGTCCTCCTCCTCGGCAGACTTCGTGCCCAACACCGAATCCATGGTTTCCGACGGCTGCAACCTGATCATCGGCGTTGGCTTCAACCTCGAGAAGGCGCTCCACGCCTCTGCAAATGAGAATAAGGATGTTCACTACGCACTGGTTGACTCCTCCTTCTCTGATGATTCCAACAAGACCGTCACCGTCGAGAACGCACGCCCACTGCTCTTCAACACCGCTGAAGCCGCCTACCTTGCGGGTTACGCCGCAGCAGGCATGTCCAAGACCGGCAAGGTTGCCACCTTCGGTGGTATCCAGATTCCTTCGGTTACCGTCTTCATGGACGGCTTTGCCGATGGTGTTGCCGCCTACAACAAGGCCAAGGGCACCAATGTCCAGGTCCTCGGTTGGGATAAGGCAACTCAGAACGGCTCCTTCACCCAGTCCTTCGATGACCAGGCACTGGGCAAGCAGCAGGCACAGCAGTTCATCGACCAGGGCGCTGACATCATCATGCCCGTCGCCGGCCCCGTGGGCCTGGGCGCAGCAGCAGCTGCACAGGCTGATGGCAAGACCTACATCATCGGTGTTGACTCCGACTGGTACGAATCTGCCCCCGACTACAAGTCGATCGTTCTGACCTCGGTCATGAAGGAAATTGGTGCTTCGGTTGAGCAGGCCATCACGGACTCCGTGAACGGCAAGTTCACTGCAACCCCCTACGTGGGCACCCTGGAAAACGGTGGCGTTTCCATCGCTCCCTTCCACGATTTCGACTCCAAGGTTCCCTCGGATCTGAAGGATGAGCTGACCAAGCTCACCGATCAGATCAAGAAGGGCGAGCTGAAGGTTGAGTCCGCAAACTCCCCGAAGTGACGCGGAAATCTTAGGTTGGGGCGCGGTGGTTTTCGACCATCGCGCCCCACTTTTTTCGGCTATCCTGAAACGGGAGCTCGACCACGCAGAAGGGGCGCAGTAGAGTGAAATTGGAACTGAAGGGGATCACCAAACGTTTCGGTCCTCTGGTCGCAAATAACGACATCAACCTGACAATTGAAGAAGGCCACATTCACGCACTTCTGGGTGAAAATGGAGCGGGTAAATCAACGTTGATGAACGTGCTCTACGGCCTTCACCAGCCCGATGAAGGTGAAATCCTCATCGATGGAAAGCCCGTCCACTTCGATGGCCCCGGCGACGCGGTCGCAGCCGGCATCGGCATGGTTCACCAGCACTTCATGCTGATTCCAGTGTTTACCGTCGCGGAATCAATCGCACTGGGATTTGAACCAACCAAGGCAAGCGGCTTGATTGATCTTGCTCAAGCACGCAAGACCGTTAAAGAGGTTTCAGCGCGATTTGGTTTCGATCTTGATCCCGATGCGCTCATTGAAGATCTCTCGGTCGGCGCTCAGCAGCGAGTCGAAATCGTTAAAGCACTGTCGCGCCAGGCGAAGGTCCTTATTCTTGATGAGCCAACGGCAGTGCTCACGCCCCAAGAAACTGACGAACTCATGGCGATCATGCGTCAGCTTGCCGACGCGGGGACCTCGATTGTCTTCATCACACACAAGCTTCGCGAAGTTCGAGCCGTTGCAGATGAAATTACCGTGATTCGACGCGGTACCGTCGTTGGTGAAGCCTCCCCGCAAGATTCTGAATCAGAACTGGCGAATAAGATGGTCGGCCGCTCCGTCATGATGCGCGTTCAAAAAGCTCCCGCAGCGCCCACTGGTGGGGGACTGGAATTCAAGGCAATCTCCATGCTTTCGCCCCAGGGAGTTCCACTTCTTGATCACGTCTCCTTCGCGGTAGAGCGCGGAGAAATCGTCGCCGTCGCGGGCGTGCAGGGCAATGGTCAGACCGAATTGGCGCAAACCGTTTTGGGTCTGTGCACCCCAGATTCTGGTGAAATTCTTCTGGAAGGCGAAGACATTTCCCACGCGGGTCCCCGTAAGTCTTTGGATGCGGGCGTTGGCTTCATTCCCGAAGACCGTTCGACCGATGGCATTATTTCTACTTTCTCCATTGCTGAGAACTTGATTTTGGACCAGTACAAGGATTCCTCCTTTGCATCGGGCCCAATGCTCAAGTTGGGGGCCATTGCACAGAATGCGCGCGATAAAGAGCAAGAATTCGATATTCGTTTGACCTCAATCAACGACCCGATTTCCTCGCTTTCTGGTGGAAATCAGCAGAAGGTTGTTGTCGCGCGCGAGATGTCGAAGGATCTCAACCTGCTTGTTGCGAACCAACCGACCCGCGGTGTGGATGTTGGTTCTATCGAATTCATTCACAAGCGCATTGTTGAGGTGCGCGACCAGAACATTCCCGTCCTTCTGATCTCATCGGAATTGGACGAAGTGATCTCGCTGGCCGATCGTATCGTCGTCATGTACCGAGGCCGCGTGATGGGGGTTGTTCCCGCGGACACCCCGCGTGACGTTCTTGGTTTGATGATGGCTGGTGTTCCCTATGACGAGGCCGTAGAAGGCGTGCACGAACACGCTGAGGTTTCGGATTCACACGTGGAGGAGAACTGATGACCGCGGTAAAGCGTCCTTCGAAGGCACTGATTGTGTGCCGTCATATTCTGGGATCGCGATGGTTCGTTTCCATCCTTGCGGTTCTCATTGCCTTCGCTATCGGTGCCATTCTGATCGCGATGACCGGAGCATCTGTGGTCGATGCCTACTACGCGATGTTCCGCGGAGCAATCTTCGATCCAACCGCTCGTAGTTTTCAGCGTCAGATCAAACCTTTGACAGAGTCCCTGTTCTTCTCCATCCCTTTGGTATTGGGTGGCTTGGGCCTAGCCTTGGGCTTCCGCGCAGGCCTGTTCAACATCGGCGGTAAAGGCCAGATCATCTTTGGTGCTCTTGCCGCTGTCTGGGTTGGTTTCGCAATGAATCTGCCACCCGTCGTTCACACTCTTGTTGCTCTTCTCGCCGCGATGGTTGCCGGTGCGCTCTATGCGGGAATTGCCGGTGTTCTCAAAGCAAAGACCGGTGCGAACGAAGTCATCGTCACCATTATGTTGAACTCGATTGCAACATTGGCGCTGGGTTACATCCTCTCGAAGAAGTCGTGGCAGGTTCCCGGTTCTAATCAACCTCAAACCCCGAAGGTTGCGGATTCAGCTGCCTTCACCCGTATCCTGGATGCCCCCTTCAAGATCCACGTTGGTCTTTTCATTGCCCTCCTTGCCGTCATCATTTTCTGGTGGCTTATTGAGCGCTCGACCCTTGGCTTCGAAATCCGCGCAGTTGGTGCCAACCCCGAGGCCGCACGTACCGCTGGCATCTCAGTCGGAAAGATCACCGCAATTACCATGGCGATATCCGGCGCTTTCCTGGGACTCGCAGGTGCGAACGAGGCCTTGGGTACCGTTGGGTACGTTTCAAGGGATATCGCAGGCTCCATTGGTTTTGATGCCATCACCGTTGCTCTCTTGGGCCGCAATAAGCCTCTGGGCACTCTGGGTGCAGGTATCCTCTTCGGTGCCTTTAAAGCCGGTGGCTACACCATGCAGGCCAAGGGCGTTCCGATCGATATGATCTTGATCCTCCAGTCTGTGATCGTCTTGCTGATCGCAGCTCCCATGCTGGTCCGTTGGCTCTTCCATCTGCCAAAGGAAACCAAGAAGAGCTTGCGTGCTGAGCTCGCTGAACTCAGCGGCGAGAATCCTGAAGAGAACGGAAAGACCCCGGCCATGGCCTCGGTAGTGAAGGAAGACGCAGCATCCGAGGGCGGCGATGCCGCCATCGATGGTGCCTCCACCGATACGGAAGGAGAGGCACGATGAGCCAGACGCGCGCGATGAATGATGTTCAGCTGAAGCGTTCATGGAAGATGCCGGTTGTCTACGTTCTGGCAGCTCTTCTGCAGATTCTTTTCGTTGTCAAGGTCAGTGGCGATGTCACCATCAGGCTCAATGACAAGTCCCAGAGCATCAATATCGACGATATTGTGACCCCTGGTCGTCCAATCCTTCTGGTACTGACGATACTCACCCTTCTGGTGACAGCCTGGTCGATCTACTCGGTGTGGGCACGTCGGCAAAATCCGCGGTGGCTTGACGTCACCATGATGATTGTCGCCGGAATTGCAACGGTCTTTGGCTTCTTGATCTACGCGGGTTCGGGTTCGGCCGGTGTCGTCACACTGACCTCCACTCTCTACTCCACAGTGGCAATCTCGACGCCTCTGATCTTCGGTTCCCTTTCGGGCGTTGTCTCCGAACGCGTTGGCGTTGTCAATATCGCCATTGAAGGTGACCTGCTCTTGGGTGCTTTCGCCGGTGTCATGGCAGCGTCCTTCTTCCAGACCTCGTGGGCAGGTTTGATCGCCGCTCCGATCGCAGGCGCATTCCTTGGCTGCCTCTTGGCACTCTTCTCGGTCAAGTACGGCGTGGATCAGATCATCGTCGGTGTGGTTTTGAACGTCCTAGCAGCGGGTCTGACGACCTTCTTCTACGGAACGTGGATGACGAAGAAGCCCGAGCTGTTCAACACCAACAGGTTCTCGCTCCCAGACATCAAAATCCCGCTCCTAGGTGAGATCCCAATTCTTGGTCCCGTGCTCTTCAACCACAATATCTTGGTGTACCTGATGTACGCCACGGTGATTTTCTTGGCGGTTTACCTTTACCGCCCGCGCTGGGGCCTGCGCCTTCGCGCCTGTGGTGAGCACCCGCGAGCCGCCGATACCGTCGGCATCAACGTCAATCGCACGCGAACCCTCAATGCGATCCTCGCTTCTGGTTTTGCTGGATTGGGCGGTGCATTCTTCACCATCGGGTCGAGCCTCTCCTTCACTGACAATATCTCCGCAGGTAACGGCTACATCGCTCTTGCGGCAATGATTTTGGGTAAGTGGCACCCGATCGGTGCTATGGGCGCAGCGCTCATGTTCGGTTTCGCTCAGGCGCTTGCCCGCTTGCTGCCCAACCTTGAGCAGTCCATTCCTTCGGACCTGATTTCGATGATTCCTTACATCGTGACCATCATTGCGGTCGCTGGATTCGTTGGAAAGTCGCGTCCGCCGGCAGCCGAAAACATTCCTTACACGAAGTGATCGACGGCTAGGTAGATGAAGGAACCAAACATGGATATCAATTGGGAACAACTCAAGGATCTTGCGATCTCGGCAATGGAGCAGGCTTACTGCCCCTATAGCGGATTCCCCGTCGGTGCGGCAGGACTGACAACCGATGGACACACCTATTCGGGCTGCAATGTGGAAAATGCCGGTTATGGCGTGACCCTGTGTGCCGAATGTGGGATGGTCTCGCAGATGGTGCGCTCGGGTGGAGGCCGCTTGGCAGCGGTTGTCGCAGTGAACGGAAACTGCGAACCCGTGGCTCCTTGCGGACGCTGCCGCCAGCTCATTTTTGAGCACGGTGGGAATGACTGCTTGGTTCTGATGCCCGAAGGCGTCATGACCATGAAGCAGGTGCTCCCGGGAGCTTTTGGTCCGCACGACCTAACCGAAGTCGCCTCGGCGCGATTCACGGAAGACTAATCATTGTGGCGGGCGTATGTGTCATCAGGTGACATGTACGCCCGCCACACACATAGCCTGACAACAACACCCAGGAAGGACATCATGAAACAGTTTGATGCCGTCGACGTCATCCGCGTGAAGCGCGATGGCGGGAAACTGTCCACCGAAGAAATCCAGTGGACCATTGATGCCTACACGCGCGGGGTTATGAAAGACGAGCAAATGGCAGCGCTTGCCATGGCCGTCTTCCTGCGTGGAATGGATCGGGAAGAAATCGTCACCTGGACCCAGGCCATGATTGACTCCGGCGAACGTATGGATTTCGCTCGAATTGGCCGAGTGACCGCTGACAAGCACTCCACTGGCGGTGTTGGCGATAAGATCACCCTTCCTCTTGCACCCCTGGTTGCGTGTTTTGGCGTTGCCGTTCCGCAGCTTTCCGGCCGAGGCCTCGGCCACACAGGCGGGACCTTGGACAAACTCGAGGCCATCCCCGGCTGGCGTGCCTCGCTGTCCAACGAAGAGATCTACCATCAGCTGGGCGAAGGGTGCGGCGCTGTCATCTGCGCAGCGGGTGCGGGACTTGCCCCCGCAGATAAGAAGCTCTACGCACTGCGCGATATCACATCAACAGTCGATTGCATTCCGTTGATCGCCTCTTCAATCATGTCGAAGAAGATTGCTGAAGGCACCGATTCGCTGGTCTTGGACGTCAAGGTTGGCAGCGGCGCATTCATGAAGGACATCGACAACGCCCGCGAGCTTGCCCGCACCATGGTGGACCTTGGACGAGATGCCGGTGTGAAGACCCAGGCGCTGCTCACCGATATGTCGACCCCGCTGGGACTCAAGGTTGGTAATGCGCTTGAGGTCGAAGAATCCGTTGAGGTTCTGGCCGGCGGCGGTCCCGCAGATGTTGTGGAGTTGACCGTTGAGCTTGCTCGCACCATGCTGTCCATGGCCGGTAAGAGCGACGTCGACGTTGAGGCTGCGCTCAAGGACGGTCGTGCGATGGATACCTGGCGCGCAATGATCCGTGAGCAGGGGGGAGACCCCGATGCTGAGCTTCCGACCTCAACGCTGACCCACACTGTCACTGCCGAGGCCGATGGCTACCTTTCCGAAATGGATGCGCTCAGCGTGGGCGTGGCCTCGTGGAGGCTGGGCGCAGGACGAGCAGTCAAGGACGATCCGGTACAGGCCGGTGCGGGTATCGAAATCCACGCAAAGCCCGGTGATCAGGTCAAGGCGGGCCAGCCGCTCTTCACCTTGCACACCGACGATGAATGGCGCATTCCCCGAGCTCTTGAGGCACTGGACGGGGGAGTGGTGATCAGTGAAACCGCACCCGCTCCTCGTCATATCATTTTGGACCGCGTGGGCTAAGACTTAAACCAGATCAAGCAAGCGACACCACATACGTATTGGAGTACACGATCATGAAATCGACACCGCACATCAACCCGACGGCCCCCATTGCACCGACCATCTTGCTGCCCGGAGATCCGCTTCGCGCCAAGTTCATTGCCGAGACCTACCTTGAGGATGCGCAGCAATTCAACGCGGTGCGTAACATGCTGGGCTTCACCGGTACCTACCAGGGCACCCCGGTATCGGTTATGGGCTCGGGTATGGGTATTCCTTCGATCTCGCTGTATGCGTGGGAACTCATCCACGTCTTTGGCTGCACAAAGCTCATCCGCGTGGGTACGTGTGGCGCGCTGCAGCCTGGAATCAACCTTTACGATGTCGTCATCGCTCAGGGAGCATGCACGAACTCGAACTTCGTCGATCAGTACAACATCCCGGGAACCTATGCCCCCATCGGTTCCTACCGCCTGATCGAGGCCGTGCGCGCGAATGCAAAGGAGAAGGGGGTGACCACCCACGTGGGTAACGTCCTCTCTTCGGACACTTTCTACAATGCCGATCCGACCTTCAACGAACGCTGGCAGAAGATGGGCATCATGGCCATCGAAATGGAGACCGCGGGCCTGTACGCAACTGCCGCCGAGGCCGGGGTTGAGGCTCTGGGTATCTTCACAGTGTCTGACTCGCTGGTGACCGGTGAGGAAACCACCGCACACGAGCGTCAGACCGCGTTCACCCAGATGATGGAAATTGCACTTCCGCTGGCGCAGATCTGAGGACTTGAAAAGGAAAAGTATGAAGAAGTCTGAAGTTGCACACCTGATTGACCACACGATCCTCAAGCCAGAAGCGACTAGCGCCGATGTCGCGCGGATTGTTGAGGAAGGTGCACGTTTTGGTACCTATTCCGTGTGTGTGTCCCCTTCGATGCTCCCGCTCGAGGTTCCTGATGGACTCAAGGTTGCCTGCGTCGTGGGCTTTCCTTCGGGGGCAGTGAAGCCGAATGTCAAGGCTTACGAAGCCAAGCAGGCTATTGCCGATGGTGCTGACGAGATCGATATGGTCATCAATATTGCCCTGGCAAAAGAAGGCAAGTTTGATCAGGTCGAAGACGAAATCCGCGCGGTTCGAGCAGAGATCCCCGCGGGTAAGGTCCTGAAGGTCATCATCGAATCGGCTGCCCTGACCGATGAAGAAATCGTCGCAGTCTGCCGCGCGGCGGTCGCTGCCGGTGCAGATTTCGTCAAGACCTCAACCGGTTTCCACCCTGCAGGTGGAGCATCCGTACACGCAGTGAAGCTCATGCGTGAGACCGTTGGTGAGGGTGTGGGAGTGAAGGCCTCGGGCGGTATCCGCAATGCAGAGACCGCTGTCGCCATGATCAATGCCGGAGCAAACCGTTTGGGTGTGTCGGCAACCGCAGCAATTCTTGAAGGCCTTGAGGACTGAATATGAACCTTATTGAACGTGCCCAACAGTGGGCTGACCACGATCCGAATCCCGTAACCGCCGAAGAGCTCGGATCATTGGTCCAGGCCGCGCGCGAAGGCGATCAGGACGCAGAACTCGAACTTGCACGTGCCATGAATGGTCCCTTGCAATTCGGTACCGCTGGCTTGCGTGGTGAGATCGGTGCCGGAGAGTCTCGGATGAACCTTGCGGTTGTTATTCGTGCGACGGCGGGCTTGTGTGCAGTGCTCCTTAAGCATGCTCCGCGCACTCCGCGTGTCGTTATCGGATGCGATGCCCGCTACGGTTCGGTTGATTTCGCTCACGCAGCTGCGCGCGTGGCCTCGGCAGCGGGATGCGAAGTACTCTTGCTTCCCCTGATGAACCCAACCCCGCTCACCGCTTTCTCGGTGCGCGAGCTGGATGCAGATGCGGGAATCATGGTGACCGCCTCGCACAATCCTCCTCGCGACAACGGCTACAAGGTCTATCTGGGCGGAACAGTCGTGACGGATGCCGGTCAGGGCGTCCAGATCGTTCCTCCCTTTGACGCAGAGATCGCCTCGGCGATTGCTTCTGCTCCCTTTGCCGATCAAATTGCACAAAATGATGAACTCATCGTCAATGTGGATCCCCGCGAAGACTACATTGCCCGCGCAGCCTCTCTGGCCTCGGGAAGCGCTGAAAGCAAGGCTGACCTGGGGATTACTTTGACGGGAATGCACGGCGTGGGTGCCGCGCTCACCAAGAAGGTCCTGGAAGAAGCCGGCTTCACCAATGTCTCTCTGGTTGCCGAGCAGGCCGATCCGGATCCTGATTTCCCGACCGTCTCTTTCCCGAACCCGGAAGAACCTGGGGCGTTGGACTTGGCAATCGCGCATGCCGCCGCGCACGGATCGGATCTGATCATTGCTGTTGATCCCGATGCTGACCGCTGTGCACTTGCTGTCCCCGACAGTGAATCTGCGACCGGTTGGCGTCAGCTCTCCGGTGATGAGATCGGATCATTGCTGGGTGAATTCCGTGCTCAGAGTGCACCTTCGGACGCGGTTTTTGCGAACTCCATTGTCTCCTCGAGGCTTCTGGGCAAGATCGCTGAGGGACATGGCTTGAAGTACCAGCACACGCTGACCGGCTTTAAGTGGATTGCCCGCGTCCCTGGCCTCTACTTCGGTTACGAGGAAGCAATCGGTTTCTGCCCCGATCCTTCGCGTGTGCGCGATAAGGACGGTATTGCAACATCTGTTGTCGCAGCCTCCCTCTTCGCGCAGCTCAAGACTGAGGGTCGCAGCGCGAGGGATGAATTGGAACGCATGGCGCGCCTGTATGGCCTGCACGTGACTGCTCCCTTGACCTTCCGCGTCGATCGGCTGGAGCTCATTGCTGAAGGAATGCAGCGCCTGCGTGCTCAGCCGCCGACAACCCTTGCCGGTGCTGAGGTTGAAGGCGTCGTGGACCTGTCGAAGGGCTGGGATGGCCTTCCCGGAACAGATGCGCTTATGGTCACCACTACCGCTGGAGACCGCGTGATCGCTCGTCCTTCGGGCACTGAACCTAAGCTCAAGTGCTACTTGGAAGTGATTCTTCCCGTCGAGGAAGGCGCTGAGGTGCCCTGGGAGGCCGCTCGTGCTCGCCTAGAGGCCATCAAGGCTGAGTTTGGCGCTGCGATCGGGATCTGAATGAGTCCCGAGGCTGTACCCGCTGTGCCGTGCGCACAGTAGCTACAGCGCAAAAACCTTTGGTGGGTGTCGCCTGCGGGCGGCACCCACCAGTCTTATTCGCCTTCTTGCAGTGCTTCTTCCCTGGAAGCGCTGCTTCGCCATTGATCTTCCTATTACCGCCTGCGCGTGGTTGACTCGCAACAAACAATCGAGGCTGGCAGGATAAAGGTGTGAGCGAAGAACACAGCGCATCAGATACACAGCCGCAAGATTTTCACGATCATCTGCTTTTGCAAGCCTTCGCGTGGGATCTCCCCGCCGATCAAAGCCTATGGAGAAGCATTGCCGCTTCGGCGCAGGACATTGCGGATCTGGGAATCGAAGGTATCTGGCTTCCGCCCGCCTATAAGGGCTATATGGGACGCGAGGATGTCGGCTACGGCGTCTACGACATGTACGACCTGGGTGAGTTCGATCAAAAGGGAAGCGTCGGGACAAAGTACGGGACAAAGGAAGAGTATCTGGCTGCCATCGACGCCCTTCACGCAGCAGGTATCCACGTAATTGCCGATATTGTCTTTAACCATCGCCTGGGTGGGGATGAGACCGAAGAAGTCAGAGCGCGCAAGGTCGATCCGGGGAACCGAATGCAGGTGATCTCCGACGAAGAAACGATCCGCGCATGGACCCGTTTTACTTTCCCGGGCCGAGCTGGAGCCTACTCCGATTTCCAATGGGATTGGCAGTGTTTCAACGGCATTGATTGGGACGAAAATACGAAGAGCAACGCTGTCTGGCTTTTTGACGGTAAAGAATGGGACCCCACTGCCGGTGAGGAGCTGGGCAACTACGACTACCTCATGGGCTGCGATGTTGATGTCTCTTCACCGCAGGTCAATGAGGAATTAGACCGTTGGGGCCGCTGGTACATCGAAACTACGGGCGTCGATGCCCTGCGCTTGGACGCCGTTAAACACATCGGTTCAGATTTCTTTGCACGTTGGCTGCCAGATTTACGCGCGGCGACAGGCAAACTTCTTCCCGCGGTCGGGGAGTATTGGAGCTACGACGTGGGGCAGCTGTGCTCCTACCTTGACCGAGTCCCCGATGTCGCACTCTTTGATGTCCCATTGCATTTCCACTTCCACGAGGCTTCTGTCTCGGATGGGAACTTTGATCTCTCGCAGCTTTTTGCCAATACCCTGGTTGGAACTCACCCGGAACGGGCCGTCACTTTCGTTGAAAACCACGACACACAACCTGGACAGTCCCTAGAGTCCACTGTCGCCCCTTGGTTCAAACTTTCCGCTTACGCCTTGATTCTGCTGCGTGATAGCGGAGTGCCCTGCGTTTTTTGGGGAGATCTCCTGGGTAGCGGCGATTCTCTTCCTGCTGTGAGTGAATTACCCTTCCTCATGCGTGTGCGCAAGGCCGCCGCTCAAGGCCCGCAGTTTGATGCGTTTGATGATCCCGATGTTGTTGGTTTTTCTCGTCAGGGAATCGAAGGCGACCCATCAACCGGCTGCGCCGTCATCCTTTCAGACCGCCTTGCCGGTGAGAAGCGTCTATTCCTTGGGAACTGGCGCGCAGGTGAGACCTGGGTGGGTGCTATTGGCGAGCACCCGGCCGTCGTTATCGAAGAAGACGGGTGGGCAACTTTCCCGGTTTCCGACGGTGGCCTTTCCGTTTACTTTCCCGAGGCCGCGCGTCTGTAAGGGGAGAACTGCTACTTGGCCTCGTCCGCGGAAGTCATGAGGATGGGGGAGGGGCGCAGATTGCGCATACCGTTCCACACAAGGTTGACAACGTGTGAAGCGACCTCTTCCTTGCTCATTCGGCGTTCATCAAGCCACCACTGTCCTACCTGTGCAATCAGGCCGACAAGCATTTGTGCATACAGGGGCGCCCACTTGGGATCCATATGCGCATGAGAAAACTGCTCAGCCAAGAGGTGTTCAACCTTAATGGCGACATCTCCAAGCAGCGAAGAGTAAGAGCCGGACGTTGAATTCTGCGGGGCATCACGCACCAGAATTCGGAAACCATCCGTATGAGATTCGATGTAGCTGAGCAGAGCAAGTGCTGAATCCTCAAGGATCATTCGCGGGCGCTTATGGGAATCCAGAGCGGCTTCCAATGCGCTCATGAGTGCCTGGACTTCGCGGTCCACAATGACGGCGTAGAGGCCTTCTTTTCCCCCGAAATGTTCATAAATCACGGGTTTTGAGATCTTTGCCTGAGCAGCAATTTCCTCGACACTGGTGCCGTCAAATCCTTTTGAGGCGAAAGTCGCACGTCCCACGGCAACCAATTGCTCGCGACGCGCAAAAGCGCTCATTCTCATCCGCTTCTCGGCCATGTCTTAACCGTACACTCACACCGTGTCGTAGGTTCTAGATGGCATAACACGGTGTGTTTATGGCACAATCTATGTGTCCTTCCGCCTTGGTGTAACGGCAGCACAGAGGTTTTTGGTGCCTTTAGTCTAGGTTCGAATCCTAGGGGCGGAGCTCAGGATGAGCGCGCGTGAAAGGGCGACATGGCTACTCCCACAGCAGTGATTGTTCTGGCCGCCGGCGCCGGAACCCGAATGAAGTCTTCCCTTCCCAAGGTTGTTCATCCAGTCGTCGGGCGTTCGATGATTGGTCATGCGTTGCACGCAGCTGCAGGGACTCACCCCGATCATCTTGTTGCGGTTGTTCGTCACCAGCGTGAACTCGTCGCTGCTGAAATCCTGCGCAATAACCCCGATGTGATCATTGCAGACCAGGACGATATTCCCGGAACCGGTCGTGCGGTGCAATGTGCTCTTGATGAACTTTTGCGCCGCGGTCATAGTCTTTCGGGCACGATCTTGGTGACCTACGGCGATGTCCCCATGCTTGATGCCGACACCCTGAATGCTCTTGTTCGCTCTCATGACGAGCGCGGTGCAACAGTGTCAGTGCTGACGACAATTGTTGATGATCCCACCGGCTACGGGCGGATCATCCGTGATGATGCCAGCGGCGATGTCTGCCGGATTGTCGAACAAAAAGATGCATCCGAAGCAGAGCGTCAGATCCGCGAAATCAACGCTGGGATCTACGCATTTGATGGTGAGTTCCTTCGCGACGCATTGATGCACGTTGGAACCAATAACAATCAGGGTGAGGTTTACCTCACGGATGTTCTTGCTCAGGCATACCAAGCGGACCGCGTAACAAACGGTGTCATTCTTGACGATCAGTGGATGGCGCAGGGCTGCAATGACCGGATCCAGCTTGCCGAATTGGCCGCAGAAATGAACCGTAGGATCTGCGTGGAACATATGCGTTCAGGCGTTTCCATTGTGGATCCCTCAAGCACGTGGATCGAATGCGATGTCCGCATCGATGCGGATACAACGATCTATCCCAATACTGTTCTGCGCGGTCGCACCGAGATCGCCACGGGCTGCGAAATTGGCCCGGGAGCAACACTGACGAATGCGCAGGTCGGGCCGGGGTGCCGAGTGCCTGCCGCCTGGGTCAGTAACACACGCCTAGAAGGCGATACGATAGTAACGCCTTTTACTTCGATCGAACGGTGAATAAGGATACTGCTCGACGAAAAAAGTCCGCATAAACGGGAGGGACATACCGCATGACGGGGCTGGTAACCAGCGGTGAAAAGCGTCTGGTTCTTGTATCGGGTCGAGCACACATTGAACTCGCCCAGCAGGTTGGCGAAGAGTTGGGTTGCGGAGTCTCTCCGACAACCGCGTATGACTTCGCCAGTGGGGAAACCTACGTTCGTTTTAACGAATCAGTACGTGGTGCGGATGTCTTCGTCCTGCAATCGCATACCGGTGAAGTGAATAAGTGGCTGATGGAACAGCTCTTGATGATCGATGCAGCGAAGCGAGCATCGGCCAAGCGTATTACCGCAGTCGCTCCCTATTACCCCTACGCGCGCCAGGATAAGAAACACCTGGGGCGCGAACCTATTTCTGCTCGCCTTATTGCCGATCTGTACAAGACGGCAGGTGCGGATCGCATCATGAGTGTTGACCTGCACGCTTCGCAGGAACAGGGCTTCTTCGATGGTCCGGTTGACCACCTCTGGGCAATGCCCGTCCTGGTTGACTACGTGCGCTCCCATGTTGATCTGTCCAATGTCTGCATGGTCTCTCCCGACGCCGGCCGTATTCGCGTCGCCGAGAAGTGGTCAGCAAAGCTGGGTGGATGCCCTCTGGCTTTCGTTCACAAGACTCGCGATACCACCCGTCCCAATGTCGCTGTTGCTAACCGCGTTGTTGGCGATGTTGCGGGTAAGCAGTGCGTGCTGGTCGATGACATGATCGATACCGCCGGCACCATTTCCGAGGCCGTTAAGGTTGTGATGAACGCGGGTGCCTCGTCAGTTATCGTTGCAGCAACCCACGGTATTTTGTCCGATCCTGCAGCCCAGCGTCTTTCCGAATGCGGTGCGCAGGAAGTGATCGTCACCGACACACTGCCCATTGCACCTGAGAAGCGTTTCGATAACCTGACAATCCTGCCGATTGCTCCGCTGCTTGCTCGCGCAATCCGCGAGGTTTTCGACGATGGATCGGTCACATCTCTCTTTGATGGGGTCGCCTGAGACCTTAAAACGCGCTATTCTGGCTAGGTTGCTCCGGCGAGGGCGCGAAAGCGCCGTTATCGACAGGGCTTTCTGTAGGGTTTTCCTTCAGATTCCTAGCGCCGGTGCGTGGAATGAACTATTTGAAGGAGGCTCTCATGAGCAACCCCACGCTGGTCGCACAGACCCGTTCTGAATTTGGTAAGGGTGCAGCACGTCGCGCACGTCGCGCCGGCCTGGTCCCCGGTGTCCTTTACGGTCACGGTGGCGAGCCCGTTCACGTTGATCTTCCCGCTCACGAGCTCTTCCTGGCTGTTCGTGGCCAGAAGAACGCTCTGCTTGAGCTGGTCATCGAGGGCAAGAAGCAGCTTGCTCTGGTGAAGGAAGTTCAGCGTCACCCCGTTTCTCGCGATCTTCTCCACGCCGACTTCCTGGCCGTCAAGGCCGGCGAAGTGGTTGACGTCGAGGTTCCCGTTTCGATCATCGGTGAGCCCGCCCCCGGCACCCAGCACACTCAGGAAGAGTTCGCACTGCTGGTTAAGGCTCCTGCCACCGCTATCCCCGAGTCCATCGAGGTTGACATCACCGGTATCGAGGCCGGCACTGCCGTTCGCGTCGCCGATGTGACCTTCCCCGAGGGCGTTGTCTCCGAGCTCGATCCCGAGACCGTCGTTGCCACGGTCTCCGAAGAGGTCGTCGAGGTCGAGGAAGAAGAAGCACCCGCTGAGGCTGCTGAAGAATCTGCTGAGTGATCTCACTTCACTTAAGGGAGGCTTGCCGTTAGGCAAGCCTCCCTTTTTATTACACTGAGAAGTATGAATCGACTTCACGTCATTATTCCCGCCGGGGGTGTGGGCTCTAGGCTGTGGCCTCTATCGCGTAAGGATCGGCCGAAATTTCTGCTTGACCTTCGCATGAGCGGAAAGAGTTTGCTCCAAGAGACCATTGACCGTCTGGCTCCAATCGCAGCTTCTTTCACGATTGTCACGGGGCGTGCACATGAACAAGCCGTGCGTGCTCAGATCCCCCAGGGGCTTGATGTCACTGTGCTTGTCGAGCCGCAGGGACGCGATTCGATGCCCGCTATCGGTTTGGCTGCTTATGTCATTCGCCAGCGCTTTGGTGACGAGGCGCCGATTGCCTCCTTCGCGGCTGACCATGCGATTACTCATCCTCAGGTTCTCCTTGACTGCGTGGAACGTGCGCTGGAAGTCGCTCAGAAGGGCTACGTTGTTACGATTGGCCTCAAGCCGCTGACCCCTTCGACAGCCTATGGCTACATTGCACCGGGAGAACCCTTTGAAATGGAGTCTCCCGAAAAGGGATCTATCGTGCGCTCTTTCGTTGAGAAGCCCGATGAAGAGACCGCGAAGCAGTACTGTGAACAGGGCTACCTGTGGAACGCTGGAATGTTCATCATGACCGCGGGGACTCTTGCTCGTGCACTGACGCGTTTTCATCCCGATATGGATACACATCTGAGCGCGATTGGGAGCCAATGGGGAAGTGAAAGCTTTGCTCAGACCCTGAGCGAAGAATGGCCCACGCTTACGAAGATCGCTATCGATCATGCCGTCGCCGAACCGCTTGCCTCTGAGGGGGGAGTGGCCGTTGTTCCTGCGACCGACATGGGCTGGACCGACGTGGGTGATTTTGATGCGCTTGCGCAGATTAGCTCTGAAGGGCAGGCCCTTCGGATTGATTCCCCTGATTCATTCGTCCGATCTTTGACCGGCCAAAAGATTGTTTTGGTTGGAGCGCCGAATATGGCTGTCATCGCTACAGAGGACGCAATCTTGGTTGTTGACCGTAATCGCGCGCAGGACGTGAAACACGTGGTTGACCAGTTGACGCAGAGCGGAGAGGAAGAACTCCTTTAGGATGAAGACCATGACTCGACACACGCGTGCACACCTATGCGCAGTAACAAGCGCTTTGCTGCTTCTTCTTGCTGGCTGCTCCTCAGCCCCCGCGTCAAATGCTCAAACTCAACTGTGCGGAATTTCTGACACAGCTGGGTGGGATAGTGCGAGCTCGCAAACTCCAGCGAAACGGGCAATTTCACAGGCGGCCTCGGAAATCGGAGGGGAAGCAAAATTCGCCACCGGCGAAGGCGAACTGGATGCACTCCTCAAGGGCGGATGCACCATTGTTGTCTCTGAAGGTCAGGGAATGACTCAGGCCATCACCCAGGCAGCAAAGAAAAACTCGTCAGTCCGCTTCATTACCGTTAACTCTGGTTTTGAATCAGCAAATAAAACTGTCGAGCCCAGTAACGGCAAGGCTGTTGTCTCGCGCGCAACCCAGGGCGCCTATATGGCCGGCTATGCTTCCGCAGGTTTGACGACGACTGGAACTATCGCTGGATTTGGTGGGGTTGAAACCAGTGAACGCCAAGCGCTGATGGATGCCTTTGCGCAGGGAGTCGACGCCTACAACCTCTCATACGGGACATCGATCCGCTTTGAAGGATGGGATACCACCCGCATGCGCGGAACCTTTACCGGAAACGATGACCCGGCAAGCATCAAGGAAGCAGCATCTAAGGCACTTGCTGCGGGTGCGGATATTTTGGTTCCCTTCGCAGATGGAGGAAACCAAGGTGCGCTCCAAGCGCTCGAGGCAGCCGGAAATAACTCAGCCCAGCGCTTGGTGTGGATGGGCGATGACCTTCCCAGCGACCTTCCCCAGGTCATTACGGCGGTAACGACGACCACGAAGGACCACGCGACCGAGGCAATTACCTCCGCACGAGGAAGCGATTTCTCAACGAATGCGGTCATCGATTCACTTGATAATAACGGCGTGACGCTGGCGCCTTTCGCTGCTCACGAGGCCCTCATGACCCCCGAGCTCAAGGACTCCCTGACCTCGATGCGCCAGCAGCTTCTCACTGGCAGCCTTGTGATTACGACTCAATTCGATCCCTTATTGATTTCTCCCCGTAAGTGAAGGCCCCCATGGAACACGCACACCAAAATTCCTCCTATCGTCGAGGCCCGGTGATCCTTCGCGGTGGAAAGATCCCTCGCGAAACATCCGATACGGGCCTGCTGCGCCCCCAGTCCTCTGCGGATTGGCTGCACGAGGATCCCTGGAGGGTGCTTCGTATCCAATCGGAGTTTGTCGAAGGTTTTGGAGCGCTTGCCGAGTTGGGTCCGGCAGTGTCGGTTTTCGGTTCGGCTCGTACCCCTGCTGGTAGCGAAGATTGGGAGCGTGCGCGCTCCATTGGCTCCCTATTGGTTCAGGCGGGCTTTGCCGTGATTACCGGTGGTGGACCGGGAATTATGGAGGCTGCCAATAAGGGCGCGTGGGAAGCGGGAGGAACCTCCGTTGGCTTGGGAATCGAGCTTCCTCACGAGCAAGGAATGAATGAATGGGTAAATGTCGGAATTAACTTCCGTTATTTCTTTGCCCGTAAGACCATGTTCATGAAGTATTCCTCGGGCTTTATCGCGATGCCGGGTGGTTTTGGCACGATGGATGAGCTGTTTGAGGCTGCGACCTTGGTGCAAACCGGTAAGGTGCATTCCTTCCCGATCGTTTTGGTTGGGCGCGAGTACTGGGGTGGATTAGTTCAGTGGATTAATTCGACCATGAAGGAATCGGGAATGCTGTCGAGTAATGACCCTCAACTTCTGCACGTGGTCGATAGTCCCGAAGAAGCTGTGGAAATAGTAATTGGACACAAATAATTCAATACCTTACTAAATCACGGCATTCTCGGTAGAATAAATGTGTTTTTAGCGGTATTTAATACCCGGCGTTCAGAAGGGAAACGAACATGGCAGCTATGAAGCCGCGAACCGGAGATGGTCCCCTCGAGGCAGAAAAAGAGGGTCGTGGGATTGTCATGCGTATCCCCAGCGAAGGCGGCGGCCGTCTGGTCATCGAACTTAGCGCTGAAGAAGCACAGGAACTGGCTCAGGCTTTAGCTAACGCTCTGTGAGGCACCCAGAGCCTCCTCAAGAGTCAGGCTTCCGACATAGAGAGCCTTGCCAACAATCACTCCATCCAGATAACCTTCACGCCTCAAAGTGTGGATATCCTCGATATGACGGATTCCTCCTGAGGCAACCAGAAGCGTAGGTGTTTTCGCCCGTAGATCTCTGAGTAGGTCTACGGGCGGTCCCATAAGTGCCCCGTCTCGTTGGCGCTCGGTGACGATGTAGCGCTGCGCACCTGCTTGGTCCAGAATGCGGCAGACTTCCCAAAGGTTTCCCGCGTCCCCATCAACGCCTCGCGGACGAATTCGATCGCCCTCTACATCGATGCAGATATTGAGGCGTCCGGCGAACTCAGCAATCAAGGTGCGGACCCGATCGATATCAACCAAGGCCTGAGAAGCCAGATTGACACGATCGGCACCTGTCTGAAGCGCAGCTTCGATATCCTCCGCGCTGCGTACCCCACCAGACCACTCGATGCGGCATTTAGGGGTGCGCCTGCCCGCGTCGGATGCTCCAGATCCGTGAAGCTCAGAAATCACCTCAGAAAGCACATCTGAGTTGCTTCCTCGCTCAAAGGCCGCATCAATATCAACCAAGTGAATCCAGCTCGCTCCCTGAGCAACGAAGGAACGCGCAACCTCGAGGGGATCAGCACTGGTCGAGCCCTCACGTCCATCAGCTCCACGGTGCGTGAGCGCCCGGCCATTGGCAATGTCAAGGGCGGGAAGAATATCCACGACTCAGTTGTTTCCGTGATTCAGGGTCGCCTGGTACATTGGTGCGAAGAAGTCACCCAGCCGCACAAGAGTTTCGTTCAGCGCATCGCTGGAGCCGTTCTTTTCCTCTTCCGCGATTTGTGCGGCATGCTCGGCGATGATGCGCACGATTGCTGAACCCGAGATCGCGCCATCTGCTCCCGCCTGAAGTGCTGCACGGACGTGCTCGGGTCGGGAAATCCCAAACCCCAAGAGAACGGGAGCGGCCGCTTCTTCACGAAGCTTTGCGACGGCCTCGTGCAAGCCCACGGTCGAGGCCTCGTGATCCGCGCCCGTCACGCCCACGCGAGAGACCGCGTAGACGTACCCGCGGGCAGAGTGCGCGACATCGCTCAGGGTGCGAGGCGAGGCCGATGGGGGAGCGATGTACACGCTGTCGATCCCCGACTTGAGCGCTGCTTCTCCGAATGGATGCCCCTCGCGGATCGGGAGATCTGGGATGAGCACCGAATCAACTCCCGCCTGCGCGCAGAGATCATAGAAACGAGCAACACCGATGGAGAAGGGAACATTCGCGTAGACCAGCAGCCCGATGGGGAGATCTGGGTGTGAGTTGCGGATGCGAGAAAGGATCCGGAAGCACTCATCGATAGCAGTACCGGCCTGAAGGGCCCGCAGGTGTGCTTCCTGAATAACAACGCCGTCTGCGACCGGATCTGAGAAGGGAATCCCGAGCTCCAAAGCATCTGCGCCATCGGCGATGAGTGCCTCGATGATGGCCTCGCAGGACGCAGGAGTGGGGTCACCCAGCATCACGAAGGGGACGATTGCCCCGCGTTCCTGTGCGGCGCAGCGCTCAAACATTGATGCGTAGCGAGTCATCGTTCCTCCTTAGATGAACCCAGATCATAGGAATGGGTCCTATGGGTTCCAAAGCCGGCACGTTCTTGTGCAACAAGCTCAGCGGCGCGGGCAACGGCTCCGTCCCTAGAGAAGGAGCCTCCCAAGCGCTCGCGGACCTGGTCGAGGTCCTTATCGCCTCGGCCGGATAGACACACAAGCAGCGTGGGGACGTGTCCCTCGCGCATATCAAGTCCTTCGGTGTGGCCCGTATCCTTGAGCTCACGCGCCATCTTGAGGGCGTAAGCCAAGGCGTGAGAGGACTCCATTGCCGGAATAATTCCCTCATGACGCGAAAGCTCGATGAAGGCATTGACGGCCTCGTCATCGGTGATTCCCACGTAGTGAGCGCGGCCGCTCGCAGCTAAATAGGCGTGCTGCGGGCCGACACCGGGGTAGTCCAAGCCTGCGGAAATTGAATAGGACTCCTCGACCTGCCCCTCGTCAGTGCGCATGAGGTAGGAACGCGCACCGTGAAGAACACCGACCTTGCCCTCGTGAATCGCCGCGCCGTGGTGTCCGGAATTCAGTCCCTCACCCGCAGGCTCAACACCGTAGAGCGCAACAGACGGGTCGTCAATAAAGTCAGCGAACATACCGATTGCGTTTGAGCCTCCACCCACGCAGGCAATAACCGCGTCGGGGAGCGCACCGGTTTGCGCAAGGATCTGAGCACGGGCCTCGGTTGAAATAATGCGGTGGAATTCGCGAACCATTGTGGGGAAGGGGTGCGGACCGGCCGCGGTTCCCAACAGGTAGTGCGAGGTCTTGAAGGTTGCTGTCCAGTCGCGCAGGGCCTCGTTGACGGCATCCTTGAGGGTTCCGCTGCCTGCGGTCACGGGGACAACAGTTGCACCCATGAGTTCCATGCGCTCGACGTTTGGGGCCTGTCGAACAACATCGACCGCGCCCATGTAGATCGTGCATTCCAATCCCAAAAGCGCGCACACCATTGCGGTTGCGGTCCCGTGCTGGCCAGCTCCGGTTTCAGCGATGATGCGCGTCTTGCCCATGCGCTTAGCCAGCAGAGCCTGTCCCAGAACCTGATTACCCTTGTGCGCGCCGCCGTGGACCAGATCCTCACGCTTGAGGAAGATCCGAGCACCGCCACCGGGAAGGTTGCGTAGCTCTGTGACGGGGGTGGGACGTCCTAGGAACTGATGGAGAAGGGTGTTGATCTCCTCGATGAAAGTTGGGTCGTCAATTGCCTGAACGAAGGCTTCTTCAAGCTGGTCCAGTGCGGGGATTAGAAGCTCAGGAACGTATTGTCCGCCGAATTGTCCGAAGTAGGGGGAAAGCTTCGTTGGGCGCTCGGGAGTTTCTTCGTTGTTCGTAGCCTCCGTCTTTGCGGCGAGGCGCTCACTGGAGTAGGGCTTCCACGAGGTGTGGAGCGCCGCTTCTTCGAGGAAGGCGTGGCCGGCACTGGGCTGGCCGCCTGCGATCTCCCAAGCTGCCTGTGCGGGATCATCCGATCCCGAGAGCGAGGAGCCAACCAAAAGGGCGTCGACGTAAGGGGCAAGAGTCATCACATCATCGCGTGAATGAACGCCAGACTCGCCAACGATCACTGCTCCCTTTGGAGCAAGGGGAGCCAGCTTCTGCGTACGGGTGATGTCGATCTGAAGCGTGCGCAGGTCACGATTGTTGATGCCAATGATGCGTGCGCCCAGGCGCTGAGCGCGGTGCATATCCTCTTCGCTGTCAACTTCGGTCAGGACGTCCATTCCCAGGCGCTGGGCCGCCAAGGAAAGCTCCGTGTAGTCCTGATCGTCCAGAACGGACAGCATCAGTAGGATCGCATCTGCACCGTGAGAGCGAGCAGCCGTGATCTGAATGGGATCGATGATGAAGTCCTTGCACAAGACAGGCTGGTTAACCTCGTCTCGTACCTCATCAAGATCAGCGAAATTGCCGTTGAAACGGTCGGGCTCTGTCAACACACTGATCGCTGCAGCGTAGCGCGAGTAGGCACGAGCCAAGAGGCGCGGAGAATATGCGCCCTCGATAATTGTGCCCAAAGTCGGAGATGCCGACTTGCACTCCATGATGATTGCCGGGCCGCTGGGACGAGGCTGGTAGCCTTCCTTCTCGTCGTAACGACGCGTGCGTAGTGCGTCCTCAAAAGAGCGCGTCGAGCGAGGAAGCGTTAGGGGATCGATGTGCCCGTAGGCCTCGTGAAGTTCAGGAAGACGCGTCCGACGCTGAGCGACGATCGAATCAAGGACGGTCCCGGTTTCGCGCAATCGCGTGGAAATGGGAGAGAAAGACGGCTGGTTCACTGGTTCTCCTGCTCTTTCAATTCACGCGCGGTCGAAACGATGGTCTCAAGGTGGGAGGCGACGGCCCCGCTGGAGAGCTGAGACAGTGCCAATTCGGTTCCCTGGTTCAAAGACTCTGCCTTGCCCGCCAGATAGAGCATCGCGCCGCTTGTCGCAGCGATGGCCTCGCGCTGGGCAGGCGCGCCCTTCCCGGCGAAGATCTCCGAGATCAGACGCAGGTTTTCTTCTGCATCCCCACCGACCAACTCTGAAAGCGGAGCAGGATTAATTCCCAGCTCCTCAGGGGTCAGGGTAAAGGAAGCAATACCCTCTTGGGTGATCTCGCGGATCTCGGTGGGACCGTGGACGGCGAATTCGTCGGTACCGCTTCCGTGAACCACCAGTGCGTGCTTGAGCCCCAAGGACGCCAATGCTTTCGCAACGACGTCGAGGAGTTCAGGCTTACCGACCCCCAGCACTTGGTAGGACAGCGGTGCGGGGTTTACTAGGGGACCGATGAGATTGAAGATGGTCGGGTTCTTCAAAGCACCGCGCACGGGTGCGACATAGCGCATTGCGGGGTGATACTTCTGCGCGAATAAGAAGCAGAAACCGGTGCGTTCCAAGAGCTTCGCCGAAGAAACAGGGGAGAGGTCCAGGGGGATACCTGCGGCCTCAATAAGGTCTGCGGCTCCAGCCTTCGAAGACACTGCGCGGTTACCATGCTTGGCGACCTTGAGTCCCATGGAGGCCGCAACGAAAGCCGAGGCTGTCGAGATATTGATTGTTCCGACACCGTCACCGCCTGTTCCGACGACGTCAATCACGCCGGGGGCAGTTGTTGTGAAGTGCTGTGCTGCTGAGCGGAAAGCTTCCGCCGCACCTGCGATCTCGCTGGGCTGTTCACCGCGTGCGTGAAGTGCTCCAAGGAAAGCTGCGATTTCAATTTCGCTGAGTTCCCCGCGTGACATCTCCTCGAAAACGGAACGTGCCTGTTCCTGGTCTAGTACGTGACCGTTCAATGCGCGGCGCAGAAAGGACTCACTCATGTCAATTCCTTGAATTAGTAGCGGTGGATAGGGTTAGGTCAGCCAGCAGGGCACGCAGAAGAAGCGGCCCAGCCGGAGTAAGGATAGATTCTGGGTGGAATTGCAGACCGATGCACGGTGCACTGCGGTGACGCGCAGCCATGACAATCCCATCGCGGGTGTGTGCCAAGGACACCAAAGCGTCGGGAAGGCTGCGCGTACCCAGAGAGTGGTAACGAGCAACAGAGATATATCCGTGCTCAGCATCGTCACCGGGACGGGGAGCCTCTGCAATCGATGAGAAGGCGGGGTCTTCAATGCCGGCCTCGGTAAGCTCAATGCGGTCGGTGCGCCCATGGGTTGCCCCTACTGGACCGACGACGCCCCCGCAGGCCTCGACCATTGCTTGGAAGCCTAGGCAAATCCCCAAGGTCGGAATGCCCTCACGGAGAGCCACCTCAAGGATCTCCATCATGTTTCCTGCGCCTCGGGGGTGTCCCGGACCGGGGGAAAGAATCAATAGCGGACGTTCGCCCGCAGCGCGTTCGGCCTCGGTCGGAACAAGTGCCTTGAGAAGCGTTGAAGTTGGGGTCGTATTGCGGAAGACCTGAACTGCGGCCTCGCGGGCGGTTAAATCCACCAAGTTGTAGACGAAAGAGTCGCGGTTATCCAGGAAAATGACGCGCATCTTAGAACTCGCTTTCTTCCTCATTCGAGGAAATGGCCAGGGGGCGACCGGTTGAGGCGGCCAATGCACGCAAAACAGCGCTTGCCTTGTGGACGGTTTCTTCGGCCTCGCGAGCGGGGACAGAGTCTGCAACGACTCCCGCTCCGGCCTGCACGATCGCTTGCCCGTCCTTGACGAAGGCTGAACGGATGACGATGCAGGTATCGAGTTCACCGTCGCCTCGAAGGTAACCAACAGCACCACCGTATGAGCCGCGGCGCTGACCTTCGTAGTTGCGAATGAGCTCTGCCGCGCGAAGCTTTGGTGCCCCCGTCAGTGTTCCCATGGTCATCGACGCGCGGAAAGCATCCAAGGGATGCAAATCTTCTGCCAGGGTGCCGCTGACCTCAGAGACCAGGTGCATGACTCGGGAATAGCGGTCGACGCGCAAGAGCTGTTCAACGCGACGAGTTCCTCGTTGCGAAACGCGTGCGACATCGTTGCGTGCCAAGTCGACGAGCATCACGTGCTCGGCAACTTCCTTCGCATCCGAACGCAATTCAAGTTCCAAGCGAATATCTAGTTCGTGATCGATACTGCCGTCGGGGGCGAATCCTCGAGGGCGTGTCCCGGCAATAGGGCGAATTGCAACCGTTCCGTCCTTTGCTGAATGAAGCAGTGAGGATTCCGGAGATGCGCCGAAAAGCTCGAAGTCGTCCGCGCCGATATAGAACATGTATGGACTGGGATTCTCATCTCGCAAAAAGCGGTAGCTGCGGAGCGCATTCGGGCAATCTGCAATAAAACCGCGCGAGGGAACGACCTGGTAGATATCGCCAGCGGCGATGTGCTCTTGCATGGTCGTCACCAGAGCCTCGAAGTCATCATCAGAGATGGTTGGGCGTGCAATAAGAGGCTGAGCTGTGGGATCGATCTTCATTTCCGAGGCCGTGGAAGTCTCGGTCGACAGGGGAGCGTGGTCGATCGCCTGGGCAAGCGCATCGATTTGCTGCTGAAGAGAATCGCGGTCGAGTGAGGCTCCGACCAAGTTGGCGCTTTGCGAAGGATGGTCAACCACCAAGATGATTCGCGCAAGGAAGAACAAGTAATCAGGGCAGGAATTAAATCCCTGGTCGACATCGGGTAGGGATTCGTATGTTGCGAGGTAATCAAAAGAAACGGTTCCGGCGACCAAAGGCAGGTGCGGGTGATCGATGGGAGTGTCGGTGAGAACTCGCAAGGGCTCCATGGTTGCGCGCTCTTTCAAGCGCGTTTCCTCATCGGCCTCGTCTTCACGGAGGGAGGGAAGCTCGAAGAGAGCATGTGTCTCCTTCCGCTCGCGTAGAGCATCAGGAAGAGCCTCGCAGACCTGATTGAGCGCGCTTTGCCCATCAACCGGGTTGGTTGAGGTGACGCGTACGTAGTCTCCATCGCACTGAATCGAGGCTGAAGTATCAAGAACTGCAATGGTGGTGAGGTGCTGCTTAGAAGCGATATCGGCGCTATCCAACAGGACAACTCGTGTTGGGTGACCCGAGGCCGATTGGGGGACCAGCCCCTTTTCGCACAGGTAAGCCAAAAGCTTGCCGCCGTCGGGGTGGTAGCGCACCTCGCGCGAGATCACGTGGGGTGTGTCTGCGTGTGTCATTGTGTTCCTATCCCTTGCCCTCGGCGGGCCAGCGCAACGAAAAAGGCCCGCCACATGAGCGAGCCTTGATCATTTCCAGGTACGTCAAAGGAGGCCCGCCCTTAGGGGAGCCACCACCACATCTGCGATGCTGAAGTACCAAACATGTTTTTCATAGTAGTGCGGGGTGCTCGGGGGCGCCAACGCTGCCAGAAAGTGAGACATACAAATCCAGTCGGATAAGGGAAGTAGAAAGAGCGACGCCCGCAGATCACGAGGAAGAGATCTACGGGCGTCAGAAGAAGAATTGAAGATGCGGCCTGGTTCAGCGTCGTTTGACTGCAGCAAGAAGGCCATCACCAACGGGGAGCATCGCGGGGATGAACTCCTCAGAAGATCCCAGGACCTTTGCAATCTCGCGCATCATGACGGTTTGCTCATCGCGCTGCGCGGGATCGGCAACCTGGTCATGCCAGAGAGCATGAACAATCACGATCAGTCCACCGGGACGCAGGACACGGAGCGCGTGATCCAAATAATCGGGGATTTCAGCGTTGGGTGCATCAATCACCATCATGTCGTAACCGCGGGCAGCCATACGGGGTAGGACGTCCAGCGCGCGACCGGCAATGAGGCGGGTGCGCTGGGAAGCAATCCCAGCTGCCGCAAAGGCCCGGCGCGCGTGCTTGTGGAATTCAACCTCTTGATCGATAGTGGTCAAAACTCCATCCGGAGACATACCTTGGAGTAGCCAGAGACCGGAGACACCGGCACCCGTACCAATCTCCAGAACTGCTTTTGCACCACAGGTTGCAGCCAGAAGACGAAGCGCGGCACCAACTCCGGTTGAGACAGGATCAGCACCCAAATCGGTGGCGGCCTCGCGAGCTTGCGCAAGAAGCTCGTTTTCTTCGACGAATTCTTCCGCGAAAACCCAACTCAAGGCTTTATCTGACGCCATCTTTTCCTCCGCACTCGTGTACCTATGTCTCATAGGTTACGCACAACCCTTGTCAACTTGATGACTACGCGCCATTGTGGCGGCGATTCCTTGAATTAAATGGTTTTGTTCAGGGGAGCGACACCCAGCGGGCGTCCCGCAAGTCCGCGCGAGGCGTGAGCCAGCTTGCCCGCGAGCTCTTGGAGGACCTGCGCAGCGGGACCTTCGTGTGTTGAAACGGGATCGCCAGCGTCTCCGCCTTCGCGCAGTGAAATGTCCAGCGGAACCTGTCCCAGCAGCGGAACCGAATAGCCCAGCTGAGCGCTCAAGCGATCGGATACAGACTGGCCGCCACCGTGCCCGAAGATCTCCAGCTTGGAGCCGTCGGGCTGGGGGAGATAGGACATGTTCTCGATGACACCGATGACCTTTTGATCAGTCTGAGTTGCAATGGAACCAGCGCGCTCAGCGACCTCGGCCGCAGCAATCTGCGGAGTTGTTACAACCAAAATTTCAGCATTGGGCAGGAGCTGTGCGATCGAAATTGCGACATCACCGGTGCCGGGAGGCATATCGATGAGTAGAACATCAAGGTCGCCCCAGAAAACATCTGCAAGGAATTGCTGAAGTGCGCGGTGGAGCATAGGGCCACGCCAAATGACGGGCTGGCCATCGGGAACGAACATGCCAATCGAGACAACCTTGACTCCTTCGGCTCCCAAAGGCGGAATGATCATTCCGTCAATGACCTGAGGATCGTGGCTCACTCCCAGCATTCGAGGGATTGAGAAGCCATAGATGTCGGCATCCATCACTCCGACCTTGAGGCCTTGCCGAGCCATCGCAGCGGCAAGGTTTGCGGTCATTGAGGACTTGCCGACGCCGCCCTTTCCAGAGGTGACGGCAATGACGCGTGTCAGAGAATCGGGGCGTGCAAATAGAATTTCGCGTTCGGGGCGACCACCGTTGAGCTTCTCGCGAAGAGCCTTTTTCTGCTCATCGTTCATGACATCCATGGTGACCTTGACATCCGTCACGCCATCAAGGGCGCTGAGAGTCTTGTTGACGTCGTCTGAGATCGTTGTTCGCAGAGGGCACCCCGCTGTCGTCAGCAAGATTGTGACCGAAACCGTTGAACCATCGATATTGATGGAATCAACCATATTGAGATCGGTAATTGGACGACGAATTTCGGGGTCGATAACAGCCGACAGGGCATCAAGAACGTTCTGCGAGGTCAAAGTCATGGTGTCAATCCTATGACCCAGCAACGGTTTGCGCAGACTGGTTTAGCTGTCGGCGTGAAGCGGAGTAGACAGATCCGCAGAATCCTCTGCTTGATCTGGATTTCCCTGTGCGCTCAGCTGCGCAAAACGTTCGTCGCGCTCTTCAAGTTCCTCGCGCAGGTCGTTCAGCATATCGCGAAGTTCTGAGCGGACGAAGTCGCGCGTTGCCACGTCTTGTAGCGCAAGGCGAAGACCAGCAATTTCGCGGGTCAGATACTCGGTGTCGGCAAGGTTGCGTTCCGCGCGTTGACGATCTTGTTCTGCTTGGACGCGGTCACGATCATCTTGACGGTTCTGTGCAAGAAGGATCAGAGGTGCCGAATATGAAGCCTGGGTTGAGAAAGCGAGGTTCAGCAAAATAAAGGGGTAAGGATCCCACGCGTACTTTTCTGAGACCTTGTAAAGAAGGACATTCGCAACAATCCATGAGACGACGAAAATCGTCATGTAGAGGATGAACTTCGGCGAACCCATGAAGCGGGCCGTGGCCTCAGCAAACTGGCCAAAACCATCGCCAGAGGAACGGCGGCGAAAAAGCTTAAACTTCCGCTCGGTGGGGGTATCAAGACGATCAGCCATCAATACTCCTTGCCATTACTCGGTCGGTCACATCATCATCCCAGTCACGCCAGTCACGTGGCAGCAGCTCGTCCAAAACGTCATCGACGGAAACGGCGCCCAGAAGGTGCCCGTCTTCATCGACAACGGGAAGAACTGTCAGGTTGTATGTCGCCAGCAGACGCGTCACAGTCGCGACGTGAGCGTCGGGGGAGAGCCTGTCGAGGTCGGTGTCCATGATGGTCCCCACAAGTGTATTGGGGGGTTCGCGAAGTGCGCGCTGGAAATGGACAGCACCTAAGTATTGACCCGTCGGGGTTTCCAAGGGCGGTCGTGCGATAAAAGCAGCTGCGGCCAAAGAAACCGGAAGGTCGGAACGACGAATAGAAGCGAGCATCTGAGCCACAGTCGCATCGGGGGCTAAGATGACCGGTTCGGTGGTCATCAAGGAACCGGCTGTTGATTCCTTGTAGGCCATGAGTCGACGAACGTCTGCAGCTTCATCGGGCTCCATCAAGGACAGCAGAGACTGTGCTGTTTCAACGGGAAGCTCAGACATGAGGTCAGCCGCGTCGTCTGGCTGCATCGCGTCCAAAACGTCCGCAGCGCGCTTGGATTCCAGCTGAGAAACGATCGACACGCGGTCGTCTTCGCCCAGCTCTTCCAGCACGTCTGCAAGACGTGAGTCGGGGAGCTCCGTTGCGACAGCCAGCTGTCGTTCTGTAGGAAGGTCGTGGATGAAGTCTGCGAGGTCCGCTGCCTTCATGTCTTCCGTGTGTTGAATCAGAGCGGTCGCTGCTTGGTTTGAATCGGTCTTGAGCAGTGAAGAGACCTCATCGATGCGAACCGTCATGGTTGTTCCACCGCGTTTGAAGCCCAAAGTTGTTGTGCGAACGCGCTGGACGTGCAGAGTGGAGATGATCCAGTCACGAGGGCGGCGTTGCTGCATAGCGACGTCAAGGATCTTCACAACGCCGCTTCCGTCATTCATTGTGACTTCGCGATCGAAAAGCTCAGTGATGACAAGCGTTTCAACGGGGCGTTGGTTGAAAGACCGAATATTGAGCAGGCCAGTTGTGATGACGGAACCGGATTCAATTGCCGTCACACGAGTAAAGGGCAGAAATACGCGTTTTCGGGGGCCAACCTCGACGACGAAGCCGATGACGTTGGCGGTCGAATTCAGGCGAAATGTCACGACGACGTCGTGAATGACACCGACTTTCTCGCCCAGCGGGTCAAAGACGGAGGTACCGGCAAGCTTGCCGATGTAGATTCGGCGTCCGGTTGTTCCGACGTTCATAGGTGCACTGCTCACCCGGCCAGTTTATCCCCAGAGCGAACTTCTTACCCGCCCACGGCAAGGAAGTTCTCGCTACGATGGCAGAATACGAAAGGGAAAAGTATGAGCGTACCTGTGAGCGGAACCCGGCGGACCCGTGGGGGTGGAAGCCTGCCTGACGGCACCGAAGTTGCTTCCTATGCCTCTTACGATCAGGCTTTGGCAGCGCTTGAGGTCTTGTCCAACAATGACTTTGAGGTTGAGAACGTCAGCGTGGTTGGTACCGACCTCTATTCGGTTGAGCGAATTATCGGGCGTGTGACTTGGGCTCGAGCGGTTTCCCAGGCGGTGATGAACGGCGCGCTCTGGGGCGCCATGATCGGCATCGTACTCTCTGTCAATCAGGGAAACACAATGGTCTGGGTGGGTGCCTGCATGTTGGCGGGTGCCCTGATCACATCTTGTTTAAGCACTGCAATGTTCTTGATCCGCCGGCGCCGAGGGGACTTTTATTCTCAGTCCCAGGTAGTCGCTGGTCGCTATGCGGTGATCATTTCGAAGGCTGCCGGTAGTGATCGCATTCGTGAAGCTTTCGATCTTCTCCAGAAGACCGAAGGTAATCAGATGCGCCCGCGTCGAGTTCGCCCGGTACGAGAAAGCAGTGGCCCGACTGAGTACGGCTCGCGTCCCGATGAGAAGCCTCGTTTTGGAGTGCGTTTGTCGCAACTGTCAGAAACTGATGCCAGCGCTGCCGGCACGGAACAACGCGACGACGAAAGCTCGCAAACCGATCCACAGAACTGACGTATATACGCGAAGTGGCCTCGTCCCGGCTGGGACGAGGCCACTTGTGCATTCAGGCTTATGCGCGCCCTTGAGCGCTAGCAATCCACGCCTCGACATCGGCAATGGTTCGCGGGATATCTTCCGAGATTCGGGTGACGCTGCCATCAGCGTTCACCAGAACATCGTCCTCAATGCGCACGCCAATTCCGCGGAATTCCTCGGGGATGGCCATGTCATCGGCGCGGAAGTACAAACCGGGTTCGATGGTGAAGCACATTCCGGGCTCCAACAGCGCATCCTGATACATTTCGCGACGCGCCTGAGCGCAGTCGTGAACATCCAAACCCAAGTGGTGGCTGGTGCCGTGAGGCATCCAGCGACGGTGTTGCTGGCCATCGGGAGAAAGCGACTCTTCTGCGCTGACGGGCAGCAGGCCCCATTCTTCTAGGCGTGCGGCAATGACCTTCATCGCGGCATCGTGAACATCGCGGAAGCGGGTTCCGGGTTGGTTCGCACGCTCGAGTGCGGCCTCGCAGGCATCCAAAACCGCTTGGTAAACCTTCGCCTGAGTGGGGGAGAAGGTTCCATTGACGGGGAGTGTGCGGGTGATGTCTGCGGTGTAGAGCGAATCAACCTCAACACCGGCATCAACCAAAACCAGGTCGCCGTCGTTGACTGGGCCATCGTTATCGATCCAGTGCAGGGTATTCGCGTGGTTTCCCGAGGCGGCGATGGTGTCGTAGCCCAGGCCGTTTCCTTCTTCGCGGGCTACCGCTCCGAAGGCACCCTCAATGACGCGTTCACCGCGGCGATGACCAACGGCTCGAGGCAGTGAACGAAGGATATCTTCGAATCCAGCCTTTGTGATCTCGACTGCGCGACGCAGCTCAGAGATCTCAAATTCGTCCTTGCAGAGGCGAATTTCGGAGAGACGCTCTTCTAGGGCGTCATCTGTTTCGGCAGCGTCCCCGCCAAATGGCAGGCCTGCTTGCATGCGAACCTCGTTGACCATGGCTTCCACGGCCTCGTCGACATTACGAACCACGCGCAAACGAACGACTCCCGCATCCTTTGCCAGAGCATCGCGAAGGGTGTCGATATGCTCGCAGCGCAAACCGGTTTCGGCTGAAACCTCCTCGAGGGACGGGCGGGCGCCCACCCAGAACTCGCCGTAGCGTGAGTCGGAGTAGAACTCCTGGGAAGAACGGGAAGTGCGAGGCTTGAAGTACAGCACTGCCTCGTGACCGCCTTCGGGGAGGGGTTCGAGGACAATCACCGAATCGGGTTCACGCTCTTGCCCAAGACCGGAGAGGTGAGCGAAGGCCGAGTACGCGCGGAAACGGTAGGTGCAGTCGTTTGAACGAACCTTGTAGGTGCCTGCGGGGATGACCAGTCGTTCACCGGCGAAAGGCTCTCCTGCCGCAGTTGCACGCGCGGGAAGGTAGTCGGCGACGGCCGATCGAGTAATACCCGGATCAGGACGCGGCCCCCACTGGGAGCCCATGAATTCTCGGAATGCATCTGAGGATGGGCGGCGCGAGCGATTATTCACGCGCTCAGCCAAAGAATCGGGTGCTTCTTCCGCGGAGTTGGTTTCAGTCGTAGTCATAGTGTCATGGTCTCACTTTCCCCGTGCGGCGTGCTACGCGGATCGTATTCTAAATACATGACCAGGATCGATCTTCATACACACAGTGCGTATTCGGACGGAACCGATCCCCCCGCCGAACTCATGGAGAAAGCGCGCCAGGCACATTTGGATGTCGTGGGGCTGACCGATCACGACACCTACGCTGGCTGGGACGAGGCCGCTGCCTGCGTTGAGCAAACTGGAGTGTCCTTGGTGCGCGGGGTGGAGTTGTCCTGCGCGCGTGAGGGGATCACCGTTCACCTTCTGGGATATCTTCCCGATCCCTCGAACGAGGCCCTGCTTGCAGTTCAGCGCCGAGCAACTGAGTCGCGTCTCACGCGCGCGCAGAAAATTGTTGAACGGCTCGCAGAAGACTACCCAATCACGTGGGAGCAGGTGCGTGCTCTTGCCCCTGAAGGCGGACCGGTTGGGCGTCCGCATATTGCGGATGCCTTGGTTGAAATAGGCGCTTTCCCTGATCGCAGTGCCGTTTTTACCCAGACTCTGCATCCTTCTAGTAAGTATTACGTCATGCATTGGGCACCCGATCCCGTCGATGCTGTGGAGCTGGTTCGAGCCGCTGGGGGAGTCCCAGTGTTGGCGCATCCGCGCGCGCGGGCTCGCCAAAGGCTTCTGCCCGAGGAAGTCATTGATATGATGAAGGACGCGGGCCTGTTCGGGATTGAGCGCGATCATCGTGATCATACCGAAGAGGATCGAGCCGATGTGGAGCGGATCGCACGCCGTTTGAAGCTGGAAGTATTTGGTTCCTCCGACTATCACGGCCTAGGAAAGCCGAATCAACTTGGTGAAAACCTAACGGATCAGTCGGTGCTGAACAAACTTGAAGAGGAAGCGTTTTTAGAGGTCCTGCACCCATGAGTATCGGTTCTGTTGTGGACATTACGGTCTTGTTGACGACTTTTGCGACCCTGATCGTCATTTTGGACCCTATGGGCTTGATGCCTGTCTTCTTGGGGCTGACCTCCAAGCTCTCACGCACTGCTCAGCGAAAAGCGGCTTTCCAAGCTTCGCTGGTGTCTTTCGGAGTCATCCTTACCTTCGCTTTCCTTGGGCAGCAGATTTTGCGCGCACTCCATATTTCGATGGAATCTTTGAAACTTTCCGGTGGCGTATTGCTGTTCTTGGTTGCGATGGAGCTGTTGACCTCCAGCGACATGGAGCAGCCCGATACCGGTGATGATGCAGTGAATGTTGCATTGGTTCCGCTCGGGATCCCGCTGCTTGCGGGTCCGGGCGCGATTGTTGCTGTGATGGTGTCGATGGCACAGGCTCACACAGTTGGTTCCATTGTTGGTGTTGTCGGCGCTGTCGTTGCAACCCACGTGGTGATTTGGCTGTCGATGCGTTTCGCTTTGGAGCTTTCACGCTTCCTGGGAACAGGCGGCATTATGCTGCTGACGAAGATTTCCGGTGTGCTTTTGGCCGCTATTGCAACCGAACTGGTCATGGGTGGCGTTTTCGACTTTATTAAGAACGCTGGAATCATTCACTAGTCAGGTTGACAGTCCGTCATCTTTTTTATCTCGCCCCGCTTTGTGGGGCTACAGTAGGCTTATTCCAGTGCTACCGGTAGTGCTGAGTCAATCGCAAGGAGAGATTTTATGAGCCGGTCCTTAGAGGAACAGCTGAAGTCCCAGGTACGCGCAGTGTCCGGACGCCCAGAGCGCGTCTCGACCGAGATGGAAGCGTGGCAGGGCCTTTCGGCGGCAATCATTGATCGTATTGCTGACCGCTGGCATGCAACTGAGCGCACCTACGCAGTGGGCCGTATGGAACACTACTTCTCCGCAGAGTTCCTCATGGGACGTGCGTTGCTCAATAACCTCTCCAACCTTGGCATGGTTGACGAGGCCCGCGAGGCCTTGGCTGCACTGGGCAAGGATTTGTCCGTGGTTCTGGAAGAAGAACCCGATGCAGCTTTGGGTAATGGTGGTCTTGGCCGTCTGGCAGCGTGCTTCCTGGATTCTTGCGCGACCTTGGACTTGCCCGTTGCCGGTTACGGCATCCTGTACCGCTACGGATTGTTCAAGCAGCTCTTCGATAACGGTTTCCAGACTGAGCATCCCGATCCCTGGATGGAAGAGGGCTACCCCTTCGTCATTCGTCGCGAAGAAGAACAGCGCATTGTTCGCTATGCGGATCTGACCGTTCGCGCGATTCCTTATGACATGCCGATTACCGGTTACGGCACCCAGAACGTCAATACTTTGCGTCTGTGGAAGGCCGAGCCCATGGAAGAGTTCGACTACGACGCGTTCAATTCGCAGCGCTTTACCGACGCGATTGTCGACCGCGAGCGCACCATGGATATCTCGCGTGTTCTTTACCCGAATGACACGACCTTTGAAGGTAAGGTCCTGCGTGTTCGCCAGCAGTACTTCTTCTGCTCTGCGTCGCTGCAGGCCATTGTGGATAACTACGTTGCTGAGCACGGTTCGGACCTGCGCGGTTTTGCAGAGTACAACGCCATCCAGCTCAATGACACTCACCCTGTTCTTGCGATTCCCGAGCTCATGCGCATTCTGATGGATGAGCATGGCTTGGGTTGGGAAGATGCATGGGATGTTGTCTCACGTACCTTTGCTTACACGAACCACACGGTTCTGGCTGAGGCCCTTGAGACCTGGGATATCCACATCTTCGATCGTCTCTTCCCGCGTATTTCTGAAATCGTCCGAGAGATTGACCGCCGCTTCCGCATTGACATGTCCGAGCGCGGTGTTGATGGGGCAACCATTGACTACATGGCTCCCGTCTCCGGCAACACGGTTCGCATGGCCTGGATCGCCTGCTACGCCTCGTATTCGATCAACGGCGTGGCCGCGCTGCACACTGAAATCATTAAGCGTGAGACACTCAAAGAGTGGTACGCGATTTGGCCTGAGCGCTTCAACAATAAGACCAATGGCGTGACTCCGCGTCGTTGGCTCAAGCAGTGCAACCCGCGCTTGGCAACACTTCTCGATGAAGTGACCGGCTCGGATCGTTGGGTCACCAACCTCGATGCGCTTTCTGAGTACACGGGTGCAGGTAACTCGGAGCTTTACGCTCGTCTGGCTCAGATCAAGCATGCGAATAAGGTTGACTTTGCCGCATGGATCAAGGACCGCGAGGGCGTCGAGATCGACCCAGATGCAATTTACGACGTCCAGATCAAGCGTCTACACGAGTACAAGCGTCAGCTGCTTAACGCGTTCTACGTCTTGGATCTGTACTTCCGCATCAAGGACAATCCGGCTTTGGATGTTCCCAAGCGCGTGTTCATTTTCGGTGCGAAGGCTGCCCCCGGCTACATTCGCGCGAAGGCTATTATCAAGCTGATTAACACCATTGCCGACCTGGTCAACAATGATCCGGATATCAATGGCCGCATCAAGGTTGTTTTCGTTCACAACTACAATGTTTCGCCCGCCGAGCACATCATTCCTGCCGCGGATATCTCTGAGCAGATCTCGATGGCTGGTAAGGAAGCTTCCGGTACATCGAACATGAAGTTCATGATGAACGGTGCGCTGACCTTGGGAACCTTGGATGGTGCAAACGTTGAGATTCTCGAGGCCGTGGGGGAGGAAAACGCGTATATCTTCGGTGCAACCGATGATGAGCTTCCCGAACTGCGTCGCCACTACGATCCTCGTTGGCACTACGAGAACGTGCCTGGCTTGAAGCGCGTGATCGATGCTTTGACCGATGGCACCTTGGATGACTCTAACTCCGGTTGGTTCCATGATCTGCGTTGGTCGCTTCTGGAATCGGGATACGAGCCTGCTGACGTGTACTACGTCTTGGGTGACTTCGCTTCCTACCGTGAGACGAAGGATCGCATGGCACAGGATTACCGCGATCAGGAAGCCTGGTCGCGCAAGGCCTGGATCAATATCACGCGTTCCGGTCGTTTCTCCTCTGACCGAACCATCAGTGACTACGCTCGCGAAGTCTGGCACATCAACGCCGAACCGATTGCGTGAATGCGTAAAAAGCGGCCTGTTTAAGGCTGGCTGCATGGCTTAATGCCGTAACGCCCCGTTGGGATTTCCCAACGGGGCGTTTGCTGTTGTTCGTTTTCTGAGCAAACTGTATTACTGTATTGACACAGTTTCGATAGTGTGGCACTGTATTAGTGTATTAATACAGATAGACAGGAGGGATACATCGATGCGCATCGATGACACCCGTCCAATCTGGATCCAATTAGCTGATTCGTTCCGCGGTCGTATTACCGACGGTACGTGGAAACCTGGCGAAAAGATCCCCTCCGTGCGTGATCTCGCGATCGAGGCAGGCACCAATCCCAATACCGTTCAGCGAGCCCTGAGTGCACTTGACGAAGAAGGACTGACGGTCCCGAAACGGACCGCAGGGCGCTTTGTCGCAACTGATGAGCGCGCTCTGCATGCTCTGCGGAAGAACGACGCGCATCTTGCGGCAGATGCCTACATTCGAGCATGTCGTTCACTGGGAATCGATCTGGAAGGTGCTCGGGCTCTGATTGATCAACGCTGGGATGCCACGGAGAAGTAGCCAAGGAGGCAAACTCATGACCACACAAACTGAGCGCGGAACGTGTACGGGGCAAGGCCTCGTCCACGTTGAGCATCTCACGAAGCATTACCGGAAAACGCCAGCTCTGCGGGACTATTCGCTGTCACTGGATTCCGGGCACATCGTCGGTCTGATGGGTCCCAACGGATGTGGAAAAACGACGCTGCTGAAAATCCTTGCCGGAGTCCTCTCCGACTATGAGGGTATCGTGACGATCGGTGGGTTCACCCCCGGTGTCGCTACCAAGGAAATCGTCTCCTACCTGCCCGACGCCGACTTCCTGAACGCCGACTGGACTGCGGAGGATGCGATCCGCGTCTACTCGATGTTCTTCGCTGACTTCGACGCCGACAAGGCCGCCTCGATGGTGGACTTCTTCGGACTGCCCAGCGACCGTCGCCTCAGCGAGATGAGCAAGGGAATGGGAGAGAAGCTCCAAATCAGCCTGATCATGTCCCGGCGCGCCCGCGTGTTCCTCCTCGACGAGCCCATCAGCGGTGTCGACCCTGCGACGCGCGACATCATCCTCGAAGGCATCCTGCGTGAGTTTAATCCCGAGTCGCTGCTCATCATGTCCACCCACCTCATCTCCGACATTGAGCACTTCGTCGACTACGCGCTCTTCATGAAAGAGGGGCAAGTCCTCCTGCAAGGCGACGCCGATGACCTGCGCGCTACGCACGGTGATTCGCTCGATGCTATCTTCCGGAAGGAGTACCGCTGATGTACGCCAAACTGCTTGCCTATGAAATCCGGTCGCGCCTCGTCACGGACGCTCGTTCCTTTGGGGCCTTCCTCGCTGTCATTGCCATCGCGTCGGGGATCGTCGCCGCGGGGCTGCCCGGGATCAGCGGCTCCACCACGATGCTCGCCTACGCCCTCTGTGCGCTCACACCTGCCGCCTGCGCGATCGCGGCGATGGGTGACTACTGGAAGACTCTGTACGGGCAGCGCGGTTACTTCACGATGAGCCTGCCGATCTCTGGAACAGTCATCTTCTGGGCGAAGATCACCCGCATTATGATCGAGTGCCTCCTGGCCCTCGCCCTGGCCGTCGGCGGAATCATGGTTGTCGCTTCGGCAGCCGCGTGGAGCGACGGCATCAGCCTCGCGGAGTATACGGCCGGACCGCGTTCCCTCGTGGCAGGAGTACCAACTTCCACTGTGGTGCTCATGATCGCAGCGCAGGTCATCTTGTCGATGTCGTGGATCATTCAGGGGTGCGCCGCCATGACGATCGGCGCGGAAGGGCGCTTCAACCACTTGGGCTTCGGAGCTCCCATCATCGGTTTTGTCCTCGTGTACGTCGTTGATCAGATCCTATCCATGGTCTCAACGTTCTTCATCCCGCTGTCCGTCACGACCCACGGATACTTCTCCACCGAAATCATGTGGACCTCGTACCGCGCGACGATGGGAACCGACGGTCAACCCAACGTCATTGGCATCGGCTCCTACATCATCGTCCCTCTCTTTGCGCTATTCCTAGCAGTGTGGGCATCGCGCTCGATTGAAAAGCGAACCTCATTGCGTTAGAAAAGCAAGCCAATAAGCGGTATATGGCCCGGGGCGCATTCACGTGCGCCCCGGGCTCAGCTGTATTCTTTGAGAGTTATCTGCTTGTGTGACAGGGAAAACTCATGCTCTTTGCGACTTTTATTTCATCTTTCGTTCAGTTGGGAATTGCTCTGCTGATTCCGGCGATTTGGTGGGCCGTGACAACCAAACGTCGCCTGGAATTTGCAACCTGGATTGGTCTTTATGTTCCGACCTGGAAAGTTGGTCCTGTCCAGCGTGTTTCGCAGAAACAACTGGGCATCGCCTTGGTCTGCTGGGTCGCTGTCTCACTGGCGTCACTTCGGATTGCAAGTTCGGTATGGGGCGCTCTGGCGACCTCGCGATTTATGGGTGCTGGACTTCTCGCAGTCGTCCCGATCCTTCTCTACGCCTTTATTCAGACCGGCTTGGCTGAGGAACTTTTCTTCCGTGGTTTCTTAGCTAAGCGTTTATGTGCGTCCTTTGGTTTTTCTCTTGGAAACACCATTCAAGCCCTTGTCTTTGGTCTGCTTCACTTGCTGTTGTTCATCAACTATCTCCCGGTATTGAGCCTTGTCGCCATCACTGTTCTTGCCGGAATTAATGGCTGGATTATGGGGTGGCTGAACGAACAAGCAGCGGGTGGTTCGGTTATCCCCAGCTGGATGCTGCACTCGTTGGCAAATCTCCTAGTTGCTCTGGGAATGGCCTTTAACGTGATGTGAAATCTGTTTGTGGGGAGTGAAAATAAGTGTGCCTTCTAGCTCACGCCTCCCGTTGGGGGTCGGCAAATAAAAACGTATAAACTATGTTTTATTAGAAGCTGTTGCTCAGGCGCCTCATTCAGTCGCCGAGCCCCACGAAAGGGATCTCATGATCGAACCTAATTCCGACCTGCCCGAATTCGAACTTCGTGATGTTTCCGCCGAAAAGGCTCAGGAGCCTGCTCAGTCCGGTGGATGCGGTTGCGGTTGCGACCATGGTGCTCAGCTTCCGCGCTTGGATGCACGTCCCTTCCCGCCTCGCCTGCGTCACCCCGCAATCTTGGGTGCCGTTTCTTCTTTGAACGTCGGCGAGGCCATGGAGCTGGTTGCACCTCACGTGCCCACCCCGCTTCTCAACCAGATCGATATGACGCTGGAAGGCGAGTTTGCCTACGAGCTGGTTGCCGTCAGCGATGAAGGCGCGATCGTTAAAATCTCCCGCGTTGGCTGATCGGGGGATATAGACTGCTCACCTTGAGAGCTTGCGTTCATTCATTAGTACGGGATCGCGCAGGTTCATAGGGGAGTTGAAACGTCCGGTAGTGGAAACACTGCCGGACGTTTGTGTATTTGTGGGGTGTTGAGAGACTGAATGGCTCTTGCTGCGTATAAGTGTGTGCCCCGTACCAATCGGTACGGGGCACACACTTATACGCTCTGCCTGATTGTGAGTGTCACTCTTCGCTGCCCTTGCGGCGGCGCACCCGCTTTCGTGGTGCTGGGGAGTGCTCGCCTCGGCCTCGGCCCTTGGTTCCGCGGTCAGAACGTCCCTGCTTTCCGGAATTTAGTGTCTGATCGCCATCCTTGCGGGTACGGCGTCGGGTGCGAGTCCGCTCGCCAGAACTTGAACGCTCCCCGCGTCCTCCCGAGCGGGCGGACGAACGAGCACCGCGGCCTCGGCCTCGGCCGCCACGCGAGGAACCACCCAAGTCCTCAATTTTCTCTGCGCTCAGCCCCTTGCGCGTGCGCTGTGCTCGCGGAAGACGTCCTGTCACGTCTTCGGGAATATCCAAGTCGGTGTACAGGTGCGGTGAGGTGTGGTAGGTCTCCAGGGGCTCGGGAACGCCCAAGCCCAGAGCCTTCGAGATCAAAGACCAGCGTGGGACATCGTCCCAATCCACGAAGGTTACAGCTGTACCCGAATTACCGGCGCGACCGGTGCGGCCAATGCGGTGGATGTAGACCTTTTCGTCCTCGGGGCACTGGTAGTTAATGACGTGGGTGACATCGTCAACGTCGATACCGCGTGCGGCAACATCCGTTGCGACCAAAACATCGACCTTGCCATTGCGGAAGGCGCGCAGAGCCTGCTCACGTGCACCCTGACCAAGATCGCCGTGAAGGGCGGCAACGGCAAAACCACGCTCGGTGAGCTCATCGGCAACGCGCGCCGCCGCACGCTTGGTGCGGCAGAAAATCACTGCACGACCGCGGCCTCGTGCCTGCAGGATGCGGGCCACGACCTCGGTCTTATTCATCGCGTGAGTGCGGTAAATGACCTGCTGGACCGTGTTGACGGTCTGACCCTGATCGTCGGGATCCTGCGCGCGGATGTGGGTCGGCTGAGTCATGAACTTGCGTGCCAGTGTGATCACCGGCCCGGGCATGGTTGCCGAGAAGAGCATCATGTGACGGTCCGCAGGAATGCGCGAAAGCAGGGTCTCCACGTCGGGGAGGAAGCCAAGGTCAAGCATCTCGTCGGCCTCGTCAAGGACAACGTTTTCCACGCCGTTCAGGTGCAGCACGCCTTGACGCAGCAGGTCAATCAAGCGTCCGGGGGTACCGACAACGATATCCGCTCCTCGCTTGAGTGCCTCAATCTGCGGTTCAAAAGCAACGCCGCCGTAGATGTCAACAATGCGCGTTGAGAGTTTAGAAGCCGCTGCGCGCAGATCATCGGCCACCTGCTTGGTGAGCTCTCGGGTCGGCAAGATGATGAGGGCCTGAGGCATGTTCGGGTTGAGAAGATCTTCGTAACCTTCTTCATCCGGTGCAATGACATCTTCCAATACGGGGATGCCGAATCCCAGCGTCTTGCCGGTACCGGTCTTTGCCTGGCCAATAATGTCGTGGCGATCCAGAGCGACGGGAAGAGTCAGCGCCTGGATGGGGAAGGGGTGAGTGATGCCTCGTTCTTCAAGCGCATCAACAATGGGGTCACTGACCCCGAAATCAGCGAAAGACTTCGCTTCGTATGTTTCATTTCCCGAGTTCGTAATATCGGGGGTGGTTTCATCTTCTTGGGTCGAAGGGGCTTTGATAGAGCCCAAACGTACGACGCCAGCAGAGTAGTCAGACGGTGAAGTCACGATCAACCTGTTCTGGGAAAAACCCGTTGGAAATTGCAGCCGATCGCGGTTCTTCTTCAAGGGGCGTAGGTGCCCGGGCAAAATATCTCACGTGCGATCGGTCAGCACTGTCATTTGTATTCTACGAGGTTGACGCGGATCGCTCGAGGAGGAACCCGTCACGTTTATCTGATGTAGTGTTAGTGCATGGAACGCACCTATGAACCTGTGCCGGATCGCGACGCTGACGTTGTCGGTCTGATCGCGTATTCGATTTTGGCTGCAATGACACGCTTGGCTAAGGACAGCGACCAGGCGCCGACTTTCGAGGCGAAGGTCGAGCATGCGCGCATGGCCACTCGAGTTTTCGATACCTACACCCAAGTTGAAACCTGGTGTCAGCATCGCGGTGTTGACTTGGCCGAGAAGGCTCAGGCTTTTGATGGGCTATATGACGATCTGGATGCCCGTACTCGACCGACGACCTGGTACGAGCGAACGGTCAAAACCTATGTGACCTTGGGAATCTTGGGCGGCCTGCTGCGTGAGATTGCGTCGCGTAAAAACCTGTTCCCGGAAGCAAAGTGGGATCTTGAGCAGGGGGAGTGGGAGCGCCAGAATTTGGCTCCGATTTTCGAGGCCGATGAGCAGCTTGCCGCTCGCCTGTCGTTGTGGGCGCGAAGGGTTGCTGGAGAGGTTTTGGGATTGGTGCGTTCAACCCTGTTCATGCACCCTGAGTTATCAGACTCTCCTGAAGACGCAGATGCTATTGCCCAGACTTTGAGTGTTGAGCATGCAGAGCGCATGAAAGGAATCCACCTGCGCGGTTAGACGCAGGTGGATAGGTGTTAGCTGATTTCGGCTTGCTTTTAGTGAATTGCAAAGCCGACGCGGTGCGTCTGCGGCGCAGTCACGCGCACGTAGGAAATTGCTTGGGCGGGAATAAGTGTCTTCTCTCCCTTGGTGTCCGTAAGGATCAGGGGAGTCTGCTCGCGTAGAGAATTGGTGACTTGTGCGAAGAGTTCGTCTTCGCTGAGGTCCAGTTCGAGGTCGAGTTCGCGCGGGCTGGCGTTGATACCGATCGTGATGTTCACTGCGACTCCCAGGTTCATTGATTGGGGTTAACTTTTCACTCTCATGGTACGTGAGGCGGAAAGCGGGGCTGGGGGATTTCAGTGTCAGCGTAATTTCGCCTAGAAGCCAAAAGTGGTCTCCAAATGCCGGTGGCCTCTGTCAGAATCACTATATGAACAACATACCGGTGCGTATCACGGTTGGCTCTGAATTCTCAGGCCTACCGGAACTCAGCGACCATCAGCGATTTCTGCTTAAGCAGATAACTGAAGGTGATGCTGTACTTCGCGGTGCACCCGGAAGTGGGAAGACGACTCTTCTTCTTGCCGCTGTCGCTGAACTTGTACACAACGACCACTCGTTTTTAGTTCTCGCTCCAGATCGTTCACGCGCAGATCAGTTGATGCCTGCGGTACAAGCACTTGCTCCCAATGCGGTGCGCCCGGTTCGAACCCCCATTGGGTGGGCCTATTCAATCGTGTCACAGTGGCGAAACACGCGTGATCAACCGCTGGGCGATGTTGAGCTCCTGACGGGCGCAAACATGGATCGTATGGTCTCTCAACTGTTAGAAGAATCTGCGATTCAGTGGCCCGAAGAGCTTTCAGATACCATCCGTTCACTTCCGGCATTTCGGATGGAACTGCGCGATCTCATTGATACTGCTGCAGAGTCTGGGACCACTGCTGAGCATCTAGAGGAGCTCGGCCGCATTCGCGCAATGAATCAGTGGGTGAGTCTTGCGCCCCTTCTCTGGAAGTGGAACGAACTCCCGCAGCTGGGGGTGGAGTTCCGAGGAACCATGCTGGCACACGGTGCTGGATTGGGAAGGCAAGCTGCAGAGCTCCTTGCCCATTGGGATGATCGTGCGCAGTCCGCTGGGGTACGAATTTTTACCCCGCTTCCGCAATACCTTTTGATCGATGATCTACAGGACTGCACTCCCTCGCTGCTAGCGCTACTTCATGTCGCACACCAACTGGGAAGCCGCATCATTGCTTTTTCGAATCCAGATCTCTCAGTAACCTCATACAAGCGCGGTTATGCCCATATGGATCTCGATCTGGCCAGGATCCTCGACGTTCAAATTGAAGACTGTGGGTGTAGCTACATCGGTACTCCTCAGCTTCACTCCTTGAACCTCTCGCTTGCCTCACGCATTACGCAAAGCGGACCCGTCGGAAGAAGAAACGCCTCATTTGCTGGCGACTCTGAAAGAGGGCTCGGTGAGCAAGGGGTGCATATCCACAACTGTGCCAGCCTTGCACAGATGGGAGCGGCTTTGGGATATCAGCTGCGCTCCCATTATCTGCGTGACAACATTCCTTGGTCTCAGCAGGTTGTGATTGTCCGCTCGCAATCTCTCATTCAGCAGGCCAGAAGGGCCCTGAAACGGAGCAAAATTCCCCTTGCTGGAGGTCAACAAGCCTTCAATTTTGCGTCCAATTCAATGACCAGCGCGTTGCTGAAAGCCTTAATTCCGAATGAAGACAATGGCGTGGGAGTGATCGATCGCTGGCTACGTTCAGATCTGATCTCGATCGATGCTCTGCATGTGAGTTCGCTTCTTCACAACTATGTTTGGGCGCATAGCGATCAGAAGTTGGCACAGGGTCGGGTTCAGCACCTCAGCACAGATATGGTCTCTCGCATTCTTCAGGACCCCTCTCTTCTCTCACAGAATGTGGAAACGGAACTGCGCAAGCTTCTGAAGGCCTCGACGCTATGGAAAGAAGTAGAAGCCCTCAGCCCTCAAAAAGCGCTCTGGGAAGCATGGGCGACGGCAGATATAGCAGAGGAACTAAGCAAACGGGCATTAGCGCACGACTCGGACTCAGACTATTTTGATGACGTCTTAGATTCAGTGATTGCACTGTTTAGAGTGGCGGATATCTGGCAACAAAAAAAACC
>ERZ781274.65-NODE-65-length-93433-cov-15.671090_pt1 | contig 93433 bp, 92 predicted proteins | sample MGYA00375852_ERZ781274 | MGnify/ENA primary metagenome ERZ781274 (study PRJEB29790, sample SAMN03653692) | human gut metagenome | host: Homo sapiens | place: USA: Dallas, Texas | collected 2013-07-09 | study: EMG produced TPA metagenomics assembly of the Gut...
GCGGGTGGTTTTTTGTTTCGGAGACTTCGCCTCCTCAACTGGCTTAAGCCATTAATAAAAAAATATCTATAGCAATAATTTACTATAGATATTTCTTATTTTATTATGCTTGTGGATATACAGAAACTTTTTTACGGCTACGTCCGTATCTTTCGAAACGTACAACACCATCAACTAGTGAAAATAGTGTATCATCTCCACCTTTTCCTACGTTAGTTCCTGGCCAAATTTTTGTCCCACGTTGTCTGTAAAGTATAGAACCTGCAGTTACGTACTGACCGTCAGCTCTTTTAGCACCTAAACGTTTTGATTCAGAGTCACGTCCGTTTTTAGTAGAACCTACCCCTTTTTTAGATGCGAAGAATTGTAAATTTAATTTTAACATCATCTCTAGTTCACCTCTCTTGTTTCAATAGTTATATATTCTGAATAATTTTCTTCAATTGTTTTTAATGCTATTAACATTGCATTAAGTAGAAGTTGCTCTTTCTCTGTAGATTTAAGTGATCTATATGTTAAATGCCCTGTCTCATCTTCATTTGCTGAAATATCAAACTGAACATCATCATCTAATACGTCTACTGAATTAATTAATCCAAATACCACTGCTGATACCCCTGCACATACAATGTCTGAACCATGTTCAGCAAAATCTGCATGACCATCTACTGTGACTTGTTTAATATTATCAACTTCTTTAATAATTTCCACCTTAATCATGATTAAGCGTTAATTTTTTCAACTACTAATTTAGTGAAAGGTTGACGATGACCTAATTTACGGTGATTGTTCTTTTTAGGTTTGTATTTAAATACTGTGATTTTTTTACCTTTACCTTGAGCAACTACTTTAGCTGTTACTGTCGCACCAGCTACTAAAGGAGCACCAACTTTTGTTGTTTCTCCACCTACTAATACTACTTCATCAAAAGTAACTGTAGAGTCAACTTCAGCTGCTAATTTTTCAACTAGAATTGTTTGTCCTTCTTCAACACGTAGTTGTTTTCCACCTGTTTTAATTACTGCGTACATATCTGCACCTCCTTAAATATTTTTTACTAAGACTCGCCACATAAGGTGGATTTCTCACTTTTATACCTTATACGTGCGGTTGTAGTAGCTATTTTAGGAGCTACTCAACATTTCAATTCTAACACATCTAGTAACTCTCGTCAACTAGAAATATATATATTTTTTAACTATTTACAAATTTAATTAATATTAATTAATTCTATACATATAAAATTATATTAATATAGCTCTAGCGTGGTTTTAATAAACTCATTAACTTCATCATTATCATACAATACTTCTTTTAAATATAATCCTGCTGCATCTGCTTTAGGTCCTGCAAAACTTCTTTCTTTCTTATCAAGTATTTCTTGTATATATTCTGGCTCATATTTCCCTGCTGCAACATCTTGAACAGTACCTATTATAATTCTTACCATATTATATAAAAATCCATTACCTGTAATTTCAAAATTAATTATATTATCATTCTGATTATCACGGTCCATTTTGAAACTATAAATTGTTCTAACTTTATCTTCTACACTAGTATTTTTAGAACAAAACGATGAAAAATCATGTTCTCCTATAAAATATTTTAGAGCCTCTTTAGCTTTATCAAAGTTAAAGTTAAATTTATGCTGGCCAACATAATTAATTAAGAACGGATCTATTTCTCTGCCTAAGTACAATTTATAACTATATGTTTTTTTTATACTATTATACCTAACATGAAATTCATCATTAACTACTTTAGCCGATACAATTCTTATGTCCTTTGGTATCATAGCATTTATCGCTTTAACCCAACCATCTGTAGGAATATTTAAATCTGTATCAAAGTGTAACACTTGTCCATAAGCATGAACTCCACTATCAGTTCTCCCACTCATATAAATTCTTACATTTTTTTTGTGAATTTTTCTTAAACTTTTCTCTATCTCTTCTTGGATAGTATTGTTATTTGGCTGTATTTGAAAGCCATGATATCTACTTCCATCATATCTGCATATTAAAACTACTCTCACCTTTATCTCCTTATTAATATTTTTTTGCCTCTTCTCTTGTCATCCAAAAATGAATACCACCTGTTGAATCATACCAACGATCTTCGTTAAAATTTTCGGCATAAACCCAACTTCCAAGCTTATAACAAAAACCTTCTGCAACTGTTGACCATGCTTCGTCATAATATTTCTCATTTTCAAAATCACTAATTTCTAATACTTTTGCTTTATCACATCTGCAACAGTTTCTAGTTGCAGATACTCTCTTCACATCTCCAGGGATTAATAGCTTTATTATCCTGTTATTTAACCCTTTTTTATAAGCTATAAACGCCCCTTTCTCCGGACAGTACAAACTAAAAAACTTAGTTTTTTCATTATACTTTATATTATCTAAGTTTGCCGCTTCTAATACTGCAGCATAAAGATTAGCTTCCTCAATATTCGCATTTTTTAAATTTGTTCTTCTCATTGACGCATGCTGTAAATTAGAATTTATTAATAGTGAATTTTCTAAATTACAATCATCTAATAGACTATTCTCAAGATTAGAAAATGAAAAATCTACACCCTTTAAGTTTACACATATAAAGTTTGAATAAGAAAAATCTCTATTACTTAGATCAAAATTTTCTAAATTCATATCTTCTATAATAATATTTGAAAAATCTGTTTCTTTATTATATAACCTTGTTTTAAACTCTTCTAAACTAATTTTTTCCATAAATTATATCCCCTAGTATTTTTCGATTACTCAAACCAGTGTTTTGTTTTCACCTTATTTAAATTATCTAAATCGATAACTTCTCCGATAATCGGTGTTATAACTGGTATTTTATATTTTTTATCATTTATTTTTACTAGCTCTCTTAATGGTTCATACCATGCATGAGGTGCTAAAGTAAATTTTGAATTATGAACTGGTATTAAGTACTTTGCACCAAGCTCCATTGAAACCTTTAAGGTTTCTTCAGGAAAAAGATGGCTGTACTTCCAATTCTTATTGTATTGTCCATTTTCTAAAATAGCGATATCTACTTCACCATATTTTTCTCTAATTTTCTTAAAATGTTTCCCATATGAACTATCCCCACCAAGAAAGATTTTCTTACCATCTACATATAAAATATATGATGTCCATAAGGTTTTATTTAGGGGAAATAGTCTTCCCGAAGCATGTCTAGATGGTACAGAAATTATTTTTACATTCTCTTCAAGGTGATTTTCCTCATCCCAAGATAATTCAATAATTTTCTCAGGCGAATATCCCCAATATTCAAAGTGTTCACCTACTCCAAGTGGAACAATAACTTTTCCAACCATATCTTTCAATTTTTTCACAGTATCATAATCTAAATGATCATAGTGGTCATGAGAAATAATTAAATAATCTATTTTTTCAGGTAACATTTCAACATCATAATAATCAGCACCTTTAAACGCCTTACCTGACCCTGGTGCCGGTGAAACTGATCCGCTAAAGACAGGATCTATTAAATATTTTACACCCGATATTTGAATAAGATATGAAGAATGTCCAAACCAAACATAATAATTATCATTAGTTTCCGATAATTTCTCTAAATCTGTCTTTATATGAGGAATTTCTGATTTAGGTCTATTGTCCTTGTGCACTGATAATAGAGTACCTAGTATATCAAGAATACCTGTATCTTCAGGTATTGAAGGTGTATTTTCAATATTATTAAATTGTCCATTATAATAATTCTTTGATTCTAAAATCTTTTTTTTACGTTCTTTCCTTGGTATTCTTCCAAAAATAGGATTTTGCAAATATAAAACGCTCAGTGCTATGGTACTACCTAATAACGTTAGCATAGACTTTTTTTTCATCTTGCTATCCCTCCTCATAAAACTCTACTATAAATTATATCATAGTTTTAATAAAAAAGAGTGTAAATCACTAAAATCAAATGATTTACACCTTTTACTTATAGATTTATTAGAATAATTAAAAACTTCTCTTCCCTTTTTTATACTTGTATAAATAATTCCTGATTCAACAACTCTATACAAAGTACTTTTATTATAGAATAAATTAGAGTATCTCATGTTTTTAAAATACTGTTTTGGTATATAAAATAAGAGGCCACTACTAATTACTGTATTAGTTGACCTATTATATAATTAAATACTATTAAAACTACAGTTAATAAAAATAAATTTAACTCAATATTCTATTAAATATCTACAATTTCACTCTATTTTCCAGTGATTTTGTATATACCAAATTATTCTATAGTAATCTTACCAATTTTCTATCCTTTTTACAAGCAATATCCTAATTAATTGATAATCATTCACATCATAACACATTACTTAATTTTTTCTTTTATTTAATATACTTAGAATAGCCTTGCATATATTTTGTGTGCTATGTGGGAGGTAAAATAATTTCATTTTATTTCTAACTAGTCTTAAATTCTCCTCATTTAAAAAATATGATAAATGTTCAATGATTTCACTTTCTGTATATGCTATTTTTGCTAATCCGTTCCTTTCGAAATATTTTGCATTTTCTCTTTCCTGGCCAGGCACTGGATTTAAAAGAATTAAAGGAACTGTACTAGCTAACGCCTCAGAAATCGTTACTCCACCTGCCTTTGTAATTAATACATCAGATGTTTGCATCCATTCTCTCATATCATCTGTGTAACCAATAATTTTGATATCTTTATTCCCTTCAAAATTTTTCTCTAGTTTCATTTTTAATTGATTATTTTTCCCACAGATTATAATAACTTGTAAATCTCCAATATCGATAATATTATTAATTATATCTTGAAAATTATTTGATACCCCGAATGCACCTGCAGATAATAATATTGTCTTTTTATCTAAAGATAAATTATTTTCTTTATACCAGCTCTTCTTATCTACTTTTTCATCAAATTTAGTATTTATCGGTATCCCTAGAACTTTTACTTTTTCTAAATCAACACCTGCTTCGACAAATGCCATTTTGGAATCCTCATTTGAAACAAAATATCTATAAGCATTTTTAGTTAACCAACTTTTATGAAAATAATAATCTGTAACTACATTTACAATTGGAATATCGGTACTTTCTAATAAAGACAATGCTGGTGTAGGAAATACCGAAACAATAATATCCGGAGATTCTTTCTCTACAAGCTTCCTTAAATAATGATAACTAAAGTATCTATAAGAAGACATATTCTTATGCCTTTTTCCAGCGTAATATAAATATCCATAAATATCTCTAAAATATGAAAAACTATATAGGTACAATTCTTTTAATATCGGTGTTAAATTAGGATGTGCTTCTAAAAACAAATCAGATTCTACTATTGACACTTCACTATTATAATTTTTCTTAAATTCATCCTTTAAGCTATTTGATACCTGAAAATGCCCATTTCCAAAGGAACCTGTTAGTAATAAAACCTTTTTCATTAATTAATCCTCCTCACTCGAATTACTATAATATAAACAATATACTGTACTCACTATACTAATACCTAAGCAAATTCCAGCCATAACATCTGTTGGATAGTGAACGCCTAAATAAATTCTAGAACCGCCTATAATAACAATTCCTAATACCGCAATGCTAAAAACAAAATATTTATTTAACTTCTTCATGATACTTAATAGAATAATTGCAAGTGTTAAATACATAGTTGTTGCCGATGTAGTGTGTCCACTTGGAAAACTATATCCACTTATTTCTATTAACCTGTAAAAATTAGGACGTTCCCTACTAAAGATATTTTTAAGCAATGGCATGGCAAGGCCGCATGTAGTCATTGTTATCGCTAAAAACAGCGCTTCTCTATAGTGTTTTTTAAAATATAAAAATGTAACTAATAATATTGTGATTATAGCACTTTGATATGTATCAGCGATAATAGTTATCATTTTATAAAATACTGTTAAGTATTCATTTTCTAAACTTTGTATATAACTTATTATTTTTAAATCAAATGGCTTTAAAATATTAGTATAACCTTGTGATAAAAATAAAAAAGTTAATATTACAACTGTAATTAGTATCTTAAAATTATTCTTATTCATTCTTAAATTCCTTATAACATTTTAATTAATAATATTTTATAGCAAAATACATTAAAATACAAATTTCTTAAATTACTATTCCATTCACTGAATTAGATTAATTTTTTTATAGATATTGCCATAAGAAATTTATAAAGATAATAATTAATTAGAATTAAATTTACTAGTTTATTTTCTATTATTGTATATTTTCAAAAAAATGGTATACGTTACCCTATTTCTAATTTAATGTTTAAGTTGTAAAATATATAAAAAAATGAAACTGATTTCTTGTATTTTCATAAGACATCGTGGTATAATAAGTTGCTCATGTGTATTATTATAAAAATCAAATATTATTAACACTGACGCAGAAAAAAATAATTATACTATGGAGGATATTATGAAAAATATTCATAATAAAAATGAGAAAAAATTTCATTATTCACTTAGAAAGATAGGAGGAAAAGGTGTAGTTTCAGCAGTTATTGCCGTAGGATTCTTTTTCTTAGGTGCTGGTGCCGTTGAAGCAGCTGATGTATCATCAACAGAAGCAGTAGCTTCTTCTACTACTAATACTGATAAAAATCTACAAAAAGAAACTAACTCTACTACAGAATTAGTATCTACTGAAAAAAAAGCAAATGTAGAAAAAAATACTTATAAAGTTGTAACACCATCTTTAGAAAAAGCTGTTGACTCTGCTAAAAAAGAAGATTTAACAGTTACTAAAGAAAAAACTGAAGTAAAAGAAAATATTGAATCTGCTGTAAAAGATAATTTAAAACAAGCTGAAGAGATACAAACTTCTGTTAAAAATTATACAACTGAAAAAGAAAAGTATAATGAGGCTAAACAAAGTTACGATAAAAAAGTAGCTGAAAAAGAAGCAGCTAATGCTGCCAATAAAGAAAACGAAGCTAAATACAATAAAGAATTACAAGCTTATAATACTGCATATAACAAATATGTAACAGCTAAAGCTGAATATGATGCTGCAGTTGTTAAATATAACAATGACCTTTCAACTTACGAAAAGAATTTAGCAGAATATAAAGTATTACTTAAACAATTCCAAGATGCTAAAGAAGCATATGATAAATATGTAAACGACAGTAATTATAGAGATATTAAAGAAGTTGAAACTGTTCAAGATTTAACATTCCAACGCGAAAATAATGCAACACATAAAATTGATGGAATAAGCACATATTTAACTCGTGAAGCTCAATCAAGATTAAACACAAGTAATGTAGCTCAATACGACTCTAATAAATTAACTAGTGACGATATAGTTTCTACAAGTCCATGGGCTAATAATGAAGTTGAATACGTTCAAATTAAAGAAGGTGATAAATTCGTTGTAACTTATGATGGATTAAACCAATCTCATATGAATGAAAAAGATAAATCTAAAAATGATATAACAAGAGTTATTTACCGCTATGAAATACTTAGCCTACCTTCTAATGATGGAAAAGGAATCGCTGCAGTTAATAACGATCCAACTGTAACACTAACTGTCGGTGCTTCTACAGATAAAGATAAACCTGTTAAAGTAGCAGTTGATGTTGAGTTTTATGATAATGCCGGGAATAAATTTGACCTTCAAAAATATAATGCTATTGTTGCTTTAAACTCACTTAACCACTGGACTGGTGCTTCTTATGTAGATAGCGGTGATAAACCTAGAGAATTAACAGTAGAAGCTAAAGATACAAATGGAAATGTTGTACGTGGTACATGGAACCCATATGCAGATGGTTCTTCAATGAGTATTGAGAATAATGCTGTAGTAACAAAATCAGGAACTGCAAACTTTGGGTCAGGAGTAACTGTTAATATCTCTGCAGATAACCCTCTAAAAGTAGTTGCTCAAAAAGCAACATGGAATGGTAGTGAATTTGCTGTTAGCGAAGAATCAGTAACATCAGCTACTTCAGTGAATGCTTCTGGAGGAGGTAACGGACACTCTATCGGAACTGAAGAATATAAATTCGAAGATAAAGATGATGTAATTGGTACATATTCTATTAATTCAATCACTGGAGAAATTACATTTACTCCTAAGAAAAAATTCGAAAACATTGAACACCAAGAATTTGTTAATGTTGGTAATAATAAATTTATTCCAATTCCAAATTCAAGTGTAACTTATGATGCTAACACTAAAGAAGTAACTTCACTTAAAGATAACCAATATATTGAACATGGTTCAGTTTTCAATGGTGAGTCTTCTTCTACATTAGAAGGATGGGATAATCCAAACTCTAAATACTTATACTATGGTGGTGCTGGATTAAAAATGACTGATGGTCATTTAGTATTTACTGCTAACGGAGCAAATGCTTCTGGACAACCTACAGTTTATTGGTTTGCAATAAACTCACAAGTTGGTCTTCCACAAAAACCTGGAAAAGAACCAGTAGAACCAACTAAACCTACTCCTCCAGTTGCACCAACAGAACCAACTAAACCTACTCCTCCAACTCCTAAAGTTGTAGAAGTTCCAAATAAACCAGTGGAGCCAACAAAACCAGAAATAAAATGGCATGAGAATGTTATTGAAGTTGAAAAAACAACACCACAAACACCTCCAGTAACTCCACCAAACAAACCAAACAAACCAAACAAACCTAACAAAGTTAAAGCTAAACATTTACCAAATACTGGTGAAACTAGTACAAATTCTGCGTTAGCAGGATTAGGTTTACTTACACTTGCAGGTGCTGCGTTAAGAAGAAAACAAAATCAAGATTAATAAAAAATCAAAAAAGGATAATTTTAAAAATTATCCTTTTTTATACTTCATTTAATTTATCTATATCTAAAATACATTCAGATTCACTTACTACTAAACAAGGAATTCCTATTTGCATATTCCCTTTAATCTTATCAAATACTTTATAAGTATCTCTTACAAATAAAAACTGTTTTAAATCTTTTAAAGACGTAAATACCTCTACTTCTTCATAAACAATTCCTAATTCATTTAATTTATCAACGAATGGTTTTGTATCTGGACAGTCTTTTGCATAGTATAAAATTGGTTTCATAATTGCCCTCCTAATTATATCTTTAAGCTAATTCTATCACAAAAAAAATAATAGCTCTATTCATATGTTTTTCAGAGCTATTATTTTTTATCTTCTTCTTTGTATTTTTACCCTTTTTATTGAATCCGAAAATACTGATGCTAGTAAAATTCCCATTGCTATAGCTCCCGCCTGAAGCGATGTTTCTAGACCAACTTTTAAAGCAATATTATAGTTTTTTGTAACTATATTTTGCATAGTATTATACATTCCATACCCAGGCACTAAGGGGATAATACCAGTATAAATAAATATTGTTGCAGGCATACGTAGTCGTTTAGAAGCACTAGTAGATAACATTCCAACACATAACGCTCCTACGAAACTTCCTACTACAACATCCGATACTAATTTAGTTAGTACATACGCTAACCAACCTACTGCACCGACTATACCACATGATAATAATGATTTTTTAGGAGCATTAAAAAAAATAGCAAAGGCAAATGAAACTACAAAACCTGCCACAAATTGAATTATTATATTATATTCCATTTTTCCTCCTTAAACAATCTTTAACCCTAATACAACGCCAATAGCTATAGCGGTTGAAACAAATACTGCAGCTTGGGCACCTATTATACCTGATAAATAATCTCCAGCCATAAAATCTCGAACCGAGTTTGTTATTTGAACCCCTGGAACAAGTGGCATTAAGCTAACAATAATAATACTAAATGGATTATGAATCACAATTAATTTTGCCAAAGTCATTACTAATACTGTTGCAATAAATGCACCCAAAAAATTACTTAAAAAGTAAGTAATTTTGAATTTTGCTGCAATTAATAAGAACAATGTTTCTATAGCCATTACTGCAAATGCAATTAGACTATCCTTAAAAGTACCACCAAACATTATAGCGAAAAATGGTGCAGATAATGTCATAGATGATACTACCGCAAAATTAGAATATCTATCTTTATTTTTTATTTCTTTTAATTTTTTAAAAGCATAATCTAAAGAGCAGCCACCCATAACCATTTTTCTAGATAAGTCATTTATTAGAGAAATTTTCTCAAGATTTCTATCTCCTAAAACTACTCTTCTCATTGTTGTATATGTAGTATCATCATAAATAAACGATACTATTATAAAGTTATAGGTAACCAGACTATTAGCAGCTCTAATATTATCAAAAGATTTATATATTCTATTAATAGTATCTTCTACTCTATATACTTCAGCACCATAAGAAAGCATATTTTTAGCCATTTTCACACTCAAGTATAATAGCTTTTTTGCTTCTTGTTCGTTTTGTAAGCTTTGTATCATAATCTCCTCCTTTTCTTTTTTACACAGAAATTATATTTTGTATTTCTTTATATCTTTTCTCTAATTCTTCAACTTTATCTTTTTGAATTTTTTTTGCTTTTTGCAGTTGTGATAAAATATATTTTATTTTATTCAGTTCTAGTTTCTGTTTTTTAATAAAAAGATCATTTTTTTCTTTTAGTAAATATTTGCCAAAGACTTTTTCTTCTTCTGTAAGCTTCATTTCTCCAGCTTTAGCAACTATAATTTCATAAATATGACCATCTTCTTCTATAATATTTTCTGCTACAATATTATACCCTAATTGCTGTAATTTTTCCCTAACAAAGCTTTCACCAACATTTGGTTGCAATATCAAATTGGGTTTATTAATTAATTTATCTTTTCCATCTTCTAATATGTCAGAAATTAATTTTCCCCCCATACCACAAATAGTAATGACCTCTATATTATCTTCTAAAGTAATCGCATCTAACCCAGCTGCTTTTCTACACTCTATAATATCAGATAAACCTTCTTCTTTTACATTTTTAATAGATACCTTATGTGGACCTTCTACTATCTCCCCTGCAACAGCAAAATCTATTATTCCTTTTTTAGCTAAAAAAATAGGTAAATACGCATGATCACTACCTATATCTGCTAATCTTTTATTTTCCACATAACTTGCTACTAACTCTAATCTTTTATTGATCGCTAACATTTTATCTCCTTCCTTAATTAAACTCTTATTCTAAGAAATCTTTACTAAAACTTGTAGTAATAATTGTCTTACCTTTTTTATCATCAAGACTATCAAATTCTGTAATTATATTATCTCCAAATTCCATTTTCAATTTTTTTGATAATTTTCTAAACTCTTCTTCTTTCTTATAACTCTTTTTATCAAAAATATCCAGTTGTACTTTTAAGTTATCTTTTTTCTTAATATCATTAAGTGACACCCCTAATAATCTTATTGGATAAGCAAAATCATAATTTTCTAGAACCAGCTCTAATGCATTGTTATATATATCATCAGTGGTGTCAATATATTCTGATATCTTTTTCGAACGAGTAATATTCTTAAAATCAGAAGACCTAATAACTATTGAGATATTGTTCCCTACATAGTTTCTTGATTTTGCCCTATTACTAACTTTTTCACTTAATTTCTTTAGTTGGTTTTTTATCTCGATTTCTTCTACCAAATCTTCTGAAAAAGTTTTTGAGTTACCAATTGATTTTCGTTCCACAGTATATTTTAATTCTCTATTATCTTCACCATTAGCACATTTTTTTAATCGTAAGCCTTGAATTCCTAATAAACTATGTAATACTACTTCATTAGCATTTGCCAAATCTCCAATAGTTGATATACCCATTTTTTTTAATTTCTTTGTTGCAGATTTTCCACAACCATGCATTTCACCTATATCCATATTCCATAATATAGACTTATAATTCTTTTTATTAATAATAGTAAAACCTAACGGTTTTTTTAAATCAGAACCCATTTTAGCAAAAAATTTATTAAATGAAACACCAACACTAGAGGGCATCCCTAGTTGTTTATAGATTCTTCTTTGTATAGTTGCTATTACTTTTATCGGCTCTTCAAATTCACTAAGATCAATATATGCTTCATCTACTGAAACTACCTCAACCTTAGCAGTATATTCTCTTATTAAATCAAAAATCAACTTAGACTCTCTTTGATATTTTTCCATATCTGGTTGAAGAAATTTTATAGTTGGACAAATCTTTCTTGCATCTCCAACTCGCATTGTAGTTTTTATACCTAATTTTCTTGCTTCATAATTAGAAGTGACTATTATACCATGCCTAGTTTTTACTGTTCCAGCTATAGCTAACGGTTTCCCTCGTAATTCTGGATTATATTTTTCTTCAACACTAGCATAAAAACAATTCATATCTATATGAGCTATAACCCTAGACATATCACTTCACCTCCACTTATTTTATATTAAGATTGGGAGTAATTCAAAATCATGATTTCAATAGAAATCAATTATATTGAATTACTCCCACAAATATAATCTACTTTAAAGATTATTCATAAATATAAACTGTTAAATTATTTTAGTTACTAAATTACTTTAAACTAAAGAAAAGTTAACAATAATAATAGGTTTTCTCTTTGTATTATCATATAATAAGCTTGCTAGCATATTTCTAATTTCTGCTTTTACTGCAGCACACTCTCTTATATTTTTAATTGGATTATTTTCTAGATAATCAATAACTTTTTCTTCTGCTTCTTTTATTAGCTCTGCACTTTTCTTAACATATACAAAACCTTTTGTTTGGATACATGGTCTTCCTACTAATGTTTTTTCTTTTCTACTTATAGCATACGAAGTAACAAATATTCCATCATTTGATAGTACTTTTCTATCTTTTAGAACACTATCCTCTACATCTCCAATTCCTCGCCCATCAACAAGTACGTTTCCTATAGGCACATTATTAGGGATAGTTTTTGTTTTATTACCACTTATTTCTAAAGTTGTTCCTTTTTGTAGTATATGGATATTTTCTTTAGAAACTCCTGTCTCCTCAGCAATCTCTGCATGTTTTCTTAGATTTCTAAACTCACCTTGAACAGGAATAAAGTGTTTAGGCATAAGCATATTTAGCATCATCTTCAACTCTTCACGAGTAGCATGACTCGCAGCATGAAGTCTCTTAGATGCAGTAACAACATGAGCACCTAATTTCACCAATAGATTTAGTGTTTGGAATAACATAACCTCCATATTAGGCGATGGAGTAGCTGCAATCATAATAGTATCCCCTTCATCAATTTGAATACCTTTGATTTTTTTCTCAGCCATATTTTTCATAGCCTCAATCGGCTCACCTTGATCACCAGACGATAAAATACAAATTTCATTTTGAGGATAGTCTTTCAAGTTTTCAATACTTATTAAATTCTCATCTTCTATATTTAAATATTTCATATCTCTAGCAGTATTAATTGAATCTTGAATAGCCTCACCTAATAATAGAATTTTTCTATTTTGTGTTAATGCAGCTTTCACTATGTGAGAAATAGTAAGGAAGTTAGATGCATAACAAGTTACTATTATACGTTTATTAGCTTTATAAAAAGCATTATCTATCTGTTCTGCAGCTTCATTTTCTGGTACATTGTACCCTTTAACATTTGCATTACTAGAATCACTCAATAATGCTAAAACACCTTTTTGTCCCAACGTACTTATTTTAACAATATCTGATTTATATTCTTTACTTACTGATTGATCGAATTTAAATTCACCTGTGTAAACAATATTCCCTTGACTAGTTTCAATACATATTCCTAACGAATCGGGCATTGAATATGTAGTTTTGAAAAATGTAACATTAACATTATTAAATTCATACTTGTTATTTTCTTTTACATAGTAGAACTTAATTCTACGTTTTATTCCTAAATGTTTTAAATGATTTTTTAATAAGTCAATAGTTAGTTTTGAACCATAAACAGGACATTTTAATTTATCAATTATATAAGGTATTGCCCCCATAGAACTAACATGTCCATTTGATAGAAAAATACCTTTTACTTTTTGTTTATTACGCACAAGGTAACTTATATCAGGAATTACGGCATCAATACCGATCATCTCCGTCTCAGGGAACATTAGACCAGCATCTAAAACAAATATTTCATCAGCTATTTCAACCATATACATGTTTTTTGCGACTTCTTCAACACCACCTAATGGTGTAATACGAATTTTTGCTATATTTTTTTTACTTCTATTTTCTTTAGAATTTATTAATGAGTTTGAATCTTTTTTATTACTTTTTATATTTTTTATTTCAGACTGTTTAGTAATCACTCTCTCATTAGCCTTTTTCTTAGCAACTACTTTTGTATTTTTATTCTTATCTATTTTTTTATTATTTCGTTGCTTAGATTGAGTATTTTTTCTCTTACTAGATTGCAGATTCTTTGCAATACTAATATTATTGTTATTGTCCATTATTGCCTCCTCTTTTTATCATAGATTTAATAGGCTCGAAATCTCGTCTATGTATAGGCGTTATTCCATGTTTTCTTAAACCTTCTAAATGTTTTTTTGTTCCATAACCAGCATTATTTTCAAAATCATAATACGGATATTTACTAGCATATTTTTTCATTAAATTATCTCGGTATACTTTTGCTATTACTGAGGCAGCTGCAATCGAAACACTTTTTTCATCACCTTTAACCATACTGAAATTAGGAATAGGATAATTTTCAAAAGGCATTGCATCAATTAGTAAAAAGTCTGGTTTCACATCTAACTTTTCAACTGCTCGTTGCATAGCTATTCTTGCAGCATTGTATATGTTATATTTTTCAATTTCTTCATTATTTACTTCACAAATAGCATAAGCGATTGCTTCATTTGTAATTTTATCATATAGCTCTTCACGTTTTTTTTCTGATAGTTTCTTAGAATCATTTAATCCCTCAAAATAACTATCTTTCTTTAAAATTACCGCTGCCGCCACTACGGGACCTGCTAGCGGACCACGTCCTACCTCATCTATACCACAGATGTATTTACATCCTCTATTATAACATTTATTTTCATAAAATGATTTTTTTTCGTACTCTTTTTTATAAAAAAGTTTTTTTTCTTGCATTTTATCGTAGCTAGACAATAATTTTTTTACACCACTTCGTTCATCATTGCGTAATTCTGCTAGTACTTCTTTAGATATTTCATCTTGCTGAAGCAACTCTTTAATTTCATTAATCTTCATTATTTTCCTCATTATTAACTATTTCATTATAATTATCTAATGTTATTAACCCAAATTTTTGTGTTCTAAAATCTTGAATTAATAGCTTTATAGTTGAATCATAATCATAATCTCCGCCTATTTTTTTAAATCTTTTTTCTGCTATTTTTTCCATAATTGTTAGATTTTCATCTTCGGCTTTAACATTTAATTTATAGTGATTATTTAAGTTTTCAAGATAATTATTTTTTAATAATTCAATTAAGTACAAACTTACATCATCTAAAGGAGTTATATCATCCTTAATAGAACCAATTAAACTGAGCTTTTTCCCAATTTCTTGATTATCAAATTTTGGCATAAGTATTCCCGGAGTATCTAAAAGTTCTATGTCTTTATTTAATTTTAACCACTGTTGTTTCTTTGTTACACCTGGTTTATTGGCTGTATTAGCCACATTTTTCTTTATAAGTTTATTTATAAATGTCGATTTTCCAACATTCGGTACACCTATTACCATTGATCTAATTGCTCTAGGTTTTATTCCTTTAGCTACTTGTCTTGCTATCTTCTCCGCTAACTCTTCTTTTGCTTTATCTATGACTTTATTAAGATTATTACTATTTTTTGCGTCAGTATATACTACTACATAGCCTTTGTTTTCAAAATAATTTTTCCACTTTGCAGTTTCTTTTCTATCACATAAATCTATTTTATTAAATATAATTATTTTTTTCTTATCTTTAACTACTTCATCTAAATACATATTATGAGAAGACAAAGGACAACGGGCATCTACTAACTCAAAAACTATATCTACTAATTTCAACTTTTCTTTAACTTCTCTTGTTGCCTTGGCCATATGACCTGGAAACCATTGAATAACCATAAATAACCTCCTTTTACTAATTTACTATTGTTTTAACATCTTAACTATTTTATCATATTTTCAGCTATTTTTAACGTATTTTGGTAAAAATAAATAAAAAAAATAAAAAAAAGATAGTTTGATTACCAAATCACAAACTATCTCATTTTTTGATTTATTATCTCTTATCTATTCTCTTAACTACAAAGTCTCCTAGTATTTGAATAGCAAATACTATTATTAATATTAATACTGTAGCTACAAATGTTAATGTATTGTTGTTTCTTTGGAAACCATCTAAATAAGCAAGATTCCCTAATCCACCTGCTCCAATAACACCCGCCATCGCTGTTGATCCAACAAGTGCAATTGCCGTTACTGTTAATCCAGAAACGATTGCTGGTAAACTTTCTGGAATTAATACTTTAGTAACAATTGTAATCTTTTTAGCACCCATAGCTCTAGCTGCTTCAATAACGCCTTTATCCACTTCACGTAGTCCAATTTCTACAAGACGAGCGTAAAACGGAGCCGCAGAAAGAATTAATGCTGGCATTGCTGCTTGAGGTCCACTTATAGAACCAACTAAAGTTTTTGTGAACGGTAATAATAGAACAATTAAAATAATAAATGGAATTGCTCTAAAAATATTAACTATTGCTGAAACAACTGCATAAAAAATACGTCCAAATGTTCCATTACTATTAGAGCTAAGGTACAGTAATAGACCTAAACATATTCCAATAATAACTACTGCTGCCAGTGACTCAAAAGTCATCACTAATGTTTCTATTGTTTTACTTTGTACTTTTACCCAACTAACACGAGAAAAATCAAACATTATAACACCTCCGTTAAAATACCTAATTCATTCAATCTAGATATTACTTTTTTAATATTTTCATCTGTTCCTAGTAATTGAACAAATAATGTTCCTATATTGGCATCCGCTGTTTTATCAATGTGACCATTAATAATAGTGAAATCAAATTCAATTTCTTTTAATAGCATGCTTAAGATAGGTTTCTTAGATGTATTGTTATCAAATGTGAATTTAATAATAATACCATCTGCAAATACTTTTTTCCATTCTTCAATATTTTCGCGCTCTTCTATTTCAGAAGCAAATGAAGTTTGACTTAAGAATTTTTTAGTTACTTCTTGCGTTGGGTGATAGAATACTTCAGATACTAATCCATTTTCAGCAATTGTACCACCATCGATAACAGCTACTTTAGTACAAATTGTTTTAATTACATTCATTTCATGAGTAATAAGTACAACAGTTATATTAGTTTTTCTATGAATTTCTTTAATCAAGTTTAATACTTCAGCTGTTGTTTCTGGGTCTAAAGCACTTGTTGCTTCGTCACAAAGTAAAATTGAAGGTTTACCTGCTAATGCGCGAGCAATCCCTACTCTTTGTTTTTGTCCACCAGAAAGTTGTGAAGGATAAGCATTTAGTCTATCTTCTAAACCAACTAATTTAGCTAATTCTTCTACTCTTTCTTTTATCTCACTTTTCGGTTTACCTAAAATTTCTAATGGAAATGCAATATTTTCTGCAACAGTTCTACTCCATAGCAAATTAAAATGTTGGAATATCATTCCTATTCTTTGGCGTTTTAATCGACGCTCAGACTCAGTAATTTTATTAAAGTCATCTCCTTCAATAATAACTTCTCCATCAGTAGCAATCTCTAATCCATTCAGTAATCTTACTAATGTACTTTTCCCAGCACCAGAATATCCGATTATACCGTAAATATCCCCTTCTTCTACTTTTAGATTAATATTTTTTAATGCATGAACTTTGTTATTATAAATCTTATTTACATTTTTTAATTCAATCATAGTATATCCTTTCTCTTTTTTATTATTTAAAAAAACGCCCTTACTCTGCTATACAGAATAAGGGCGTTTTACGCGGTACCACCTTACTTTTTTACTTATACTACTAACATAGCTTATCCTATAACGTGGATACCCGAATAAAGTTTACAATCATTGTTTACTTCATTAACCACTCAAACCATTTTCCTAGATTACATAATATGCATTCTCAGCCTACTGCACTCTCTTTGATTATTTCACCTAGTACTTATAAGAGTATTGGTTTTTATTATAACTTTTTTAAGTATAGCATTATATTTTTTTACTGTCAAGACGTTTTTTTTTTGAATATATTCTTAAAATTTCTGAAAATACAGTTATTTAAATAATTTATAACTCATTCTCTCTAATATATTCTGCTACAACTCTAGCCATATCATCAAGAAGATCATCTAGTTCTTCCCAATTTTTAACAGTTGCTCCACTAGCTAATGGATGACCTCCACCCGCATATTTTTCTGCTAAAGTGTTAATAACTGGACCTTTTGATCGTATTCTAACTCTAACTTTATTCCCCTCGTCTATAGCAAAACACCATGCATATAGACCTTCTAAACTTCTAAGTAAATTAACACCTGTAGATACTTCACCTGGATCAACTCCATATTTATCCATATCTTCTTTAGTTATTTTTAAATACGCTACTCCATCTTGATAAACATCATATTTTTCAAATATAAATGCTCTAAAACGCATAAGATTTTCACTTGTTATTTCTAGTTTATCTAATAATTCGCTCATATTAAAATTATATTTTATAAGTTCTGATGCAACTTGAAGTGTATTATTAGATGTGTTTGGGAATAAAAATCTTCCTGTATCACCTACGATACCTAAGTACAATAATTTTGCCGCTTCATCATTTAATCTTATACCATATTTCTTATTTAAATATGTATAAAAATTATAAATTAATTCACTACAAGATGATACTTCTGTATCTACTAAATTAATATTTCCATAGTCATCTAATGGTGGATGGTGGTCAATCTTAATTAAAAAATTGTTTTTTGTAAATAACTTGCCATCAATTCTAGGAAAATTAGCTGTGTCTGTTACTATAACTAAAGCATCTTTATAATCTTCTTCACTAACTTCTGTATTTGTAAATAAGAAGTTAAGAGAAGGTGAATCTTTTCCTACTGTTATTATTTCTTTCTCAGGAAAGTTTTCTCTAATTAGTTGATACATAGCGCCCTGTGATCCATATGCATCGGGATCTGGTCTTTCATGTCTATGAATAATAATCTTATCATTTTCTTTTATTTTAAGAAAGATTTCTTCGTATAAGTTCTCATAATTTGTAGTCATTTAATTTCTTCTTTCTATTAGTTTCTTTGGAATACTTGACATGTAACCATAGCTTTTGCTACTAATTCTGTTTTATCAAATACTTCAACATCAAATTTTGCTGTTTTTCTACCGATATCTAAAATTGTAACTTTTGTAGTTACTGTTCTATCTAAAGGTACTGATTTTAAGAAGTATAATGTACTATTTTGCATTAACACTTCACTTCTATTGTAATTGTAACTTGTAATATGAATAGATTCATCAATAATGCTTAATAAAGCAGAACTAGAAAAAGTACCAAATTGATCTAACATCTGAGGAATTACTTTTACCTGTAGTCCATCAGCACGAGGTACAATACCTTTTCTCATTATTTCATCAAACGTATCATTATTATGTCCTTCTTGATATCTATTGTTTGTTAATAATGAGTTTATTACTATTTTTCTAGTAACAACTCCTAGTAATGTATTTTTATTATCTATTACAGGCATTAGTTCGTACCCTTCTGATAACATAGTATTAGCTACAGAAGATATTGGAGTATCTAGAGTAGTTGTAGCAACTTTTCTTTCCATAACTTCTTTTATTAATGTATCTTTTTCTTGTAAAAATACATCACGCGCTGTAACTATACCGACTAATTTTCCATATTCATTTACAACTGGATATCTAGTATGACCAACTTCTAACTGTAAATCGTACCAATCTTTAACAGTACTGTTTAGATTTATTGTATATAGTCTTTCTGCTTTAATATAGATACTATCTACTGCAATAATATCTCTCTTAATAATTTGATCATTTGTAACACGGTTTATTAAATGTGTTACTGAAAAAGTATCATGTGGTGTTACAATAAGTGGTAAATTCTTTTTATCAGCTATTGCTTTAATACTATCACTTGGCATATATCCACCAGTAACTAAAATAGCACATCCTTTTTCTAGCGACATTTCTATTATTTTTGGACGATTCCCAATTATTAATAACGTACCTTGTCTAATATGCTGACCAACTTGTTCATAATCCATGGCCCCAATTGCAAAATCTTGAACGATTTCATGAACTCCACCACGACCTGCAACTAACTGACCACTAACAATATTTACTATTTCAGAATAAGATAGTTTTTCTACATTGTCTCGCTCTTTCTTCTGAATTCTTACAGTTCCAACACGTTCGATTGAAGACACAAAACCGCGGTTTTCCGATTCCTTAATAGCTCTATATGCTGTTCCTTCACTCACTTTTAATTCTTTGGCTACTTGTCGTACTGAAATTTTACTACCAATCGGTAAGCTTTTAATATATTCTAATATTTTTTGATGTTTTGATTTCACTGCTTTGCCTCCTCATTTATTATTATAATACAATTATTTTTTCTAGTACACTTTCTCTTTATAGTAATTATATACTTTTCATCTTTTTATTTCAAGTTAAAAAAGAGTGAAACTATAGTTATTTCACTTATAATTCACTCTTTTCCTTTTTATATTTTCTTGTATATATAAATTAAAAATAATTTTTTCTTTTACTACTACAGATTAATAAATTATTTTTTTGTATAACAATTATTCATATACTTTAGCAAAATATATTGTTATTTTCTTCCAGCAGGTAATTTTTTAGCATATCCTACTTTATTCTCTTGTTTCATTCTAGCAATTACTAATGCATCATCTGGAACATTTTCAGTTACAGTAGTACCTGCAGCAACAACAACTCCATCACCAATCTCAAGTGGCGCTATTAAGTTAGAATTACATCCAACAAAAGTATCACTACCTACTTTTGTTTTAAATTTATTTTTTCCATCATAGTTAACTGTAATTGTACCACAACCAATGTTTGTATTATTACCTACAGTAGCATCACCTAAATAACTTAAATGAGCTGTCTTAGAACCATTTCCATATGTTGTATTTTTCAGTTCAACAAAGTTACCAATTCTTACATTTTCACCAAGCTCACAGTTATTTCTAATATGTGCATATGGTCCTACTGATGTATGGTCTCCTACTTTAGAATCACTAATTGTTGAAGATAAAACTTTTACTCCATTTCCTATTACTACATTTTCTAAGAATGAGTTAGGTTTAATTTGACAATCTTCTCCAATTACTGTGTTTGATTTAATAGTAACATTTGGATAAATTGTTGTATCACGTCCAATAATAGCATTTGGAGCAATATATGTATTATTAGGATCAACTAACGTTACTCCAGCAAGCATATGTTTAGTATTAATTCTATTTCTCATTACATTTTCTGCATATGCCAGTGCTACTCTATCATTAACTCCAAAAGTTTCATCAAAATCGGCACATAAATATGTTTCGATTATTTCTTTTTGCTCACGAACTAATGCCAATACATCTGGTAGATAATACTCACCTTGTTTATTGTCATTTTTCACTTTTTCTAGCATTTCAAATAAAAGCTTATTGTCAAAACAATATATACCCGAATTGATTTCTTTTATTTGTTTTTCTTTTTCAGTAGCATCTTTTTCTTCTACAATTTTAACAAGTTTTCCATTAACATCACGAATGATTCTTCCATACGCAAAAGGATCATCTGCTATCGCAGTAAGAACTGTTGCCTTAGCGTTTGTTCTTTCATGATGATCTAACATGTTATTAATAGTTTCAGGACGAATTAGAGGAGTGTCTCCATACATTACAATAGTAGTACCCTCTTTATCTTGTAATTCTTCTTTTGCCATTTTAACTGCATGAGCTGTACCTAATTGTTCTTCTTGAAGTACAAATTTTGTTCTTTCACCTAAAACTTCTTTTACTTTTTCAGCTCCGTGACCAACAACTGTAATTACATCTTCCATCTCTAAATCATTTAAACTATCTAGAACAAGTTCAACCATCGTTCTATCACATACTTTGTGTAATACTTTATACAACTTAGACTGCATTCTTGTTCCTTTACCAGCTGCCAAAATTACTGCATATCTTTTATTACTCATTAGTTAAATCCTCTTTCTCTGCTTCTTTTAGTTTTTCTATTACATTACCTATTTTGACATCAAATGAACCATTGAACTCATCAATATTTTCTATTTTTGATAAATATAAATAATCATTTTCATGCTCTCTAGGTGAGTCATAACATTGTGTTAGTATAACTTTCCCTATAACTTCCACATCAAATTCATTCATCAAACTTTCCATACCTGTAAGTACGCCACCACCACGCATAAAATCATCTACTAATAATACTTTAGAATGATTGTTTAAGCTTCTCTTAGATAAAATCATTGTTTCAATTTTCTTTGTAGAGCCAGAAACATAATTTATCGCAACAGTAGTTCCTTCTGTAACTTTATTATCTCGTCTTATTGTAATAACTGGTTTATTTAATATAGATGCTATTGCATATGCTACCGGAATACCTTTAGTAGCCACTGTAACTACTGCATCAATTTCTTTATTTTTATACACAGTAGCTATAACTCTTCCAAGTTTGTTCATTAAACTTGGATTCCCAACTATATCCGACATAAATATATATCCACCAGCTAAAAGTCGATCACCCTCTGATATTTTTTCAATGAATTCGTCAAGTATTTTTCTTGCATCTTCTTCTACTAATGTAGGTGTAAAAATTACACCACCACTTACTCCAGCAAGAGTTTTTACTTCTCCAATATTCTCTTCTTTAAAACCTGTTTTTATAATATGAATATCTTCACTTATTGACGATTTTGCTTGATTAAATTTCGTCACAAAGTAAGTTAAAGGAATTAGTTTATTAGGATTATTTAATAAATATTCCGTCATTACTACTATTCTTTCACTTCGTTTTAATTTCATTTTATACTTCATACTCCTCAATTCGTATATTATAAGTATATAATACCATTATTGTTCGGATTAGTAAAGGGAAATTAATTTATTAAGTCATTACAATCTGTTTACAAATATTTTTAAATTTCATTAAATTATTATTTTCTCTATATATTTTTACTAATTTTATTAATACCGGATATTACTATTTGGTTATAATGTGAAAAGAGCGAAAAAAAGAAACGATTGAAAAATTCCAATCGTTTCTTTTTTATTTTTCTTTCCAAACCTCTAACGTTCTGATTTGGTGTTCTTCAACTTTTCTAACAACAAAAGTTAGCTTATCTATTGAATACACAGCACCAACTTTAGCCTCATATTTTTGCATATAAACATATGCACCTATTGTATCGACTTCTTCGTGAGGTAATTGCACTTTAAATAGTGCATTTACATCTTGTATAGGAACCCAACCGTCTACTAGGTAATGTCCATTCTTTAGTTTTTTAACTAAGCTTTGTTCATCTTCATCAAACTCGTCACGAATTTCCCCAGTTAATTCCTCTACTATATCTTCAAGTGTAACTACTCCACTTGTTCCACCATATTCGTCTGTAATAACGATCATGTGTTCACGATTTTGTTTAATAGTAGCTAACACTTGCGAGATTGGTGTATGTTCAAATACTTTTATTGCTGGAGTTATATACTCTTCTAAATCTTCTGTAGATTCTATTTTTTTATCTGTAAATAATAGTTTTTTCACATTCAAAATACCTATTATTTGGTCTTTGTCTCCATTTTCAATAACTGGATAACGCGTATATTCTTCTTGCTTCATTTGTCTAGTTATAATACCTAATGAGTCGCTCAAGTCAATAGCTTCCACTTCTGTTCTTGGAGTCATTATTTCTTTTGCTATCTTATTGTCAAATTCAAAAACTCTTTCTACATAACGATACTCTATATCATTGATTTGTCCGTGAGCACGAGATAACTTCATAATAGTTCTAAGTTCTTGCTCACTGTGTATATCATCATGTTCAGATGCAGGTTCAAATCCAAATAATTTTGCAATTATATTTGCTAATGAATTTAATATCCATACTAGTGGACGCATTACTTTATCAAACCAATACATTGGCCAAGCTACTTTAAAGCATGTTTTCTCTGCAGACTGAATCGCTATTGTTTTTGGTACTAATTCACCTAATACAACATGAAGCAGTGTCATAAATCCAAATGAAACAACTAATGAAATAGTATGAGTTAATGTTTCATTTAACTTAAACACTTCAAATATAGGTTTAAACAACGCATGAAATGTTGATTCACCAAGCCACCCTAATCCTAAAGACACTATTGTAATTCCTAATTGTGTAGCTGATAAGTAATGGTCTAATTGATCAACCATTTTCAAGAGTATTTTAGCTGTTTTATTTCCATCTTCAGCTATTTCTTTAATTCTTGTAGGTCGTAGCTTTACTAATGCAAATTCAAACATTACAAACACTGCGGATGCTGCTAATAATAATATTATTACTATAATTTTAATTAAGATACTGAGATCCATATGGTTTAGTTTAACCTCTTTCTTTTATGTATTAATTAAATAATTTTACTATATTTTTAAAAGATTTTCAAATATTATGAAAGAAAAAAAGATATACATTAAATGGTTATCTAATGTATATCTTTTATAATTATTTTTCTGCAACTTTTATACGAGTAAGAGCTTTGGCAAGTGCAAGTTGAGCTCGACGAACATCTAAACCTTCTTGATTTTCAGCAATTCGTCTCTCTGCTCTCTCTTTAGCACGTTTTGCACGCTCTACATCTATATCTTTGTCCAATTCAGCTGTTTGGACAATTACAGTTATTTTATCTTTATGTGTTTCTACGAAACCTTCGCTTACCGCTAATATTTCTTCTTTTCCATCAGGAAAAACCACTTTTAATGGACCAATTTTTAATGAAGCAACCATAGGAACATGATTAGCCATTATCCCTACTTGTCCACTTGTAGTCCCTAATACAACCATAGAAGCTTCCTCAGCTCTGTAAGCTTCTCCATTAGGAGTAACAATACTTACATTTAAAGTATTCATTTATTTACCTCCTGTTGTATTATACTTCTACTCCTAGTTTACGAGCTTTTTCTAATACATCTTCAATTCCACCTACAAGACGGAAACAGTCTTCAGGAATATTATCATATTTACCATCTAAGATACCTTTAAATGCTTGAACTGATTCAGAAACTGGTACATACGATCCTGGTTGCCCTGTAAACTGTTCAGCAACGTGGAAGTTTTGAGATAAGAAGAACTGAACACGACGTGCTCTATCAACTGTTTTCTTATCTTCATCACTAAGTTCATCCATACCTAAGATAGCAATGATATCTTGTAATTCACGATATTTTTGAAGAGTTCTTTGAATTCTTGTCGCAACTTGGTAGTGTTCTTCTCCTACGATTTCAGGAGCTAAAGCTCTTGATGTAGAAGCTAGTGGGTCAACCGCTGGGTAGATACCCATCTCTGTTAACGCACGTTCAAGGTTTGTTGTAGCATCTAAGTGAGCGAACGTTGTAGCTGGTGCCGGGTCAGTATAGTCATCGGCAGGTACATAAATCGCTTGGATAGATGTAACAGATCCTTTTTTAGTTGATGTAATACGTTCTTGTAAACGCCCCATCTCTGTAGCAAGAGTTGGTTGGTAACCAACGGCTGATGGCATACGACCTAATAACGCAGAAACCTCAGACCCTGCTTGTGTAAAACGGAAGATGTTATCGATGAATAAAAGAACGTCTTGTCCTTCTTCATCACGGAAGTATTCTGCCATTGTTAATCCTGTTAATGCAACACGCATACGTGCACCAGGTGGCTCATTCATTTGTCCGAAAACCATGGCAGTTTTGTTTATAACTCCTGAATCTTTCATTTCATAGTATAAGTCATTACCTTCACGAGTACGCTCTCCTACTCCAGTGAACACCGAAAGTCCACCGTGTTGTTGAGCAACGTTATTGATAAGTTCTTGGATAAGAACCGTTTTACCAACTCCGGCACCACCGAATAGACCGATTTTACCACCTTTAATATATGGAGCAAGTAAGTCAATAACTTTAATACCTGTTTCTAATACTTCAACGTGTGTAGATAATTGTTCAAATGTTGGAGCTTCTTTATGAATTGACTCTTTTTGTACTTCTGCTCCAGGTTCTTCACCGTGGTCTACTGCTTCTCCTAGCACGTTAAACACACGTCCTAATGTATAATTTCCTACAGGAACAGTAATTGGAGCTCCTGTATCTACTACCTCAGCTCCTCTATTTAATCCATCAGTTGATGACATTGCAATTGTTCTTACAACGTTATCACCAATTTCTAAAGAAACTTCAAGTACTAATTTTTCTCTTTTTCCATCACCTTTATCTACAAATACTTCAAGTGCATTTAATAGATTAGGCATATGCCCTGATTCGAATTTTACGTCTACTACAGGTCCCATAACTTGGAGAATATAACCTTTATTCATATGTTGTTTGCTAACTTAATAGCTTCTCCTTTCTTATTTACTATTTTGCCGCTGCTGCTCCACTTACAATTTCTGTAATTTCTTGAGTAATAGCAGCTTGTCTTGCACGATTATATTTAATCGTAAGTGTATCAATAATATTACCTGCATTATCAGTCGAATTTTTCATCGCTGTTTTTCTTGCAGAATGTTCACTAGCTTTACTATCCAATATACTTCCATAAATCATACTTTCTGCATATTGTGGTAGCAAGACATCTAATACCGCTGTTTCACCAGGTTCAAATTCGTAAGCACCTGTTACTTTATTGTTAGAATCCTTAAATTGATTAGTGTCTTCTATAGGAAGAACTTGGCTTTCTGTAACAACTTGTTGAATCATACTAACAAAGTGGTTGTAGTGTAAATAAATTTTATCGTATTCTTTATCAATAAAGTAACCTACTACTTTATTAGTAATCTCTTTAACCTGTGTGAAACTTGGCTCATCTGGTATATCTCTAAAACTATCAATTACATTATAGCCATTTTTCCTAAAGAATTCTGCCCCATAGTTACCTATTGCTACAATACCATAATCACCTTCAGCGTGTCTTTCGTTTACCGTGTTGACAAAATTTCTAATTATATTAGAATTAAATCCACCACACAATCCACTATCACTAGTGATTACTACATAAAGAGTTTTCTTAGCTTCTCTTTTTTCTAACATTGGGTGTTTTATATTCGCATTACCACCGAAAATTGTCCCCATAACTTCTTGCATTTTATTCATGTATGGATAGAATTTCTGAGTGTTAGTTTGTGCTTTTAACAATTTTGATGTTGATACCATCTCCATCGCTTTAGTTATATGACTAGTTTTCTTTGTAGAATTGATTTTGTTTTTAATATCTCTAAGTGACGCCAATTAGTTCACCACCTTTTCTCTACTTTTGGATTCTAAGAAAAAGTTTTTTTGAAAGCTTCAATTGCTTCATTCATTACTTTTTCATCTGGTAAGTCTTTAGTTTCTACTATATGTTTAACTGCTTCTGTTTCATGAGCGTCTAAATAAGCATATAGTTCTTGTTCAAATCTATGAATATCTTTAACTTCAACATCATCTAAATACCCATGAGTTAAAGCATAAAGAATCATAACTTGTTTTTCTACAGGTAGTGGTTTATGTAAGTCTTGTTTTAATACTTCAACTGTACGTTTACCACGTTCTAGTTTTTCACGAGTTGCAGGATCTAAGTCAGAACCGAACTGAGCAAAACTTTCTAATTCACGATATGATGCTAAGTCAAGACGTAATGTACCTGAAACTTTTTTCATCGCTTTAATTTGCGCTGATCCACCAACCCTAGATACTGAAAGTCCAGCGTTAATAGCTGGTCTAATACCAGAGAAGAATAAATCAGATTGTAAGAAGATTTGTCCATCTGTAATTGAAATTACGTTTGTAGGAATATATGCTGAAATATCTCCAGCCTGAGTTTCTACGAATGGAAGAGCAGTAATACTTCCTCCACCAAAATCTTCATTTACACGAGCAGCACGTTCTAGAAGACGACTATGTAGATAGAATACATCCCCTGGATATGCTTCACGACCTGGTGGTCGTTTTAATAGTAATGATAATTCACGATATGCAGCAGCTTGTTTTGATAAATCATCATAAACAATAACTACATCTTTACCATTAAACATAAACTCTTCTGCCATCGCTACCCCTGCATAAGGTGCAATGTAAAGAAGTGGTGCTGGTTGAGATGCCGCAGCTGTAACTACGATTGTATAATCTAATGCACCATGTTCTTTAAGAGTTTCTACAACACTACGTACAGTAGATTCTTTTTGACCTATTGCAACATAGATACAGATAACATCTTGTCCTTTTTGTGCTAATATTGAGTCGATAGCAACAGCAGTTTTCCCTGTTTGTCTATCTCCAATGATAAGCTCACGTTGTCCGCGTCCGATTGGCACTAACGCATCAATCGCTTTAATACCTGTTTGGAAAGGAACAGATACTGATTTACGTCCCATAACACCAACTGCTGGTGATTCGATCGGACGACGTTTTGTAATATTAATTGGTCCACGTCCATCAACTGGTTGACCTAATGGGTCAACTACACGTCCAATTAGTTCTTCACCAACAGGAACGTCCATAACACGTCCAGTACGACGAACTTCATCTCCTTCTTTAATATCAGTAGTTGGCCCTAAAATTACAATACCAACATTTGTATCTTCAAGGTTTTGAGCAAGTCCCATAACTCCAGTCTTAGTGAACTCTACTAGCTCACCACTCATTATTTCATTTAGACCGTATACACGTGCTATACCGTCCCCTACTTCTATAACTGATCCGACATCTGTTGACTTAACTTCAAACTGATAATTTTCTATTTGTGATTTTAGTAATGCACTAATCTCTTCAGCTTTAATAGCCATTTATGTCCCTCCTTGTTTCAACTTCTTTTAGACAGCAGAAATTTTTGATTTTAAAGCATTTAATCTAGCCTTAATACTAGCATCGACAACTTTATTATTATAAGTTATTTTCAAACCACCTATAAGACTTTCATCAACTAAATTATTAATTTCTACTTTGTCTAATTCTAACTCATTCTTAAGTTTCTCTTTTAGATTTTCTAACTGAATTTCAGTTAATGGCGAAGCTGATTCAACTTTAACAACAACGCTATTTGAATATCTACTATACAATTCATCAAATTGTTCTAAGACAAAATTTATTAATGAGATTTGCAGATTATCTGCTAAAATTTTTACTACATTTATTATGTGTTTATTCACACCAACAAATGAAGCATCTATCAAATTGATTTTTTTTATTCTTTCTATATTAGGGTTGTTCATCAATGTAACAAAATCCGAATTTTCATTTATTACTTTTGCAACTTCATTCAATTCATATGAAACTTCTTTCAAAGAATTATTTTCTTTTGCAACTTCAAATAATGAATATCCAATTTTATTAGCTAATACTGATTTACTCATTATTTCACCCCTACCTCTTTAATGACTTTATCAACATATTCACTTTGTGTTGAGCCATCTAATTCTTTTTCTAAAATTTTCGAAGCTACAAGCACAGATAAATCAGCAATTTGTTTATTGATTTCTTCAAGTGCTCTTTTCTTCTCATCCTCAATATCTCTTTGAGCATTTACTTTTAATTGTTCTGCTTGTTTACGCGCTTCTTCAAGAATAGCTTGTTTTTCAACCTTAGATTGTTCACGAGCATCTTCCATCATAACTTTGATTTCTTGTTGCGCATTTCTTAATTTTTCCTGATTTTCTTCAAGTAAATTCAACGCTTCTTTTTGATTTTTAGCAGCATCATCTAGTTGACCTTCAACTAATTTTTGACGCTCATCTAACATATCAATAAGTTTGTCCCAAGCAAATTTTTTCAGTAATACTAATAAGATTAATACAGCTACAATGTTAATAGCCATATTTCCTAGATTAAAACCTTGATGAGAAGAGTGTTCAGTAGCTAAAAATACTAAATTTTCCATTTACTAACTGCTCCTATTCTTCTTAGTTATTTTATTTTAATACTAAAATTAACTATTTTGCTAAAATGATGAATGAGATAACTATTGCTAAGATAGGTACCGCTTCTACAAGTGCGAATAATACGAAAGCATTTGATTTTAATCTTGACTCTAATTCTGGTTGGCGAGATACACCTTCTATAAATTTACCGAATAAAAATCCGTTACCGATACCAGCACCAACTGCTGCTAATCCTGCTGCTAATCCTGCTCCAATTAATTCTACCATAATTATATTTTCCTCCTTGGATAATAAATGAATTTTATTAATTATTAGATTTTTGCACTTTTAGTGCGTTTTTTAAATTAATGTTCATCACTAATTTTATGTGATAAATAAATGAATGTTAATACAGTAAAGATGTATGCTTGGATAAAACCAATAAATAGCGAGAATCCTTTCCATACTACTAAACCTGCCATTCCAGCTATTGCACCAAAGAACCCTGCTGTTGTAAGTGTAGCTAATAGTGCTAATAATATTTCACCTGCATAGATATTACCGTATAAACGCATTGAAAAAGTCATTAAGTTTGTAAACTCTTCAATAATTTTAAATGGTGTAATACCTATTCCTGATGATGTATAAGTTCCTACATAATGCTTTGGCCCTTTATACTTAAGTCCAGCATAATGGGTAAACACAATAACTAAAACAGCCATTGTAAACGTAAATGTTGGATCTGCAGTAATAGAGTTAACATATATAACTCCATCATAGCTCACCTCAATTAGCACCCCTATGGTATTTGCAACAGCTATAAATGTAATTAATGTTAGAGCAGTTGCCCATAAACCTTTACCATATTTTTTCCAGTCCACATTACCTTTAATAACATTATCACTAACAAAAACAGCTAGTAGCTCTGCAGCATTTTGACGCTTGCTATCTGGTCTTAACTTTACTCTGCTAGTTAAAAACATTACAAAAATAAAGGTTAAAATAACTGTTAATAAGGTTGTTATTACACTAGGAATATTGACTGTAATATCATAACCAAATAATTTGGTAATAAGGTAAGTATGCTCTTCCATATATTCCCCTCACCTCTTTTCGCTTGGAAATTATTATTACTATATTTCAAAAATGTTTGTTTTCATAAATTTTTAAGAAATATATAATAATTATATTACTTTTTTTTTCAATTTACTAGTTATTTCTTAAATTTTATACAACTTTTTGAAAATATTTTTATTTTTTACTTAGTTCCAAATATTCTATCGCCGGCATCCCCTAATCCAGGTACAATGTAACCGTGGTCATTAAGTTTTTCATCTAAGCCCGCAATAAATATTTCAACATCTGGGTGAGCAGTGTGTAATGCTTCAACCCCTTCTGGAGCTGCTATTAAACACATAAATTTAATATCTGTAACTCCTCTTTGTTTTAATGAATCTATAGCGGCAATTGCTGAACCACCAGTTGCTAACATAGGATCTACTACTATAAATAAACGTTCTTCTGGATTACTTGGTATTTTTACAAAATACTCATGTGGTTGAAGTGTTTCCGGATCACGATATAATCCAACGTGACCAACTCTTGCAGAAGGTATTAGATCCATTAATCCATCTACCATTCCTAGCCCAGCACGTAGAATTGGTACAAACACTACTTTCTTACCTGCTAATCTCTTACATGTTGTTTTTTGAATCGGTGTTTCAACAACTACCTCTTCTAAAGGTAAATCTCTAGTGATCTCATAAGCCATTAGTGACCCTACTTCATTAGTTAACTGTCTAAAGTCTTTCGATCCTGTCTTTTTATCCCTTATAAATGATAATTTATGTTGAATCAACGGATGATCAAATACATGAACTTTTGCCATTATTCTATTTTCTCCTTTTATTGTATTATTATAATTATTTTACTCTAATTATTTGATTTTCACAAGTGTAAATTAAAACGCTATTATACTTTCAAAAAAATATTATTATATTATCTTATACAAAATACTAGACTTGAAATAAATAAAATATTACAATTATATGTAAAATAACATTTCGGAGTTAATTTATGGACAAAAGAACTTTATTTTACAATTTTGCGTTATCAATTGGACTGTACTATCTTATACCCTTATTATTTATAAAATATTATAATGGTGCCAGTGATAAAGCAGGATTTACTTTAATATTAATGTATACTTTTTCTTCTTTTGCTATTACCTTATTAATATCATATTTTTGCGAAAGAAAAATCTATACACCTATATTAAGTATCATAATTTCATTACCACTATTGTTAATATTTAATACAAGCGCTATAGTTGTCATAATAATAATTATTGTATTTTCATTTATCTCATATTTAATATCTGGTCTATTTACATAGAAGTTCGGAGGTTTTATATGACAATACTAAAAAGAAATAACTTTGTAGCAACACTTATTTATGTTTTATTTTACTTCTCGCCAATACTAGCCAATCCATTTGCCTATTTAAACATAATGGAAGCTGCTGTATTAGCATTATTAGTTTATGGGTGTTCTTACTTACATTATATTTACTTTTATACTACAAAAAGTAAATTATCAATTCAAACGAAAAATACAATTATCACTATTATTGTCTTGCTTATTGCGGCAATGATTTACTTTGATTTCATCAAGTTTCCTGTGATTTTCAATATTATAATCAATAGATATCTTGCGGTTATTTTATTAGTTTTATTACTCGGATTATTAATATTTTTTGCTAGAAAAATTAAAAGCTCGTTTGTATTTTTTCTATTATTTAGTCCACAAATTATACAAGGAATATTAATGAGAACTTCATATAGTGCCACTATTTTTTATGTTAACAATCCTAATTTTAATATATATATTATATTAGCTATCCTATTTGGATACTATATATATAATGGTAGAAAAAATAAATAATTATAAAAGATTTAGTAATAATTGAAAACTATTACTAAATCTTTTTTTTTTGCTCATTTTTTGATATAATTATAATTAAAAATAATATATGGGGAGAATAAATTTATGATAGATAAAGACAATATATGGGCTCTTTGGGCTATTATCATTTTTATAGCTACACTTAGTATTTATTTAGAAGGAAAATATAAGTGGGCGGCTAAAGTTAGCGGGGCCATAATTGGACTTGTAATAGCTGCAACACTTAGTAATCTTAAAGTTATCCCACTTGAATCACCGGTTTATGATAGCATTTGGGGATATGTTGTTCCTATAGCTGTTGCCATGCTTCTCTTCCAATGTGACCTAAGAAAAATTTGGCAAGATAGTGGAAGGATGACTATTATTTTCCTTATAAGTTCTGTTGGAACAATCATAGGTGCTGCCATAGGTTACTTAGCATTACATAACTTTATACCAGTTTTAAACAAAATAGCTGGAATGATGACAGGATCTTATATAGGCGGTGGCGTGAATTTTGTTGCAGTCTCTTCTGCATTTGAAGTCCCTGGAGATTTAATATCTGCTGCAACAGTCAGCGATAATTTACTTATGGTATTATATTTCTTCGTATTAATATTAATTCCTAACATAACTTTCTTTAAAAAGTATTTTAAGACTTCATATTCTAATGACGTAGAAATCAAAGAGCAAAGTAGTTCTTCAAAAGCCACAGTAGGTGTTACTGATATTGCATTTACTTTTGCTACAGCTGTAGTTATTGTAGCAATTAGTTTTACCCTTTCTAAATATATAGGCAATTTAGGAGACTCATCTTTAATTACATTTATTTCAAATAAATACTTACTAGTAACTACATTAACTGTTGGATTTGCATCAATATTTCCAAAATATTTTAATTCATTTAACGGAGCAAACGAAATAGGTACATTCTTAATATACATTTTCTTTGTTGTTATAGGAATTCCAGCTTCTATAGAAGCAATTATTGAGAAGTCACCTTTATTACTTCTGTTTTGTGGAATTATGGTATTAATTAATATGCTTGTAACATTTATTGCGGCAAAAATATTTGGTTTCACCTTAGAAGAAGCTATTCTTGCATCAAATGCAAATATTGGTGGTCCAACCACAGCAGCTGCTATGGCCATTTCTAAAGGATGGCAAAAACTAGTAGCTCCAAGTATGTTAGTTGGAACTCTAGGTTATATTATAGGTACTTATATAGGAATACTAATTGGACAGTATCTAGGATAAAATAAATAGACCTAAAACATTAAGTTTTAGGTCTATTATTTAATTATCTATTTCTACTTTTAAAATTTTACCAGTAACTGCATCAACTTTTATATCATATTCAAGACCGTTAGCTCGTGCTTCTACATCATAAATATATAACGATGATCCATTGTTTTTATAAGAATGGTCATCTTTATACTTAGGTCTAACTTTAGTAAAATTAATATCTTGTTCAGACGTTGATATTGCTTCTGAAATTATTTTACGAATATCCTCTTGTGATTTCATATCTTGTAGATTTTGTTGAGTAACATTTGAATTTGAATTACTTTCATCAGTGTTATTATTATTTTCAGAATTCGTTTGTGTACCAACATTCATCTTAATTTTAGAATAAGCTTCTTCTATTTTTGCTTTTTGTGTAGTTTCATACTTATCGTAAGCGTAGACTCCTGCTCCTCCAACCACTAAAGTAGATAATGCTCCGATGATAATTGGTTTTAAGAATCTCCTTCTATTTTTCTGCGATTCTTCCTTAAATTCATTTTCTGTATAGCTTGTATTTTCTGTATCTACACCTTCAGTTGTTTCAATTTCATTGTTATTAATTTTGTTTACCATTTTTATTTCTCTCCATTCTTTTGTATTATTTATTTATTTTATTGGCTAATGTAAAATAAAAGTCCACATCTTTTATTTGTATTTTTATTATATCTATGTATTATGAATATAAAATGAAGATTCTATTTTTTTTGTAAAAAAAAAAGACATACATCATATTTTGTATGTCCTCTAATTTTTATAAATTCACCACAAATTTTGCTCCATTAGGATTATTGTCAAGTACCCCTATTTTCCAATTGTGTAAATCTATAATTTTTTTGGTGATTGATAAACCTAATCCTGAAGAATTATCTTCAGTTGTAGTCCTTGATTTATCTACTTTATAAAATCTATTCCAAATATTAACTTTTTCCTCATCACTTATACCAATACCGTCATCAGCAACCTCAAGAATTATACTATTTTTCTTTGCCAAAACTATATTTACCTCTGATTTAGCATATTTTAAAGCATTAGATAATAAATTATCTATCATTCTCATTATCAATATCTCATTTCCAAATACCTTAATGTTATCTTCAATATCTTGTGTTAATTTAATATTCTTATTATTAAATAGTATTTCATAATCTTCAAGTGTCTTCTTAAGTTTATCTGAAAATAAAATTTCTTCCTTAGTTATTTCAATTTTACTATCTAATCTTGCTAACTCCAGAATTTGGTTTATCATAACTGTCATTCTCTTACTTTGCCTATCAATAACCTCAAAAGATTCTTTTGCTTCTTCTAAAGAGTCTGTATGTTTTTTACCATATTCACTTTCTGCCATAATAACTGAAATTGGTGTTCTAAGTTCATGAGAAACATCCGAACTAAATTGACGCTCTCTTTTTGAAGATTTTTCTAATGAATCTAACATTTCATTAAATACTGAACCTAGTTTATGAATCTCATCAGATCCTTTATCAATATTTATTCTTTTACTTAAATCATTGCTAGTAGCTATTGTCGCTGCTGTTTCTGTCATATCTCTTACAGGTTTTAAAGAATTTTTAATAATTAAATAACCTCCATACATAATTATAACTATCACAATTAAACTCCCTAGAATGATAATAAGTGGTAAAATCCATCCTGTAATATTTTTAGAAACTTGTACTACACCTCTAACATATTTCCCGTTTCCTAATTTATTTGAACTTGATTCTAAATCATAATATATATATCTATTATTACTTGTATCTTTATATTCTGTAGTGACTCCTATACTAAAATCATTAACTTTAAATTTTTTTGGAACAGTACCTGCAATCAAATTCCCATCTTTATCATATACAGACAAGGTAATTCCATCCTCATAGGCTGTAAAGCTATCCGAACCATTTGCTATTTCTGTTACTTCTTCAATTAGCTTTTTCTTACTATTTTTTTCAATAGCATTATCTCCTACAAAAAATGCTCCTGCCACAAGCGAGCCAATTAGTAACACAATAAATGTTGTATACCATAAAGTAATTTTAAAAGTTAATGACACTTTTTTATGTGGGTAAAACTTTATTCTTTTTATTTTATTTAACAAAATATCCTAACCCCCTTTTTGTATAAATAATTGTATTTCCTTCTCCTCTATCTAGTTTTTTTCTAATGTTTTTTATAATTACATCAACTATGTTAGAAGCTCCCTCATATTCATAATCCCATACATGATTAAGTATTTGGTCACGGCTTAATATACTACCTTTATTCTTCATTAAGTATTCTAGCACTTCATATTCTTTCCCTGTCAAGTCGATAATTTCACCACTTTTTGCAACTTGTTTTTTTGCTAAATCTAAAGTAACTTCTTCAATTTGAATTATATTTGTTGCTAAACCATAATTTCTTCTCATTAGAACTCTAATTCTTGCTAATAATTCATCAAATTCAAATGGCTTAACTATATAATCATCTGCACCACTATCTAAGCCCACTATTTTATCTTCCAATGTATCTTTTGCAGTAAGCATAATTACTGGTGTATTATTCTTATTTGCACGAAGTTTATCTATAAATTCGTAACCATCAACATTTGGCATCATAATATCAGTTATAATCAAATCATATTCACTATAACTAATAAAATCCAATGCTTCTTGACCATCAAAACAACTATCAACACTATAGTTATTTTTCTTTAAGTGTTTTGTAATTATTCTATTTAAATCACGTTCATCTTCTACAACAAGTATTTTCATAACTTTCTCCTCTCTTGAATTTCAACTATATTTTACTTAATTAATATTAAAATGTAAAATAAAACTTATCTAACGCTATTATACATAATTATGATGAATATAAAATGAATAAAACTGATTCCATGTTTTTGAAATCAGTTTTTAATTATTATTCATTTTCTTCTAAATTGTATAACAACTCATATAGAACTTTTGCATCTAATTTTTCTTTCTCTTCTTTACCTATATCGCGAACTAACTCTCCTCTATGAAGTACAATTATTCTATTCCCATATTTCACAGCATCTTGAATATTATGGGTAATCATAAGAGCAGTTAAGTTTTTTTCTTCAATCTTTTCTCTAGTTAACTCCATTATTTTCTTTTGAGTTTTTGGGTCTAGTGCAGCCGTATGTTCATCAAGAAGTAATAGTTTTGGTGTTGTCATAGTAGCCATTAGTAACGCTATAGCTTGACGCTGTCCTCCAGATAATAGTCCCATTTCACTATCTAGTCTATCTTCTAGGCCTAAGTCTAATGTTGATAATAATTCTTTAAATAACTTTCTATCTTCTTTAGTAGTTCCTATTTTAAAACCTCTAGTTTTACCACGTCTAAGAGCTAACGACATGTTTTGAGCCACAGTCATACGAGGTGCTGTTCCATCTAGTGGATTCTGGAATACTCTACTAATAAATGCAGCCCTTTTATGTTCTACTATATTGCTAACATCCTTATCCTCTATTAAAATCTCACCAGAATCAACAGAAAATGAACCTGCTATAGCATTTAAAAATGTTGATTTCCCCGCTCCATTTCCTCCTAAAATAGTAATAAAGTCTCCATCTTTTATTTCCAAACTTATACTTTTTAGAGCATGTTGCTCTCTTATTGTACCAGGAAAGAACGTTTTATCTATATTATTAATTTTTATAAATGACATCTTTATACATCCTTTCTCTTAGCTTTTAATTTTAATTGTGGTAATGTAAGGAATAATGCAATAACTAAAGCGGAAACTAATTTAAAATCATTAGCCCCTATTATATTTAATTTTAATACCCCTACAAGTAATAATCTATATATAATTGCACCAAATATTACACATGCTAATCTAGTTGTAAAGCTTACATCCTTAAATACAACTTCACCTATTATTATCGCTGCAAGAGCAACTACGATAACTCCAATACCACTATTTACATCAGAATATCCATTGTTCTGTGCAAGAATTGCTCCAGCTAGAGAAATAATTCCATTCGCAAGCATAAGCCCTAAAATAGTCATAGTTTTTGTAGATATTCCTAATGCTGTTGCCATTTTTTCATTATCACCTGTAGCTATTAAACTTTGTCCCAATTCTGTTGCAAAAAATAATGACATTGCTCCTATTATTAGACATGATAGTATAAATCCTACAAGAACAGTATCATAATGAGTTGGCAGGTGTAAATTCTGTAATTTACTAAAAATCGTCTCTTTATTTATTAAACTTAAATTTGGCCTACCCATTATTCTTAAGTTTACTGATAGTAAAGCAGTCATTGTTAAAATTCCTGCTAATAAACTTGGTATTTTACACACTGTAATTAAAAAACCTGTTACTAATCCTGCAATCATACCTGCTAATATTGAAATCAACGTAGCTATTATTGGATTAATACCATTATGAATACAAATAACACAAACTGCTGCTCCTAAAGGATATGCTCCTTCAGTTGTCATATCAGCTATATTTAAAACTCTAAAACTTATAAATAATCCAAGCGACAATATTCCCCAAAGCATACCTTGAGAAATCGCTGAAATAATTAAATCCATCCTCTACCTCTTTAATACTTATTTAAAAAATTTTATGATATTATCTTTTAATATCAAATTATTTTGGAGAGAAATTTTTTTGAAAAAAATTTTCTCTCCAAATATCATAACAAATTAACTATTTTTTATCTACAACTTTTGCTTTTTCTTTAACTTCATTTGGAATTTCTATTCCTAATTGTTTTGCTTTAGCTTCGTTTAAGTAGATAACACCTTCATTAGCAAGTACGATTGGCATATTTTTAGTATCTTCACCTTTTAATACTTTTGCTACTACTTTTGCTGTTTCAACACCTATTTGATATTGGTCAACACCGATTCCTAATACTCCACCATCTGCTACCATTGTATCTGCTGAAGGGAACACTGGAATTTTTTTAGCATCAGTAACTTTTACAACTGTTGACATTGCACTTGCTATTGTATTATCTATTGGTACGAAAATCGCATCTGTTTCTGAAGCAAGGCTTTCTGTTACTTGTTGAATATCGTTTGTATTTGCAATACTAGATACTTTAACTTCTAATCCCAATTCTTTAGCTAGTTTTTCAGCTTCTTGTGCTTGTTTTACTGAATTATCCTCACTTGCTGTATATAAGATACCCACTTTTTTCATTTTAGGTAATACTTTTTTCATAATTTCTAATTGTTGTTTTATTGGAGTTCTATCACTTACACCAGTAATATTATTTCCAGGTTTATCTTCTGATTTTATAAGTCCTGCTTCAACGGGATAAGTAATACCTGCCATTATAATAGGTTTATCTTTTGTTGCGTTTGATAATGATAAAGTTGCTGGTGTTGTTATACCTACTAATATATCATTGTTATCAGTAACTAACTTTTGTCCCATACTCGCTAGGTTACTTTGGTCACCTTGAGCATTTTGAAGATCTATTTTTAAGTTTTCTCCTGCTTTATATCCTTCTTTAGCAAGTCCATCCTCTAAACCTTTATAAATCTGATCTAATGCCGGGTGACTTAATAATTGAAGAACTCCTACTTTAACCTCTTTATTTTGTGTTTTATTAGTATCTTCTCCTTTATTGCTTGAATATACTCCATACCCTAAAACACATACTAATAATAATGCGAATGCTATAAAAATTTTATTTAATTTCATTTTCCTATCTCCTTTTTTGTTAATAATAAAATTTTATATTTTTAAGAAGCGTATCCATATAAAAAGACCACTAGATACTATCTAGTGGTCTTTACATCTATAAAATATAAAACAAAAAACCACCTAGATAACTCTATGTGGTCTTAATTATATCATCACAAATAATCCACATAGATACTAACTTCTCGCTGAGAGCCGTATCTATGCTTTATAATAAAGAAACAAGATCGACTCTGTATCTAGTGGCTTTGCCAACGAATATTTAGTTGTAATATGTCAACACGATACAGTTTCATAAATCTTTTTTCTCCTTACTTTTAATTCTTGACTACATTATAACAACTGTTTTTTTTATTGTCAATATATTTATTGAATTTAATTAAAAAAATTCTGAAAATTCTAGTTCACTTTTTTTAAATATCTTGTTTTTATCTATTTATGTAATTTATATTATTTTTTTAAAAAATTTTTTTTAAAAATATATTAATTAGATTTTATATGAATTTATTAAACAATATACTTTCTTAAATATGCTCTTGTTACTATATTAATACTATTGAAAATAATTCGTTTTCATTTACATAACTTGGCATATAAGGTATATCTCTCATCTAAAACTAGAGCAAAATCATTGATTTATCAAGTTTTATAATTAGCACCATTTTTTAATCTAAATAATGTGAATAAAATTTAATATCTATCATTTTTGAAAATATTTCTCTATTGCAAAACTATTTTCATAGGAGTATTATAGATGTTATGTGATTTTTAAACTATATTTTAATTAGGAGAACTTTAATGGATAGTCAGATAAATATTCAAAAAGAAAAATTATTCAACACAGGCTTTATAACAATAACAACAATTAACTTTATTGTATTTTTAATATATTACTGTTTCGTAGTAATTACCGCTAAATTCGCAACATCTGAACTTGGAGCAAATCCAGCTCAAGCCGGATTTGCAGCAGGTATTTATATTATTGGTACACTAATTGCCCGTCTTTATATCGGTAAAAAATTGGAACTAATCGGACGTAAACAAATGTTACGATTTGGTGCTATTATTTATTTAATAACTACAATAGCTTACCTTATTTCAACTAATATTATTATTTTAGATACTGTTAGATTCCTTAATGGATTTGCATACGGTACTATTTCTACAGCAGCTAACGCTATTGTAACGGCATATATTCCAAAATCACGAAACGGTGAAGGAATTAACTACTATGGTCTAAGCACAAGTTTAGCAGCTGCAATAGGTCCATTTATTGGGATATTATTATTACCAATTGTTGGTTTTAAATCAGTAATCATTCTTGCGATTGTTTTATCAGTATTGGTAACTGTAGCTTGTTATTTATTCCCTGTTCAAAATATTGAACTAACTGATGATCACAAAAAATTACTTAATAGCTGGTCATTAAATACTTTTATAGAATATAAAGTATTATTTATTTCTGTTGTAGCATTCCTTATTGGTTTATCTTACTCAAGTGTACTTGGATTCTTATCAATATATGCAGATAACTTAGGACTTTCTACTGCAGGAGCATTCTTCTTTGTAGTATATGCCTTAATCATAACTTTCACTAGACCATTTGCAGGACAAATTTTTGATGCAAAAGGAGAAAATGCCGTTATGTATCCAAGTTTTATTTTTCTTGCAATTGGATTATTAACACTAAGTTATACTACTACTAGCTTTATGCTATTATTATCTGGTGCATTAATCGGTCTTGGTTACGGAACATTTATGTCAAATGGACAAGCTGTATGCTTAAAACTTGTTGAACCTTCTAAAGTAAGTATTGCCCTTTCAACTTACTTTATTGGATTAGATTTAGGTCTTGGTTTTGGGCCTTATGCATTAGGTACTGTTCATTCATTCTTATCATACAGTGGTATTTATGTACTTTGTGCAGTACTAACTGTAGCAGTAGCCATTCTATACGCTATTTTCTACAAAGGAAAAGATGCTAAAGCCATAAATTAATAAAAACGGAAAAGTACAAAGGAAATTACCTTTGTACTTTTATTTTGCTTCTGGATAGCGTTTCGCTACGTCTTCTAATTTTTCTTTTATTAATTCTTTTGGATCAATATCCATATGATAACACATAGCTAACGAGTATATAAGTATATCTGCTATTTCATAACTTACTTCTTTTCTATTATAATCATTTTCATTCCATTGAAAATGTTCTAGTAGTTCAGCTGCTTCAATAATTATACTTTTTGCTAAATTACCTTCGCTATCATATTTATTCCAATCTCTCTTTTTTCTAAAACTAGTAATAATTTCTTTAACTTCTTCCATAAAAAATTCCTTTAAATCAAATCATTATTTTTCAAATTATTATATAAATTATAAAATTCTCTTAAAGATAGAGTTTCACTTCTTCTTGTCGAATCTATTTCACTATCTAGACAAGAATTCTGAAGATCTTGTTTTTTATCCTTACCGTAACTTGAAATTAAATTATTCAACAATGTTTTTCTACGTTGAACAAAGCAAGAACGAACAAATTTAAAGAATTTACTATCTGCTTCAAACTCTTTTTCATCTTTTGTCATTATTTTAACTACCGCACTTTCTACATTAGGTGCTGGCACAAATACTTTTTTAGGTACTGTAAATAGATATTCCACATTTGTATAGTAGTTTAAAAGTATTGTCAATGAATTATAGTCTTTTGTTCCTACTTTTGCATTTAATCTATTAGCTACCTCACGCTGCATCATTACTACATATCCATCTATTCTTTTAGTATTTTCAATTAAATGAGTTAATATTGGTGTAGTAATATAGTATGGTAAATTCGCAACTACCATAATTTTCTCACAGTCAGACATCTTCTCTTCAATTATTTTATCAACATCTACTTTTAAAATATCGTTGTTTATTATTTCTACATTTGAATAATCAGCTAGTGTCTCAGACAAAATCGGTAATAATCTTCCATCTATTTCAAACGAAATTACTCTTTTTGCTCTTTTGGCTACAGCTTCTGTTAACGAACCTATACCTGGACCAATTTCAATTACTCCAACCTTATCGTTAATTCCTGCACCATCTACTATCCTATTTAATATATTTGCATCTATTAAGAAATTTTGTCCCAAACTCTTTTTAAATGTAAAACCATGTTTCTTTAGAATCTCAAAAGTTTTCTTTGGTGTTCCTATCATTATTTTTGTCCTTTACTTATTTTTTTCATTTCATTAATTAATCTATCTTTAGATATATTATACATATTCAACTTATTTAAGAGTTGCTTAGCATTGGTATATCCTATATTGATTCTTTCACATAACTGCTCTCTTAATATTTTTGATGTAGCACCACCTACTAAACCTAACTCTATTAATAATTCATTTGTAATATCATTTTTGACTTCATCCATAGGTGTATAATGATTTTTTATTGCAGCAATTATATCTTCTTTACTTGCTGCTTCAATTCCTATTTTTCCTTTGCTATCCACTGCTTTTTTATTAGAAATATAAGCATGTTTAGCTGTTGGTATATTTTTTTCTATAATATTTCTAATCCTTTTACCTGCGTAATCAGGATCAGTTAGTACTATTAATCCACGTGTTTTCTCCAAGAAAATTAATCTTTCTATTTTCTTCTTAGTTAGAGCAGAACCATTAGTTTCAAAAGTATCACAATCAATAGCTTCCTTCACTCTATTTGTATCGTCTCTTCCCTCTACTACTATAATCTCTTTTATCTTCATCTTTTTATCCTTTAAAATTTCCATCAGTATATTATATCATATTTAATCTATTTTTGCTTATTTTTTTAAATATCACTGAGATCATACCAAAACTTTTTTAAACAGTCTCAACTAAAGATAAAAAATCTCGTAGAATACATATAGTCTACGAGATTTTTTATTAGTGAATATCTTTTTTCTTAAAGTTACCACCACTTACTTCACTAACTGTACCGATAGATAAGAATGCACCTCTATCATTTTTAAAGACAATTTTCTTAAGCTTAGACTCCTCTATTCGAGTAATTACACAAAATATAATTTTTGTTTCATGTCCTGTGTAACCACCTTCTCCATGAAGAAGAGTAACTCCACGTCCTAGTCTATCTTGAATTTCTTGACTTATAACTTGGTAATTACTACTTATAATCATTACCGATTTAGAATCATTAAGTCCTTCAATTACAATATCCATTACTTTTGATGCAATGAAATAACTGATCATCGAATATAGTGCTGCTTCCCATGAGAAAACAAAGCCAGAAGCAATAAATATTATTACATTTATTCCTAATACCATCTCACCTACTGATATAGGTAATTTTTTTGTAGCATATATTGAGAACATCTCACTACCATCCAAAGTACCACCATTTCTAATAACAAGCCCTACTCCAATTCCAAGTATTATTCCCCCAAAGACACACGCTAAAAATGGGTCTGTTATTAACGGAGGAAACTTATGTAAATATGAAGTAGCTACAGATAGTACGATAATTCCAAATACTGAAGCTACTGAAAATCCTCTCCCTATCTGTTTATAACCTAAAAATAAAAATGGAATATTAAATAGAAATATAAACACCCCTAGCGGCAATCCAATGTAATGACGAGCAATAATTGATACACCTATTACTCCTCCATCCAATATATTATTTGGAATAAGGAAAAATTCTAATCCTGCTGCAAAAATAAGCGATCCTATTATAATACTTATGTATTTTTTCGAAAATTCTATTGTATTCTCCATACAATCCCCTTTCGTTTATTAATTTCTTTTTTGACAAACTGGACAATAATGACTCGATCTGCCTTTGATATTAATATTTTCAACATCATGTCCAAGTGGACATTTCTTCTTACCATATATTTGATGGAAATTCTGCATATTACCTTCGCCTCCATCAGCATGTACATAATCAGATATAGTAGAGCCTCCCTCCTTTATAGCCCATTCTAATATAAAAACTAACTCATCAAATAAATCTTCTTTTTCCTTTAGTGTCAATTCACAAGGTTTAGTTAGTGGATGAATTCTTTTTCTATATAGAACTTCACAGTCATATATATTTCCACATCCACAAAATACATTTCCATCTAGTAATAGTGCCTTAATAGATTGATCTTTATATTTTTTCTCTAATAATTTATCTAAAAAATACTGTTTAGCTTTTTTTTCAAATGGTTCTGGGGCTAAATTCACAAATGGTTTGAATTCACCAATTTTTTCAACATACCTTAATTCACCAAAGCGTCTAATATCGCTAAAAACTAGCTTTTCGTTAGTATCTAATTCAAATATTACATGTCTATGTTTATAATAATTTTTATTTGTAATTTCAGCTATGTCATTTACCAAGAAAAATGCTCCTGTCATACCAAAATGCGTAATAATATATCCTTTATTCAAAGCCAAGCATAAATACTTACCTCTTCTAGACAATTCTTTAATTTTTTTACCTACTACATTATTCGAAAAATCAATAAGACTTTGTTTAACTATTGGCATTTTATTTAAATCATGTCCTTCTTTCACTGTATTCGAAAAAGTAACACTTAAAATTTTTTTATTTTTTAAACTATCTTCTAAACCTAGTTTTATATTTTCAACCTCAGGTAATTCTGGCATAATAAGCTCCTATATATCAATATTACTACTTTTATTTTAATATATAGACTAAATTTTATCAAAGATTTTCCCTTAAAATTAAATTTTTTATGGTAATACAGAATAAATTGTAGTATAATAAGAAAATCAAATGTAAATTATTAAAGAGGTTATTTCAAAAATGGATGAAAGAATATCACGAAGAGATAGAAAGAGACAAGAACAAGAACAACAAAGAAAGAAAAAAGGAAAATTAAAACCTATAATTATTTCTATAATTACTATAATTTTATTAGCAACAGGAGCATTTGCATTATATACAATATATAATTTCAACAACTCTACTAATAAAGGCTATAAAAAAGTAGATTATCTTGCAGAAGTTGATCCAAACTTCAATAAGTTTTCTATTCTTATGCTAGGTATTGATGAAAATGATTCACGTGCAGCTGAAGGACAGACAAGAGAAAATAGTAGAACCGATTCAATGATTCTTGCTACAGTTAACAAACAAAAAAATCGTATGGATATGGTTAGTATACCTCGTGACTCTCTAACTTTAATGCGTAAGAAAGAAGACGAAGGTGATAATAGTGCATATTTCTTTGACAAAATTACTCACGCTCACTCTTATAACGATGTAAAAGGTACTGTTAATGCAGTAGAAAACTTACTTGATACACCTATAAATTTCTATGTATTAATTAATTTCAAAGCCTTTGAACAAGCTGTCGATTCTTTTGGTGGAATTGATCTTTATGTACCATTTGATATGGATGAACAAAATGCTAATGGAGAAATGAATACTATTAAATTAACTAAAGGTTGGCATACACTTAACGGAGAACAGGCGCTTGCTTTCGTACGTAGTAGATATTATGATAGCGATATTGAGCGAGGTCAACGACAACTACAAGCTATTCATGCATTAATTGATAAAGCTAAAAGTTTAAATGCACTAACTAAAATTAATGAAGTTATAAATATAGCTGGAGATAATACAGAACACAACCTTACTTCAACACAAATCGCTTCTGCGATTAAAATGTTTATCAACAACGATATGAAAATTGTTTCTCATAGAATAGATGGTTACAATGTAATGCATAACGGCGTATACTATTATTATCCAAAACCAAGCTCTCTACTTTATACGTCATCTGCTTTACGAAATAACTTAGATTTAGAATTACCTAAAGCTACTGACCTACTGAATATTTACTATCAAAATCATATTCAAATCTTAGAAAAAGAATATAAGATTAAAAATCTACTTCCTAGACGTCAGTATGGCTTATCTTCATTAGTTCACTTTGATTCAGATGATCAACTAACTAATCTTCCTGATAGACTCTCTGAATCAGATCTAAATAATGATCCAACAGTAAGTAATGAAAATAGACCAGACGGTAATGATAACAACAATAAAAATAATTAAAAAACAAGAACTTAGAGATAAAATTTCTCTAAGTTCTTTTTCTTTTTCTCCTAATTAAGTTTACTTACTTATTGACTTTTTCCATAACCTATATAATAATTATTAATACATGTTAAATTTTCAAATTTTTAAGGAGAGTATATGGCAAAGAATTTTATTACAATTAAAGAAGATTCTTATGATGAATTTATAGAAAAAAAATCTACTTTTATTACTCATCTTATTAGAATTAATAGCGAAGAAGAAGCTCGAGACTTTATACAAAAAATGAAGAAGAAACACTACGATGCGACTCATGTTTGTTCTTGTTATGTTGTAGGAGACAATAATGAAATAACTAGAGCAAATGATGATGGTGAACCTAGTGGTACAGCAGGAGCACCTATGCTTGATGTCCTTGTTAAAAATAATATAAAAAATGTCTGTGCTACTGTCATACGTTATTATGGTGGTACAAAATTAGGAACAGGTGGGCTAGTACGTGCTTATGGCGGTGGAGTTATTAATGCATTAAAGAATGCTACATTAGTCGAAAGAAAAGATGCTTTTGAAATAAAGTTAGAAATAGATTATAGTTTAAACGGAAAAATAGAATATGAAATAGATAAAACTAATTTTATTGTTAATAATATTGATTATACTGATAAACTTATATATACAATATATGTAATGCAGGAAGACTATAGTAATTTTGAAACGTGGATTGCCAACCTGACTAATGGCCAATTTAAGATTATTTCTTCTCGTGAAAAACAACTTGAGTTTGATATTCAATAAAACAGTGAACAAGTTACGTACTTGCTCACTGTTTTTATTTTTATAATGAGTTAATATGCTTTATTAGTTCTTCTTTTGTATTTTCTACTATTGCTTGTTTATCATTATGAACTAGGTCTAATCCTTGAGAGCGAATAATTCTAACTTTATTTATCCCTATTACACTAAAAACTCCTCTAACATACTGAACAGCAAAATCTAAATTTACATATTGAATATGACTATTAAATTCTCCACCACTAGTAATAACAAAAGTAACTTGCTTATTAGTATTATCCAAACCTACCATTGTTTCTATTTCACACTTAAATGTTTCATTAACAATAACAATATTATCTATGAAATCTTTAAACTTTGAAACAACATTAAAATTATGTAACGGCATATAAATAAATACACAATCAGACTTTTTCCAAATATTAAGTAGTTCTTCTTGTCTTATCTTATCAGCTTCTTCCTCCTTAGTTAATTCTTTATCATCATAATTAAACATATGTTTGTCCATTACAGGAATATAACATTTAGGATCATATAGATTTAATGTTGTAATATTATTATATTTTTTCCTTAACTCTTCTTCCCCTAATTCTGCTAGTAGATTTGAAATTCTATTTTTATTATCATAATCTGGATGGGCTAAAATCTGTAATATCTTCATTATCTTCTCCTTACTTTCAGTAAAATAAAGTTTCTTAAAAAACTTCCTAACATAATACTAATGTTAGAAAGTTTTTTATTAACTATTTAAATTCATCATATAGTGTATTTATAGTTTTTTCATAATCTCTATTGTGCACACCAACAATGATATTTATTTCATCATTTGTTTGTGAAATTAACGCTATATTAACACCTACTTTTCCTAGGGCACCAAATAATCTTGCAGAAACACCTAAAGTATTCTTCATAGCTTCACCTACTGTAGCGATAAGAGCTATTTCATTCGTAACATTTATTTCATCAGCACCAATTTCTTCTTTAATTTTGGCAACAAGCTCATGGATAAACGGTCTTACATTGTTAGTTTCCACAACGACAGAGAACGAATCAATACCACTAGGGATATGTTCAATACTCACATTAAATTTTGCAAAGATTTTTAGCGCTTTAGCTATTAATCCAACTTCGTTTGCCATATGACGTTTTTTTATTGTAATAATAGAAAAATCTTTCTTACCTGCTATTCCAGTTACAATCTGATCTGAACTAGCACATTTTTTATCACTAATTATAGTTCCTTCAGCAGTTGGGTTATTAGTATTACGTATTTGAATTGGGATATCTTTATCACGAACAGGGAAAATAGCCTCTTCGTGTAATACACTAGCTCCCATATATGATAATTCTCGTAATTCTGTATAGCTAATTACTTTTATCTCACGAGGATTGTTTATAATACGAGGATCAGCCATTAATATTCCTGAAACATCTGTCCAGTTTTCATAAACACTTGCATCAGCTATATTCGCTACAATTGCTCCACTAACATCTCCCCCACCACGTGTCATAATTTTAACTTCACCTGTTGGACGACTTCCATAGAAACCTGGAATTATTAATCTATCATATTCTCTTATAATATTATCAAATGCATTTTGTGTTTTTAAATAATCTATTTCTCCATTATAATTATAGAAAATTAAATCTTTTGCATCTACAAAATGATATCCTAAGTATTCTGCCATTAATAAACCAGTTAGATACTCCCCACGACTTACTAAGTATTCTTCATCTATACCTTTTTTTATCTCACTTTTTAATTTAGCAAGCTCACCTTCTATATCATAATTTAATCCCAATTCATTTTTTATATTAATGAATTTGTCTTCAATCATCTTAAAGATATTATCAAAATTAATATTATACTTAATGTGTGCATGACAAAGATATAATAAATCCGTAACTTTATTATCATCTTTATCTGCTTTACCTACAGCACTAACTACAACAAAACGTCTTGAATCATCAAGCTCAACTATATTTTTAACTTTTCTAAATTGTTCAGCACTCGCTACTGAACTACCACCAAACTTAGCTACTCTAACCATTATTTGTCCTCTTCCATAATTATTTTTACTTAGTTATATATTACATCTAACATGAAAATATTTCAATGTATTTCCAAAATTATTATCAATATTAATGGAATTTAGCCACTAAACACTTATCATCTTTTCCTTCTAATTCTTTAGTTAGCTCACTTAATTGACTTAATGAGATTTCTTTAGTTATGCTGTAAAACTCATTTTCATATTTTTCAACAGACTCAATTAATTCTCCTCCTAATTCAAAAGATGAGCGTAGTAAATATTTCTTACTAGTTAATTCATTTGATTGAACTAATTCATTTTTTATTACTACATCTTTTCTTGGAATATTTGAGTATATATCTACTATGTCTTGAACTATCGCATTACCAGTTGGTAATTTCCCTGCTCCCTGTCCATAAAACTTAAGTTCTCCAATAAATGAACCATCTAAAGTAATTATATTATTATTTAATTCAACAGCCGCTTCTTGTGAACCTTTATCAAAAATAGATAACATTACTGAAGTTTCATACTTACCATCCGCAACATTAGTTTCACCAATATATTTCACAGCATAATCATATTTTTTCAAGTAATCAATATCATTTTTTGTTATATTTCTCATAGAATATGTTGGGGAGTTTGGCTCAATATGAATATCAAACGCTAAAGCATTACTTAATATTATTTTATTAATAACATCTCCACCATCAATATCAGCACTTGGATCCGCTTCTGCATATCCTAAATCTTGAGCTGTTTTTAAAGTAGAATCAAATTCTTGTTCATTTCTATACATATTGTCTAAGATAAAATTACTAGTTCCGTTAAATATTCCATATACTCTTTTAATCTCATCAACACGTCTAGTTCTTTCTAAATTAACTAACCATGGAATACCACCACCAACACTAGCTTCAAAAATAAACTTAACATTATTTTCCTTAGCTAAAGAAACGAATTCATCTAAGTATTTTGCAGCAACAGCCTTATTGGCAGTAACAACATGTTTCCCACTCTCTAGACTTCTTTTAATAAATTCATATGCAGGATTTAATCCTCCTAAACACTCAACTACTACTGATATTTCATCATCATTAATAATTTCATTTATATCATCAGTAGCAAGGTGCATTTTGTCACGACTTCTAGCAAAAACACTTTTTACTTCTATATTCTTTAATTCTTCACTCTTACCATTTGTAATAATTTCATAAACTCCACTTCCAACAGTTCCGTATCCTAAAATTGCTACTTTCATACACTTTTCTCCTATCATTTTTTATTTTTAAGTATGTTTAATAATTTATATATATCTTCTTTTTAACTATATTTATCATAATTTTTTGAAAAAAGTAGATTTTTTTTAATTTACACTGTTTTTACAGCAAATTTTGTTGTAAAATTATAGTTGTATAATTTTTTATGTTCTTTTTGTAAAAAACACTTGTATTTTTATAGAGAACATTGTATCATATATACAACGATAAAGCAAGGAGATTTTACATGATTTACGAAAGTACACGTGATATAAATAGAAAAATAAATCCGAGTGAAGCTATTCTTCAAGGTTTAAGTGAAGAAGGTGGGCTTTTCGTCTTAAGAGATTTAGGAAAAAATAAATTAGATTTAAAAAATTTAGTTGAAAAAAATTATTATGAAGTTGCAGAAGAAGTATTAAAACTATTCGTTGATTTTAGTGAACAAGAAATCAAAGCATGTGTTGAAAATGCATATAAAGGGAAATTCTCTAATGAGAAAATCACTCCCCTTGTTGAGCTTAATGATAGCTATGTTCTAGAATTATTTAATGGGCCTACTAGTGCTTTTAAAGATGTAGGACTTTCACTTCTACCGCAACTTACAAAAACAGCACTTACAAAAGTAAATGATAAAAATGATATTTTAATTTTAACAGCTACTAGTGGTGATACTGGAAAAGCTGCATTAGAAGGATTCAAAGATGTTGATAGAACAAAAATAATGGTATTTTATCCAAATGATGGTGTAAGTACTGTTCAGAAAACTCAAATGCAAACTCAAGAAGGAAAAAATACAAAAGTTTGCGCAATACATGGAAATTTTGATGATGCTCAAAGTGGAATTAAAGAATTATTTGTTGATGAAGAGTTTAAAAAAGAATTACTTTCTAAAAATATTAAGTTATCAAGTGCTAACTCTATAAATATTGGACGATTAATTCCTCAAGTAGTTTATTACGTAGTTTCATATTTAGAATTAGTAACTACTGATAAAATTAAATTAGGAGATAAAGTAAATTTCGTTGTACCTACTGGTAACTTTGGAAATATTCTAGCAGGTTACTACGCTGAACAAATAGGCTTACCTGTTAATAAACTTATTTGTGCAAGTAACAACAACAATGTTCTTTATGACTTCTTAAAAACTGGGGTATATGATAAAAATAGAGATTTTCTAAAAACTGTTTCACCTAGTATGGATATTCTAATCTCTAGCAACTTAGAAAGATTACTATACTATGTAAGTGGTTGTGATAATGCTTATGTAGCTAGTCTAATGAAAGACTTAAAAGAAACTGGCCGTTTTGAAGTAACAAAAGAAATTCTTAATAAAATTCAAGAAAAATTCCAAACTGGATTTGCAAATGATATAGATACAAAAGAAACAATTAAAAAAGTTTATGAAAAAGATTCTTACTTATTAGATACACATACTGCAGTAGCCTATAAGGTGTTATTAGATAACTTAGATAAAGAACATGTTAATGTTGTTTTATCTACTGCATCTCCATATAAATTTACAGAAAGTGTCTACACCTCTTTAAATGAAGCTACTAATGAAGATGAATTTACTCTTATGAATAAGCTTCACGAACAAACTAAAGTAGCTATCCCAGAAAACTTAAAAGACTTAGATAAAAAAGAAATTAGACATAAAGATGTCATTAATAAAACAGAAATGAAAAAATATATTTTAGAGAAATTAGGTGATTTATAATGGTTAATGTTCGCGTACCTGCAACTTCTGCTAATGTTGGTTGTGGTTTTGATAGTTTAGGTATCGCACTTACACTCTACACTACTTTTGGATTTGAAAAGTTAGATAAAGGTGTAGAATTTGTTGGATTTGAAGAGCGTTTTTCTAACGAAGACAACTTAGTGTATCAAACATTACTAACAACATTAAAAAAGTTAAATAAAACTATTTCAGGTGTTAGAATTTCTATAAAAAACGATGTTCCAATTTGTCGTGGTTTAGGTAGCAGCTCTACATGTGTTGTTGCTGGAATATATGGAGCTTATTTATTAACTGATACCCCTGTAGACAAACAAGAAATATTTACAATTGCTAATGAGATTGAAGGTCACCCAGACAATGTATCACCTGCAATCTTTGGTAGCTTAAGTTCTTCTTGTACTACAGACAATAAAGAAGCAGTAACTGTAAAATATGATGTTGATGAAAGATTTAACTTCTTAGCTCTTATACCTGACTTTGAAACATCAACAGAAGAAGCACGAAAAGTTATGCCTGAAAATATTAAACTGCAAGATGCTATTTACTCATTATCTCGTCTTGGTTCAGTTATTAAGGCATTTGAAACTTATGATTTAACACTTCTAAAAAAAGTTATGGGTGATAAAATACATGAACCATATAGAAAAGTAATCATCCATGAATATGAAGAAGTTAAAAATATCTGTGAAAGTATAGATAGTGCAGCATTCTTTATTTCAGGTAGTGGTTCAACACTTATGAATATTGTAAGTGATGAAAAAAATATTGAGAAAATCCAATCAGAATTAGATAAATTAAATTATAATTGGAAAGCTATTCTACTTAAAGTAGATAAAGAAGGAACAGTTATTCTAAATTAATTTTTTAAAATAAAATAATTAACTTAGCTCACAGAGTTATTAGATTAAATAAAATATTATACAAATACAAGGAGAGAAAAATTATGCAAAAATCAAGAGTAGCCGTATTAGGTGCAACAGGAATGGTAGGTCAACGTTTATTAGTATTATTAGAAAACCACCCATATTTTGATGTAGTTAAACTAGCTGCATCACCTCGTTCTGCTGGAAAAAAATATGCAGACTTAATGGAAAACCGTTGGAAATTAGATCAACCTATCCCAGAATATACTAAAGAATTAGTAGTAGAAGATTTATATAAAATAGATGAAGTATCAAAAGATATCGATATGGTATTTTGTGCTATAAACTTAGACAAAGAAGCACTAGTTAAACTTGAAGAAGATTATGCTAAACATGAAGTTGTAGTTGTTTCTAACAACTCAGCAAATAGAAATAAAGAAGATATTCCTATGATTATTCCTGAAATTAACTCAGCTCACTTAGATGTTATTCCTTCTCAAAGAGAACGTCTTGGTACAAAAAAAGGATTTATTGTTACTAAACCTAACTGCTCTATCCAAAGTTATGTACCAATATTTGAAGCAATTAAAGAATATGGTATTAAAGAAGCATCTATTTGTACTTACCAGGCTATCTCAGGAAGCGGTAAAACATTCAACGAATGGCCAGAAATGGTAGAAAACATCATCCCTTACATTGGTGGAGAAGAAGAGAAAAGTGAAAAAGAACCACTTAAAATTTTTGGTGAAGTAAAAGATGGCAAAATTGTCCCAACAGATTCTATGAACCTTTCTGCTCAATGTATTCGTGTTCCAGTACTTGATGGACACCTTGCTTGTGTATCATTCAATTTAGAGAATAACCCAGGACTAGAAACTTTAGTTGAAAAAATTAAAAATCATGTTCCAGAAATTTCTAAATATGAACTACCACTAGCTCCAACACCATTCATTAAATACTATGAAGAAAACGATCGTCCACAACCAGTTCTAGATCGTGATAACGAAAAAGGAATGCAAATTACTGTAGGTCGTCTTCGTGAAGATAACCTATTTGATTACAAATTTGTAGGACTTTCTCACAACACACTACGTGGGGCAGCTGGAGGAGCTGTATTAACTGCAGAACTAATCAAAAAATTAGGATACTTAGATTAATAAGCAAAAGAGGTATGGCCTTAACCATACCTCTTTTTTAGTTATAAAAAAAGCTTAAGGACACCTCCTTAAGCCTTTGGTAATATTTAAATTATTTAACGTCTAGAACTTGTCTACCTTTGTACATACCAGTTTTTCTATCAACACGGTGACCCATTACATAGTTACCGCTTGTTGCATCGATAGAAATTGATGGTGCAGATAGTTTTTTGTGAGTTCTTCTTTTTCTTTTAGCTGTTTTTGATGTTCTTCTAAAAGGAACTGCCATAGTTAATTTCCTCCAATTATTTTAAATAGTTCTTATTCTTCTTTAAATAAACCATTAAGGGCTGCAAATGGTGATTCTTTCTTCTCCTTAACTTCTGTTAAATCAGCTTCAGAAACCAACTCCCAGTCATTACCGGAAACCATCTCCAACTCTTCTTCATCTTGTGAAGTTGTAATTGGTATATTTAAAATTATAAGCTCATGTACTAAAGATGTAAGATCTATATACATATCCATTAAATTAACATCGAATACGTCTTCTCCCATAAAAAGAGATTTATCGACATATTCTTCTCTCTCTTCGATTTCAAAAGGTACTATAACATTTTTTAATGTTTTCCCCGAAATCATTTCGAAATTTCCTTTAATTAATAGATCGGCATATATTTTATCTTGGCCACCTCGAGTTAATTTACCACTAACAACAACATCTCTAATATCTTTTAGAGAATTATCGTAGTGTCCTACATTAACATTTATTTTTTCTTCAAAAACAAAAGTATCACTATTATTTTTGAATAACGAAGATCTTAACCATTTCATTAAATATCACCTCATAAACACATTATTTATTATATATCTTTTATCGTCTGGTGTCAACAAAAAAAGTTGACAAGTTTAATTTATTTTAAAATTATATTTATTATATTTGCTAATGACATTATAAATCCTATAAAAATTGTTAATTTTGCTGTCAATAGCATATATGGTGCCATTGTTTTATTATTATTGTTTGCTTTAAAGCCTTTTATTATTTTTATAGCTAATGGTACTGTTACAAGTACTAATAAATACGATATCGATCCATATTTAGTAACTGAAAAAAATATATTCAATAAATATACTAAAACAAAACTAGCTGCTAATGTTTTTATAGCATTATCTCTACCTACTAATATAGCATATGTTCTTCTACCCGATTCTTTATCATTTTCTAAATCTCGGATGTTGTTAGCCAATAATATAGCCGCTATCATTAAAAATATCGGTAATGACACTAATATTATATCAATATTAACATATCCCGTTTGAAAATAAAAAGCTAGCGTAATAATAATTGTACCCATAAATAATCCAGAAACAATCTCTCCAAAAGGAGAATACGCTATAGGGTACTTACCACCTGTATAAAAATAACCTGTTAACATACATATTATACCTACTAAAAAAATATAATAACTTGTCATTAATGTTAATATTATACCAAGAATTAACGAAACCATATAAAGTAATATTGCTCCGTTCATCACTTCTTTTGCACTTAACTTACCTTTTACAATTGAACCTGAAATACCTTCAGAATCAATTTTATCTAATCCATGTTTATAATCAAAATACTCATTAAATAAATTTGTTGCTGCTTGTATAAGTAAACACGCTATAAGAAATAAAGAAAACTTCAAATATGAAACATCATTACTATATACTAACCCATATGTTGTCCCAAATAATACAGGTGCTATTGCTGCTGGAAAACTGTGCGGTCTAGTACATAAAAAAAATTCTTTTATTTTACCTTTATTCAAAGCTACCTCCTAAATATCTTTATTACCTAAATTATTATAACATATTTTCCAATATATGATATAATTAAAAATATAATATAAATAATCGGAGGATCTCATTATGAAAATTGCATGGATTGGTACAGGTGTTATGGGAGAAAGTATGGCTGGTCATCTGCTCGATGCAGGGCACGAACTTTATGTTTATAATCGTACAGTATCAAAAACAGAAAATTTAGTTAAACGTGGTGCCAAGCTACTTACTGAGATAAAAGATGCCCCACTTAACGCAGACGTTGTTTTTACAATGGTTGGATATCCTAAAGATGTTGAAGGTGTTTATCTAGGGAATGATGGTTTAATAACTACCGCTAAAGAAGGGCAAGTATTTGTTGATATGACAACTTCTTCGCCAACTATTGCTAAAAAAATCAGTGAAGAATTTGCTAAAGTTGGGGCCAGCGCTTTAGACTTACCTGTTACAGGTGGTGATATTGGTGCAAAAAATGGTACTTTGTCAATAATGGTTGGTGGTGATAAAAAAGTTTATGAAGAAAAAGTTCTTCCACTTGTTAAACATTTAGGCAAAAACATTACTTATTTTGGAGAAGCTGGAAAAGGACAATATGCTAAATTAGCAAATCAAATAGCTATTGCTACTACTATGATTTCTGTTGCTGAAAGTTTTAAGTTTGCAAAAGAGGTTGGTCTAGATTTAGAAGATTTCTTCAAAACTGTTTCAACTGGTTCAGGTGGAAGCTTCTCTATGACGTCTTATGGACCAAGAATTCTTAAAAATGATTTTAAACCTGGTTTCTTTGTTCATCACTTTATAAAAGATATGCGCCTAGCACTTGAAGAATGTGAAAAAATGAATATTACACTACCAGGATTAGAAGCTGCTTATAAACTATATAATGAATTAGAAGAAGAAGTTAGAAATACTAATGGTACTCAAGCCATTTCTAAATGGTATAACCTATAAATAATAGAAAAACTTTCAGAGTAATTTAGCTACTCTGAAAGTTTTTTATATTTATTTTACCACCTATAGTAAGTATTTTAGAATTTATATCATGCCCTACTTCACTTGTTTTAGCTACTGGTAAATCTTTAGCTATAAAATCTTGAACTATGCGATAAATATAATGTTTATCATAAGTCTTTTCAAGATTAGTAAAAGTTCCAAGTAATAAGCCAGCAATCTTATCAAAAGCTCCCATTTGTTTTAATTGAGTTAGATGAGTAATTAATGATTCTACTGTTGTACCTAATCCTTCTAAAAATAATACTCTATTTTCTAAATCTGGAAAATACTGAGTACCGGCTAGTTTAAGAAAACACCTAATATTTCCACCTGCAACTATCCCACTAATTTCTTCACCTTGAAAAAATTCCCATGATATATTTACTAAATCTGGTTTATTATACAACACTGTTTTTTCGAACCTATTTCTTATATCTCTATTCCTGATAATATTCAATACTTGGTATAAATAAGTAGGTTCTCCTGTTTTAGCCGTTATTGCATTTAGTACCACACTTAAATCACTATAGCCAAAAAATGGTTTAATATTTTTTTTAATAATATCATAGTCTAAATAATCTAATATTTCATTAGAAAGATCTCCACCAGAAATATCAAAAATTGCCTTTATACTTTTATCAGTAAAGAATCTCATAAGTTCTTCGCTACGTATTTCAGAACTTGCACTTCTACCAAATTCATCTTTATATAAATAATTACTATAAACAGGAACTAAGCCTAAGTCTAATAATGTTTTTTCTAAGTTATCTAATTTAACTTTGTCTTCCCTAGCTTTACCATTAGAACAAACTACTAAAGCTACTTTATTATTTATCTCTAACATATTAGTTAAGTTCTATACTCTCTATATAGTATTTAGAACGAGATTCTCCGCCTTTATATTGTTTATCATTTAAACGTAATATATATTTCCCTGCAACACTACTTGTAGATGAATTCTTAATTGGAATTATTAATCTATCCCCTTCGATAGTCCAGCTACTTTCCTCAGAAGGTGTATATTGAGTTGCTCCTCCAATTCCTCCCATTCCTGTTATATAAACTTTATCTTTTTTAAAGAATACTGTTTCTCCTAACACAAGAGAATTATTATACTTATCTTCATTACCTGAATAACTATCATCTACTTCTCTATATTTTATATTTTTCAGTGACGGTATATCTTTATAAACATCATCTGCACTATATGTACTTTTGTATGCAGTATTATAAACATCTGTTAATTCAGCCAATGACATTTTAGTTACATGATAATCCTTACCACTTACAGTGACGTTTTTATCTATATCAACTAAATAGCCAAATAATGCTACTGGCTCTAATTTTCTTCCTCCATGAGTTACGAAGAAATACTTTTTAAGAATTTCTTTCGCCTCAGATTTATTATGCTCTGTATTTTTTAAATTTAGGTCAGTCCATTTTAGCTTACTAGCATCTATATTAGATGAAACTTTTTTAATATCTTCACTAACAGGTGTTAACTTTCCATCTTTTACATCATATGCACCGATTATTTCATTTTTTCCTACAATTTTATTATTTGAAATATGTCCACCTTGTCTTAGGTAGATTTTAGTGCCTCCATTGCTGCTATCTACTGAATAACTAACCGTCGGAGCAAAGTTTTTCAGTTCAGCTATAGTTTCTTGAGATAAATTTAATTCAGATTTTAACGAATCTAAATCTGTAATAGTACGTATTTTCTCTACAACTACTGTAGTTTCCTTATCTAAATTTTTACCATCTACACTGCCTAAATTTTCACTATTATTAGTAGTTGTAGTTTCCTTTGATTCCTCATACTTAATAATACCAAAAACACAAATTACTGCAGCCACAAAAATAGCTACAAAACCTAATATATATTTAACTGTTTTATTCATAATATTTTCCTTAAATTCTCCTAATTATTTATTTTCATTAACATCAAATGTAGGTACATAGAAATGTCGACCTTCTAAACCAAATAACTTATCACTAAAAGTTCCTGGTTCTACATTTGATAAGTTTTTATCGAACATCATCATACGAGCATCAATATTATCTATAAAATTAATAATTTCTGCCTCTTTTATCATAGGTAATTTTGGTGAACCAAATTCATATTTCCCATGATGAGCAAGTATAATGTGTCGAAGTAGTATAATCTCTTCCCCTTCTATACCTAATTTTTCCGCTACTCTAGAAACTTCATCGCTCATAATAACGATATGACCTAATAATTCCCCTTCTAAAGTATATGAAGTACCTATCGGACCACTTAGCTCTATAGTTTTTCCTAAATCATGTAAAATTATTCCACTATATAATAAATCTTTATTTAAAGATGGATAAATTTCCAATAATGCTTTAGCAATTTTTAACATTGTTATTGTATGATAGATTAATCCAGAATAGAAGTCATGGTGCATTGATTTTGCAGCTGGATAACTTACAAATTGTTTTTTATATTTATTTAATAATTCTATCGTAACTGCTTTTAATTTTTGATTACTGATTTCCTTTAAAAAATCATTTAATTCGCTAATCATAATTTCTTTTGATAATGGAGCTGTTTGAATATAGTCTTGAATATCTATTGAATCATTATCATTTGCTAATCTATAATTTTTTATTTTAAGCTGCAATTTCCCTCTATAATCTAAAACAGTTCCTTCTATAAATACCATAATTCCAGCTTTTAAATTTTCAGTGTCTTCTTCTTTAACTTCCCAAATTTTTCCATCGATGGATCCGGTTTTATCTTTTAAATATAATGTTAAGTAAGGTTTACCACTAGTAGCTATTCCTCTTACTACATTATCCAACAAGAAAAACATACGTACTTCTTGATCAGTTTTAAACTCATTTATATACATCTTATCCCTCCTAAAATTTTCTTTCATATTTAATACTAACTGCTCATATACTATTTTACTAGCTGTTAATAAAAATTTCAAACTAAAATTACAGAAATATTATTCTAGTTAGTAGTTAGGAACTATAAATTAAATTTCTAAATCATCATTGTTTTAAAATAATTCATAAGCTAGTTTTGATTTTCTGATTATAATCAACATTCTTGACAATTCATCTACCTCATGATTTAATATACCCTATAAGGGTATATCAGGAGGTATATTATATATGTTTTATTTATTCACAAAAGTAGCTAGTATTTCTACTATCGTACTAGAACAAAAACTTAAAGAAAATATTCAATTAATAGATGTAAGAACACCTGGTGAATTTCGAAACGGACATATAAAAAATGCAAAAAATGTTCCACTTAATGAGATTGGTCAATTTACTCCAATAACAGATAAAACAGTATATGTTATTTGTCACTCTGGAGCTAGAAGCAAACTTGCAGCAAAAAAACTAAAAAAGAAAGGCTACGATGTTATTAATATCCAAGGCGGTATGCATGCATGGAGAGGAAAAATAGTCTAAAATTACTAATATTGAAAGGAAGAGATCATGAAAAATAATATTTCAATGCAAGATTTTTATGAAAAGTATAATAATGAGGAACTTACGATTCTCGATGTAAGAGAAAATCACGAGTACGAAGTAGGTCATATACCTTCTGCTAAAAATTTTCCTTTGAGTAGTCTTGGTATAGATTTCACTAAATTAGATAAAAATCAAAAATACTATGTAATATGTCAAGCAGGTGGACGTTCAGCTAAGGCATATGATTTTTTAGAGGCTCAAGGATTCGATATAATAAATATCGAAGGTGGTATGAATAATTGGCCTGGAGAAACAAAGTAAAATATTAAACAATAAAAACAACCAATTTTTACTCTATTAAATTCTCTTTAATATAAAATTAATACATCATCAAAAAAGCCTTGTTCCTAAGATTATTCAGGAACAAGGCTTTATTTATTATTTTTTTAAACTATTTACTCTTTACTATATATTTTATAGCTTTTTCTATTTTTTCTTTCTGTTCTACAGGATTTTCTAAAGGATTATTAATACATTCCATAAGATTTTCTGTTATTAGTAACTCAATAACACGATCAACACTTGAACGAACTGCACTTAATTGAGTTATTATATCAATACAATCTCTCTCTTCTTCTATCATTTTTTGAATCCCTCTTAGTTGCCCTTCTGAGCGCTTAAGACGTGTAATATACTTTGAATTTGCCATATTTATTTTCCTCAGTAGATTTTTTTTCATTATACCGTGAAAAATTTATTTTGTCAAAATTTAAAAAATTTGTATGTTTTTATATTGAAAATTCCTAAAAATCTAATTCCAATTATTCTTTCAAAATAATAAATCTGATTCAAAGATTTCCTTGTATACTCAGTGTATTAACAATTAATTTTTAAAGTAAATTTACTTCCTTTACCATATTCACTTTCTACTAATATGTCTCCATTTATTTGTAAAGCTAATTGTTTCGCTATTGCCAAACCTAAGCCATAACCACCTGTTTTCATATTTCTTGATGCTTCAACACGATATAATCTTTTAAAAATATTATCAATCTCTTCTTCTTTTATACCGCAACCTTCATCAATTATAGAAATAGATAATTCTTGATTTTTTATTTCGGCAACTATTTCTATTTTTGTCCCGCTTGGTGAATACTTAAATGCATTACCTATTAAATTCACGATAATTCTTTGAATTTTATTGTAATTACTTACTATTTTAGCATTCTCAGGAATAACTTTAATATAGATATCTCTTTTTTCTTTTTCTGCTCGCAGCTTAAACTCTGACATGCAGTCAATCAATAATTTATCTAAAAATATTGTTTCATTTTTATCATCTTCACTAGTATCTTTTACACTTAATGTTAAATAATTTAATTCTTCAACAAGTTTATTCAATCTTGTCGTTTGTCGACAAATTGTTTCTAGATAATATTTATATTCTTCTTCCTTTATTATTCCGTCTAACATTCCTTCCGCAGTTGATTGAATTGAAGTTATAGGAGTTTTTATATCATGAGATAACTGGGCTATCATAAGAGATTTTTCTTTTTCACTTTCTTCTAATGAATCAAAACTTTCTTTTAAATTTTTTGCCATTTCATTGAATGATAATGATAATTCTCTAAACTCAGTAGGACCTTCTACAGTATTGCTAAAATCAAAATTTTTCTCACTTATACTAATCATTTGTCTTTTTAATACATGTAATGACTTAAATACACCTTTTAGTAATATAATACTAATCGTAGCTCCAATTAGTCCTGCAATTATTGTAATCGCAACTATAAAATATGTATCTTTTTTTTCAATTAACATTAAATTTGAAGCCCAAAAAACAGCCATAATAGTTATTAAAAATGATAAAATATATCCAACAATAATATAATCTCTTAATTTCATTCTATATTTCCTTTCCATTTTTAAACTTGTTTTTCCATTTTGTATCCTAGACCCCATACCGTTTTTATACTCGGTGTTTTTTCTGTTGAATATTTTGTTAAGATTCTCCTTAATGAGTGTATATGCACATTTAGCGTGTTTGCATCTTCTACATATTCACCTCGCCAAATTTTTTCATACAATTCTGTTTTAGAAAAAACACGATCCGGATTATTAGCCAGTAGCCATAATAATTCAAAAGATTTCACGGTTAGTTCTAATTGTCTATCATTTACCATAGCAATTCTACTATTATAGTTAATTTTCAAATCACCTAAAGTTAAAATATTTTCACTACTATTTTTCTCGATTCTACGTAGTATATTTCTAACTCTTAAAACTAATTCTCTTGGACTAAATGGTTTTACTATATAGTCATCTGCCCCCAAACTTAAAGCGTAGATTTTATCTGGTTCCGTTGTTTTCGCTGTTATGAATAAAAATGGTTGTTCCTCATCTAAATACTGTACTTCGCTGATTAAATCATAGCCATCTATATTGGGCATCATTATATCTGTAATTATTAAAGAATATTTATTTTTCTTGTATTTCTCTAAAGCTTCTTTACCATCATTAGCAATATCAACATCATATCCACCTTGCTCTAAATATCGTTTATTTATCTCCGTTATTTCTATTTCATCATCTACTAATAAAATTTTATTAACCATATTTAACTCCTCTTATCAAAATAGTACTATACAATAAAAGTATAGCACTATTTCTATAAAATATACAAGTTTATTTTATTTATTAATTATTTTTTCTTCTGAATCCTAATATACCTAAGAAGCTTGCAATGATTAATCCTAGTATTCCAGTATTTGATGAATTTGTTGAACTCATTGTTCCTTCTGGTGCCGCACTTGTTTTTGGTAGCATACCTTTTTTCATCATTCCATTACTCATATGAGTATTCATAGTCATATTATCTTGCATCATATCTTTACTCATATGAGAATCCATAGTCATATTTTCTGGCATCATAGCTTTATTCATACTAGATTTCATAGACATACTATCAGATTTACTCATATTCATTACTTTTCCACTTACATTTGAATTCATTGAACCAGTAGCTGTATTATTTTGCATCATATCTTCTCCTGGTTTCATATCCATTTGCTTAGTTTCTTTATGTAGATTTATAGTCACTTCTTTTGTTGCCACTAGGTTTGTTAGATCCGCTTTTCCGTCTTTTTCACCGTATACTTTGATTGTTGCTTTGTAGCTTTGTGTTCCATTAGCTTTTAATAAATCTAGTAATTCTTTATCTGATTTTCCTTTTATTCCTTCTAGGTCTACTTCATAGAAGTATAATCCTTTTCCTAGTTTTTCTAATGGTAATAATGCTGAATTTTTCGCTGATCCGTTATCTGACCATGGTGCTTTGTCTGATGATTTCAAAATTAATCTTGTTAACATTCCATCTCCACCGAAGAATTCATAAGGAATTACTTGGTTCACTCCCGCTGTGAATGGTCCTGGGAAGTTTGCTTTATCTAAGTATTTAGCTTGTACATCTACTGTATCTTTTGTATTCTCCATTACTGCTTTTTTTACTTCAACTGGAGTTGTTTGTGGTTCTGCTACATCTTTTGCCTGTTTTATTAAATTATTCACATTAGTTTCTTTTGATTCAATACTTACTTCTTTTTCTGATTTTACTTCAGGTTGTTTCTCAGCACTTACAACATTTTTTGGTTCAACTGTACTTTTCTCAACTTGTTTTGTTTCTTTTCCTACAGTATTTACTTTGTTTTCAATTACTTTAGATTCAGTTGAATCATCTACTTGTTTATTTTCTACATTTTGAACTACAGGAGCTTTATCTTGTAAATCACTCGCATGAGCTTCTCCACTACCAACAACTATAAAAATTCCGCTAGCAATTGCAGCTGACACCACACCAACACTAACTTTTCTGATTGCCCATTTTGTAAAATTTTCTGATTTAATAAAGTTATTTTTCATTTGTATTTCTCTCCTCTTATTTAATACTTTATTACCAAAACTTTTTGTTTGATGAATACAGTATACCTTATGGATATTAACTAACTATTAGTAAAAGTTAAAATATTTCTTAAATAGTTATTATTAAAATATTATCTTTAAAATATATTAATATATATGGTCTTTCTTAGATTTCTGACAATTTCGGAAAAAGTTTTTAATTTTTTCACTAGAAAGTGTTGACAAAGAAAAAGACTTATGTTACTATTTCTTTAACAGTTTTAAAAGCGAAGAAGTGAAGAGCAATATTACTTAATTATTAGAGACCTTTTGGTTGGTGAAAAAAAGGATTTGGGTGTATTGTAAATGGTCACAGAGCTGAACTAATGACTATTAATGAGTTAGTTCCGGTTGATTACCGTTAATAATCATTGAGGTAAGATTAAAAGTTTATTTTAAGATTATAAAATTGGGTGGTAACACGGTCATTTCGTCCCTTGTGTTACTACCCTTTTGTCGTATTTAAGACTGAGTACAAATTATTTTTACAAATTAATATAATATAACATTGAAAAGATGAGTAGAAAAAAGGATTTACACCAGAGAATCTCAGTAGCTGAAAAGAGATTAATGAATTTTTTTGAAGATGGTCTTTGAGTTTTAATTATCGAGCGGAAGTTAGGTAATTACGCAGAAATAGCGTTAAAATTTTAATGAGGTGGAAAACTAAAAAATTCAATTCACAATTTTAGATTTTCCATAAAATAAGGTGGTACCACGTATGAAACGCACGTCCTTAGACAATATTAGTTTATTGTTTAAGGGCGTTTTTATTTTATTATTAAGAAATTTATATTTACATTTTAGGAGGAAAGAAAAAATGACAAAAATTTCAAGTTTAGGATACCCACGTTTAGGGGAAAAGAGAGAATGGAAAAAATTAATTGAAGGTTACTGGGCTCGTACAGTTCGTCAAAACGAGTTATTTGAAGAAGCTGGAAAATTAAGAAGAGATTTCTTACAAAAACAATATGACTCTGGATTAGATTTAATCCCTGTAGGAGATTTCTCACTATATGATCACATTTTAGATTTATCAGTTCAATTCAACGTTATTCCACAACGTTTTGAAGGAAGAGAAGTTGATGTAGATTTATTCTTTGATATCGCTCGTGGTAACAAAGATAATGTTGCATCTGCACTTAAAAAATGGTTTAACACTAACTACCACTACATCGTACCTGAGTGGCAAAATGTTGAACCTAAGTTAAACAATACTCGCCTACTTGATTTATATAAAGAAGCACGTGAAATAGTTGGTGATAAAGCTAAACCAGTTATTACTGGGCCTATAACTTATGTTGCTCTATCTAGCGGCTTAGAAGAAGGAGAATTTGAAAAAGCTGTAGACAAATTAGTTCCACTATACACACAAGTATTTAAAGAACTAGTAGAAGCTGGTGCTTCATACATCCAAGTAGATGAACCAATCTTTGTAACTGATGAAGGTAAAAATTATGTGGAATTAGCTCATAAAGTATATAACCACTTCAATAATGAAGTAAATGCTAAATTCATCTTCCAAACTTACTTTGAAGCTTTAGTAGAAGCTGAAAAACTTGCTGATTTACCAGTAGTATTCGGATTAGATTTCGTTCATGGTAGAGAAGAAAACCTAGCTAATGTTAAAGCTGGATTATTTAAAGATAAAGAAGTATTTGCTGGTGTTGTTGATGGACGTAATGTTTGGAGTAACGACTTTGAAGATAGTTCAAAATTACTAGAAGAAATCAAACAAAATGTTGCTGAGTTAGTAATCCAACCTTCATGTTCTCTATTACATGTTCCTGTTACAACAAAACATGAAACTGAACTTGAAGAAACTCTTCTTAATGGATTAGCATTTGCTGATGAAAAACTTGTAGAACTTAATTTATTAGCTGATAAATTAGATGGAAATGAATCTGATGCATATAAAAAACATGTTGAAGATTTCCACAAATTACAAAATGCTGACTTCAGAAATCTAGAATTAGAATCAAGTGAAAATGTTCGTTCTACTCGCCCTTCTGATTACAAAGTACGTCGTGAAGTTCAAAACAAAAAATTCAACTTACCATTATTACCAACTACAACAATTGGATCATTCCCTCAATCTAAACAAGTACGTCTTCAACGTGCGTTATGGAAAAAAGGTGAATTATCTAATAAAGACTATGAAAAATTCATTGAAGAAGAAATCGCTCGTTGGATTAAAATCCAAGAAGACCTTGACATTGATGTATTAGTTCATGGTGAGTTTGAACGTACAGACATGGTTGAATTCTTTGGTCAACGTTTCGCTGGATTTGCATCAACTAAATTTGGTTGGGTTCAATCATATGGTTCTCGTGGGGTTAAACCACCAATCATTTACGGAGATGTAAAACATATTGAAGCTGTTACAGTTAAAGAAACTGCTTATGCTCAAAGCTTAACTAACCGTCCTGTTAAAGGTATGTTAACTGGACCAGTAACAATCCTAAACTGGTCATTTGAACGTAGTGATATTCCTAAAGCAGAAATCTTTAACCAAATTGCTATAGCTCTTAAAAATGAAATTGAACTACTTGAAAAAGCTGGTATTGGAATTATCCAAGTTGATGAACCTGCACTTCGTGAAGGTTTACCACTTAGAGATAGTAAAAAAGAAAAATATCTTGAAGAAGCAGTATTTGCATTCCGTCTTGCTACTTCATCAGTAAATGATGAAACACAAATTCACACTCATATGTGTTACTCTAACTTCGATGAAATTATCGATTCTATTAGAGCATTAGATGCAGACGTTATTTCTATCGAAACAAGTAGAAGTCACGGAGAATTAATCTCTGCATTTGAGACAGCAATCTACCCTCTAGGTATTGGTCTTGGAGTTTATGACATCCACTCTCCTCGTGTACCTACAAAAGAAGAAGTTCGTACTAATATCTTACGTCCACTTCAAAAATTATCTACAGAACAATTCTGGATTAACCCTGACTGTGGTCTAAAAACACGTGCAGAAAAAGAAACAATCGAAGCACTAGAAGTTTTAGTTGAGGTAACAAAAGAAATCCGCTCTGAACTAAAAAAATAGTATTGGAGGGAGATTTATGAGAAACCTACTAGAGAGATTAGAAAATAATGTACTCGTAGCCGATGGGGCTATGGGTACAACTCTCTACAGTAATGGATTAGAAAGTTGTCATGAATATAACAATATTTCAAATCCTAGTGCTGTAGAAGAAATTCATAGAGCTTATATCGAAGCCGGAGCTGATATAATTCAGACTAATACCTATGCTGCCAAAAAGTGTCAATTAAAAACTTATGGATATGAAGATAATTTTGAAGAAATTAATATTCGCGCAGCTGAAATCGCACGTTCTGCTGCAGGAGAAAAAACATTTGTTCTAGGTACTATTGGGGCTATAAGAGGACTTCGTGAATGTGAGCTAACTTTAGAATCTATAGTTAATGAAACACTAGATCAAGTTAAGGTTCTTTTATCTACAGAAAAAATTGATGGCTTATTATTTGAAACATATTATGATCAAGAAGAAATTCGTACTGTTTTATCTGAAGTAAGAAAACTTACTGACTTACCTATAATTACTAATATTTCATTATTAGAAGCTGGTATTACTCAAAATGGGGAAAAAGTAACTGATGCACTAAGTGCTCTTGTAAATTTAGGTGCAGATATTGTCGGTTTAAACTGCCATCTTGGACCTTATCATATGATAAAGAGCTTTAAACAAGTTCCTTTATTTGCTCAAAGCTATTTATCAGCATATCCTAATGCTAGTTTAATGCAACTTACTCAAACTATTAATGGAAATGAATATCGTTTTAGAAAAAATTCATCTTACTTTGAACAAAGTGCAAAACTATTAGTAGAAGAAGGAGTAAGACTAATTGGTGGGTGTTGTGGAACTACACCAGAGCATATTCGCGCTATAAAAAAAGGAATAAAAGGTCTAAAACCAGTAAAAAGAAAAACAATAACTCCTCTACCTGCTGAGGAAGAACTTATTCGTGTAGCGTCTAATAAACCTACTATAGTTGATAAAGTAAAAAAACAAGTTACAATAATAGCAGAATTAGATCCACCTAAGCATTTAAATATTGAGAAATTTATTGAAGCTGCCAAAACTATTGATAAAAAGAATATTGAAGCTATCACTTTAGCTGATAATTCATTAGCAAGTACTAGAATTTGTAATTTAACGGCTGCCGTTTTATTGAAAGAACATATAACTACGCCTACTCTGTTACATCTAGCTTGTCGCGATCACAATCTTATTGGATTACAATCTCGACTAATGGGTCTTGATCTACTTGGTATTAACAATATTTTAGCAGTCACAGGTGATCCTAGTAACCTCGGGGATTTCCCTGGTGCAACAAGTGTTTTTGATGTAACAAGTTTCAAACTAATACCATTTATAAAACAACTTAATGAAGGACTTGGATATAATGGAGCATCACTTAAAAAGACTACTAACTTTACTGTTGCTGCAGCCTATAACCCTAATGTTCGCGATATAAGTAAAACAAAACGCTTAGTTGAGAAAAAAATCAAATCTGGAGCAGATTACTTTATCACTCAACCAGTATTCGAAGAAGAAAAAATTGTTAAATTATCAGAATTAGCTTCAAATTATCCTGACACTCCGTTCTTTGTTGGAATAATGCCAATTACTAGTTATAATAACGCTATATTCTTACACAATGAAGTTCCAGGAATTAAATTATCAGAAGAATTTTTATCTAGATTGGAAAAAGTTAAAGATGACAAAGAACTTTGTCAAAAGATTGCTTTAGATGAAAGTAAAAAATTAATTGATGTTGCTTTAAAACACTTTAATGGAATTTACTTAATCACTCCATTTACTAGAGCAGATTTAACTGTTGAGTTAATCGATTATATTGAAACAGTTAAAACTAAATAATTGCAAACTTACCTCTTAAAATATAAAAAAGAAGTTGATATAAACAACTTCTTTTTTATTATTATTTATTTCCATATTTTTCAAAAAGTTCGTCTAACGGTTTGTACATTACTTTATTTAAATCTTCAATTAAAAATTGTAATTTTTGTTGAGCTTGTACAAATTCTAAGAATTTAGCATTCCCCATTAATTTTTGTTGTATTTCTTCAAATACTGTTAACTCTTCTTCTGAAGGCTCATTCCCTGCTTGAGCACCTTCCATTAATTCTTTTTGTTTTGATACGAATTCAGTATATAACGCATTAGCTTCTTCATCTGCATATAATCCTTCAGAAACTGCTACTGATGCTTTATATTCTGCACTTTCTCTTAATGCTCTTTCAAATTCATTTGCTTTATCATAGATGTTTGTCATAGTTTTAAACTCCTTATGTTTTGTTAGATTCATTATAACATAATTTTACCTTTTTTGACAAATATATATATATACCCTAAATATGGAGAAAGACCCATCTAAAGATGAGCCAATATATTATGAAAAAAATATTATTAAAGTTATGTTCTAACAATTATTATACTCAAAGAACTTTATATAAACTTAAAATTTTTTAATTTATTTTTTATAAAAAAGGAGAAAGGCTCACCTTTCGATGAGCCAGTATATTATGAAAAAAATATTATTAAAAGTTTTGTTCTATAATGTTATTATACTAAACTTACTTTAGTTAAACTTAATATTTTAAATAAACTTTACTTAAAATTTTTCATTTTTTCTCCAATTAAATAAGAATTTCTATATTTCTTAATACCACCATAGTTTTTTATATCTATGACCTATTTGTAACGATAAATCTTTTTTATTTTGATCTGCACCATTTATATAAAGTTTCCCAGCTTCGTACATATCTACCATCTCATTAGGTACACTAGAAATAACAATACTTCCATTATTATCACTTTCTATTTGAGAGAACTTCACGCTATAGTCCCCTGCCGGTAAGTCATCAAAATACCAACGTAATGTATAGGTTTGAAGAGGTAGTTCCCAATATAATTCACGATATATAAATTCATGCTCTCTAACTACTTGATTAGTTTTCTTATCTATTATTTCTACTTTATATTTAGAATTATTTTTCTCATCATATGATGAAATATAGCCACGAATATAGTTAAAACTTCTTGTAGCTTTAAATGTTTGTTCTACTTCTGTATCTCTATTTACCCTTACGATACCATCTCTTAAATAATTATCAGTAGCATAAATACTAATACCATTAATAACACGTGAATCATAGTCTAAATTCATTGAGTAAGAAGGTCGTAAGAAACTATCACTTCCTATTTGAAGTGCAAAAACAACTCCAAAAGCTATAAATAGTTTTTTCTTATATTTATCAAATATTGTTACTTCATATCGTTCTGCAAAAAGTATTAATCCTTTTGCACCTAAAATAAAGATAATAGGCATCCAAGCATAGACATATCTAGGTTTAGCTTCCCATATTAAATGGAACATAAATACCCCAAAAATAATTATTTGGAATAGGAAGCAAGACGTAATATATTCTTTTCTGCGTTTATATATATAATAAACCATTCCAAATAGTATTGCTACATACATCATTTGAGAAATATAAACAACGAAACTATTATTACTTCCATAGAATAATTGCCATAAGAATCCATCTCCATCTCTTAATGCACGAGTACCATTTGTATAATTTATTGTACCGTCACTCCAATTCCCTCGAATCTTAAGTACTATCATTAGTAGGTTTAAGAAAATTGGTCTGTGTGTTAAACGATTAAAGAATAATCCTAAATCATCTGCTGCTTTATTTTGACTAAGATAAGTATATTGGAAGTCCTGCCAGTTGTAACTACCACCTTGTATACTCATCCCCATCATAACCCAGTGTAGCATTGGGAATCTATATCCATCATCTTGTATAAATCCGTAGTGATCCCACAGCATACTAAAGCCTTTACCAAAGGCAATAAACGCTATACCGAATGTAACAAGTAATATAAGCAAATTCCTATACCACTTGAAAAATAATAAATATATAATTAATGCTGGAATAATAATTATTATATTAGATCTTAGATTCCAACCAAATGCAACTATTATAGCTACTGCCATAATATGCTTAGTTCTAAAAATAAAACTTCCATCAGATGGAATAAGCACATATATAATAAGTGCTACTAATACCACCATTAAGCTATCTGAATAATAAAATAAGCTATACATTTGAAACGGAATATACACTAGCATTAATCCTAAAATAATTGTTTGTTTTTGTTTACTAAGTAACTTCCCTGCTGTTTTATATGTTAAATACATAGTAAGTGAAGTAATAGCAAAACAAAATATGTGTAAAGCCCAAACTTCCGATAAATGAAGATAATTCGCTATACGATACAACCAATACAAAATAATCGTTGGATTAATATTATTAGGATAAACTAAGAAATATCTTTCTCCTGAAAACTTACCATAATTCAGCATATAATGTGCTTCATTTTCTATTTCAGCTCCATCTGAAAAGTTTAATGTATCCATCGATAAAATTATTGCTTGGAAAATTAAGTACAAAACAACAATTATACGATTATATTTCTTTAAACCTTGTTCTTCAGTTGCTAAAATCTTCTTTACTGCATAAATAAACAGGATAAATACCACTGGCACACCAAGTAAAAGTGCCAATGGATTTAATATACGCTCATAAACAAAAGGTGCTACATATGCCCATATTAATGCAACTGCAAATAATGAAATAAAAGCATATGAAAATACATTATGTAATATTCTCCTCATAACTACTGTCTATCCTTTCTATTTAAGTTATTAGCAAATAAAATTGGTGACATAGCTATCATTGCTCTATTCATAAAAGTATCACTAGCAAAGTAATCTTTTTTAGATTTAATTAATTCTATTAATTCTGTTTCATCTTCTATATTATTACTTATTCTTAGCACATCGAAAAGTAAATAACCACATAATAGATTTAGTGAGGTTTCATATTTTTTGCCAACTTTAAACTCTTCTATTTTTTCAGTTGCAGTCATTATTCGACGAACCGATGCATCTATCATTGCTTGGTTTCGCACAGTTTTATCATCACTAAGCTCTTTATATCCCATTCTTGCTCTTTGACACACTTTTGTAGCTTGATCAAAAGCTTTTAATTTAAAATATAAATTTTCTAAAGAAAGCATGTCTTCTTGAAATCTTAAATTATATACATCTAAGAATTTTTTCTTAAATAAACATGACGTTAGATTGTAATCTAAATCACTTTTAAATCGTGTTATTTCTTCTTCTAAGTACTCTATTCCAGTGACTACTTTCTCTTGTAAAAAGCAAGTATACCCCTCACGAGTGAGTATTGATATATCTAAGTTTTTTTCTTCAGCAAATGAATATAAACTCTCTAGATAGTTACTTTTTAATCTTACATTTTCTTCAACAAAAACAATATAGTCACCCTTAGCAAATTCTAATGCACAATTCTTTGCTGATGAGTTAGACCCCAATTGTTTTTTAATATAGTTAATTTTTCTATTATCATTAATTGCAACAAATTCTTCAATTTCAAATGTTGATGAGTCATCAACAATAATAATTTCAAAATCCATAAAAGTTTGTTTAAATAAATCCTTAAGAATTTTACTTAAGCGATCAAGATTTCTAAATGCCGCTAATACGACTGTAATTTTTGTTTTACTTGTTGTTTTAATTTTTTTTATTAAAATTTCATTCCCCAAAAGCATAGTATCTAAAAATATGTCTTTGGTTCTATCTAATGTTTTTGCCATAATTTTTCCTCTAATATTTTAAGGTTTATATTCTAATAATTATAACATAAATCTTTTTAAATTTCATTTATCAACAAAAAAACTATCTTGAAAGAATAAGTTTATTTTACTCTTTTAAGATAGTCTTATTAATTATATATTCCCATATATATTTTATTTTAATATTATAAAAATAGCTTAGATCTTTCTCTTTCTCTACTTAATTTAGCAGAACGTGCTTTTAAGCTAACTAAGATAGCTCCACCTACTAAAGTAATAACTAGATATGTTAATAATATCTTCATATCGCGATTAACCGCTGGTATATATACACCACCTACAGCCTCTCTAAGTAATCCTATTGAATAAGTAAATGGTACTTTAGGATATAGAATTTGGAAGAATCTTGAAGTCATCTGAATTGGGAATGTTCCTCCCGAACTACCAATTTGAAGCACTAATAAGATAATACATACTGCTTTACCAACATTTCCTAATAAGCATACCGTTGTATATATAATTGCTGAGAATAATAATGAAATCAGCAGTGCATATATCACAAATCTGTATGGTGAATTTGCCTGAGTTCCTAGTAAATACATGTCCCCCAGAGTTATTATTAATGTTTGTAGTAATGAAATTATCATAAACAATAAACCACGCCCAAAATATTTTTGATATGGCTTATATTTATTTTCTTCATCCTCTACTTTAGTTGTAAGTAAAGAAGACATTAATAATGCACCTACCCAAATAGATAGCACAGTATAAAATGGAGTCATCGCTGAACCATAGTTTTTAATATGGTATAACTGATTTTCTTTAAGCTGTACTGGATTTGCAAAAAATTCTGCTTGTTGTTTATAGTCAACTTTTAATAAATTAAATAGTGCATTAGTATCAATTTCGCCATCAGCCTTATTTACAATACCGGTTAGTTTCTGTACTTTCTCTTTAATTTCTGGCATCTCACCTTGTAGTTTTAGTAATTTCCCTTGAACTGTTTGAATCTTAACCTCTGCTTCACTAATTTTTGCGTTTATTGTTGGTATTTGAGCTTGGGCTCGTGATATAACACTACTCACATTTCTTATTTTTGTATCAGCATTAGTAAGAACTCGTTTTATAAGTGGTGCTACTTCTGTATTCAGTTTTTTCTTGAAGTCTATTGAATTTCTGTTAACTCTTTTAGATGTTTTTAAAAATTCTACTTTTACATTATTTCCAATAGTATCATATTTATCAATATTACTATATATCTTTTTATTTAATGTACGTAACTTAGATATGTCACTTTCCATAGTATTTATCTTCGTCAACTGTTTTTGGAAAAGATTTTGATCTGATAACGAATTAAGAAATTCAAAAATATCTTTCGCTATATCTAACCTTTTTTCTGCAGCTTCAAACCTACTATCTAATGCCTTCATTTTGGCTTTTGTCTCTTCAGGATTAGTTGGTTTCTTTTGAATTAACTCCGCTACTTTAACCACTTCTCCTGATATTTCTATTACTTTATCAAATTGAGTATTAATATTTTTAAGCATTATTTGATTAAAATTCTCAATATTTTTAATAGTAACATTTGTTTTATTAGCAAGCATTATACTATTAGTAGCTGCTCTATCTATTTCTGGTAAAGTTCCCTGTATAGTATTTAAAACATTATACCCACGATCTACCTTACCAATTAACTCATTTAGTGAATTTTCATAATTTGTAAAGTTATCATTTAAATGATTAATTTTTTCTTTAACTTGCTCGATAGCCGGAAGGTTTTCCTCAAATTTAACTCCTGCTTCATGTAATTTTTCAAAAATAACCCCATTTGCAACTTCTACAAAGTTTTTCCCAATCGTATTAGCTAAGGCTGATGCACCACTATTAGTGATTTTTGGACTAATAGCATTTATCTTCTCATTAACTGTATATTCAATTGTAGCCTTTTTAAGTTCTCCTCGTGTTATAGATGTTATATCCGAACTAAAGCTCTTAGGAATTACAATACTCGCATAAAAATCTCCAATTTTAACACCATTTTCTGCTTGTTGTTTTGATGAAACAAATTGCCAATCTAAATTTTTATTGCCTTTTAAATTAGTTATAAGGCTTTCACCTAAATTAACATTTTTTCCCTCTACAGTTGCACCTTCATCTTCTGAAATAACAGCAACCTTTATATTATTCGTATGACTATATGGGTCCCACGATGATAGTATATTAGGCCAAGCATACATGGAAGGTAAGAAAATCAATCCTGTAATTATTATCCATGTGTTTACTTTACGAAAAATTTCCTTAATATCACTTTTGAGAATTTCAATAATTTGTTTCAAAGTCAAGACTCCTCTCTTCAAATAAAAACGAAAAATTAGAGATATTATATATCCCTAATTTTAATTATATACAAAATATTATCAAAAAAGTATTTCTTAGTCAAGATATAAAACAACATTATCAATTGTTGATTTTTTTATATCTATTATACGTTGGTTACTACTCCCTCTAAATCTTAAGCTTAAATCTTTTAAAAATATCATAAATGGTCCATCTACCAATACATCACAAAGATCCAATAACTTCTTTTTATCTTCACTGCTTCTAAGAAGTTGTTCATATGTATACCCACTATAAACCCAAATATCTTTTTTATCTCCAAACTCTTTTCTAACACGCTCTACCAACTGTATAGCAACTTGTGTATTTAAAAAAGGTTCTCCTCCCAAAAGAGTTAATCCTTGAACGTAAGAATTTCCTAAATCTTCTATGATTTTGTCTTCAAGTTCCATTGTATAAGGACTTCCTGCATTGAAATTTTGAATACTTTCATTAAAACACTCTTTACAAGCAAATAAGCATCCACTTAGATATATTGAACACCTTACCCCTTCCCCATCTACAAATTGAAACGGCTTATAATCTGCATATTTCATTTTCGAAAAAGTACCTGAAAGCCATGTTTCTTGAGGATCTTTAAAAGTTTTCATCTTGCAATTATGTTGTATATTATTATCTTTATTATTACTATACTCCGAATTATCAATTGTACTAATAATTGTCCTTAATTTTTCTTCTCTCGACACTTCCCTCACCTCTATTATTAATAATATCATTTTTAAAATTTATTTACAATTTGTATTTATAATATATAGAAAAATAATTTATATAAATATTTATTTTATATTTAAATTATTTTAAAAATATCATATAATATATATTATTTAATAGTAATATGAAGAGAGGTTTATCAAATGAAAGTTTTAATAACAGGTTTTGATAGTTTTGGAAATGAAACCATCAACCCTTCTAATCTAGCAGTAAATTCCCTACCAGACAGTATAGGTGATATAATTATAAAAAAAGTTACAATACCTACTATTTTCAAGAAAAGCTCTGAGGTTTTGGAAAAGTATATAGCAGAGTTTTCACCAAATATCGTTATTTGTGTTGGTCAAGCTGGTGGTAGGGATAAAATTACTGTTGAGCGTGTAGCTATTAATATTGATGATGCAAGAATTCCAGATAATGATAATAACTCACCTATTGATGAAAAAATACGTCAAGATGGAGAAAATGCATATTTTTCATCTCTTCCTATAAAAGCAATAGTTGAAACACTAATTAATAACAATATTCCTGCAGCAATTTCCAATACGGCAGGTACATTTGTTTGTAATCATATTATGTATGAAAGTTTATATTTAGCTAATACTAAATACACTGATATAGAAACAGGCTTTATTCATATACCTTTTATTAAAGAGCAAATTAAAGATAAACCAAATACTCCTTTTATGGACCTGGAAATTATTATCTCAGCATTAAAATATATTATTATTACATCTGCTGAATACTATAAAAAGAATGATAGAAGGATTACTGGCGGAAAGGAACACTAAATTACAGAAAATATAAAGGAGCTTATTTTTAAAAATTTGCTCTTTTTTTATTGACATAATAATATACTAGGTATACAATATATAAGGTATATTAATTTAGGAGAAAAATATATGTTAGAAGATTCATTAGGTCACAAACTTATAACAATACTAGAAGCAATGAGAAACTACACAAAAGAACCATTAGCCAAGCTTGGCATAACACACGGTCATTTCATTACATTATTATATATTTCAGAAAATGAAGGCGTAACTCAGGCGCAACTTTCAGAAATTCATAGAAAAGATCGTAATATAGTTAGTAGAAACATAAATGTATTAGAGGAAAAAGGTTTTGTAATAAGAAAACGCGGAATTGTAGATAGACGCTCTTTTTCAATACACTTAACTGACTTAGGTCATTCTGTAGTTTCTACACATAAAAATTTAATAAAAGAAAGTGAACAAGAGGCGTTAAGCAATCTATCAAAAGATGAAATAGCTATATTCTATTCACTTTTAACCAAAATCGCTTAATTACTTTGGAGGAAAACTTTATGAATGAATCAACGGCACAAAATCCACTTGGAACAAAATCCATAAAGAAATTACTTATCTCACTTGCATGGCCTGCTATTACAGCTAATATTGTTAATGCACTTTATAGCATTGTTGACCAGATATTCATTGGCCAAGGTGTTGGATATTTAGGAAATGCAGCAACAAATATCGCTTTCCCTATTACTACTATATGTCTTGCTATTGGTCTTACGATTGGTATAGGAGCTGCTGCAAATTTCAATTTAGAACTAGGACGAGGTAATCCAGAAAAAGCTAAATCTGTTGTTGGAACATCTGTAAGTTCTCTATTCCTAATTGGAATTATCTTGACAATACTAGTTCAAATATTTTTAGAGCCACTTATGTATGCATTCGGATCAACCGATGAAATATTAGAATACGCAAAAACTTTTGCAGGAATAACTTCACTAGGTATTCCATTTTTATTAATTTCTATTAGTACTAACCCAATTGTTCGTTCTGACAATAGTCCAAAATATTCGATGTTCGGAATAGTTTTTGGAGCAGTCTTAAATATGATTTTAAATCCAATATTTATTTTTGGTTTCAAATGGGGAATTGCTGGTTCAGCATGGGCAACAGTAATAAGTCAATTTTTATCTGCTGTTATTTTATTATTCTACTTCACTAGATTTAAAAGTGTAAAATTTAAAAAAGAAGATTTTATACCTAAATTCTCACTTTTAAAAATAGCAGTGTCTCTTGGAATGACGTCGTTTGTATTCCAAGGTTCAAATATGATTATTCAAGTAGTAACAAACAATTTACTTAATATACATGGATCAGAAACTGTATATGGAAATGACATTCCTATAGCTGTAGCTGGAATTGTTGCTAAAGTTAACATAATATTTATTTCAATAATTATAGGGCTTGTACAAGGAGCTCAACCTATTTTTGGTTTTAACTACGGTGCTAAAAAATATGAACGTGTGCGTGAAACTATGCGTTACATGATGAAATATGCAATAATTATATCTGTAATATTCTTTATAATATTTGAAGCATTCCCTAAACAGATAGTTTCAGCATTTGGTAACGGTAATGAGCTATACTTTGAATTTGCGGTTAAATACATGAGATTCTTCTTATTATTTACCTTTATTAACGGTATTCAAATCTCAAGTTCAACATTCTTTGCTGCAATTGGAAAACCGAAAATTGGTGTTACAATTGCTTTAGCAAAACAAATAGTAATACTATTACCAATGCTACTTGTTTTATCTCATATGTTTGGATTAAATGGAATCATTTATGCTACACCTATTACCGATATTTGTGCATTCTCAGTTTCATTATTCTTCTTAACTAGAGAATTTAGAACTATGCCAAAAAATAATATAACTGTATAATAAAAAAATCTTATGACACAAAAGGTCATAAGATTTTTTATTATCTTTTTGCTACATATTTTAATTCATCTTTATGTTTTGCTAAAAAGTCATCCATTTCTTTGTCTGGAATTTGACGTAGATATAGATTAGCTCTTATTGTTTCATCTTCCTCGCGACAAGTTGATAATACTACGTACTTGTCATCTCCTCTTAGTTCAACATTATTATTTTTAGTTTTAGCATCTTTTTTAACATCTGTTAATTGTTTTAAGAAATCTTCATCATTTTCAAAATCTATACGATAAAATGAGGTTGTTTCAGGTACAATAGTTAAAAATGCCGCTTCATAGTAATATTTTCTCTCAGGAGTTTCAATAACAACATATTTATGGCTATCCAAATACTCTTGCTTATCATAGTAGTTTACATCATTAAACATACGATGATCATTTAATTTGCTTCCACGTGCATGTCCAAATAGCCATGTTAATCTATCTTTAAAATCTTTTTTATTGTCCATGTCCATAAATACAGTACCTAAAAATGGAACATTTCCACCTTCAAAAGTCTTATTTAGATATGTTTCATTATCATTAGTTTGAACAACTGGTTCATCTAAATCAGTACCCGGAGCATAAATATACCCAACTACTTCCTTATTCGTTTTTGATAAATCTGAAAAACGTTTTGATAAATAATCTTTTTCTTCTTGACTTACTTTATATATAACTTCAGTAGAATTTTGAGTAGTACTTGTTTTACTACTACAACCAGATACAAACACCACAGAAGTTACTAATGCTATAGCTAAAAGTAAGACAGAGAATATCTTTTTAAAATTAAATATATTTTTCATTAAATTTTTTCCTCTATATTATATTATTAATTGTATTTTTATTTTACTACTACCGCTGTTCCCGTAACTGTAACTAAAAGCATATTGTTACCGTCGCTTCCTAGAGCATCAAAATCAATTCTAACTCCGATAACAGCATTAGCACCCATCTCCTCTGCACGAACTTCTAACTCTTTTAAAGCTTCAGCTCTTGCTTGAATAATTTCCTCTTCATACCCTTTGATTCTCCCACCAAAAAGGTTTCGAAGACCTGCTCCAATATCTTTAACAACATTAATTCCTGCTACTACTTCTCCAGTAACAAGACCTCTATATTCTAAAATTTCCATTCCTGGTACATCTTGTATTGTCGTTATAATCATAATTTTATACCCTGATTAGTATTAATCTACTAATATATCAACTACTTCTTCTAAAGTAGCTCCTAAGAAGTATGAGTTAATGTCAACTTGCTCTAACACTTTCTTAATGTCTTCTTTTTGATATTTTACTCCAACTAATTTCTTAGCTATATCTTCTACATCCATAACTCCAAAGAAATCCCCATAGAATTTAATGCTAGAAATTACACCATGTTCCACCAAGATATTAGCTTCAATTTTACCTGTTTTTAGTCTTCTATTACGTTTAATATTAAAGTCTGGGTTTTTACCATATACCCAATCCCAAGAGTTATTTCTTTCTTCTTGAATTGCTAAAATAGCTTCTTCATCTTCTTTTGTAGCTACAAAATCAGTCATTTCGTATTTTTCACTCATATATTTTTTAAGTGCTGCTACGAAGTCAAGAACTGTCATATCTTGGTTTGGTAAATGTTCTTTAATATTAGTTACACGTGAACGAACTGATTTAATACCTTTTGACTCAATTTTATCTTTAGATACTTTTAATGCATCTGCAAGAACTGTTGTATCAACATCAAACATTAAACAACCGTGGTGCATAATTCTTCCAGAACGAACGTATTGAGCATTACCACAGAATTTTCTTCCATCAATTTCTAAGTCATTACGACCTGTAAATTCTGCTTTAACACCTAGAGAAGCTAATGCATCAATTACTGGTTGAGAGAATGATTTAAAGTCGAATTCTTCTCCGCTTCTACCATTTGAAATGATAGTATAGTTTAAGTTGTTTAAATCATGATAAACTGCTCCTCCTCCACTTACACGGCGAACAATTTTTATTCCGTTATCATCACAGAATTTTTGGTTAACTTCTTCTCTTGTATTTTGGTTTTTACCAACAACGATACATGGTTTGTTAATCCATAACATAAAAACATCATCTTTTTTTGCTAATTCATTAAAAGCATATAACTCCAATGCAGTATTATAGCGTGGGTCATTACTTTTTGATTCAATATATATCATATTAATCTCCTTAATTAATAAACTTATTTCTTAATATATATATTATAATACAAAATTCAATTTTTCTAAACAAAAAAACACATAAAATAAAATTTTTAAACCTATTCAACCAAACTTTTCTAAATATATGGTATAATTAAGAGAAAAACAAAATTTTACATTGAAGGAGTTTACTCACTTATGTCAAAAATTATTTTAACTGGAGATAGACCTACGGGAAAACTACATTTAGGACACTATGTTGGTTCTTTAAAAAATCGTGTGGCTCTACAAAATGAAGAAGATACAGAAATATTCGTTATGATTGCCGATCAACAAGCACTTACTGATAACGCTGATAACCCTGGTAAAGTTATAGAAAATATTACAGAAGTAGCACTTGATTATCTTGCAGTTGGGCTTGATCCATCAAGAACTACAATATTTATTCAATCACAAATACCACAATTAGCTGAATTAAATATGTATTATCTGAACTTAGTAACAGTTTCTAGACTACACCGTAATCCTACGGTAAAACAAGAAATCAATGATAAAAAATTTGGAGAAAGTATCCCTGCAGGATTCTTCACTTATCCTGTAAGTCAAGCAGCAGATATTACAGCTTTTAAAGCTACACACGTACCTGTTGGTGAAGACCAAAAACCAATGCTTGAACAAACACGTGAAATAGTACGTGACTTTAATAGAATTTATAATAAAGACGTTCTTGTCTTACCAGAAATCATTCTTCCTCCTAAAGATCATGCTCGTCTAGTTGGTATAGATGGAAAAGGAAAAATGAGTAAGAGTCTTAATAATGGTATTTACTTAGGAGATAGCGAAAAAGATATCAAAGATAAAGTAATGAAAATGTACACTGACCCTAACCATATTCGTGTAGAAGATCCAGGACAAGTAGAAGGAAATGTAGTATTTAAATACCTTGATATTTTTGATCCACGTACTGATGAAGTAGCTGAACTAAAAGAACACTATTCACGTGGTGGTCTTGGGGATGTTAAACTAAAAAAACGTCTAAACGAAGTTATGCAAGAGTTCCTTCGTCCAATTAGAGAACGTCGTGAAGAATTTGCGAAAGATAAAGCAGAAGTTTATAATATGCTTAAAGCGGGAAGTGAAAAAGCAGAAAGCGTAGCTGCTTCTACTCTAGATGAAGTAAAAGATGCTATGGGTATCAATTATTTTAAGAAATAAAAAATTTAATAAATATTTTTTAGAAGTGTATTTCTTCTAAATTACTAATTAGAGCGACTAAGCAATATTGTTAAAATTATTTGTAAGTCGCTCTCTTATCTGTAAAAATTTTATAAGGAGGCTTTATGGCTAAAAGAAAAAAACAACAAATTTCACTATTTACAATTGTTTCTATTATATTAGTTATTGTAGCTGCATTTGCAATTACATATTACACTACTAATAAATCATCAAGTAAAACAACATTTTCTAATGTTTCATCTATTCCACAAGATGTACTAAACTCATTATCTGCACCAAGCGAGAGTGAAGCATCTGATAGCAATCAATATAAAGTATTAAATAATAACACACCCTATTTTACTAAAGATGATTTATCTACAAAATCTTACGAAAGTTATAGTGATTTAGATAGTTTAAAACGTGTAGGTCAAGCAAATGCTATTATAGGTACAGATCTTATGCCTAATGAAAAACGTTCTGAAATCTTTCATGTTCGCCCTAGCGGATGGCAAAGCAATAAAGGAACTCACGTATATGATCGTTCGCACTTAATAGCCTTCCAACTAGCAGGTGAAAATGATAATGAGAAAAATCTTATGACTGGTACAAGATTTATGAATCTAAATATGATTCCTTTTGAAAATCAAGTTGCCGATTATGTGAAAAAGACAAATAAACATGTTCGTTACAGAGTAACACCAGTATTTAAAGATAAAGACCTTGTAGCTCAAGGAGTTATTATGGAAGCTATGTCTGTTGAAGATAATGGAGCAAGTGTTAAATACAATGTATTTATATACAACTACCAAAAAGGTGTTACAATCGATTATAAAACTGGAAAATATACAGTAAAATAAAAAAGTAGACCTCAAGGTTAATATAGCCTTGAGGTCCTTTTATCTATAAGTTATTTTGTTGAAGCTCCTTCAACTTCTCCAATAGCTGCTTTAGCTGCAGCAATTCGAGCAATTATTACTCGGTATGGAGAACATGATACATATCCTAAGCCTAACTTAGAACATAATAGGATAGATTTTTCATCTCCACCGTGTTCACCACAAATTCCTAGTTTAATTCCAGGTTTTACTGCTCTTGCTTTATCAACTGCGATATGCATTAACTCTAATACTCCACTTTCATCTAAATGTACGAATGGATCAGATTCTAAGATATTTTTCTTTTTATAAATATCAATGAATTTTTCTGCATCATCACGTGAATATCCGAAAGTTAATTGAGTTAAGTCATTTGTACCAAAGCTGAAGAAGTCAGCATGTTTAGCTATTCTATCAGCTATTATACAAGCTCTAGGAATCTCTATCATTGTTCCTACTTTATAGTTGAATTCAGCATTATATAGGTGGATTTCTCTTTCTACTAAGTCAACAATTTGTTCTCTTAGTACTGATAACTCATTTTCAAGTCCAACAAGAGGAATCATGATTTCAACATTTACTACTATACCTTCTTTTCTAGCTCTTATTGCAGCTGAGCTAATAGCTTTAGCTTGCATTAAGTAGATTTCAGGATATGTTACCCCTAAACGACAACCACGGTGTCCCATCATTGGGTTGAATTCTGCAATACTTGTAATTTTAGCTTTTAACTGCTCTACAGTTACTCCGACTTCTTCGGCAATAATAGCTATAGTTTTATCATCTCTTGGTAGGAATTCATGTAAAGGCGGATCTAATAATCTTATATTAACAGATTTTCCTTCTGCTGCTTTGAAGATTTTGTAGAAATCATCACTTTGAATAGGCTGTAATCTTTCTAAGAATTTAACCCTTTCTTTTGTATCCGCAGCTAAAATCATTTTTCTTACAAGACTAATTCTATCTTCTTCGAAGAACATATGCTCTGTTCTACATAATCCTATTCCCTCTGCTCCGAAATCAAATGCTACTTTAGCATCAATTTCATTATCAGCATTCGCAAATACTTTCATTTCTCTAATTTCATCTGCCCAAGATAATAATTTCTTGAATCTATCACTGAACTGTGCGTCTACTTTATTAACTTCACCTAAGTATACTTTACCACTACTTCCATCTACAGAAATAGTATCACCTTCTCTAAGTACTACGTCAGATACTTTTAATGTTTTTTCTTTGTAATCAATTATCATGTTTTGGCAACCACATACACAACATTTACCCATACCACGAGCTACTACTGCTGCGTGAGAAGTCATACCACCACGTAATGTAACAATACCTTGAGAACTTACCATTCCTTCAATATCTTCCGGAGAAGTTTCTTCTCTAACTAGTACTACTGGATGTGACTTAGCCGCTTCTACAGCCTCTTGTGCAGTAAAGTAAATTTTACCTACTGCAGCACCAGGAGAAGCTGCTAACCCTTGTGTTAATTGTTTTGCTTCTTTTAACGATTTTTCTTCAAATGTAGCATGTAAAAGTTTATTAATTTCTTCAGTACCAATTCTTAAAATAGCTTCTTCTTTAGTAATTATTCCCTCTTCTACTAATGAAACAGCTACTTCTACTACTGCATTCGGTGTTCTCTTAGCATTACGAGTTTGAAGTATATATAATTTTCCATCTTCTATAGTAAACTCAATATCTTGCATATCTTTATAGTGATGTTCTAATTTTTTAGAAATTTCCACAAACTCTTTATATAAGTGCGGCATATCTTCTTCTAATACACTTATATTTTTTGGTGTTCTTATACCTGCTACTACATCTTCACCTTGTGCATTAATTAAGTATTCTCCGAATAACTTATCTTCACCAGTTACAGGGTTTCTACTGAATGAAACACCTGTACCACAGTTATCTCCCATATTCCCGAATACCATTGCTTGAATGTTTACTGCTGTACCTAATTTGTCACTAATATTGTGTAGTCTTCTATATACTTTTGCACGGTTATTATTCCATGACTTGAATACAGCTTCTACAGCTAACATAAGTTGTTCTTTTACGCTCATTGGGAATTCACGACCAACTTCTTTTCTATAGATAGCTTTAAATTCTTCAACAACTTTGAATAAATCTTTTTCATTCATATCACTGTCTTGAGCATATCCATTAGCTTCTTTTACTCTAGTTAGAACTTCTTCAAATTTATATTTTTCAACATTCATTACAACATCAGAAAACATTTGAATAAAACGACGATAGCTATCATAAGCAAAACGATAGTTGTTATTTTTCTTAGCTAATACTATAGTAGTTTCATCATTCAATCCTAAGTTTAAAACAGTATCCATCATACCTGGCATTGAATAAACAGCACCACTACGTACTGATACTAAAAGTGGATTTTCTAAACTACCAAGTTTTTTACCCATTGTTTTTTCAAGTATTTCTAATTGTTCATTTATCTGTTTTAAAATTTCAGGTTTAATTCTTTCACCATTTTCATAGTAACTGTTACAGCTTTCAGTTGTAATGGTAAAACCAGGAGGAACATTAATACCTAAACTTTGCATTTCTGCTAGGTTTGCTCCTTTTCCTCCTAATAAAGATCTCATATCTTTATTACCTTCACTAAAATTATAAACATATTTTTTTGACATTTTTCTTCCCCCATTAATTTTTAATTTTTTTCGTCTTTTTATAATATATAATTTGTTTAAACCTCTAAACCGCGTTCCCTCATTATATTAATAATAATTTCAGCAGTTTCTTCTATTGCCTTATTCTGTACATCTATTACAGGGCAACCAATTTTTTCCATAATCTCCAAAGCATACTCTAACTCCTCAAAAATTTGAAGTTCGTCAGTATAATCTGTCCCTTGATCAACACCAAGTGTTCTAAGTCTTTGCTCCCTTAATTTGTTTAGTTGTTCAACAGAATTTGTTAAACCAATAATTTTTCTTTTTACTTCATATAGTTGTTCAGGTAAAATTAAATCTTGTACAATTGGTACATTCATTACCTTAATATTTCTATTAGCTAAGTATAAACTTAGTGGTGTCTTTGATGTTCTTGATACTCCTAGAATTACTACATCAGCTTCTTTTAAGCCGTTAATATCTTTCCCATCATCATATTTAACGGCAAATTCTATAGCATCAACACGTTTGAAGTATTCAGCTCCCATTTTTCTTATTAATCCAGGGTTATTTTCTGGTTTAACTTCTAATTTCTCTTCAAAAACATTTAACATTCCACTAAGTAAATCAATTACTTTTACCCCTTTTTCTTCAGCAATTCTCTTAGTGTACTCAGCTAACTCCCTATCTACTAATGTTTGTACAATTACATCGTCTTTTTCTATATTATCAATTATAGATTCAATTCTATCTTTTGTACTAACATTAGAATTTTTTAAAATCTTATATCTCGCATCCGAATAAGAAAACTGTACTAAAGCTGCATTTACAACATCTTTTGCAGTATTTCCTATCGAATCGGATATTATATGTACAGTTAACATCCTATCCCTCCAGTATCTCTAATAATAATTTGATTAATGTAGTTTTAGAAATTTTTCCTACAATCACTCTTCCACCAGCCTCTTCCCTTACAACTGGTAAACAGTCAATTTCGTGTAAAATAATTTTTCTAAGTGCATCACTTACTAGGTCATCTTCATGAATATAAATCACATTGGGAACTCTTGTCATAGCAAGCGCTATAGGTAAAGTATCCGCATCTGCATTTCTTGATAATTTTAACATGTCTTTTCTTGAAGTAACTCCTACTAAGTGGCCATCTTCATTAACAATGAAAATCGTGCCTACATCATATATAAATAACTTAGATAATACATCTGCATAGTTTGCTGTACTTTTTGCAGTAATTGCAATCCCCATTACTTCTTTTACTAATTTACTTTTTATTTCTTCCTTTTTTTCTCCCGGTGAAAAGTCATAATTGTAATAGTATCCCACATTTGGTTTAGCTTCTAGTACTTCTAGCATTCCCAAAACAGCCAAATCATTTCTTAATGTAGATTTCCCTAAAGAAAGCTTCTCTGCAATTTCATCACTAGTAATTGGTTCAAAACTTTTTACTATTTCAATTATAGCCTTATGTCTATCAGTAAGTTTCATTGTTCCTCCTTTTTATTGTTTTACATATATCATTATACAATATCTTACACATCAATTCAATACTATTTTTAATTAATGTGTAATAATTAACCCGGAATAACCTAAATTAATTATCATTTCTAACAATTATTATATCTTTTACAAATAATTTTTATATTTTAAAACTATAAATAAATCGATTTCTTAAATGCTATTATTATCTTTTTAATGAAAATTATGTAACAAATATTTTACAAAATTTTTATTTTATTCAAATTTCTAGGGATATATGATATAATATAAAAAAATAAATTGAGGTGAATTAAATATGTCAAAATTATCTAAACTCCTTGTAATTGGTAGTGGTGTAGCTGTAGCTAATTTCTACACAAAAAATCCTAATAAAGTAGATGAACACGCTAGTTATGTTAAGAAAAAAGTAAAAGATTATTACGGTTATACTCGTTGTATGATTAGATATACTAAGAAAAATGGTGTTGAAGAAGCTGTAAATTATATGTATAATGACTTTAAAAATGTGGTTAAACGTACTAAAAACAGCCTAGAAAACACTTATGAAAATGCAGTAGATTATGGAAAAGAACTATCAAGTAATGCTGCTGAAATAAAAGAACATGCTGCTGATATTAAATCTTACTCTAAAGAATTTAAAGAAAATATCACTACAGCTCGTGCTGCTGGTGACGAACTTAAACCAGTAATCAATAACTATAAAGAACAAGTTCAATCAACACTAAGTGCTATAAAATATCAAGTAGCAAATATTAAAAAGAATGTTGAAGATGATAAAGTACAAGAAAAAGTAGAAGAATTCAAAAATGAAACTACTGAAAAACTTAACTCTGTTAATGAAAAACTAAAAACTGAAGTTCTTAATAAAGAAAAAACAGTAGAAGAAAAAGATAAAGCAGAGAACAAAACAGAGGAATAATAAAATTAAATACTACCCGTCAAAGACAGGGAAGCTATAATAGATTGCAGTATCTATAATATTGTAATAATTATTCTAGTTACTTTCTTTTTACTAAAAAGATAAAAAAGACAGCCAAGATTAGTTTTCTTGGTTGTCTTTTTACATTGTTGTTAACTATCATTTTTTTATCAATAAGCTTTATTTTTAATCTCAAAGTACTTTGTATCGACGTATATTAAACAAATAATTATATTTTTTATAATCACTATTTTCCAAAACAATCATCAATCATAGTATTAACGTTATTTGTTATATTTAAGATTTCTTCTAGTCGCACTCCTGCCTGTTCTATTGTTTGACCCTTATTTTCCCTAAGCAAGCTATTAAACACCGCTGCTTGTTTATTAATCTTCTTTAATATGTCACTTACTAAGTTATGTGCATTCAATATACCACTTAGATTATCATAACCGTATATTAGTTCCTCAAGAGAAACCTCTAATAAATACTGTAGTCTAGGTAAGTTTGATGCAACATTTTCTAAATCTGAAATTAACCTAGCATGCTTTTCTTCTATCCCCTTACTTATTTCTCCTACTTCTTTTATTAAAGCTGCCTCACTTATACTGCTTTCTACTGATCCATAATATTTTTTATCTTTACTTCCAATAGTTTTAAGATAAATTTGAGTAGGAAATTTTTGTACAACGTTCTCTATATAACTCTCATTTTCTGAAAGCCTGTTTAATATGGACTTTATCGACGATGCAACTGATTCAAAATAATATCCCAGTTTACTTATCATCTCTCCTGATAATTCTTCTGTTCTAGTATCCACCTGATTATCAAATGCTTTTACAACTGCTACGTCATCAAATACATTTGAATGATTTAAAAATGTATTATAATCAGATGCTAATGTTGGGGCTTGATAATTACCTACTACTTCTTCATTTATTTTTAATTTATTACCTAAATCTGTGTCGGATCTATTAAAACTATAAGCAGTCATCTGAACTGCTGAATTCATATATTGAAAACAATTTATTAGCATTTGAATATTTGCCTTTTCTACTCTAATTACTTCTTTTAGGGCATCTACTATTCCATCATCAAAACTGCTTCTGTTACTTTCTCCTTTAAAGCTATCTCTTATTTTATCTTTAAAACTATTTATTATACTTTCTCCATGTTTAGCTATTTCACTACGAATATTTAATTGCAACATTGTATATTTTGCTCCTACAAATCCTCCTGAAATATTTGATTTTATAATTCTAACTACTTCATTACTTGAATCAACCACCTTAGTTAATTTTACTTCTACAGAACTATAATCAAATGGATGTTCATCTTCCTCAACCCATAAATCCTTCCCTGAATTTTTAAATTGATTAGAAAAATTCTTAGGATTATATTTTCCTAATCTACTATATTTTACTATATTATCATCTATATCATTATATAATTTATCTATTTTTACAATTGCATTCACTACTTCTAATTGTTGCAGATGATCTAAAACATATTGTTCTAAACTTTCTTTTCTATTTTCCTTCTTATTAGATAATTCATTATTATATTTTTCCGCTCTATTTAATATGTCTAGAGCCATGTTTAAATCATTTATTGTCTTATTTAATTGATTTGATAGGTACTTTAGACTTTCATAATTAATTATTATCTCATGTCCACCATTAATCTTGTTAATATATTTTGCTGAAAATAGGGGCTCCTCAACTAAGTTTCTTGAATCTAATCTGAAATCTACCTTACCATCATTTTCTACATCAACTTCTTTTAATACTGTTTTACGAGCTATTTTTCCATATCTATCAAGTAAATTACCTTCTTTATCATATTTTTCCCATGAATATATAGTGTGATACTTTGAAAAAATATTTGATAACCCCGATAATAATCCATATGAAGACATATCGCTATCTACATAAATTGCTATTCCTAATTTATTACGACCAAAATTACCTATAGGATCCTTTCTATTCCTATAGTTCACTAATCTACCTTTATTTAAATTTGCCCATTCTATGTCTTTTTCACTTAGAATATTTGAAGCATCCGGAGCATTATATACAGTTGTAGACCACTTATTTATTATTGCAATATAACTAGCTAAATAACCTCCCAAAGAGTGTCCTGTTGTACTTATATCTGAATAAGGATATTCATTTTTTATTTTTTCCGCAAACTTTTCTGCAGTTGCAACCTGGCTTTCTCTCTGAGTTGCTCTTCTATATTCTTTAAGAGCCGACAATTTATATTTTTCCCCGAATACAACTTGTTGAATATCTGTTGCAATGTCAAGTTGATCATTAAAATCTGTACCTGCATAAGATATTACTATTTTGCTAGTATCTATTTCCCCATTACTATCTACTGGAGCTACAGCCATTGCCTGCATTCCATTATCTTTGTTATTTTCTACGGCTAGGACTTTGAATTTATCATTTCCCACTAATTTATCTTTAGTTATGCTATTATTTTCTCCAATCTTATATGCATCTAAAGCAAGATCTTTATTCAATTTATCTGCAATCATTTTTATCTCCTAATTATATTCTATTTCAATTTTCGACATATCTGTTTTCGTAACTTTATCTTTAACTCTTTTCATTTCATCAGGATTAGATACAGATGTTCGTATCTCACTCCCTAATCGGTCTTCTGACAAGATTATTTTATAATTAGAATTTACTTCTACCTCTACAAACCACGCTCCACTTGATCTGTTTTTTTTAAACTCAATAATTTTAATTTTTTTTATTTCATCACCATTTTTCAATTCATAGTTCTCTAATACGTATTCAACCATTCTATCTTGGTCTTTTCTTATTTTCCCTTTATCTTCACTATTACCAACAAAAGCATATACTATTATTATCATTATAAATGCTATAAACGCTAACATTGCTCTTGTTATTATTGCTTTCATATCTTTCATTTTTGCAAACCTCCTTTGTTTACATCATTTATCTTATTATAACATATATTTAGGTAAAAAAAATAGAGTCATTATACTCTTTTTATTTGGTTATTAAGTTTTAAAATCTCTATTTGTTTTGTATCTACTTCCCCATTACTATCTAGCGGAGCTACAGCCATTGCCTGCATTCCATTATCTTTGTTGTTTTCTACGGCTAGGATTTTATATTCTCCTTGTTCTAACGGTTTTCCTTTCATTATTTTGTTTTTATCAATAGCATAAGCTGCATTTGATAGGATTTGATTATTTTCATCCGTCACTCTATTTCTCATATATTACCTCTATATTAGTCTCACTTATATTCTTTTTAATTTTTAATATATTAATATCCTCGTCATCATAATAACTTAACCGTACTTCCTCCCTTTCCCTCCATGCAGTAAATGTCAGTTTAATTTTATCATTTATAATAACCTCATAATCCCAAATCCCTGTCGAAAGATTTTTTTCGTACTTTACAAACTCAATTTTTCTTATTTCTTCATTATTTTGCAACTCTACTTTTTCTTTTATATATTCTACTATTCTATCTTCATCTTTTCTTATTTTTCCTTTATCTTCACTAGTACCAACAAAAGCATATACTATTATTATCACTATAAATGCTATAAATGCTAACATTACTCTTGTTATTATTACTTTCATATCTTTCATTTTTTCCCCCTCCTTTAATTACACTTTTTCATTTATTATAACATACATTTAGATAAAAAAAATAGAGTCATTATACTCTTTTTATTTGTTTATTAAGTTTTTATAAAATCTCTACTTCCCCATTACTATCTAGCGGAGCTACAGCCATTGCCTGCATTCCATTATCTTTGTTGTTTTCTACGGCTAGGACTCTGAACTTTTGGTCACTTGTCATTTCACCATCTTTTATTATTCCACCGCTTATATTATAAGCATCATTTGATAATCTATAATTATTTTTATCTGTTACCTTATTTTGCATATATTACCTCTATATTAGACTCATTTATGTTATTTTTATTCTCTATCAATTTAATATCTCCTTCTTTCGTGGTACTAAAGTATATATCCCCCATTTCCCTCCAGACGGTAAATCTCAATTCAATCTTATCATTTATAATAACATTATACTTCCAAGAGCCTGTTGAAGTATTTTTTTCATGGTTTACAAACTTAATTTTTCTTATTTCTTCTTTATTTTGTAACTCAACTTTTTCTTTTATATATTCTACTATTCTATCTTCATCTTTTCTAATCTTTCCTTTATCTTCACTAGTACCAACAAAAGCATATACTATTATTATCATTATAAACGCTATAAATGCTAACATTGCTCTTGTTATTATTGCTTTCATATCTTTCATTTTCCCCCTCCTCTAATTACACTTTTTCATTTATTATAGCATACATATAGGTAAAAAAATAGAGTCATTATGATGTGTACCCAATATTCTGGACACATATATATTTAGTTTAAACTTATGGAT
>ERZ781274.109-NODE-109-length-64536-cov-5.044153_pt1 | contig 64536 bp, 68 predicted proteins | sample MGYA00375852_ERZ781274 | MGnify/ENA primary metagenome ERZ781274 (study PRJEB29790, sample SAMN03653692) | human gut metagenome | host: Homo sapiens | place: USA: Dallas, Texas | collected 2013-07-09 | study: EMG produced TPA metagenomics assembly of the Gut...
CCTGTTTCTAGTTTACCAGAATTCAACAAGAGTGTTTTCTTGTGTCTCATTTTATGGGTGCAGTGCCAGTCCAAGCGTTTTTATGTTCGAAAACTCATTTTGTTTGACTTTTAGCCAACTCCAGACAGTAGGCCTTCATATGACAATGAGGGCAAGTCAGTTTACGAGTTCCTTGGTATATGACTTGCAAGAGCAAACTCTTTAAAACTAGGATCAAAGATCTTATGACAGTTAGGACAGAGGTATTCAAACTGCTTTCTATAATGAAGTACCAATAGGTTCACTACTATAACAAAAGCAGGGCAGACGATAAACAAACCTCTAGGATCCTTAAAATAATAACTAACAATCAGTAGACTTACCAGATAAAGAAGGGAGATTAGAACGATACTCCCATAAATTCTCCACTGCAAATGATGCCATGATTTTTGATTTTCCATAAGACGTGAAATGTCTGATAAATCATCCAGCGAAAGTTGATTTCGTTTAGCAGTTACTTTTTGCAAGTGACGGGCACGTTTTAGTTTGACCTCTATCTCCTTCGAAGACTTTTCCAAGCTCTCGATCTGATCTGTCAACAAAAGCTCTAAAACCTGTTCCCTATTTTCCTCTTGCGAGATGTTTTTGATTTGATTAATTGAGAAATCCAAATCTCTTAAGAAACAAATGACTTTCAGGCGTTCCAAGTCTGATTCGTGGTAAATTCTCCGACCACCCTCTGTGACTTTAGATGGCGTCAAAATACCTCGTTGATCATAGTACTGAACAGTCCTGACAGACACTTCTGCTGCTTTAGCCAACTCTCCTGTTGAAAACGTCGACATCTCAGTCACCACCTTTTAAGATTTTCTATCAAAAGAGGACATTTGCCACCCTTGATACCTAGATTCTACCTTATAACGTGAGGGAATATGCAAGACATAACCCTAGAGGGATTTTCTTTTCTTAAAGAAAAAGTTAGTCATCACTCTTTACAGCCTTTACAGCTCCTGTAAAGCTTTAGTCGAAGAGGCCACCTAAATCTAGGGCAGCAAAAGGATTGTTACTGACTTCTTCCTGTTGCTCCAAAAGCTCGGCATTCTCATCTAATTCGAGAAACTTCTCGTAAATTTGAGCGGTCATCCGAGCATCCTCCAAACTGTTATGACCATGTCCCTTAATTCCAAAGAAATCTGCCACACTAGTCAACTTAAGGTTAACAATACCATTCAAATCAGAAGCACGACGGTCAAAAGCCTCGTCAAAAACATCTAAAGCATATTGCTCCTCCAAGTTTAAACCATTTTCAGCTAGAATAGGCAAATCTGATTTAAGTGCATTATAACCGATAAGTGGTGTATTACCAATAAATGCCTTAAACTCTGCCAAAACCGACTCTAACTTTGGAGCCTTGGCAATCTTATCTGCTGTAATCCCTGTTAAACCATTGATAAAGGACTGCAAAGGAACATTCGAATAGACAAAAGAATCATACTGGTCCACCTCCTTGTGCTGTCCCATTTTAACCGCCGACACTTGGATGATATGGCTAACGCCATCCACCGTATTAAACTCCAAATCAAAGGCAATATATGTTTCTAAATTTTCCATCTTAATCTCCTACAATAGTTAAAGCTGAGACCGAGTCTCAGCTTCTTTTTTATTTTCCAAATAGACGTCCAAAGAAACTTTTTTTAGCAGTTTCTTCTTGTTTAATCTGGATTTTTTCCACTTGAGCCTTGGCTTCGTCAATCTCTACCTTAGCTTCATCAAGCTCCAATTTAAGCTCTTCTTTGTCCTTCATAGCAGTCAAGGTCAATTGCTGCTGCTGATCAATTTGCTTGTCTTTTTCAGCAATTTGCACGTCTTTGACACGCAATTGATTGTCCATGTTTGACAACTGCTCATCCTTGGCCTTCAACTGAGCATAGAGACGAGCAATCTCAGAGTTTTTCTCGTCTACAAGAATCTCTAACAACTCACGTTGTTTTGTTTCTTCATCAATTGGCTCATCTTCAAATATGGTTTTCTTGTAGATTTCCTCCAACTTAATCAAGCCACTACGCTTAACGACAGTAACTCCTTTAGCATTTTTTTCAGTATCTTCTTCTGGAAGTTGTTTGACACGATTATTGACTGCTTGACGACTAACGCCAAGGATTTCAGCAATCTCGCTGACGGTCATTTCAATACTCATAATAGCCTCATTTCCTCTTGGAATTTCTTACTATGAGAATATCATAATCACACCTGTCTGTCAATTTGACAAGTCATTCAGGACATTTGAAGAATTACTTACGAATCTATTTTTCCTTTCATTTTTCAAACAGTTTAGATAGGAAGGCAGGCTTTTGATAAACTATTTTTGGGTATAAATATGTTATAGAAGGAAAATCTTTGGCTTAACTGATTGGTACTTCCATAGTAAGTGTAGTTGCTACCGAATCTGCCTATTCAGGAATGGTGGGACAATTCTGCATGGTTTGGAATTTTCATTCTTGCTCCAATTATTGACAGTGTTCACGTAACTCTCGTTACAAAACTACTTATTATAGAGGCACATTAGCTTCAACGGTCTTACTGTTGGAGTTTTTTGTTGCCAATCCAAAGCCCACTATAGCCTCATATTACCAAACCGGATTGAAAAAAGCCCTAAATTATGCCATAATAAACAATAAACAAAAGCAAAATAGAAAGAACGAGTCCTATGAAAAACTTCCGTAATGATATCAAAATCAATGATTTGGCCCAGCCCTTCTTAGAGCAAATTATTAAACAAATGACTACTGTATTCGACCCTGAAATTGAGCTAGATATCTACAATCTTGGTTTGATTTATGAAATCAACATTGATGAAAATGGTCACTGCTACTTCCTTATGACCTTTACCGATACTGGCTGTGGCTGTGAAGAGACCATGCCATATGAAATCTCTGAAAAACTAAAAGCAATTGATGGCATTAATTCTGTCAAAGTAGAAACCACTTACTCACCAGTCTGGAAGATGACCCGTATTAGTCGTTATGGCCGTATTGCCCTAGGTATCTCACCTCGGGGCGGAAAATAAAACCAAAACCGATTGGACATTTCCAATCGGTTTTTTATTAAGAAGACAGTGTATAGACATTACTAACTCACACAACACCCTAAAACTTAGAATCATAAAAATCACATCGCACAAATATACGATGTGATTTTGTTTTATAGTATGTGATTAAGCTTTACCTGATTTATCCATATTCCAGAAGTCAGTAACCGCACCACGTGATGCTGATGAAACGATGTGAGCATACTTACCGAGGACACCACGGCTATAAAGTGGTGGTAACTCAGTTTCTGCTTTACGTTTCGCCAACTCTTCGTCTGGTACATGCATAGTGATTTCTTTGGTATCCTGGTCAACTGTAACCATATCACCTGTACGGAGGTAGGCAATCGGTCCACCAACTTGAGCTTCAGGAGCAATATGACCTACAACAAGTCCGTAAGTACCACCTGAGAAACGTCCATCAGTCAAGAGGGCAACCTTGTCTCCTTGTCCTTTACCAACAATCATTGATGACAATGACAACATTTCTGGCATACCAGGACCACCCTTAGGACCTACAAAACGTACAACAACTACATCGCCGTCAACGATTTCGTCAGAAAGAACTGCCTCGATGGCATCTTCTTCTGAGTCAAATACTTTAGCAGGACCAGTAATGTTACGCACTTTAACACCTGATACTTTGGCAACAGCACCTTCTGGGGCCAAGTTACCTTTCAAGATAATCAATGGACCATCGGCACGTTTAGGATTTTCAAGTGGCATGATAACTTTTTGACCTGGTGTCAAATCATCGAAAGCTTCCAAATTTTCTGCAACAGTCTTACCAGTACACGTGATACGATCACCGTGAAGAAAACCATTCTTAAGAAGATATTTCATAACGGCTGGCACACCACCAACATTGTAAAGGTCTTGGAAGACATATTGACCTGAAGGCTTCAAGTCAGCCAAGTGAGGCACGCGCTCTTGGAAATCGTTGAAGTCTTCAAGCGTTAAATCAACGTTAGCCGCATGAGCGATAGCAAGCAAGTGAAGAGTGGCATTTGTTGAACCACCAAGCGCCATTGTAACTGTGATGGCATCTTCAAAGGCTTCACGTGTCAAGATATCTGATGGCTTAAGTCCCATTTCTAGCATTTTTACAACTGCACGACCTGCTTCTTCGATATCAGCCTTCTTCTCAGCTGATTCTGCAGGGTGAGATGATGATCCTGGAAGGCTCATCCCCATAACCTCAATTGCTGTTGCCATTGTGTTAGCAGTATACATACCACCACAACCACCAGGGCCAGGGCAGGCATTACATTCAAGATTTTTAACCTCTTCGGCAGTCATATCTCCGTGGTTCCATTTACCGATACCTTCGAAAACAGAAACCAAGTCGATATCCTTACCGTTAAGATTACCCGGTGCAATCGTACCACCGTAAGCAAAAATAGCTGGAATATCCATGTTGGCAATAGCAATCATTGAACCTGGCATGTTCTTATCACAGCCACCAATAGCAACAAAGGCATCGACATTGTGACCACCCATAGCAGCTTCGATTGAGTCAGCAATAATATCACGAGATGTCAATGAGAAACGCATCCCTGGTGTCCCCATGGCAATACCATCTGCAACGGTAATTGTACCAAATTGAACTGGCCAAGCACCCGCATCTTTGACACCCTCTTTGGCAATTTGACCAAAACCGTGCAAGTGGATATTACATGGCGTGTTCTCAGCCCAAGTTGAGATAACCCCAACAATAGGCTTTTCAAAACTATCATCCGTCATCCCAGTCGCACGAAGCATAGCACGGTTAGGTGATTTAACCATGCTATCGTAGACAGAAGAACGGTGTTTCATGTTATTTTCAGACACGATGTTTTCCTCCATAGTTAGTAACCATTCTAATTTAAAATTGTACTCCTATTTTAACATAAATTGTCTAAAAAATCTGACCATTTACCAACTATTTTCTCTTTTTAAATTATGCTAAAATAAAACTATGGAATATTTTGATACTATCGTTATTGGTGGGGGACCTGCTGGCATGATGGCGACCATCGCCTCAGCCTTTTATGGCCAACAAACCCTTCTGATTGAAAAAAATAAACGTCTCGGTAAGAAACTAGCTGGTACTGGTGGTGGACGTTGTAACGTCACTAACAATGGAACTCTGGACGATCTCTTAGCAGGTATTCCAGGTAATGGACGTTTCCTCTATAGCGTCTTTTCTCAATTTGATAATCACGATATTATTGCTTTTTTCGAGGACAATGGTGTCAAACTCAAGGTTGAGGACCACGGTCGTGTTTTCCCTAAGACAGATAAATCACGTACTATTATCCAAGCTCTGGAAAATAAAATCCAGGAACTAGGTGCTACTATTCTCACTAATACGGAAGTTGTCTCTGTCAAAAAAGTCGATGAACAATTTCAAGTTAAGTCTGCAGACCAGATTTTTACTAGTGATAAACTCATCGTCACAACTGGGGGAAAATCTTATCCATCAACAGGTTCAACTGGTTTTGGTCACGATATCGCCCGACATTTCAAACTCCATGTTACTGATCTTGAAGCTGCAGAAAGTCCACTCCTAACCGACTTTCCACATAAGGCTTTACAGGGAATTTCTCTTGACGATGTCACGCTATCTTATGGAAAACACAAGATTACTCATGACCTTCTTTTCACTCATTTTGGCCTATCTGGACCGGCTGCCCTACGTTTATCTAGCTTTGTCAAAGGCGGTGAAATAGCTCATCTAGATTTTCTTCCTAACCAATGCCAAGAAAATCTCAAGACCTACTTTGAGGAAAATCGCGAGAAATCTGTTAAAAACACTCTCAAAGGTCTAGTGCCTGAACGTGTCGCTGAATTTCTAGCAGGAGATAAGGCGGATAGCAAAATTAAACAACTCCATCCCAAAGATTTGGAAAATCTTATCAGTCAACTCAAGGGGATGGAAATTCCAATTACGGGCAAAATGTCACTTGCCAAATCCTTTGTAACCAAAGGTGGCGTAGACCTCAAGGAGATTAATCCTAAAACCCTAGAAAGTAAAAAAGTCCCTCACCTACATTTTGCAGGAGAGGTACTTGATATCAATGCCCACACCGGTGGCTTTAATATTACAAGCGCCCTCTGTACTGGTTGGGTAGCAGGAATTCAGAGTCCTTGGGACTAACGAAATTTTCGAATAACTCTACCCAAAAAGTGTCCCTTCTATGCTGGAAGGGACACTTTGTCTATTTCTGAATTTGTCTATTTCTGAAAAGGAGAGGAGGGGATTCGAACCCCCGAGCCCCGTTAAGGACTACACGCTTTCCAAGCGTGCGCACTCGGCCTCTATGCGACCTCTCCATATCAAACGATTAACCCATTACTGACTAATCGTTCATTTTAATTAGAATTTTCAAGATTTAATCTTTAAACTGAGCCTCTACTCGGTAGATAGCTTGACCTTTTTCTGAAAACTTTCGCTCGTACTCAGTCATAACGTTGCCCTCATAATCACTTGCATGAAGATCCAACCACACTTTGTTAAGAATCATTCCATACTGTGAGAAACTCGTCAAACTGTATTCGAAAAATCCTCGATTGTCTGTCTTTAAGTGAATCTCTCCATTTTTAGGCAAAATTTGCTTATAAGTATCTAGGAAAGTCTTGTAGGTCAAACGACGTTTCTCGTGACGGCTCTTGGGCCATGGATCTGAGAAGTTGAGATACATCATGTCCACTTCACCATCTTCAAAATAGTTGGTCAAAGCAGATCCATCCACACGCAAGAGTTTGACATTTTCAACACCTGAGGCCAAGACCTTGTCCAAGGCATAACTCAAAACAGATAACTGGATATCAATACCAATGTAGTTGATATCAGGATTTTGTTGGGCCATTCCAGTAATGAAGGCTCCCTTACCAGACCCCACCTCAATATGGATAGGATTGTCATTGCCAAAAATCTGGTGCCACTTACCTTTAGCAGCTTCCGGCTCAAGGATAACATACTGAGGATGGTTAGCTAGGTGTTCCTCTGCACCTTTACGTTTTCTAACTCGCATGTCTACTTTCTAATATCTGTGCAAGGTCTCTCTGAACTTACGCAGCTCATAAATTTCTCGATTGGCATGTTCCAAATCACGGTTATCAAAGAATTTGGAAATTTGTGTCAAATATGAAAATTGTCCATACCAGTAAATCTTATCCAAAACAAGGTCATTGTTCTTGTAACCATAATAAGACAACCACTGTGGCCAGTGAGCCAAAGGAATGTAATGGCTAAGAATCTGTGCTACATCATACATACGGTCAGTTAGACGTACAGAATCCCAATCAACCAAATAAATCAATCCTGAGGTTGTAATAACAAAGTTACTATGACGCGCATCGCCATGAACAATGGTCGCAATCTCTGCACGAAACTCTGGAAGATGACGTTTCAAATCTCTAACAACATCTTGAAGGAAACTATTCTCACGCAATTGATAGGCAGCATTTTCCTCCCACTCGTGTAGAAGATCAAAAGGATTTTCAATATGATAATCCAACTGCAAGAGCTGATTAACCAAGTGTTTAGAGCGGTGCAGATTACCAAGAATTTGGATAATCTGTTTACTGTTCATGTCATGTTTGGTCAAAATACGACCATCAAGCCACTCCTGTGCACTCATCATATCACCATTTCCCAGACGCTTAGCCCACAGGAGCTGGGGCGCAATCTGTTCCTTGGCAAGAGCTGCCAAGATTGGTGTTGTATTCATCTTCACAAAGACACGGTCTCCGTTTGGATAAGTCCCCATATAGGCCTTACCACTATTTCCTTTGAGAGGAGTCAGGCTCAAATCTTTATCTGTTGATGTCACCTAGGCATCTCCTTTTTCTTTAGTCTCTTACTTCTATTCTAACTTATTTAATAGGTATTAGTCAATCATCTTCTTAAGCTTGGCTGGTAGGTAAACAAGACTCAAAACTAGCATAACTCCAATCAAAATCAGGCTAAATTTAAGGTCAAAGAGACAAAGAGCCTGAATCAGTGTCATTACAAGGACAATTTGATTAATCAAGCGCTTAAGATTGCTCACCTGCATGTCTTTTCCAATTGGCATAAGGTTGGCCATCCTTTGGTAAGCAAAGTGCGATTTAAGCGCTGTGAGCTGGAAGAGTAAGAGATAGTCAAAAACAACCACAAGTACCATAGCCAGCCATTTTTCAGGAACCAAAAAAATAACCAAAAGTGTTAAAGCAAAAAGGCGTAGGCTAAGGGCAAAGTAATCTCCTGAACGTAAGAAGGCTCTCAGGTACAGGTTGTACCACGTATATTTCTTGTCTTTCTTTGTACGCTTGAGAATGCCATCCAAATAGCCACGGCGTTTAACACTCGATGTAATTCCCTTAACATTGGTAAAGAGTGAGAAAAACTTCAAGATTGATTGTTGTCGTTTATTCTCCGCTGCAATAGCATCAGTCCAATTCAACCCAGACTGCTTATAAAAAGGTTGTGCTTTCTTTTGGAAAATAAAATACTTAAGAATAGCCATAGCCACGGCTACAAGGACAACTCCCCAAACTGGAAGACCCAAGGCCAGAAAGAGTGGGACGACCAAGATAAAAATCAAGGTCTGGATGAGCACCCAAAATCTAAAAGCACACCCTGTCGCCTTCTTAATATGGTCTAGCACCTCTTCTTCCTTAACTAAGAGGTAGTGCTTGTCTGCAGGCTCTAAATAGGTGGCAATATTGCCCCAAAAAGGCAGTAAGAGACAAAGCACAAGTAAGCCAAGAATGATGGCCCATGGATTCTTTGGAAAATGTCGGAGCAACTGGCTATACTGAACCAAGACAAAACCCAGCAAAAAAAGAAGAACCAGGATAAAGTGGTCATTAAAGACGTAGCGACTATACTTAGCACAACGGGTAGTGAATCGTCTGCTACGCTCCTTAAAAAGCTCAGCTATCATGACAATTCTCCCTTAGTCAACTGCATATAGATATCGTTAAGACTAGCACTACTGTCACCAAAGGTCTGACGAAGCTCATCAATCGTCCCCTGTGCCAAGATCTGTCCATGGTGCAAAATCACAAAGCGATCACACATCTTCTCAGCTGAATCCAAAACGTGAGTCGACATGAGAATAGACTTGCCATTGGCTTTTTCCTCAGCCAGAAGCTCAATCAAATCAGAAATCGCCAAGGGATCCAATCCCAAAAAGGGCTCATCAACAATGAAAAGACTTGGATTGACAATAAAGGCGCAGATAATCATGACCTTCTGCTTCATCCCTTTTGAAAACTGAGTCGGGAACCAGTCCAACTTTTCATCTAAGCGAAAGAGTTTGAGGTACTTGTCCGCACGTGCCATACCCTCAGTCACATCAAGACCATAGGCCATCAACACCGTTTCCAAATGTTCACGAAGCGTCAATTCTTCATAAAGACTTGGCGTTTCAGGAATATAGCCAATCTTCTGACGATAGCTAGCTGGATCTTGTTGAATAGTTAACCCATCAATGGCAATCTGTCCTCCATAGGGTGTTAAGAGACCAATAATCTCGTTAATTGTTGTTGATTTTCCAGCACCATTAAGACCAATGAGACCAACCAATTCACCATCAGCCACCTCAAAAGTGACATCTTTTAGGACGGGAATATTGGCATAACCACCCGTCACCTTTTCTAATTTAAGCATTATCTTTTCTCTCTTTGGTATGATATAATCTATTATAACAAAAACTCATGGAAAGGTCGTTATTATGGATAATTGTATTTTCTGTAAAATTATATCTGGAGAAATCCCTTCATCAAAAGTCTACGAGGACGACAAGGTTCTAGCCTTCCTCGATATCTCCCAAGCTACAAAAGGACATACTCTGGTCATTCCTAAAGAACACGTTCGCAACATCTTAGAAATGTCTGCTAAAAACGCAGAGACTGTCTTTAGCCGTGTCCCTAAAATTGCCCGTGCCGTGCAAAAAGCAACTGGAGCAATCGGCATGAATATCCTCAACAACAACGAAGAAGTTGCTGGACAGACTGTCTTCCATGCCCATATCCATCTAGTACCTCGTTACGGTTCAGACGACGGTATCCATATGAGTTTTGATGAGCATGAACCTGACTTCGCTGCCCTAGCAAACCTTGCTGACAGCATTGCTAAAGAGGTAACAGAATGAAACTCGGACGCCTTCTAGCTCTTGGAACCCTTGTCTGTGGTGCCTACTACGCCTATAAACGACGTGAAGACATCAAAGAAGAGATCCTAGACCTCAACCAATCACGAGAAAATATCTCTCACGATCTGGACAGAATCAAACGCAACCTTGACATCATCAAGGAACAAAACCTTGTGCTTGATGACATCAAACAAGACCTCAGCTATAAAACACGTGTCTTCCAAAAAGACCTAGAACCCCGACTCAGCATCATCCAAGAACGCTTGAAAAAATATCAAAGTGACGATAACGAAAAAGGTAAGTAGCCTCGTGCTACTTACCTTTATTGCTGATTAAAAATCGACAACTACTTGTACTCTGTAAAAATTAATTTAGCATCGTCAGCCTTTGTTGACTCGTCAGATAATCCATCATAATAAATACTTAGGACTTGATTTTTCTTTAATCTAACAACAACATCTGTATTGCCTGGATTATATTCTTGGCTTTTTGAAGTATTTGAATCTAAATCTTCAATAGTGAGACTCCAACCAAGATTACTAAATTCTGGATTAAGATTAACGTTAGTACTTAATTTGTAGGTTCCTTCCTTAATATCTCTGCCTACAATAAATTCTCCCTGACCAAGTTCATTACTTGGTTCAACTTCCTTAGCTACTGCATTGAATTTTACTTTAGAAATGTCATCTAATTGTAAAGTATCTCCGTCAAATAAAATAAGTCTAATCTTTGAAGCACCATTTGTAATATTCCCAACTGCACCTGCAATAAAGTTTATAGAAAGACCATCTTCAGACTTTCTTGTTCCTAAAATATTCCCTGAACCACCCGTAACTTCAATATCATAGATTCCCGGCTAAACATCACCTTTTTTGCCTACAGTAATATCATCAGTAACATAAATTTCATCTGTAGATTTAGAGCTATCAATAAGTTTTTGGAAAGGATCTGGTTTAGCAGTATGAACCTTTGATTGTTTTACCTTTGGATTTCCCTCTGACTTTTTACTATCATTTTGGCATCCCACTAATCAGATACCAACGAACATCAAAAGAACAAATGTGATTAACTTTTTCATAATCTTTTCTCCTAAAATTTATTTTTTACTTTGAACTGTTACTGTTGCTTCATGATCCAAGGATTTAATCATTGTAGAGTAGTACTTCTCAGCTGATTCATTCAAAAGTTCATTGTAATCCTTTAAATAGTCTTGCTGTTCTTTATTTGATAATCCCTTTATAGCAGCCTCACCAGTATCAACATTTGGAGTTAATCCACTGAGTAATTCTCCACTAGTATCATATAACTTATAAGGTTTATTCTTGTCTAACTCAAAACCAATAACTTCATATTGAGGTAAGTTAACCTTATAATTGTGTTCCTTATCACTCTCAATATTAACTCCTTTCTTTATACCAAATTTAGCTGTATAGTTAAGAATAATAATCGCTCGCTTTTCTGAGCCTGGAATTACAATTTTAGTACCAAATAGCTTTGTATTATTCTTAATAGGCTTAATTTTTTGAATTCCTAAATTTAGTAAAACTACTTCATGAACCTCTTCTATCTTTTTAATGCTAGAATAAGTTTCAGTTTGCTGATTATGAGATAAAGCATTCTCAATATTCTGAACTGGTTTTAGCCGGAATCCTAATATTAAAATTAAGACTAAGACGATTAGATAAATCCATAAAGCTATTTTTTTATTCAATATTTTTTTAACTAATTTCATTCAAATTTACCTGCATTCCTACTTTTTCAAAAACAACTGGATTAACAATCCTGCAATCACAATACCAGCTGCAATTAAGGGGTTCAACATCGCTATTCCTACAAAAACTAAAATAGCTAAAATCCATAAAACTACCTTTATCATCTTATCACCTTTAAAATACGAATACCATAATTTCACCTAAATTTAATTTTCCATAATATTATATATACATATACGTTGTCAATATTTTCTTGAAAATATAATATATTTTTAACTATTCATATCATAAGATTATTATAATTTCATATCATTTTAAAATTAAGAATAAACATGGAAGTCATAGCAATACCCAAAACAAGACTTTCCGCTGTGCTAAAGGTGAGAGAAACCCTATTGCTTATCTCACTCGGAAGATTTGAGACTTAGGCTCAAATCTTAGGAATGGAATTCCGTTAGGAAGTCGCTTCCGTCCGTAGCACCCAAGGAAAGTCTTAAATAAAAAAGAAAAAGCAGAGATGTCTACTAACATCTCTGCTTCATTAATCGGATTAAGAGTTCCTATGCTTTTTATTTAGCATCTTTTTCTTTGATAACTAAGACACCATCTTCCATATCAGCTTCTAGGTGTTTTGCATCAAGGTTATCCAAGTGGAAGTCTGTGACTTTGTCACGGATTTGTTGTTCAACCACACGACGGAGTGGACGAGCACCCATAACTTCATCATAGCCTTCTTCTGTCATATAGGCTTTAGCAGCTTCGCTAACTGCCAAGTCAATGCCTTTCTTAGAAAGAGTCTTGTTAACTTCATTCAACATAAGATCGACAATCTTAGAAAGGTCCTCCTTATCTAAGTGTGAGAACTCAATAACTGCGTCGAAACGGTTAAGGAATTCAGGACGGAAGTAAGGTTTCAAACGATCCATGAGTTCTGGTTTATCAGCATCTTCTGTCGAGTTAGATTCGTAACCAAAGCCAGCGTTTGAAGTTGCGATAATGACTGTGTTCTTGAAGTTTACAGTATTACCTTGACCATCAGTCAAACGGCCATCATCCAAAACTTGGAGGAGAAGGGTGATAACTTGAGGGTCTGCCTTTTCAATTTCATCAAGAAGGATGATTGAATAAGGGTTACGACGAACACGTTCTGTCAAGGTATTACTATTATCATCATAACCAACATAACCAGCTGTTGTACCAATCAATTTAGAAACGGCTGTGCGGTCGCTGTATTCTGACATGTCCAAACGGATGATAGCATCTTTGGTACCGAACAAATCAAGGGCCAATTGTTTAGCCAACTCAGTTTTACCAACACCAGTAGGTCCTACAAAGAGGAAGCTACCGATTGGACGGTTACCTTCGTCAAATCCTGCACGATTACGACGGATGGAACGTGCCACTGCTTCAACGGCCTTATCTTGACCGATAACCTTAGCTTGCAAACGGTTACCCATATCTTTCAAACGTTCGATATCCGTTGCACCCATTTGAGATACTGGAATACCAGTCATACGTTCTATGGATTCAGCCACATCGTTTACAGTCGCAGTCACCTTGCGATCTTTTGCATGGTTAGCAATTTCCTTTTCAAGTTTTTCAATACGAATCTTAGAATTTAGAGCTGCTTCGTAATCTTCTTTAGCAACTGCAGCTTCTTGTTTAGCTTTTTCTTCTTCGATTTCACGTTCAACAGCATTGACATCAGTTACTGGATGTTGTGCTGCCAAGTGAGCTGCTGTCACGTCCAAAAGGTCAATAGCCTTATCTGGCAAGCTACGTTGTGGAATGTATTGTACTGAAAAATCAACCGCTGCTTTCAAGACATCATCTGGCAAGATAACATTGTGGTGTTTTTCATAAAGATCACGAATACCTTGAAGAATCTTGAAGGTATCTTCAGGAGAAGGAGCATTGACCTTAACTTCGTTGAAACGACGAGCAAGGGCAGCATTCTTCAAGATAGTGTTACGGTATTCATCTTGAGTTGTTGCACCAATAACTGTTATTTCACCACGTGAAAGAGCAGGTTTCAAGATATCAGCCAGACCTTTAGAACCTTGACCATCGCCAGTGCTTCCGGCACCAAGAATTTGATGAATTTCATCGAAGAAGAGGATAATGTTTCCAGCTTCTTTGACTTCATTTACCAAGTTTTGAATGTTTTCTTCAAAGCTACCACGGTATTGAGTACCAGCTTCAAGTGCAGAAATATCAATTGAGATGATTTCTTTGTCCTTGATAGCAGCTGGGACATCACCATTAACGATGGCTTGTGCCAAACCTTCAACTACAGCTGTTTTACCAACCCCAGCATCACCGACAAGGACTGGGTTATTCTTAGTACGACGAGACAAAATTTCGGCAGTTTCTTGGATTTCTTTGTTACGTCCGATAACAGGATCCAATTTACCTTCACGAGCTTCTTGAGTCAAGTTACGACCAAGCTTAGCAAGAATACCATCTTGTTTAGGTCCGTGTTGTTGCGTTGGGTTCACTGCTTCACCTTGATTACCAGGCAATTTACCTGTTTGACGGTAAATTGCAAATTCTTCAGGTGTCACTTCACGACCGTTAATCATGTAGCGACGGCTTTCTGAACGGAAACCACCCATGTTACCCATCAATTGATTGAAAAGATCATCCATATTATTAAAGTTGTTGTTCATATAATCACCTCATACTGTGTTTTCTTGTGATTTTTTAAGTGTTATTTTTTAGTTAATGTGTAAAAATTGACTTTTACTGACCAAAACTCTAAAAATTTTTAGAGCCTCAACTACTCTTCTAATAATTTCCGGTTTTGCTCTTGGTAGAAGGCTGAGAACTTTCACAGTCTTGAATTAATTTAAGTATCATTCAGCATAAGAGCCACCTTCTTTCTGTGAATCTCTCAAAATATCTAACTTACAAGTTTCTTTCTGAAATAAGCTTGTAGCTTAAGGAAACTCTCTTCCTTAAGCTTTATCATATACCTTTCATATACTTGGGTCAAGAATTTAGCTTTGACTTTTACTGAACTTTTTAATGAAAATTTAAGCAGACAAGCTGCAATCTTTTCATATCGGTATATGGACTGTTTTGACAGCCTTCATAAGGATTTCATTTCCTTATGTTTATATTATACAACATTGGTCAGTATTGGTCAATATATTTTTGACTTTTTTTGACCTTTATTGTAATTTTTTGCAGGTAAGCTATAATTACCTTTTTACAAGTATTTAAGCTAGTCCTGAAATCTTATAAGGAAGCTAAATCCTTATGGAATCATAACACACCATTAGTCAGCAAAGGTCGATAGTTTTGTTTGATCTTATTTGACCTTTTTGAGAATAGTTTACGAAAAGTAAAAGAGCCTACCAGAGGTAGACCTTTTATAAAACTATTTTACTCTAATCGGTACACGTCCAAAGTTTTGTTCGCAAAGCTCGGGGTTACCTAATTGATAAACATTATCCGCTTGCTGTGTAAGCATATCCCAAGGCTTCCTTCCAATACGAGCCACTATATCCACAGACTTTTTCACAGATTTGAGATGAAACTGCCCTTTTTGAGAAAATCCAAGGACATGAATAGATTTAGGCAAAGAATTATCCACAGCTCCGACTAAGATATAGGTCAAAATACGACGTACCCGTGCTTTTGTATAGCGTTTGGTTGCTACCTTATCCACCAGCTCCTCCACAGAAGAAATCTCACGGACAGCAGCTTTTAAACGGCTAGCAATCTCTTCATTCACTTGGAAAACACTAGTCAAATCGGGGTTTGTAAGAATCTGATAAACCAGTAATTGGAAATAATTATCCCAAGAGACCTGTGGAGAAGTTTGAAAAAGTTTGCTATTGGGCATGAACTTATCCACAAAATCACTATCTTCTTTGTGGAGACGTAGACTGGTCGCCGAGGCGAAAGATACTTCCTTGTCTAAGGAATGATAGCCAGCCCCTTGTCTCTGGATAGGATTCAACGTAATGCCCTTACCCGCACAAGCTTTGGCATAGGCTAATCCTAGGATATGGTTGGGTGTATTGCCAGTAAAATCCACACCAGCAAACTTTTCCCACATTTTTTGCGTCTTTTGTGGATAAGACAAGTCACTCGGTAAACTTTCCACAAAGGCTTCCATTTCCTCTGACTTTTCAGAATAGACATCTGCTATAGTCTGATAGTCTAGGACTTCTTCCGTGCCAAAAGTAAGACTATCAATTCCCAGTCGAGACAAGATATCGACAGCCCCAGATGCAAAATAATCGGCAGACTGGACTGCCGTAAAGAAGGGCAACTCAACCACGAGATCTGCTCCATTTTCCAAAGCCATCTGAGCTCTAATCCACTTATCCACAATAGCTGGCTCACCTCGCTGAACAAAGTTCCCAGACATGGCAACAATTTTTATGCCTTCAGCATAATCCAAGAGATACTTGTGGCCGTTATGAAAAGGATTGAACTCAGCAATAATACCTGTAACTGTCATAGGCTCTTACTTTTGGGCGACAAAGAACCAACGTGCACTAGTTTCAGTCGGTTCCTTATCCTCGAAATCGGCGTAAAGCTTGAAAGATTTGAAGCCAGCCTGCTCTAGCAAGATATCATAAGTCAAGACCTCATAGGTACGCTCCTCGTGCACCTCATCATGACGGCTAAAGCTTCCATCTTCCTCTTGGAGAAAGAAGGTCAATTCATGAACTACAGAATGCGGAGCCGCATCCTCATAAGTATCCCAGAGCATAGCAAAATCCTCAGCATTTTCATGGTAAGAATAGCCAGGGAAAACTTCATCAGTTTGATAGGTTGAGTGTACATCAAATATAAAGACGCCATCCTCATTGAGTGCATTGTAAACCTCTTTGAAGACGTCTCCAACCTCTACTTCATCCTGCATATAGCAGATTGAATCTGAGTAGCAGGTCACAAAATCATACTTGCCAGCTTGCGATAAATCCAACATATTGCCTTCAATAAAATCAATTTTCTGCTTGGCAGAAGACGCACGCTTCTGAGCAATTTTCAACATATCAGCACTCAAATCAAGTCCAGTGACATCAAAACCAGCTTGAGAAAAACGTACAGATTGAATCCCTGTTCCACAAGCCAATTCAAGCAATTTCTTTTTGTCCATAGTCTTTGGCAAATGACGGAGGGAAAAATCCGTCCACAAATCGTAAAGACTGTCATCCATAACAGCGTCGTAGACCGCCGCAAAAGTTTCATAAGTAGCCATAATCATGATACCAAGTCTGTCCGTAATTGGAATGAAAATTAGAAGCTTTGACTTGGAATCCTGATCCAAGCCAAAGCTATCTATTTTCCGACGATTACAGGACGGGTTCAAATCCTTTCTAGGATACAAAGAGCGTTAAAAGCAGAGAGAAAATAGGAAACTTTCTGCCGTATCACTAGATACAAAGGAAGTTTTTCTTTTTCTCATAGATTTGAGCTCGTGTTAAGTTTATAAAATTAACTAAACACGACACCCTATCCTTTCTTTCCATTAGATTTTCAATTAAGCAACAAAACCCAGTTATCGCTAACTGAGTTCAATTTCTTATGCCAAATAGGCTGACACATCTACCATTAGTGCTTCATGCCAGAGTTTTTCGAGGTTATAGTGTGCACGCTCATCCTCTGTAAAGATGTGAACAACGACGTCGTTAAGATCCAAAAGAATCCAGCCTCCCTTATTGTCACCTTCCATGTGACTAGCGTCCACACCAGCTTCTTTAACTTTCTCACGGATGTTGTCGGCAATAGCTTCCAACTGACGGCTATTCATTGCACTCAAAATAACAAAGTAATCTGTTAGGCTAGTAAGACCATACAAATCTAGGGCAACGATGTCTTCAGCTCGCTTTTCATCAGCAGCTTTGACAACCAATTCAAGTAATTCTTCTTTAGTCAATTGTATTCTCCAGTAATTAATTATTAATCTTTTAAGTAACTCACAAAAGCATTATAGGTTTCAAGAGTTTTGGGATAAATCGGCAAGGCCTGGTGCGCCAAGTGTTCTACCGTATGGACTGTTTCAAAAGCAACTGCTTTATCCAAAGATTGCTTTGCTACTTGTCTAGCTTCCTCTACCAAAGGGAAATTACGGTTATGCTCAATATAGTCAGCCACATAGACAATTTTATCTAGGATTGACATTTCATGACTTCCGACAGTATGGATTTCAATACTGCGTAGAATCTCAGAATCAGTTAAACCCAAATCTTCTTGGATTTTGTAAATCCCAACCATGCCATGCCAGATATTGTTTCCCCATTTTTTCAATTCAGGATCGAGCTCATACTTATCGATTAGCTCTATGAATTCCTGGTCTGGAAGTTCCTTGGCATAATCATGAAGGAGGCCAGCTAAACCAGCTTTTTCAGTATCGTAACCATACTTTTCAGCAAGAGCAATAGCAGCTTGCTCAACACCCAAAACATGACTAAAGCGTTTAGGACTCATAACCGCTCTAACTTTTTCAAGGAGTTCATCACGAGAAAAGTCAAGGTATTTTTCATAGGTCATTTATAGAGCCCCGCTTTCTTGATGTAGGCAAGTACAGACTGCGGCACCATGAAGTTAGGTATACGATCCTTCTTAATGTAGGATCTGACTGCACTTGAACTAATATCCATAAGGGGCACATCAACCCAGATAACAGGATATGAGGTTCCAGCCTTATACTTAGGACGCGGTACACCAACAAATTGAACCATCTCGATAAGTTCATCAATACGGTGCCATTTTGGTAGGTACTCGACCATATCAGCTCCAATAATAAAGTAATAATCCGTATCAGGATTAGCCTCTGTCAAGAGCTTCATGGTGTCATAGGTATAGCTGATTCCCTTACGTTCCAACTCGATGGTTTCAATATCCAAACCTGGGATGCCGTTAATAGCCAACATAAGCATATTAAGGCGATGCTTTTCATCAATAGTCTCTTTTTTATCGATATGAGGGGGCTCAAATTCAGGCATAAGAAGAACTTCATCGAGACCTAACTGCTGACGCACCTGGTCTGCAACAACCAGGTGGGCATTGTGAACAGGATTGAAATTTCCACCTAATATTCCAACCTGCTTACGGCCGGTATCTTTAATTTCTTCCTCTAGTTGAACCTTTGTAAACGGGGTTACAAGATCTAATGCCATGTTCGTCTCCTCTTATTCAAGCATTATATGATTTTTTAATATCTTCAATGCTTTAAAAGTGTTTCTATACCTTAATTTGTCCTTCACCAAGTAACGTCAGCAACTATTTTTGGATGGCTTTAACATTTGGTGACAACTTACGATTTTCTTTTTTAGCAGATTCCTTGTAAAGAATCAAGATACGTCCAATCTTGAGGACTGTATCACAGCCGATTTCTTCTTCCAAAATTTCAGCAACTTCATGGATATCTTCCATAGTATTTTGAAGAAGGGTTACCTTAATTAACTCACGGGCATCAAGGGCGTTACGAACGCTAGTTTTGATATGATCGTTAAGACCGTTTTTCCCAATTTGTACAATAGGTTTAAGGGTGTGGGCTTCCGATTTGAGGAAGGCACGTTGTTTTGATGTTAGTGACATGTTTATTCCTTTTTAATTTTTTGATGTTTTTCTTAGATGATAGGGCCGCTCGTAAACTTTGGGTTCCATGGCTAATTTTTTGAGCTTAAAGTTTCAAAAATTTCGAATCCACGTAACATAGTATGTTGCTTGGATTACTATCAGGGCGAAAAACACATTGTTTGCTTATGGCTTAACTCTAGGCAAACTTCATAATCATTGAAAAGACTTTTTTATACTTTTAACTGCTTCATTAGGTTTAAATAATTGCTTTTCGCACAACGACACCAACGCCTTCTGGTGCCCAGGCAGCAACGATGGTTGGTTGGTCTGCTTTCCCTTGAACACGGATCCAGCCTAATCCTGAAAAGACAACGTCTGTCTTATCTTTGATAGTGAACTCGTGACGGACTAGTTTTGGAAAATCAGCCAATTCCTTAGGCCCAGGTGGCATAAGGAGACTTCCAACGTGCTTGTCATAAAAGGCATCTGCGCCGTCAAGTTTGGTACGGTGAAGCTTTAGATTATTGTCAAAGAAGGCTGTAAAACCTTGTTTATCACCATCAATGAAGTCAAAACGTCCTAGTCCACCTAGAAATAGGGTTTGGCCTGCATTTAACTGATAAGTCTTCGGTTTGATTTCCTTCTTAGGACTAACGTATTTGAGGTCCTTAGCTGACAGATAGTGCGCCATCTGGTGACGGTGTATAATTCCTGGTGTATCAAAAATATAGCTACCATCATCTAATGGAATTTCAATCTTATCAAGGGTCGTTCCTGGGAAACGAGAGGTTGTGATAACATCCTTATCACCAGTAATTTCTTTGATGATGGCATTGATTAAGGTTGATTTACCAACATTCGTAACACCAACAACATAGACATCACGACCCTTACGGAGGGCTTCAATACGTTGAATCAGCTCTTTAATAGCATGATGATTTTGAGCAGATGTCAACATGACATCCACAGGACGCATCCCTTCTTCGTGGGCACGTTCTGTCAACCATTGAGTTACCTTACCGTCTTTAACGGATTTAGGTAGGATATCCTTTTTATTTCCAACCAAGAGCACATCATTACCCGAAACAAAGCGTGATAAGCCTGGGATGATTGATCCATTAAAATCGAAAATATCAACAACATTAACAACGAGGGCATCACTATCACCAACTTCATGAAGTAATTTTAAAAATTCATCATCAGTGATGTGGACATCCACAATCTCATTGTAATGACGAAGACGGAAACAGCGCTGGCAGTATAGCTCACCTGTTTCCTCGGCCTTTTTAATAGAGCTAGCAGGTGTGAAACCTGCTTTTTCTTTATCCTCTGTTTGAATTTGGGCTCCACACCCAATACAAAATAATTCTTCCATTAAATTCCTTTGTTGAAGGTCATTGGACCATATGCTTTTTCAATCTTTTTCCACATGCGACGTTCACGCCAACGGTTAAACTTGGTTACCCAAGAATCGGATTTCACCAAAGGCTTAACCAAAATCGAGCGAATACCTGCTCGGTGGCTAGCCCTAATGTCAGTCATGAGCTGGTCACCCACCATTACAACCTCTTCACGGTTAAAGTGATAGCGTTCAATCGCTTCATTAATGCCTTTAGTGAAAGGCTTCATGGCACGACTCACGAAATCTACATGGAAATTGGCAACTGCACGTTCAACACGTTTATGTTTATTGTTGGAGACCACAACCACTGGAATGTCAGCCTCTGTCATCTCATCTAACCAAGCTCGTAGCTCAGGAGTCCCATCAGGGTTGTTCCAAGCAATCAAGGTATTGTCCAAATCGACCAAGACGGTACGAATACCGTGTTCACGTAGCTGGTCAGGTTTCAAATCATAAACAGCCTCCACCATAAACTGGGGCCTATAATCGTCTATACTCATTTTCTCTCCAAAGTGTTAGTTTACTTCTTATTTTACCATATTTTTAAGGTTTATGTGTGGAACTTAAGTCCTATTTTTTAAGAACAACCTTTACAGAACAATAAAGAAAAGAACCAAAATCACTCAGGCTCCATTCTTATCTCTGAATTTTTTCTTTTGTTAGGGCAACTAAATTTTTAAGCGATATGATGATGACAGCAAGAACAATTAAAATCATTCCAACCACATCAATGGCAAAGAAGCGGTCACCCATAATTAATACGGTCAAAATGACCGATGCTACGGGTTCCACCGAGGCTAAAAGACTCCCTTTGACAGCTCCAACCATGGCCGTCCCCTTAAGGAAAATGGTGTAAGCAAAGACTGTCCCAATGAAGACCAAACCAAAAAGCGCTAAGAGATTTCCACCGGTCAAAGGAAGCTTATACTTCCAAGCTTGGATAGCAATCGGAAAGACCAAACCACCAAGTAACATGCCTAGGCCAATAACAATCAGACTGCCCCATTTTTCAATGGCCTTAGCAGGCAGTAAGATATAAAGTGCATAGGTCACTGCCGAAAAGAGGCCCCAGAACAAGCCGATAGGCGTAATGGCCAGCTCTGTCACCTGACCATGCGTTGCGATAATAAAGGTTCCCGCAATAGCCATGATAATCGCTACCAACTCTGAAACCATTGGAAATCTACGGTTCTTAGCACACACGAAAGTCAGAATGAGTACTGGCGTGACATACTGCAAGACCGTCGCAGTCCCTGCATTGGTATGCTGAATGGCACTAAGATAGGCATACTGATTCAAGACCAGACCAAAGAGTGCAAATAAGGCGATACTTACTAAGGTTTTCTTATCTTTAAGTGCTGAAACTAATTTGTCTGACTGCCTAAAAAAGACCGAAGCTGTCAGCAAAATCCCAGCTAGAATTAAACGTAAACTCGTTAAAAGATTAACATTAATCCCATGAGTCATCAGGTATTGACCCGAAACTCCTGAAAATCCCCAAGCAATTCCAGCAACCAAGATCATCAGACTCCCTTTTAATTGTTTAGACATGTGTTTTCCTCGATTATGATAATGCCTATTTATTATAACACAGGGAGTCGTAAATCAGTAGATAACTTCAGAAAAATTATACTCTTTTTCTTGAGGAATTTTCAAGCCACCAACCTATAATCCAGCCAAGAACTAAAAGATAATTTTCAAGTGCACCAATAGCGTTGACTGAGTGACGGTATTGAAGATAGCTAAGGAAATGATTAGTCCCAATCCCAAGACCTCCAATAATCAAAGCCATTAGAACAGCTCTCAAATAAAACCAATCGTACTTGAGATTGACAGTAATCAGGATGACAAGAACTGTTACATTCCAAATACCAATCTCCCTCTGCCATCCGACAGAAATGCCGTAACCCGAATGACTTCCCATATAAGTTGGGAAGAATAGCTGAAAAATAATAGCATCAGTCATGGCGAGGATGACGAGGATAAAAAGGACTCTTAAGAATTTGTTCATGGGGTAACTCCTAAAATCTATTTATAATAAAATTCTTGACTAGTCTAACACAAATATTGCAAATAAAGAACCAACCTTTCGGCTGGTTCTTTATTTATCAATCTTCTTTCAACTTAGCCAATTCTTGGGCAAGTAACTTGAGGGCTACTTGTGGGTTTGCTTGGCCTTTAGTTGCTTTCATGAGGAAGCCTGTGAAGGCCTTGTCAGCATTACGTTTACCTGACTTGAAGTCAGCTACGGCTGCTTCATTATCTGCAAAGACTTGGTGGATGATTGGAATCAAGACTTCAGGATCTGAAATCTGTACCAATCCAGCTTTTTCGACGTATTCACGCGCACCGCCACCGTTTTTCGCCAAATGAACGAATACTTTCTTGGCAATCTTAGATGAGATGGTGCCATCTTCGATGATAGCAATCATTTCTACCAAGTTTTCGGGTGTCAATTGGATTTCTTCAAGCGTTTTGCCTTCTGCGTTCAAGAACTGAGCGACTTCACCTTGAAGCCAGTTAGAGACTTGTTTGGCGTCTCCACCAAGGGCTACGGCTGCTTCAAAGAAGTCAGAAGTAACCTTCGTAGCTGTCAATTGGTTGGCATCATAGTCAGACAAACCAAGCTCTGCCACATAGCGAGCACGGCGGTCTTTTGGAAATTCTGGTAACTCCGTACGCATTTCCTCAATCCACTCATCTGAGATTTCAAACAATGGAAGGTCTGGTTCTGGGAAATAACGGTAATCCGCTGCTCCTTCTTTGACACGCATAAGGATTGTGCTCTTGCTGGCTTCATCATAACGGCGTGTTTCTTGACGAATGACACCACCTGAGCGCAGGATTTTCGCTTGACGTTGTACTTCGTATTCAAGACCTTTGCGGACATTCGAGAAGGAGTTCAAGTTTTTCAACTCCGTCTTGGTACCAAATTCCTCTTGACCATATGGACGAAGGGAAATATTGGCATCCACACGCATAGATCCTTCTTCCATCTTGACATCAGAAATGCCTGTGTATTGGATGACTTCTTTGAGAGCTGTCAAATAAGCGTAGGCTTCTTCAGGAGAACGCATATCGGCTTCAGATACAATCTCGATCAATGGCACCCCTTGACGGTTAAGGTCAACATAAGAGAAACCGTCTGTTCCATGCGTGTTCTTACCGGCATCTTCTTCCAAGTGGGCACGTTCAATCCCGATTTTCTTAGTTGTTCCGTCTTCCAATTGCACTTCAATCCAACCGTTATAACCGATTGGCTCGTCAAATTGCGAAATTTGGTAGGCTTTTGGATTATCAGGATAGAAGTAGTTCTTACGGTCAAAGTGCATGTGCTGGTGGATATCCATATTCAGCGCCAAAGCGGCCTTGATTCCAGCGTCCACAACACCCTTGTTCAAGACAGGAAGTACCCCTGGGAAAGACCAGTCGATCACATTAGTATTGGTATTTTGCTCGTTCCCAAAGTGAGCAGAGGTTGGTGAGAAAATTTTTGAGTTTGTATTCAATTCAACGTGGACTTCAAGTCCGATGACTGTTTCAAAGTTCATTAATTGTCACCTCCAAAAATCACGGGTTGTTGCTTATGGTAATCCGTTGTAGCTTCAAAAGCAGCTGCAGCTTGATAGATGGTCTCTTCAGAATACTTAGGACCAATCAACTGCAAACCAACTGGAAGACCTTGCGCAAAACCTGCAGGAATCGAAATCCCTGGAAGACCTGCCAAGTTAACTGGAATGGTCAACAAGTCCGCCAAGTACATGGCAACAGGATCATGATTGAGCGTATCCAAATCGAAAGCTACGCTTGGAGCTGTAGGACCAAGGATGAGATCGTAATCCGCAAAGACTTTTTCGAAGTCTTGGATAATGAGGGTACGAACTTGACCAGCTTTCTTGTAGTAAGCATCGTAGTAACCAGATGACAAACTAAAGGTACCCAGCATGATACGACGTTTGACTTCATCACCAAAGCCTTGGCTACGAGTGTTTACGTAGATGTCATCCAAGTTCTTGGCATCTTCCGCACGGAAACCATAGCGAATGCCATCGAAACGTTGCAAGTTTGAAGAGGCTTCAGATGAAGCAATGATGTAGTAGACAGCAACCCCGTATTTAGAATGAGGCAGGCTGACTTCCTCGACTGTTGCTCCCAATTTTTCAAAGTGCTTAGCCGCATCGAGGATGGTTTCTTTAACTTCTGGGTCAATCCCTTCCCCAAGGTATTCCTTAGGAAGAGCAATCTTCATACTTTTGATGTCTTGACCAATCTTAGAAGTAAAATCGGCTATGCGGACTGGCGCAGATGTTGAATCCTTAGCATCTTCACTGGCAATAACATTGAGCAATTGGGCATTTTCCTTAACAGTTTGTGAGAACGTACCAATCTGGTCAAGTGAGCTACCAAAAGCAATGAGACCGAAACGAGAAACCGTTCCGTAAGTTGGCTTAAGGCCAACAATCCCGTTAAAGGCAGCCGGTTGGCGGATAGAGCCACCTGTATCTGAACCAAGAGACAAACGGACTTGACCTGAAGCTACAGCTGCTGCCGAACCACTAGATGACCCACCAGGAACCTTGCTGTGATCCCAAGCATTCTTGGTTGCTCCATAGTAAGAAGTCTCACCAGATCCACCCATGGCAAATTCATCCATGTTAGTTTTCCCGATGACAATCATATCTTTAGCTTTGGCATTAGCAACCGCTGTCGCATCAAAAATAGGCTCGTAGTTATAGAGCATTTTTGAGGCCGCAGTCGTCAAAATGCCGTCAGTAGAGATATTGTCTTTGACAGCGAATGGAATCCCTGACAGGAGGTTGTCAGCATCGATTCCTTTTTCGTCAATGGCCTTAGCTTGTGCAAGGGCAGCTTCTTCTGCTACTGTCACAAAGGCATTGACTGCTTCTTCACGCGCCTTGATATCGTCAATGGTCGCTTGTGTCAATTCGGTTGCTGAAATTTCCTTAGAGACAAGGAGATTGTGCAACTCTTCAATGGTTTTATTGTTGAATGACATTAGGCATCTCCTCCATCTTCTAGGATAGCTGGTACTTTGATGTAGTAATTATCTTTTTCAGGTACATTTTTAAACAAACGGTCACGGTCAGTCCCTTTTTCAGCAACATCCGGACGCAGTACAGTCTTGCGGTCCGCCATGGTCGTTGTTGGGGCAACACCAGTTGTGTCCACTTCTTCCAACAATTCCACCATATCAACAATCTTCGATAAGGTTGTCGCAAACTCAGCTGTCTCTTCTGGAGAGAATTTCAATTTTGAAAGATTGGCAACGTGGGTTACCTCTTCTTGCGTAATTTTCATCTTGCTTCCTTTCGTGAAATGATGATTTTTCAATACCCTCTATTTTACCATAATTTAGCCTAATTTACTGGGAGGATAAAAAAACTGTAGCAACTTTTTTGTCACTACAGTTTACCAATATACAGCTTTTTCAAAACAGTTATTGTATGGGCATCAAGAGCTTTCTCCAGGCTTCTAACATTTCTGGTTTCAAATAATGTTTTGCCAGGTCGTATGAGGCTTGGTACATAGACTCAAGATCACTTTCTAAGGCAAATAAAATCTTGTCGACCACCTGAGAAACAAGTAAATCCTCATCCATAGTCTCGCTATAAGGGACCAGATACCCATTCTCAGCATCTTTGATGAAGATTTTGCTCTTTTTGATGGGCAAGAGCAACAGCTCTAATGCCAAATCCGTTTAAATCTACTTCAAAAGTGGTAACAAATCCTGCGTGAAAATCATATCACAGTCTAAATATAAAACGCTATTTTCTTGAACAAACTCAGGAATCACATAACGGAAAAAAGTCGTATAATGAATATACGTACTCGGAAGCGAAAATTGTTTAAAGCTTTCTGCAGACATACGACAATTGAGAATTTCCGAATCAATAGCAGCCAAACAACTATTCATAAGGGAAGACTAATCTGTCGGTAAATTCTCATTTAGCACATAAATTTTCCACTACCCTTGGTGTGCACGTAAAGACTAAAGATCCAGCTCTAACTTTTCCATATAGAGATGGCTCTGCTATAAATACAACTGATTTTTTACCCAAATTTTCTCCATCTCAAACTTTAATAAGAATATCATTTTTAGAAAACATTACAATTTCTACCCCTTACAAAAAAGCCAGTCCAAAGGCTGACTTCAATCGGAGATCAATTTTCTTTCAGTGCTTGCTAGATTCGTAAAATTGAACCCAGACCAGAACACAGCTCAAATCCACTATTCTACAGAGGCACCGTTACTTGCGATAACTTCTTTGTACCTGTTAAATGATTTTTTCTTAGAGCTTTTAAGGCTACCCTTACCATCATTGTCGCGGTCTATATAGATGAAACCATAATGTTTTTTCATTTCACCAGTTCCGGCAGAAACAAGATCGATACAACCCCAGGTTGTGTATCCCCAAAGTTCTACACCATCTTCATTGATGGCATCCCTCATGGTATTAATGTGGGCTGCCAAGTAGTCAATACGATAATCGTCTTCAACATAACCATTTTCATCTGGTGTATCCACAGCACCAATCCCATTCTCAACGATAAACATCGGTTTCTGGTAACGATCCCAAATAGCATTGAGGGTAATACGAAGGCCTAGTGGGTCAATTTGCCAACCCCACTCTGAAGATTCTAAATATGGATTTTTAATAGGGGCAAAGATATTGCCGGCAGTCTTTTCATTAACTTCTGGATCACCTGAAGCCACACGACTTGAATAATAAGAGAAGAAAATGAAATCAACAGTATGCTCTTTGAGAAGCTCCAAATCTTATTCAGTCATCTCAAGCTTAATACCATCACGCTCCCACTGCTTTTTAGCATAATTTGGATACTCTCCACGATCCTGGACATCAATGAAGAAATAGTTACTCCGATCTTCTTGCATGGCTGCCCAGTAGTCACGTGGGTGGGCTGTATTTGGATTATACTTACCGGCTGCCAACATACAACCAACCTTATTTTCAGGATCAATCTCGTGAGCCAACTTAGTCGCCATAGCTGAAGCTACCAACTCTTGGTGAGCTGCTTGGTATTTAACCTGCTCCTCATTCTCACCCTCTTCAAAACAGATCCCTGCTCCCATAAATGGTGCATGGAGAATCATGTTAATTTCGTTAAAAGTGAGCCAGTACTTAACCAAACCTTTATAACGTGTGAAAAGGGTACGGCAAAGATTTTCATAGAAACCAAGAATCTTACGATTACGCCATCCACCATACTCTGTAATCGAGTGCATTGGACAATCAAAGTGCGTAATAGTTACTAAGGGTTCGATGCCATGTTTGTGACATTCCTTGAATAGGTCCTCGTAAAAAGCTATCCCAGCTTCATTTGGCTCAGCCTCATCACCCTTAGGAAAAATACGAGACCAAGCAATAGAAAGTCGATAAGTCTTAAAGCCCATTTCACCAAAGAGAGCAATATTTTCCTTGTAACGGTTGTACATATCAATGCTTTCCTTAGCTGGATAAGAATAACCATCTTCAAAATCAAACATCTTGCGACGTCCAGTAATAATCGAAAGGCGATCCTCACCAATCGGTACCACATCAACATTGGCTAACCCACGCCCATCAGCATCATAGGCACCTTCACATTGGTTGGCTGCTGTAGCACCACCCCCACAAAAAATCCGTCAGGAAACGTTAATTTTTTAGTCATTATTCTACCTCTTATATATTTCGACTTAATATAGTAATAGTATACAATAGCCTGTAATCGTTTTCTTATAGTAAACTACGGAAAACTGATACTATCCTATGATTTGAGACAAAGAATTGAGAGTAGAATAACTTCCTACTCTCGATGATGACTTATTTCCAATTTTCTTCTAAAAATTGGTGACGAATAGCGCTACTCTGCGCATAACGTTCAGGATTAGTCTTATAAAATCCCTGATGGTAAGCTTCGGCTTCGTAGAAAGTCTCCGCAGGTTCAATCTTTGTCACGATTGGACGGTCAAAACGTCCTGAGGCTTGAAGATTATCCTTAGATTGTTCAGCAATTTTCTTTTGACGCTCATCAAAATAATAAATCACAGGACGGTAATTATCACCACGATCCTCAAATTGTCCAAAAGCATCCGTCGGATCGGTCTGTGCCCAATAAATTTCGACTAAATCAGCAAAAGAAATAATTTCTGGATCAAAGATAATCTCCACTGCCTCGGTGTGCCCCGTCGTTTTACGACATACCTCCTCGTAAGTTGGGTTTGGTACATGTCCTCCAGTATAACCAGAGCGAACAGATAGAATACCTTCTTGCTCCTCAAAAGGTTGCACCATGCACCAGAAGCACCCTCCGGCAAAAATAGCTCTTTCCATAGCGTCCTCTCTTACCAAACTGGTTCATCCAAACCTTGAGATGATTTCTTGATGATTCCTTTGACTTCGTCAGTATGATAAGCCTTGATAACTTTCTTGATAGCATCAGCCTTATCTGATTTTTCCCAACCTTTTTGGGCTACAAGTAGATTGTACCATTGCTTAGTATTTTTACTAGCGGGCTCTACGTAGATAGCTGTCTTAGGATCAATACCAGCCTCTGTAACGAAGTCATTATTAATAATGGCCGCATCGACAGAATCAATGTTGGCAGCTGTCTGAGCAGCATCAACTTCTCTGATATTTAAATTCTTGCTATTTTCACTAACATCAGTCAACTTAGCCTTGTCATTTGCACCTACACTAAGTTTAATCAAGCCAGCAGACTGCAAGAGATTAAGGGCACGACTTTCATTAACGGCATCATTTGGAATGGCAATCGTAGCACCTTCTGGCAACTCTTTAATATCCTTATACTTGTTCTTACCACCCTCTGTACCAGAATAGACACGGAAAGCTGTGAAATAAGTCTCAGCAATTGGTACCAAGTCAGTCTTATGATCCGAGTTCCAGTTATCAAGGAAATTATAGTGTTGGAAAGCATTAATATCAATATCACCATTATTGAGGGCTACGTTTGGTTGAGAATAGTCCGTAAACTCGCTAAACTTAAGCGTAATTCCCTCTTTTTTCAAGATTTCTTCGATCTTATCCCAGCGTGCTTGTTCAGACTCACTCTTAGCCATGGTCCCTACTCGAACCACCGTCTGATCCTTAGCAGCATCCTTACCACAAGCTGCCAAAATACCTACAGAAGCAACAGCGATAGCCACAAAACCTAATAATCGTTTTATTTTCATCATTTTTCTCCTCTCAGATGAATCAATGCCTTTAGTCTAACACGAATATATCCGCTTGACTAATTCATATTCTTAATCAGTTGATAGAGAGGAATTATCAAAAAAAGAGTAAGAACCAACTCTTACTCTACAATTGTCGCTCCAAGAACATTTTTAAAATGCCCAATGGCAAAATCATGTGCTTCTGTCGTCAAGGAGGCTGTTGCACTCTCTACCACCTCGATATCATAGCCCAAATTATAAGCATCAATAGCCGTATGTAACACACAAATATCTGTTAAAACTCCCGTCAAAACGACTGTTGTCACACGACGCTCACGCAAACGAATATCCAAATCTGTTCCTGAAAAAGCTGAATAGTGACGTTTGTCCATCCAAAAGACACGATGATCATCCTTGATGGCATCATATACACCAGCCAACTTACCATAAAGTTCTCGCCCAGCTGTCCCTGCAATATTGTGAGGCGGAAAGAGTTTAGTCTCAGGATGGAAAGTATCCCCCTCATCATGTCGGTCCATAGCCACAAAAATATAATCTCCATTGTCATAGGCTTCTTGCGTTACCTGAGCAATGCGATCTTCAATGGCTTGAGCAGGCTTACCAGCCGTCAACTTCCCATCATCTGCTACAAAGTCATAAGAGTAATCAATTGAAATCAATGCTTTTGTCATACTACCTTCTCCTTTTAAAAAAAGTGGGGCAGCCTCAACCTACCTCACTTCTATTCAATGTTTTATTCGTATTCTTTCAATTTGTCGTAGATACCTTCGTTAAGGACTTTAAGGTAAGTACCTTTCATACCAAGCGAACGACTTTCAATAATACCAGCTGATTCTAATTTACGAAGAGCATTAACAATAACAGAACGAGTAATTCCGATACGGTCCGCGATAACAGAGGCTGTCAAACGACCTTCTAAACCGTCCAACTCATTCAAGATAGCTGAAACTGCCTTGATTTCTGAGTAAGATAAGGTATTAATAGCCATATTAATAGCTGTTTGTTTACGAATCGTTTCTTCCAAGTTTTCTGTTTGAAGATGCAACAATTGCAAACCAACTACTGTAGATGCAATCTCAACCAAGATAAGGTCGTCGTCCACAAAATCATGGTCGTTACGCCAAATAATGAAAGAACCAAGACGCATACCACCACCATAGATTGGTGCAATTGTAGTCAAACCGTCAGGGAAATCATCTTTTAATTCTACTGGGAAGATGGTCAAGTCACTGTCAATACCGATATTTTCTTGAGTATCATAAACACGGCTGATACCACGTATGTATTCCTCTGGAAGTTGTTTAGCTTTAAAAAACTTTTCCACACGGTCATTGTTGGTTTTGTATTTCATAGCAAAACCAAGGAGAGCACCTCCACCATTTACAATAGCAGCATTACAATCAATAATATCTGCCAACTGAGCAGCCATGTTGTTGTATGGAAGATCTCCTTCCAAACTATCTACTGAGCGTTGCAAGATAGAAGTAATTTTACGTGTTTTATCAAGCAAATTTGCCATTTTTATTGTCTTCACTTTCTATTTATAATCTTAATAATCACAGGTCCTGTACCAAGCATATCCGTTAAGATCCGCTAGCACCATCATTATAGCATACCTGAACTAAAAATTGCAAACAATTGTCTGAAAATTATTTATTATTCTACTATTCATTATATTATGTCTTTTTTCAGGGAAAACGTTCGGATTTTAACTAAAAACGACTCCTTTTTAAGCAAGATAAAAACCGAACAAGTCTTTTTGTCCAGTTTTCACGAATTTAGCGCTTATAATATGACAAAACACGCTCGATTTTATTTCCAAGATCAGCCAATTCTTCCACACGAGGAAGGTAGACAATACGGAAGTGGTCCGGTTCATTCCAGTTAAAGCCTTTACCTGGAACCAAGAGGACCTTTTCCTTCTTCAAAAGACGAAGACAGAACTCTTCATCATCGTCAATATCATACATGTTGCGGTCAATCTTAGGGAAGATGTAAAGACCCGCATCTGGCTTAACAGCTGTGAGTCCTGGAATATCGTTTACTGTGTTTGTAATAAACTCACGTTGTTCATAAATACGACCACCTGGAATCAGGAGCTCATCAACAGATTGGTAGCCCCCAAGTGAGGTCTGAATTACGTGTTGAGAGAGCACATTAGAGCAAAGGCGCATATTGGACAACATATCAAGCCCTTCAATATAGCCCCGAACATTCTTCTTAGGCCCAGAAAGAACCATCCAACCTACACGGAAACCACAAATACGGTGAGATTTAGAAAGACCATTCATAGATACACAGAAAACGTCTGGTGCAAGACTTGCAATAGCAATGTGCTTCTTACCATCCATAACCAAGCGGTCATAAATCTCATCCGCAAAGATAATCAAATCATTTTGGCGTGCAATATCGACAATCTGTTCAAGAACATCTTTAGGGTAAAGAGCACCTGTCGGGTTATTCGGATTGATAATAACAATAGCCTTAGTATTTGATGTAATCTTTGATTTGATATCATCAATGTCTGGATACCAGTTAGATTTTTCATCACAGACATAGTGAACAGCGTTACCGCCAGCTAGACTGACACAAGCTGTCCAAAGAGGATAGTCTGGCATTGGAACCAAGACTTCATCACCATCATCAAGCAAGGCCTGCATAGACATGGGAATCATCTCTGACACACCGTTACCAATATAGATATCATCGATGTCTACATTTGGGAAACCCTTAAGCTGGCAATACTGCATAATAGCCTTACGAGCTGAGAAAATCCCCTTACTATCTGAATATCCCTCACTGTTACGAACATTCATAATTAAGTCACGAATGACTTCATCTGGTGCTGTAAAACCAAATTCCGCAGGATTTCCTGTGTTCAGACGGAGAATTTTTTCGCCTTTGGCAATCATACGGTTGGCCTCATCCAAAACTGGACCACGAATATCATAGGCAACGTGTTCCAACTTTGATGATTTATCAAATGTTTTCATAGGTTAATCCTTTCAAAAGATACTAAAGCAGATACATCTAGTAGAAAATAAGAAAATTCAACACCTGATGGGGATTTTTACTTTCATTGACACCATCTTAGACCTAGCCCGTTTGGCATCATTTCTGAAGATTTATCTTCCTCATTGATTATCTCGTTTCTTACGAAGCTAATAACAGATTGTATTATACCTCTTTTTCAGACAATATTCAATTTTTAGATAAGGTCAAACTCTTCCCATTACTGATAGTATCGTAAAGTAAGCAGTCAAAAAAGATTTCAGAAAACCCATAACAATGTTTTCATTTTTAAGATTAAAGGAGTATAATAAAACTAAAGATAGGAGGTAGAGCTTATGTCTCAACAATATGAACATATTATGGTAGCCATCGACGGTTCTCACGAATCAGAGTTGGCCTTTCTCAAAGGTGTACACGTTGCAAAACGTAATAACGCACAGTTACTTTTAGTACATGTTATCGATACACGCGCCCTTCAAAGCATTATGACTTTCGATTCTTATATCTATGAAAAACTAGAAGACGAGGCTAAAGCTGTATTGGCTAACTATGAACGTCAAGCCAGAGAAGCTGGTTTAACTAAGATTCGCAAAGTTATTGAGTTCGGTAATCCTAAGAGCCTTTTGGCTGTTGATATCCCTGATAAGGAAAATGTTGACCTTATTATGATTGGTGCCACTGGTCTCAATACTTTTGAGCGTCTTCTTGTCGGTTCATCCTCTGAGTACATTCTCCGTCACGCAAAAGTTGACTTGCTCGTTGTTCGTGATTCTGAAAAAACGCTATAGTCACCTCTCACAAGCACCTACGGTGCTTTTCTCATATAATAAATTGTAAAATATAGTTCAACAAAAAAACTCATAGCGTTTCATTGGTGTAAACTGTAAGTAACGAAACAAACAGAACCCGAGGAAAAACTATAAGCTACTCCCAGCTTACCATAACCGACTGAATAAAGATAGAAACCTATAAAACCATCTATAACTGGCTCTATACTGGTTTGATTGATCTGGATTTGAGCGTCCTTCGTCGGAAAGGAAACAGTCGACAACCCAAAGAAACAGGTGGAAGATTTAGAATTGGTACGCCAATTGCCAAACGTCCTAAGGAGGTCAGGAATCGTGAGACCTTTGGTCACTGGGAGGCTTGATACTGTGGTGTCTTCCAGAGGCAAAAACAAGGGGTGTTTAGTGGCCTTTCTAGAGCGAAAAACACGTTTTTACTTAGCTTCCAAGATACCAGATAGAACAACCAAAGCCATATTTTCAGCCATCGAACAACTTTGTAGGCTATTTCCAAAAGAGACTCTTATAACTTTCACTTCAGACAAGGGAAAAGAGTTTGCATGCTATCCTCTGGTAGAGAGGAAGCAATGAGAACGCAAATGGCTTACTAAGAGGATATTTCCCAAAGAAAACAGATTTAGCTACTATCTCTGATAAGGTTTTGAACAAGGCCTTAGATGATATCAATCATCGACCACGAAAATGTTTAGCTTACAGAACTGTTTGTGAATCTCTAGAGGATGAGTTCGAGTAAATGTTGCACTTATTCTTGTGATTTATCATATAAAAAGAACTGAGTTATTAATCTCGGTTCTTTTTCTTGTTCTATTTTTCAGACGTTGCTGATTCAGACACAGCTTCTGACTCTGAAGTTGCTTGGCTTTCTTCTACCAAGGCTTCGCTAGCAGATTGACTAGAGGCACTTGCTTGCTCCAAAGCAAGACTAGTTGAAAGGCTCTCGCGTTCTGCTTCCTGACTAAGGCTTGCTTCAAAAATCATCAGTTCCTTTTGACGTTCTGTTTCACGAAGATACTCACGTTCTTCTTGCTCTTCTTGACGTCGTCTTTCTTGCTCACGTCTTTGAGCTTTCTGATGTTCACGCTTAGCATGGCGTTTTTGCGTCTCATCAATCAAGACCTTAGTATTATCTTTAATTCGCATTAATTTGACAAGTCGAACCAAAAGTCTCCATACAAACACAATGACTGACTCCACAAAGAAAAGAAGCTCAACCAGAATAACTCCCAACAAGCTCCAAGCCATGAAAAGCGTTATCAATAATTGTGTGGAAATCTTCTTCAAGTCACCCAAATGATTGTTGTAAATATTGAGGGTCTCAAGGAAAAGATCTAAGATTCCTTGTAAGAGATGAGACTTAACAGATTTATCTCCCTCAAGGCTCAAGTCCATTTGAACTTCCGCCGGAGTAACCACTGTCAACTCTCCATCTTGATAGACCTCAACACGATCCCCTAAATTTATATCAAAATCAAAAAGAGCACGATCTATTTTTTCAAGCGCCCATCGGGATGACTAAGGTAAACAAAGTCATCATCAATTTTTAAAATACGAAACATAATTACCTGCTTTTTATTGCTTCCTAAATAATAACAAAATAAAAAAGCTCTTGTTGAGAGCTTATTCTTTAATCCAAGGTTTTAACCCCGATACGATTCTTATACTCTTGATAAGTTTCCGTATGCATAAGAGCCTTAGCATTTTTAACACGATCTGCAGTTGGTGGTTTGACACCTTCCAATGGATAAGGGATGCCAAGTTCACGCCACTTGAATTCCCCCATCGTATGATATGGAAGAATTTCAAATTTATCGACATTTTTCAAGGTCTTTACAAACTCGCCGAGCTTAACCAAGTGTTCGTCAAAATCTGTCAAACCAGGTACCAAGACATGACGAATCCAGACCGGAACTTGTTTATCAGACAGATATTGAGCAAATTCCAAGATATTCTTATTAGGTTGACGGGTCACAAACTTGTGTTGTTCGGGGTCAATCTCTTTGATATCCAGTAGAACCAAGTCAGTTACAGCCAAAAGTTTGTCGACAACTTCATGATACTCTGGAGTATTACGATAAGACAAGCCACACGTATCAAGCGTACAGTGAATCCCTAACTTCTTAGCCTCTGTAAAGAGGGCAGTGACAAAATCAATCTGAAGCATGGCTTCACCACCTGATACAGTGATTCCACCATGCTCACCCCAGAAATGACGGAAGCGAAGAGCCTCTTCTAAGACATCTTCAACTGTACGTTCAACAGCCTTATTTGACTTCATGGCCCAAGTATCTGGGTTATGACAATATTGGCAACGCAGCTTACAGCCTTGCATAAACACAATAAAACGGATACCAGGACCATCTACGGATCCGAAACTTTCGGTTGAATGAACAAGTCCAGTCACCTGACTGTAATCAATTTCTGCCATGTCAGCCTCCTTGAAAAACGATTTTTACACTTTTTATTATACCTCTTTTATCAGAAACATGCTCCATGTCTATCTAATTTAAGATAAAAGTTATACTATAATACATCTAAAATTACTATATAACTATACTATACCAGAAGAAGAAAGGGAAAAACTGGATTCTTCCGGTTTTTTATTATCTATACTATTAGGCACGTTTCTTGAATACCAATAAAACTGCAAGAACAAGGAAGAATGTTCCTACAAGCGTCAATATTACAGTTGATACTTTACCAGTCAATGTACCGTCAGCATTCACTTTGAATCCTGTACTTATGGAACAACAAGACTTGTTGTACCGTCATTATTGGCAACAACAAGCTGACTATTTTGTTTAGAAGGGATTGTTTGACCAGGTGCCGTTATAGCTGGTGCTGCTGGTGTTACAATAGCAACAGGTCAACCATTAACGTTGACTGAAGGAACTTCAGGTGATTGAGGGTCCTCACTTGTATTTGTATCTGTATCAGTTTTTGGCTGCATAAGAACAGTATCATTTGTCGCAATGCCGGCATCTGCAAAAGAAGTTACTGGTAGAAAGTCTCCTAGAGTAAGGGTGAGTAAAAGTAAGCTACTATGTATAGAATATAGAGATTTTTTAGAAGCTATTAAGATTCTCCTTTATCATTTATCAGTTAATTTATATTCTGTCATAAAAAGTAATAGAAAGGCGTTTTAATCAAAATATTATTTATTTTTATTCTTAGTCTACCATAATTTCAAAACCCGTTTAAATTACTTCAAAAAAATGTCGTAGGTCAATAATAACTAGATGTTTTATTTTTATAATAAAGCATAGCATAGAGGTTATCATATATTTTTAATCTAATTATATATTAAAAAATATTTATCAAAAAGATAATAAAAAGCACTTTCAATCCAAAGGAAAGAAGGCGCTCAATTATCATTATCTTACTTTTTAGCTCTAGTCTTTTCTAATCTAAAGCTGGTTAATTCTATTCTCCTGCTTCTTCTGGAGCAGCTGTGATGATTACCTTAAGTTTGGTTACGCGACCATCCTTAACCTTATCGTTAATAAATTCAAGACGTTTGTCCTTGTTAATAACTTCGTAATGTTCCTTAACTTCTTGAGTGGGAATTGCTCCTACACCAGTCAAATAATAGCCTGCGATAGTATCAACATCATCACTTTCAAGCTCTGTGTCAAAGTGTTCATTGAAGTCATTAAGAGTCATAGATCCTTCAACAATATAGGTATTCTCTCCTATTTCACGAACTTCCACACTAGCTTTATCTGTTTCGTCATCAATTTCACCGACGATTTCTTCCAAAAGATCCTCGAAGGTCACCAGACCAGCCACACCACCATATTCATCAAGTAAGATAGCCATTTGATTATTGGTGTTACGAAAGGCTGCCAAGAGGTCGTCAACGAAAATTGTTTCTGGAACAAAGAGGGGCTCATTCATGATACGGCGAAGATTAACATTCTCAAAACCGAGCTCATAAGCCGCTTTAAGGAGTTTTTTGGTATGGATTACACCGATAATCTTATCCTTGTTATCTTCGTAGACAGGGATACGAGAGAAGCTTTGCTTTAGAATGGCTTGGATATTTTCCTGAGTATCGTCTTCAATATCTATCATGAAGGCATCTGTACGAGGAACCATGACTTCACGCGCCATTAATTCATCAAGAGAAAAGATACCTTGAAGCATTTCGATTTCTTCAGCTTCAAGTGTATCCTCACTCTTGGTCAACATGTACTCAATCTCATCACGTGTCATCGGCTCATCCGCATCATCAAAAGTCATAGGTGTCAAACGAGACAAGAGGTTGGTTGATGCCGAAAGAATCCATACAAAGGGACTGACAATCTTACCAGTTACAATAATGACAGGTGCTGAGTAGATGGCCAGATTTTCCTTTAGGTTCATGGCAATACGCTTAGGATAAAGCTCACCAAAAACGATAGAAATGTAAGTCAAGACCACCAAAGATACCACGCTACCTGCTGTTTTAGCCCAAGCTACGTTACCAAACCAGGTCGCTATAACTGCTCCTAGGGAAGCAGAGAGACTGGCCCCTTGCAAAAGACCGATAAAAGTAATACCAACCTGAATAGTTGATAAGAAGTTATTGGGATTTTCAAGAACCTTGAGCAGGCGAATAAATTTCTTGTCGCCTTCTTCAGCCTTTTGTTCCACACGTGAACGGTTTAGTGATACTAAAGCCATCTCAGACGCTGAGAAAAAGGCCGAAAGTAAGGTTAAAATTAGTAATAAAATAAATTGAAATAATAAGGACTGACCGCTAGAGTCTTCCATTTTTTCTTCTCCTCTAAAAAAAAAATTCTGACTTTCATTATATCACAATTTTCCAATATAGGTTCCTATTTTATGCTATACTTAGAGTAATTTATCATCGAAGGAGAGACTTATGTCACTTATACGCTTAGAAAATGTCAGCTTGGCTCGCCAAGGAAAAACACTCTTGTCCAATCTTAACTGGTCAGTTGAAAAAGGCCAGACCTGGGCTATCCTTGGACTTAATGGTGCAGGAAAATCAACACTTCTACGCTTATTGACAGCTGAGTTCTTTCCTTCCGAAGGTCATGCTGAAATACTTGGCTATACCTTTGGTAATGGAGACATCACGGGTCTTCGCAAACATATCGGTATTGTCAGTTCCTTCATCACTGAGCGTCTGCCTAAGCATATGACTGCAGAAAAAATCGTCCTTACTGGTAAATACAAGAGCTCAATCCTCTACAAGGCATATGGGGATAAGGAGTTGCAAGAAGCTAAGGACATGCTGACCTCACTTGGTGCTGGGGATTTGATAGGTCGTAAATACCATGGCCTCTCTCAAGGAGAAAAACAAATTTGTTTGATTGCTCGCAGTCTCATGGAAGATCCTGACATCATTATTCTTGATGAAGCGACTGTTGGCTTGGACCTATTTGCTCGTGAAAAACTCTTGCGTCAGATTGATCGTATCACCTCGCTTCCTCATGCTCCACTGGTTCTTTACGTCACTCACCACGCTGAGGAAATCACTGAAAACATGGACCATATTCTCCTACTCCGTCAAGGAAAAATCGTAGCACAAGGACCCAAAAATGATGTCATCACACCAGAAGTCTTAGCTGACTTCTATCAAAATCCTGTTCAAATTATTCCAATTGACGACCATCGTTTTTACATTAACCCTCTTTTATAGAGATCAGTCATAAAGTAGCTTGATTTAGGGCTAATATACGAACAACATTAAAGAAACAAGTCCCCTAGACTATAAGTCTGGGGGGATTTATTCTTTCATCATTACTTCTTTTTTATTTGAGATACGCTATACAAAATTAAGGCTGGAAGGACAAGGTGTTCTATAGACGTTCTTGAATAAAATAAATTGTACAGCGACTATATATAAATAGATTTTGTCAGAAGTTTTACTGTGTGAGGAAATCTTTTGACTTTTACCGATTCGATAACAAAACAGTTCTTTTTTGACCGAATAAATTCTAAGATTAACCACATAGACATATGATATTGTCCGATGGCCGCTCTTTCCAGTTGTCTTGTTAATCTTCTTTACAATTGAGAATTTCATGAAAAAAGATTATAAGTCTAGCCTCATTAGTGCCTTGATTGGGCTGATGATTGCTAATGCAATCTATGACCTACTCCTCCCTATTCCCTATTCCTACCGAAACTCTGATTGTTTCCGGTATCCTAGTAGGCCTAGGATTGGGCTGTCTCTTTCCTGACCACGATAATGAAAAAAGCAAACATTAAAAGAAGCCAAATTAATAACTTAGCTTCTTTTTCTACTCTAAATTCTTTCTTAAGCTCCCCTTCGGGCTAGATTGATCATATCATATATCAAAGTATTGCTTGTTTCTTTGAGAGTATAGTTTTCCAAAGTATTGACTTCCTTACGAAGCTGTTTGGCATAACGACTAGAAATACGCCCAGCTTGTTCATATTCGATGATAATCTTACGTTCCAAAAAATAGCCTCGCAACATTTCGTCAACATAGTCTGGATTTAAGTGAGTGATAACCCGCTCGACAAAGGCTCCAGATTGAATAATTTCAGCCTCTCGAATCCGACAGCGTTTCAAATAAGACAAAAGATCTGAATGATAGACACCTTCCAGATTACTCAAGGCTTCCAAAACCTGCTCAGTATTTGTTAAATAAAGCTCAGTCATATGATCACGATTTTCCTCGGTCAATCGAGGACCTCGCCTATTCTCCTCTTGTTCAAATCGAAACTTGAAGGTAAAAGCTAGGTGCAAAATTCTACGAAGACCAAGAACGAAAACAGCAGAGGCATAAGAGAAACTAGAAACAAAACCACGGTTGATACGGCGCTCCAAGCCTTTGATATAACGTTGGTATAGATTGTATTCGAGTTCTGAAATCTTCCCCTTCTTGTAGGCATATTCCAAACCCTCACTCTCGATTTCCATAATCATGATACGGATATTAGCTAACTCTTCCTTGACATCATTTGATTCCTGCTCCAAGATTAAATCTTCCAAACGTTGGTTATAGTTGTCAATGGTAGCATAAACAGCTCCTTGATTTGCAGACTGCTTCAGGTCTTTTTCTAGCTCTCTTACCACATCATTAAGAATAGCAATCTGCATGTAATGGTTGGTCGTATGTGCTGGTCCGGTAGCTAACCTAGGTAGAATTAAAATACCTATCAAGAAGCTCAATAGTGTAACACCCGCTACTGTAAAGGTCAAGAGACTGTGTTCTAGCGCAGTCATATTAGCAACCGGAAGTAAAAGGATTGTTGCAATCGAAACCGTTCCTTTTACGCCAGAAAAAGTCAAAATCGTAGCAACCTTCCATATTTTTTTCAGTGACCGTTTGGTCCGCCAAGCTCTTTGGGCAAACACTGCACTAATCATGACAAAACGAATTCCAAACATGATCGCTGTTAACAAGACTATGGCAAGAAGCATCCAAAGCGTATCATAAGTACTGCTAGACAGTACTGGGGTTGCTAAGGTTGGCAGTTCCGTCCCCAGAAGGAAAAAGACCATACCATTAAGAACAAAGGTAATGGTTCCCCAAATCGTATGGGAGACACTATCCAATTTGGCATCAAATACGGTGATTTTTTTGAAACGGCTAGCAAGTGAAATCCCTGCTACAACAACAGCAATAATTCCAGAGACATGTATTTCCTCAGCTACAAAGTAAGAGGAAATCGGTAGCACTAACTCTAGTAAGAGTGCACCTGTGACATCTGCTGCATCCATATTATCTAAAATGGTCAAAAAAAGACGATTCAATAGAGCTGTAATCAAGCCAACCAAAAAACCACCAATTACAGAGATAACCAAATTCCAGCTCGCGTCCAGGAGGGAGAAGGATCCCGTTGTCAAAGCAGTTACTGCCACCCGAAAGGCGACCAAGCCAGAGGCATCATTTAGCAAACCCTCTCCCTGCAGAATATAGCTAATCCACTTTGGAAAACTGAAGCGTTTGGAGATAGCGGAATAGGCAACAAAATCCGTTGGACCAAGAGCGGCACCGAGGGCTAGACAGGCAGACAAGGGCACCGAAGCAGGCAAGACGGCCTTAGCAAGATAGCCGATTCCTAGCGTAGAGACGAAGATGACTGGAAAAATCAAAAACAGAATGAGCCTCCAGTTACGTAGAATACTGGTAATATCACTCTCTTCGCCCTCACGAAAAAGCAAGGGAGCAATAATAAACGCTAGAAAAAGTTCCGTTTCAAGCTCAAAAACTTCCCCCTTAAGAAGAAAACCAATACCCACTCCAAAAATAATTTGAATCAAAGGTAGGGGAAGTCGTGGAAAAATGCGGTTGATAACGTTCGATAAGATTAAGCTAAACAGAAGAACAAGCAAAGCTAATGATAAATGCATAGTTTCTCTTAACCTTCCTTATGACAACAGTTAGAAAATAGTTCTTTTTGCTTGCGAATTTTTTTATCAATGGCAGTCACGTCTTCCTTAGCTAAAAGTTTATGGCAACGTGCAACCTCAAGACTGGCTAGTTTCTTCTTGATTTTCGTCGTTTTGCAATTGTAAACCGTTTTTAAGTTATCTTCAGCACTCTGCTTGTCTATATATTTGGCCTGCATATCTGCAAGTTTTTCTTTAATATCTGTAATCATTGTAATTTCTCCAACATCACCAAAAATGGCGGGGTATTAATTTGATTGAGAGGTTGATACAGCATGGCTGTAAAAACACGCTGGTCTAAACCAATCACATACTCAAGAACAGCATCCTTCTCCATATCACCACCATCATGACCGTAGTAAATCATAATAGCTAGGCGACCACCCACCTCTAAGCGGTCAAGAATCTTCTCAATAGCTTCAAGGGTCGTGTGAGGTTTGGTGATGACACTCTTGTCTGCAGATGGTAGATAGCCTAAATTGAAAATAGCTGCTCGAATAGGCTCCCTAACATAATGGTCCAGATTTTCATGACCATCTAAAATGAGTTCCGTATTTTCAATTCCCAAGTCTGACAAGCGTTGACTGGTCTTTCCAATCGCCTGCTCCTGCACGTCAAAAGCATAGACCTTCTTGGAAAGGCCAGCCAGAAAGGCTGTGTCATTACCGTTTCCCATGGTCGCATCGACAACTATACTCTCATCATCCAGCACTTCTGCTAGAAAGTCGTGAGACATATGAATGGGACGTTTAATCATGCTTTTTCCTCCTTCTTGCTAACGACTTTACACCCTTGCCATGAGTCACGACGTTCCATCTCTTTGTCAATGGCATTAAGGACTTCCCACTTGTTGAGACTCCACATAGGTCCAATCAGCATATCTCGCGGTGCATCACCAGTAATCCGATGAATGACGATATCCTTAGGGATGATTTCCAACTGGTCACAGATGATTGACACATACTCTTCCTGACTCAGCAATTTAAGACCCCCTTCGTGGTAGTCTCTTTGCATACGCGTATTAGTCATCAGGTGGAGGAGATGGAGTTTAATCCCCTGAATGTCATTATCAGTCACACAACGGCGAACATTCTCCACCATCATCTCATGAGTTTCCCCCGGTAACCCATTAATTAGGTGTGATACAATTTCAGCCTTGGGCGCACGCTCACGCAAGCGCTTCACCGTCTCCACATAGAGTTCATAGCTGTGTGCTCGGTTTATGAGCTCTGAGGTTTCTTCATAAGTCGTCTGCAGTCCAAGTTCAACCGTTACATGCATGCGGTCTGTGAGTTCTGCCAGATAATCAATCACATCGTCTGGCAAACAGTCAGGGCGAGTACCTATATTGATCCCAACAACACCAGGCTCATTGATAGCCTGTTCGTAGCGATCCTTGATAACCTCAAGTGGTGCGTGAGTATTCGTAAAGTTTTGAAAATAAACCAGATATTTATGAACTTCTGGCCACTTGCGGTGCATAAAGTCAATCTCATGGTAAAACTGCTCACGAATCGGTGCCTCAGGAGCTACAATAGCGTCCCCAGACCCCGATACTGTACAAAAGGTACAGCCACCGTGAGCCACTGTTCCATCACGGTTGGGACAATCAAAGCCCGCATCTATAGGAAGTTTGAAAATCTTTTCGCCAAAAATCTCGCGATAGTAATCATTTACTGTTCTATAACGTTTTTTCATACAGACTATTATAACACTTTAGTCTAAAAAAGAGAGTAAGACAGAGACAAAATCATAGATTTCTGTCTGTCCTACTCTCACTTCTCATTTAGTCTTTTTCAAATAATCAATGGCTTCTTGAGCTGTTTTAACAGGGACGATTTTCATCTTGGTCCCCAGTTTCTCGGCAGCTTCCTTGGCCTCTTGATAATTAGTCTTGGCATCCGGATCAGCCTTTTTCATTTCCTTAGTTACTAGATTATTTGGCACGAAGAAAATGTCTGCGCCACTATCAGCCGCAGATTTCACCTTGAGATAGGCCCCACCGATATCACCGACAGCCCCATCTTTTTCAATAGTTCCTGTACCAGCAATCTTGCGGCCAGCCTTGAGGTCTTGACCAGACACCTGATCGTAAATAGCCAAGGTAAACATAAGACCAGCACTTGGCCCACCGACACCATCCAGTTTAAACTTAACATTCTCAGGACTCTTGATCTCAGTATGGTCCGTTAGGCCGATACCAATACCATTTTTGCCATTGGCAATCTTAATAATCTTACCAGTAGCAGTCTTTTCTTTGCCATCTCTCATATAAGTGACCTTGACCTTTGAACCCAGCTTAAGTCCTTGAACGTATTTAATCATGTCAGTAGAATTATCAAAGGTATTACCATTAACAGCCGTCACCGTATCAGCAATATTGAGGACACCCTTGAAGCTAGAATCATCAGCAACCTGAAGCACATAGACACCCATATACTCCAAACTAACCTCCTTACCAGCCAGAGTCAAGCCCTGATAAACCGCTTGGTTTTGAGAAGTCTCCATGTAAAATTGGTTGATGCGCATGAAATCTTCATCAGAGTAATTTCCAGTTGCCTCTTCAGCCGTTTGAAGCTTTGCAAAATCATTAAACTGAGCATAGAGCATCAAGGCCAAAGTCGCCTTGGTTTGAGCCACCGCCACAAAATTATAGGAGCCCTTAGAATCATCAGCTTTCTTATTCACTGTCAAGACTTCCTTGGTATCAAAAGCACCACCCGGAAGCTCCACATAGTAATTATTGAGCGGGAAAAAGAGGGCAAAAAGGAGGAAAAGTACCGTAAAAATACTTAATAACCACCACTTAATACGCCACATTTTCTCTAATAGCGCTTTAGATTTTGTCTTGTTTGCCACGCTTGGCCTCCACTTCCTTAACAACTGCTTGCGGAACATAGGAGCTAATGTCCCCCTCAAAATAAATCAACTCACGCACACGACTTGAAGACACCGGTGTCACCTCATGACTAGCAATCAAATAAACCGTTTCAAGTTCTGGCGCCAAACCTTTATTGAAATAGTCCATATTAGCCTCATAGTCAAAGTCTGTCGCATTGCGTAGGCCTCGAACCAGATAAGTTACACCAAGATCTCTGGCGACATCTACAGCCAGACTATCGTGGGCCGTTATGACCTTGACATTAGGAAAATCTGCCACAACCTCATCCAAGATACGCTTGCGAGTCGCAACATCCCAGAAGCCCTGCTTATTTTTATTATAAAAAAGTCCTATATAGAGCTCGTCAAAGAGTTTGCTGGCTCTGACAATAATATCCATATGCCCATTTGTAATCGGATCAAAAGACCCCGTAAACATAGCAATCTTGGTCATAGCATTTCCTTTCTACAACTTCCCTACAAAAGGCTAACGCACGTAAACGGTCACCTTACTGATACCATAGGTTTTCTGCTTCCAAATCCCAAAGTTTGAAACTTCTTCAGGCAAGTCCACACCCTTATCAGTCTCACAAACCAACATCACCTCTTCAGACAAGAGCCCCTGCTCCTCTAACTGAGTAATATTGGCCACAATCTGCTCTTTCGCATAAGGCGGATCTAAGAGCACCAAGTCAAACTGACCTGTCAATTGTGTCAATGCACGCGCCTCATCCATCTTCAAAAGCTGGAACTGTTCCTCACTCTTGGTCATCTTGATATTTTCCTGAATAACAGCCTGTGCTCGACGATCCTTTTCCACGAGGACAGCAGACGACATGCCACGGCTAATAGCCTCAATAGCTAAACTACCACTCCCAGAAAAAAGATCCAAAACACGTCCTCCATCAAAGAAAGGACCAATCATATTGAAAATGGCACCCTTGACCTTGTCCGTTGTTGGACGAGTCGTTTTGCCTTCTAACGTTTTAAGCGGACGCCCGCCAAAATCACCTGCTACAACACGCAAGTCGGTCACCTCGTTTTTACTGACTTTTAGTAAGACTTCTCTATTATAACAAAAAACCACACATAGATGTTACTCCAAAGGAGGCTAGACTAGCTAAAGATCATCACACAAACACAAAAAACTCGAAATTCTCCCGAATTTCCATTTATGTTACTTATCACCAAGTGCAGTCACGTAGTTATAAGCTTCAATACCGGCTATGGCACCTTCCCCTACGGCTGTGGTAATTTGGCGAAGGTCTTTCTGACGCACATCACCAATGGCAAAGATACCTGGAACACTTGTCGCCATCTTGTCATCTGTGATTACCCAACCATTTTGGTCAGTGATGTCGAGGCCTGTCAAGTAATCTGAAACAGGATCAAGTCCGACATAAACAAAGACACCGCCAAATTCGTGGTTAGTCACCTCACCAGTTTTGACATTCTTGATATCAACACTGCGAACCTTGATGTCATCACCCTTGATTTCTTCAACGACGGAATCCCAGATAAACTTGACCTTTTCATTGGCGAAGGCACGGGCTTGAAGGACCTTTTGAGCACGCAATTCGTCACGACGGTGAACAATGGTCACGCTATTGGCAAAGCGTGTCAAATAAATTCCTTCTTCAACAGCAGAGTCTCCACCACCAACAACCAAGAGGTCTTGATTGCGGAAGAAGGCACCATCACATACCGCACAATAAGAGACACCACGGCTGTTGTACTCTTCTTCACCAGCAACACCAATGTGGCGGTGTTTAGCACCCGTCGCAATGATAACTGTCTTGGTTTGGTACTCCTCGTCACCAGTTTTGACAACTTTATAATTGCCCCTGTCTTCGATACCAGACACGATACCATAAAGATTTTCAACGCCCAATTTTTCCAAGGGTTCAAACATCTTCATGGACAGTTCTGGACCAGAAATACTTTCAAAACCAGGATAATTTTCAATATCAGATGTGTTATTCATCTGTCCACCAGGAGCACCTTGCTCCAAAGTTGCCACTTTAAGGTTGGCACGAGCTGCATAAAGTGCTGCAGTCATCCCCGCAGGACCAGCTCCAATAACAATTGTATCGTACATGAGTAACTCCTTATATGATTTTCTTGTAGAGATATCTTACACCTAATGTGCCAACAAAGCTAGCATTATGCATTCAGTACGATAAGAATCGCCATAAAAGCAAATGCCAATACTGGGATCGAAACTATCGACATCATAATAGCATCATAGAGGGCACCCTGACGCTCCTTAACGGTTTTGTCTAAATGACGTAGGGCACGCCATCCAAGACAAAAGACACCAATCACCAAACAAACAAAGAAAGCAATCACAAGGCCTAAGAGATAAAATTTAAAAATATTTAATAACATAAATCATCCTAAAGTGAAAAATAGAAAAGGCTGAGACAACATTCTCCAACCCCTGAATCCGATTAATAATAACTACATAAGGCAGTCACCGAGTAGACTCCTTAGTCGCCTTTGAAGTATTCAAAAGTTTCTAGTCATCCTTGTGGGACTTTGACTATGAACTAGAAATGTAGTCCTATCCCATCACCTTTTCTATTGTAACAAAAATCCCATCTTAAAGATATTGTTTTGAATAAGAAGCGAAGAATTCTTTTGTTCGCTCTTCTTTTGGATGGTTAAAGATTTCATCAGGTGTTCCTTGTTCAAGGATATGACCTTTTTCAAGGAAAAGCACCTTGTCAGCCACTTGATAAATAAAGTTCATGTCGTGACTGACCAAAATCATGGTTTGACCTGATTTAGCCGCATCTACGATTGATTTTTCAACCTCACCAACCAACTCAGGGTCAAGGGCAGATGTTGGTTCGTCAAGCAAGAGCACATCAGGCCTCATTGCAAGGGCACGAGCCAAAGCCACACGTTGCTTTTGACCACCCGACAAGTGACGTGGGTAGTAATTTTCACGATTAGAAAGCCCAACCTTAGTGAGCTCTTCTTTAGCAATCTTGGTAGCTTCGTCGTCAGAAAGTTTCTTAACAATCTTGAGACCTTCCTTAACATTATCCAAGGCTGTACGACGTTCAAAGAGGTTGAACTGTTGGAACACCATGGCCAACTTACGACGAAGAGTAAGGATTTGCTCCTTGGTAATTGTTCCAAAATCCACCTTGAAATCATCAATGGCAATAGTACCAGAATCGGGTTGTTCCAAATAGTTCAAGCAACGAAGGATAGTCGACTTCCCTGCACCAGAGGCACCAACAAGAGCCACAACTTCACCTTTTTCAATGTCAATATCGATGCCATCGAGAACCTTTTGTCCTGAAAATTCCTTGGTCAAATTTTTGATACTAATCATTAGCGGTCACCTCCAATGCCAGAAATGTCAGTCGCTTCAGGAGCCTTAATGGCCATGTGATTTTCAACTGAACGACCAATGTACTCAATCAAGATTGAGATTGCCCAGTATACAAGAGCTACTGAGATATAACGTTCAAAGTAACGGTAGTCAGCACCACCTAAGATTTGAGCTTGCGCATACATTTCAACGATACCTGCACTGAAGGCAAGTGATGTTCCCTTAGTCAAACCAATCAAACTGTTAATCAAACTTGGTGTCGCAATAACTGCCGCATTTGGAATGATGACACGACGGTAAACTTGTGCTGATGTCATCCCAAGAGAACGGGCAGCTTCGATTTCCCCAGCGTCAACGGCCTGAATCGCTGCACGGATGGTCTCACTCATGTAAGCTGCTTCATTAAAGGCAAAGGCTGTAATAGCGAAGATAGCTGGTGGAATCTCATTAATGTTCCAATCTAAGCCGAACTCACCATTCAAGTAACGAAGGAAGAGTGGAATACCATAGTAAGTCAACATGAGTTGTACAAGGATTGGTGTCCCACGCAAGAAGCTCACAAAAACGGCTTGAATTGGATAAAGGATACGTACTCGATTAATTTTAACAACCGCAAAGACAAGGGCCAAAATCAAACCAAAGAAGGCACCTGCAATAGTCAATCCCAAGGTTAAAGGCAAGCGTTCTACAATCTTAGGAACAGCATCGAAGACAGCCTTCCATGAGAAGAGCTTACCAGCTGGCATCCAAGATGAAATCCATTTGAAGACAATTGTAACCAATTGCAAAACATAGCCCCAAAGGATTTCCACTAGCCATGATAAGGGAATGGCTAAAGCAACAGCAGCTACTGCCAAACCAACCAAGCCAAGGATAACTTGAAGATACCAAGGTAACCGATTAAATGCTTCTATACTCTTTTTCACAATGTCGCCCTTTCCATCTAAAAAGTAGGTTAGCCAAACGCTAACCATCTTTATTTCTTATACGGATTCTATAGTATTCATTTTAGCACGACTCAGAAAGTCTGTGAAATAGTCTTTTCTTATCAAAGTGATAAGGAAATCATATCACTGATAATTCAGCTTTATTAACGTCAAAAAGCTGAGACAGCAGTCTCAACTTTTAACAGTCTTATTTCAAATCACTGACGTAATCGCCACCAAAGTATTCCTTACTGAGTTTGGCAAGGGTTCCATCCTTCTTAAGCTCTTTGATACGTTTATTGACAAAAGTCTTGAGTTCCTTACCTTGCTTATTTTTTGAGAAAAGAAGGTATTCAAGACCATCAGTCTTCATACCGATATCGTCTTTAAGCTTGTTTACAGCCAACTTATAGCCTTGATCTTTAATAATGTACTCAGACGAAATGGCATCATAAAGGATAAAATCAATTTTTCCTTCTTGAATGTGTTGAACGCGTGTTGAAAGACCCGTCGAGCTAGAAGCGTAATTGATTGTAATTGGTGTCTTGTCCGCATTGGCGTTCCAGTTTTCAAGCAACTGAGCGTAGTTAGTCCCAGGAAGCACTTCTGTTGTCTTACCAGACAAATCGTCTAGGCTAGTATACTTTGTACCCTCAGCACTGATGATTGCATAGTTAGAACGTGAAATCGGATCTGAAAAACTATATTTCTGTGCACGCTCTTCATTGTAGTTAAAATCATTAGCTGCAATCTGATAACGTCCAGAATCCACCCCTGTCAAGATGGAATCAAAAGGCGTCGTTACAAACTTGACCTCATACTTGTCTGAATCCTTAAAAACAGCCTTTACCAAATCCATATCATAACCCTTGAAGTCATCACCTTTTTTAAAAGTGAAAGGTGCCGTATCAGAGTCAGTCGCAACAGTAATCGTCTGCTTTTCACCAGATACCTTACTGTCACCTTTGTTTCCACAAGCTGCCAAAGTCAGAACTGACAATCCAAGAATCCCCATGACTGCAAGCCATTTTTTCATATCTATAATCCTCGATACTCTCATTAATAGTTAGCGATAACAGTTTACCATCTTTATCCCAACTTGTCTAATAATAAAAAACTAAGAGGTGATAGATAAAGGTAATAGGGATAAGGTTAGAAATAACAAGATAGAAAAAAGCTACCATATCAGTAACAACTCTTTTCATCTTTAACTTATTACATTATATTATATTGATTGTCTAGTATTCATGTGAAATACTATCAACTTATCACTCTTATATAATCCTAAGAGAGAAAACAACTAAAAATAATCTATTATCCACACTACTTGTCCTTACCTGATAACTTATTACTTGAGTCGCTACTATCTTCAGGTTGATAGTCTGACAAATCCTTATGGATACGTTCAGCGTAAACGACTTTATTTCCTGATTCAGCATGGTCAACCAGATCCTCGACAAGTTCTTTATAATTTTTTGTAGAGATAGTCCAGTTGACCCCATTATCTTCGATAAATTGAAGTTCCTTTCCAAATTATCTGAACCTGTCAAAGGTATACAGAACAATTCTTTATCAATATCCTTAAATCACCGTTAAAGTTTTCACACTAAAGGAACTTTGTTGTGAGATCTTTGCCCTTACCCTTTTCATCATTACTCTTATCAGATTGGTTCCAGTACTTCAACTTGTCAATATTAATACCATAGGGACTCATAAGGATAGTACGAACAGCAGCTTCAGCTCCATGGAAACTAACAGAGAGTGAAGTAAAAGTCACTGTTGCTTCATCTTTCTTGACTTTCACTTCCTTCAGTTTATAGTCCTGAATCTTGCCAATCATATTACGGCTTACCCTGAGAAACTTTGAAAGCACTTGAGTTGGTGTCTTAGTATTAGCCTTGACACGTTATGTCGAAGTTGATTCGTTTTTTCTTTTCAGCTGACTTATTTGAAGCACAGGCTACAAGAACCAAGCATGTTGCTAAAATCAAGCCCAGATACGTAAAAACTTTTTCATTACTTTTATTATCTCATTTCTATTACTTACTAATTAAGATAGCACAGGTCTAATGATGCTTTAAGGTCAACTAGCAACGCAAAAAGTCAAAACTCTACTATTATATAATCACGCCAAATCGTCTAAGTCTAACTGTCTACCTTCTTGGTCTTCCAAACCTGTCAGCGTAACACCAAGCAGGCGAACGCCACTACTATTTTCCTCCAGCTGATCAAAAATACTATGAGAAATCCTATCGATGGTGTCAAAATCCTGGGTTGATTTGTCCAAGGTCATACGTTTGGTTAGGGTTGAGAAGTCCGAATAACGAACCTTGATGACAATGATACGACCGACTTTTTTAGCTTTCTGGGCGCTTTCCGCTACCCGTTTAGCATTTTTAGTCAACTCAGCCTTGATGTCATCTTCACTATACAGGAGCTTACCATAGGTTCGCTCACTTCCGATAGATTTACGGACACGATTAGGCTTTACTGGGCTATTGGAAATGCCTCTAGCCTTGCGAAAGAGGTCAAAGCCAAAACGTCCAAAGCGGTCTATTAAGGTTATCTCAGAAATTTTCAAAAGATCGGCACCGGTGTATATATCCATGTCATGAAGACGCTCAACTGACTTTTTACCTACCCCATGAAACTTTTCAATGGGTAGCTTTTCCAAAAAGTCCTGAGCTTCCTCTGGCAATACCACCGTCAAACCAGCAGGCTTTTGAAAATCAGAGGCGAGTTTGGCGATAAATTTATTATAGGAAACGCCTGCTGAACAAGTCAGATGGAGTTCCTGCCAGATATCATACTGGATAAGTTTAGCGACCTTAACGGCCGACTTGATCCCAAGTTTATTGGTCGTAACATCGAGATAGGCCTCGTCAATAGACATAGGCTCAACCAAGTCCGTGTAGCATTTAAAAATTTCACGAATCTGCATCCCTACCTCACGGTAATGGCTATAATTTCCTGAAATAAAGACAGCATTGGGACAACGTTCGTAGGCTTCCTTAGAAGACATGGCTGAGTGGACACCGTATTTTCTAGCCTCGTAGTTACAAGTAGACACCACACCACGACCGCCTGTTTTTCTGGGGTCATTACCGATAATAACAGGTTTATCTTTAAGACTAGGGTCATCCCTCATCTCAACCTGAGCAAAAAAGGCATCCATGTCGATATGAATAATTTTCCGACTCGTATCATTAATTAGAGGGAACTCTAGCATGGCTTCTTGCCTCCTTTCTCAAATTTATCTCATTGTAAAGCCTTTCACATAAAACTTTGGGCCTACAAAACATTCTCCCCCTATGATACCAAAATCTATCAAAAAAACAGAAATTTATAATACAGATTTCCAGTTTTCAAAACTGTATTATAAAAGAATGTCTTTAAAAACGGAGTTTCAAAGTTATGTAAGCGGTTACTGTGTGATATAATACTTCTAGAGAATGTAACAGATGATTTTGTTACATTCTCTAGAAAGTATTATAGGAGATCCAAACTATGGCAACGGTTAAAACTAACACAGATGTTTTTGAAAAAGCGTGGGAAGGCTTTAAAGGAACTGACTGGAAAGAAAAAGCAAGTGTGTCTCGCTTCGTACAAGCAAACTACACACCATATGATGGTGATGAAAGCTTCCTTGCAGGACCAACTGAACGCTCACTTAAAATCAAAAAAATCATTGAAGAAACTAAAGCCCACTACGAAGAAACTCGTTTCCCAATGGATACTCGTCCGACATCAATCGCAGATATTCCTGCCGGCTATATTTCAAAAGACGACGAACTAATCTACGGTATTCAAAATGATGAGTTATTCAAATTGAATTTCATGCCAAAAGGCGGAATTCGTATGGCAGAAACAGCTCTCAAGGAACATGGCTATGAACCTGATCCAGCTGTTCACGAAATTTTTACAAAACATGTAACTACAGTAAATGACGGTATCTTCCGTGCTTATACATCAAATATCCGTCGTGCACGTCACGCACACACTATAACTGGACTTCCAGATGCTTACTCTCGTGGACGTATCATCGGTGTTTATGCTCGCCTTGCTCTTTACGGTGCTGACTTCTTGATGCAAGAAAAAGTAAACGACTGGAACTCTATCGAAGAAATCAACGAAGAAACTATTCGTCTTCGTGAAGAAGTTAACCTTCAATACCAAGCACTTCAAGATGTTGTTCGCCTTGGTGACCTTTACGGTGTAGATGTTCGTCGTCCAGCCTTCGATACTAAAGAAGCTATCCAATGGACAAACATTGCTTTTATGGCTGTATGTCGTGTTATCAATGGTGCGGCTACTTCACTTGGTCGTGTGCCAATCGTCCTTGACATATATGCAGAACGTGACCTTGCTCGTGGTACTTACACTGAATCAGAAATCCAAGAATTCGTTGATGATTTTGTCTTGAAACTTCGTACTGTAAAATTCGCACGTACAAAAGCTTACGACGAACTTTACTCAGGTGACCCAACATTCATCACAACTTCTATGGCTGGTATGGGTGCTGACGGACGTCACCGTGTTACTAAAATGGACTACCGTTTCTTGAACACACTTGATAATATTGGTAATGCTCCAGAACCAAACTTGACAGTTCTTTGGTCTGACAAATTGCCTTACTCATTCCGTCGCTACTGTATGCACATGAGTCACAAGCACTCTTCTATTCAATACGAAGGTGTGACTACTATGGCTAAAGACGGATACGGTGAAATGAGCTGTATCTCATGTTGTGTATCACCACTTGACCCAGAAAACGAAGAACAACGCCACAACATCCAATACTTCGGTGCTCGTGTTAACGTACTTAAAGCCCTTCTTACTGGTTTGAACGGTGGTTACGACGATGTTCATAAAGACTACAAAGTATTTGACATCGATCCAGTCCGTGATGAAGTTCTTGACTTTGACACTGTTAAAGCTAACTTCGAAAAATCTCTTGACTGGTTGACTGACACTTATGTAGATGCCCTTAACATCATCCACTACATGACTGATAAGTACAACTACGAAGCTGTTCAAATGGCCTTCTTGCCAACTAAACAACGTGCTAACATGGGATTCGGTATCTGTGGTTTCGCAAATACTGTTGATACATTGTCAGCTATCAAGTACGCTACAGTTAAACCAATCCGTGACGAAGATGGCTACATCTACGACTACGAAACAATCGGTGAATACCCACGTTGGGGTGAAGATGACCCACGTTCAAACGAATTGGCAGAATGGTTGATTGAAGCTTACACTACTCGTCTTCGTAGCCATAAACTCTACAAAGATGCAGAAGCTACAGTTTCACTTCTTACAATCACTTCGAACGTTGCTTACTCTAAACAAACTGGTAACTCTCCAGTTCACAAAGGGGTATACCTCAACGAAGATGGTTCAGTGAACTTGTCCAAATTGGAATTCTTCTCACCAGGTGCTAACCCATCTAACAAAGCTAAAGGTGGATGGTTGCAAAACTTGAACTCACTTGCAAGCCTTGACTTCGGTTATGCAGCTGACGGTATCTCACTTACTACTCAAGTATCACCTCGTGCCCTTGGTAAGACTCGCGACGAACAAGTTGATAACCTCGTAACTATCCTTGACGGATACTTCGAAAACGGTGGACAACACCTTAACTTGAACGTTATGGACTTGTCAGCTGTTTACAAAAAGATCATGAGCGGTGAAGATGTTATCGTACGTATCTCTGGATACTGTGTAAACACTAAATACCTCACTCCAGAACAAAAAACTGAATTGACACAACGTGTCTTCCACGAAGTTCTTTCAACGGACGATGCTATGGGATAAAATGAATAAAGAGCTCGCAATAGCGAGTTCTTTTCTTTTTGTAAAACACTTGCTTTTCATTATAGTTTTCTAAATAAACTATAATTTATATTTGACTATCTTTCATATTAGCTATAAAATAAAGGCGTTTCTGTTTGGTTTCTCCAAACACTTCACTTTCAGAAGTACCTTAGAGAAATATCACCCTGTCACCGTCTGACTACTAGTTTACAAATAACAGGTCAACTAGCAGTCATGACAAAAATAACAGCCTATAGGGAGAAAAGATGAATAAGAAAAGTTTTAAGCTAATTGGATTATTGTCTCTTATAGCAGCTACCATCCTACTCGTAGCCTGCCAGTCTGAAACTAAAAGTAAAACCTCTAAGTCTCAAGAGGTCCAATGGGGCTATACGGGTATAACTGGTCCTGAACATTGGGGTGACCTTTCTAAAGATTATGAACTCAGCAAAAATGGTAAAGAACAATCTCCGATCAATATCACTGGAGCTGAGGACGTTGATCTTCCAGAACTAAACCTTAATAATCAAGAATCAGAAGCTCAAGTTGAAAATAATGGGCATACGATTGAAGTCAGCTTTAAAAATCCAAAGAATACCCTAACGATTGGTAAGGAAGTTTACAAGTTGCAACAATTCCATTTTCACGCACCAGCTGAGAATGAAATAGATGGCAAAACCTATCCTCTCGAAGGGCATTTCGTCTACAAGACGGATAATGGAAAAATCACAGTTGTCTCAGTTCTCTATAACTATGGAGACAAAAACCAAGCCTTGCAATTAATCTGGGATAAAATGCCTCAAGCCGCCAATACTGAAACGGATTTATCTCAGGCTATCTCACTTGATGATTTCTATCCTGAAAACAAGGACTATTACAACTTTGAAGGCTCATTGACAACACCGCCTTGTACTGAAGGCGTTAACTAGATTGTCTTCAAAAGCCAAGAAACTGTCAGTAAGGAACAGGTGGAAAAATTCTCCCAAACTCTTGGATTTGAAAATAACCGTCCTATCCAAGATGCAAACGGCCGAAAAATTAAAGCATAAAACCTATCAAAAGCTTGATGATAGACTATAATCTTTGCTACACTATTCCTATGATTATCAAACATACAAGAGATACACTTTCAGAGACTTATCTAGATGCTGTGGCTATTCGAAACACCGTTTTCGTTAAGGGCCAAGGAGTTCCTCGCTCCATCGATATTGATGCCAATGAAGCCTACTGCATTCACTTTGTCCTCTATGATGACAAGGGCCAGGCTACAGCAACCGTACGACTACTTCCTAACATAGACTTGACACAAGTTACACTCCAACGTATGGCCGTGCTCGACGACTACCAAGGTCAAGGTCTGGGTAGCATCCTCCTAAAAGAGGCTGAAGATTTCGCTCAAGAGCAGGGCTTCAAATCTATTTCTCTCCATGCTCAACTAGGGGCACTTAAGTTCTATCTCAATAATGGCTATCAAGAAGTCGGCCAAATCTTCGAAGAAGCTGGTATCCAACACATTACGGTTGAAAAGTCCTTAATAAGTAAAAAAGCTTAAGCAGTAGATCAACTCTGCTTAAGCTTCTTCTTTTGTTGAAAATATAGAATAGCCATGCTCGATAGCAAGAACTGCCACATTTTCTTTTTTTAATAGCTCTACAATCTTTTTCCAGTATTTCTATCCTTTTAAAAAAAGTACAAACACTCCCATGTAAACCAAAAAAATAAGAGACAAGCTTTCTTTTCTTAGAGTGTCTACTCGACCGTTTTTGTCTAGACATACGTTTTCTCCTATCTAGGGAGTATTATATCATTTTATAAAAAAACAACCCCCGTTATCTAACTATTATTAGATAATGGGGGCTGTTTTAGTAGTCTTTCCTAGGGGGCATTATATAATTATGGACCCTAAACAAACATTTTTTGTAAAAAGCCTTTTTTCTGTTCTTTCAACAAATCCAACTTACGTTGATGAAGAGCGATAGTCTCGTCTAGCTGTTTGAAGAATGAACCGATTTTATGTTGCTCTTCTAAGCTGGGAATTAATAATAAGTAAGGTTCGATGTGTTTATTATTGATTTGGGGAATAGTTGATGTGTCTGCAATCTTGTACAATCCTGTCTTATTGATAAAAGTATAGCGATACTCAGGATCAATACCTTTTGGTTCTAGGACCATCATATTAGTACCCATGTAACTATCTTCTCCCAACATACGTAACTTTATTGGTCATTATAGCAGCACCTTTTTTAGGTCCTGATCTAAATCATCATGAAAGGTTTGCAGATCATGGCGCGTGAGCACTTCTTTAGCCGAGACTTTATAACGTGATTTTTTATTATCAAAAACAACAGGGACAAAGGCATAGTGCAAGTGAGGGGTTGTTTCGTCATAATGCACGACAGCGGCCACGGCATTTTCTTGACCATAACGTTCATTAAGAAAATTGGTGGTTTCTTCAAAAAAGGCGCTTTGTTGCTCGTAGGGCGCTTCTGCAAGATCTTCGGGTAGAGAGTTGACTATCCAAGTCGCTAACGCCCCTTCACATCATCTCTTTGCATGCAATAAACGTCATTTAAACGCGCATTGAAGCGGGAAACCATATCAGAACCATCCGTCATGATATCTTGATTCAGATAAGTTTTCGACACATCAATTTCTTTGTTGGTGTGATGGTCAGTTTTACGTTCAAAGTGGACAGCTAAACCGGGTACTGCACCACGCGTATTTTTCTTTAAATGCGCCATCAAAAATGCCTCCTCAAAAAAGGTTTTCCAAGACCAGTATAACACCGTTAAAAATCTGGTATAGCCTGTTATACCAAAATTCTATTTTGGACAGGCTCTGCGAGGCACGTCATCGACAAGCGATGACAGTAGCGTTTCCCCTTCCTTCTGGGGAAACTGCTATTTTTCAGCGCCTATTATCCGGCTAGAAAAACCTCCGGCGGGTCACGCCGTGACAGGGCAATTTATCATTGCAGGATCACTTTCAGTGAGAGCATGTCATGCAGAACGCTACCCGCGTGGGGCAAGCTGTTGTCAGCTTAACCACAAAAAAATAAATTGGGATAGTATCGGTATCTATCTCAACTTATTCTGAGTGTGTATATATTCCTCATCGTAATTATCTCAATCAAAAATTATGATCAGTATTCAGGATAAGGAAATTTTAATTACAACTACAATTACAGGTGTAACTATAGCTGTAGTTGTAATTAAAATATTTAACCAAAATCAATTTGATCTAACATGGTCTCACGGCTAGCTTGATCTAAACCAAGATAAGTTAACGTCATGGCTTCACTTGAGTGATTCAATAAATGCATGACTAAACCAATGTTGTAATTCGACTGCGTGTATACGCGATAGGCGCCTGTTTTGCGCATGGTATGGGTGCCTAGATAGTGATAGTTAATGATTAGTAGATCGCCAACACGCGCCATCACTTTATAAAACTGTTTCTCGGTGATATGTCGATTATGATGGGATGCCGAGGGAAATAACCACTCAGAATTGATATTTTCTTGGACTAGCCAATCATGATATTGCAGCAAGTCTTGTTGCACGGGCTTTAAATATAACGTGTTCGCTTTACCCGTCTTTTTATCATGAATAAAGGCCGTGTGTTTAACAGAGCCATCTGAATTATAGATATCGGATTTCTTTAATGTCATCACATCACTCACCCGCAGCAGGGTGGCTTTGCCAACTTGAAAGATGGTGTAGTTACGGCGACCTGCCCGAAAACTATCTAGTAAGGGTGTCTTGCACCATTTTTAAGACGTTAGAGTCTTTGATTGGGAGTACGATTTGTTGCATATCTATTTAACCTCAATAATAGAACAGTCCTTTCCTATAATTAGTTCACTTTTGTCAATGAATGACCAATTTGTCAAAAAATTCGGATTAAATTTGTAATCTACCGTAATTATTTGTAACAAAAATCGTGCGTGGATTTTTAGCAGGTCCCTGTGCAATCAATTGCTTACTAAACTGCATATTTTGCGAGGTCGTCTTCGATTGCGTCTCCGCCCAGCCATCCCCAAGCACAATAATATAATCTTGTCGCAGACGGGGCCAATTGAATTGATAAATCGTCAGCATCGTCAGATAGTTATAAAACAAAAAACCAAGGTAAAAAATGACCAGATTCGGAAATAGCGTCAAAAAATAACTCACGGGCTGCGGCACATGACTACTCAACAGATTGCCTAAAAATGGCAAAACCAGAATGCCTAGTCCCAAGTACAAGGTCAGCATATTCGCCAATGTATGACTCTCATGACGCCACATGATCCACGCATTCCATAAGAGCAAGAAAGCTTGTAAGGTAAAAATCAGCCCAATCAACAGAATCAGCAACACAAACAACGCCCCACTGATAATGATCAACCAGTGGATATTGCTACCTAAAATTGTAATCGCCAGCATGGTTAAAAACGAATAGAAAAATAGCGAAAACCAAATACCGTTACCTAGGCGAACCTTATCGCGATGATAACGCCAACCAAAAATGGTTCCAAATATGAGTGGTACTAACCAGCCCCAGTAAAACATTGCTGGAACTGGAACCCAAACCGCTGCGTCATTCACATCAATACCCCCGCATTAAGTTTTATTTCAGCTTCCATCATAAAGGACTCTCCGCGGGACTGCAATCAGGAGTCATTACTTCAACTGTTTTTGTTCATTATAGAAATTACGGTAAGCTAAATAGCACGCAATGATTGACCCCAAACTAGTCGCTGATAAGAGCATGAACGTGACCATAATTTGATACCTAATGGCCCGTACTGGATTGACCCCTGCAAAGATCAAACCGGACATCATCCCTGGCAGACTGACTAGACCCACAGTCTTTGCCGAATCAATGGTTGGTGACATCCCCGTAAGAATCGCCTCACGCACGATGGCAATCGAAGCATCAAGTAGACCAGCCCCTAACGCCAACCGTTCAAGCACACCTTGGCGCTGGTCATGAAACTGGCTATTGAGGCTGCGATAAGCCAGCCCAACTGCGACCATTGAATTCGACGCAATCATACCAGAAATGGGAATCATTTGCGATGGCACAAACTTAATCGCACCAGATAGCACGAGGACGCCGAGTGTTACCCCTGTACTAACAAAAATGGCTAATAACGAAATGGCTAATGCATGGTCAATCCCCGGCCCCCGTTTTTTCGCATTCCAAGCCGCATTGAAGATAATGAAGCCCATCATCGCCAGCGTTAGCCACAAATTGTTGACTCGGAAAATATACTTTAGCAAGTAACCCACGATAAATAGTTGTACAACAGCCCGCACGACACCAATGACGATGTCCCTATCCAAGCCAAGTTTCTGCCACAAACTAATTCCTAACGCGACGAGCACTAACATTGCCGCCAAAAATAGCGACGTATTATTAACTGCTAAATTCATGCGTGCACCTCCAATCTGCCAGCAATCACTTTCGCTAATTGATCTGCCGCAGCAATCTCTGTCGCGTCATGAGTAATCATGATCGTTGTCACGTGATCCTGCTCATTTAACTGTCGTAACCAGGCGTGTACGATTTGCTTATTATTTTCATCCAAACCAGCTGTCACCTCATCTAATAACAACACTTTTGGTAAGAATAAGATATTGCGAATCAGCGCGACCCGCTGCCGTTCACCACCGGAAAGCTCGATAATCGGCTGATGCAGGGTTCGTTCGGACAGCCCAACATTATTTAACGCCGTTACCACTCGTTGCGTATCCATGACTTGCTTACGAATTTGGTACGGGAAAGCTAAGTTATCTGCCACCGTCTCACCAAATAACGTCGGTTGTTGGAAACAATATGAGACTTGCCGCCGATACATGATTGGGTCATAACTTTCAATCGGCTGCCCATCAAAAATCAAGGTCCCACTTGTTTTAGAAATCATGGACGCAATGATCCGCAATAACGTACTTTTCCCACCACCGGATGGTCCCGTCAATGTAATATGAGCCCCAGCTGGAATCTGCCAATCAATATCATGTAAAATATGTTGATCAGCGATTTTATAATTAACTTTTTCTAAACTAATCAATGAATTCATACGCCAACCCCCGATCGCACAATGATCGGCGCCGACAACAGCCGGATGAAAAAGTGCTCAGAAGTCAATAAATTGGACTTATCTGTTTGATGTATTAATACACGAACCTATGTAGCCATTGGCAAAGCCCTATGAATCATACCTGAGTCAAAGTGTTCCGTATAACTACGGAGGGGTTCTAATTGAACTTTTAATTTATCATTATTTTCCTTGATCGACCATTTCACAAACCAACTCCTTCTTCATTATCTCAATCAAAGCATCTCTGTCCTTAATCCATTGAGCCCTCTCATCCTTGTAATAGGTACGATTACTGAGGAAAATCCCCGCACGTTGACGAGGGATATTGATAAGCACAAAGGTACCTGTATAACCAGTATGAATAATCCAATCGCCTTGAAGGTCCCACGCGACACTACGCTCCTTCTTGGATTGACTGATATTTTGCGTCAGATTTTTAGCAAAATCATCCTTCAAATAATGGTTAACAAAGATTTCCAAGTCCTTTAGGGTTGAAAAGAGACCTGCTGAACCTGTGTGCTCTTTGAGCACTCGAGCCTTGGGATCGTGAACAGTTCCTCCCGGAATTCCCTCTACAGTTGGAACAGCAAGGTCAACTGGACCAAACTGTGTGTCAATCATACCAAAAGGTTGGAAAATTTCGCTGTCAAAAAGCCTGTCCAGTCTTTGTCCAGATAATTTCTCAAGCATCAAGCCCAGGAGAATAAAGTTAATATCTGTATACAAGAATGGTTTATCAGACTTAACTTTGATGGCATTTATTGCAGCAATCAATCCTTTTTGGTCTAATTCATCACGATTTGGAATAAAAGGATCAATTCCGCTACTATGAGAAAGAAGCTGACGAAGGGTTAGCGTCTTGTCTGCTACTTCAGGATAATAGGTGGAGAACTTCTCATCCAAATCCAGTTTTCCTGACTGTAAGTAGAAGATACAAAGAGTTCCAACTCCCACGACCTTAGAGACACTAGCTAGATCATAGGTTAAATCTGGAATTACTGGATTCTTTCCATCCTGAGTACCACAGTAGTACTCTTGCCAATTCTTTCCGTCATAGAGTGCAAGGCTGGCACCCGGGAAGATGTCAGCCTTGATGTAGTCTGTAATTGTTAACAATGTTTGTTTGAAGTTAGTCATTATTTTGTTAACCAAACCTCAATATTACTCATATCAGTCAGTGCGAGTAGACTTCCTTTAGGATCTAGATAACTTGAGAACTGTTCCTTGTCAAGTTTCTCATGCAAGGCAGCCAAATCATAGTCTTCAGCTACCTTAAATTCTAGAACTTCCAAATCCCAAGTTTGATCTGAACTTACTTGAAGGTCCGGACCTTCTGCCTTTTCAAAGTGGATAGATAAAGGCAATTCTTCGCCAAACAGATTATCGTAGAAAAAAGCCGCTTGAGCCATATCGACAACATTCAAAGTCAAAGACTGAACAGTAAAATCTGAAACTCCTTTAAAATCTTTTTTTTCTTCAACATCTGCGTACTCGACTGTCTTTAGAGTTGATAAATCATCTTCGGCATGCACCAAAATAAGATCATTTTCTGGTGAGATAGTCTCAAAAGCGTAACCATTTTCCCCTTGGAAAATAGCCTTAGCTTGATTATCATCACGCGCCAAAAGGTACTCAATCTCAAGTGGATTTGAAACCTTAATGACCACTTTATTAATTTTCTTAGGACCTTCAACTGCACGGCAACGGTAAGCTGGAGACTCCTCAATTACAAAAAGTGAGTTACGTTCTGACCAGTCAGTGAAGACAGCAAGAGCATTTTCCTCAGTCAAAAGCTTAAATCCTAACGTATTTTGGTAAAAATCGATATTTTCTTGTCTATTATTCACACGAAAAATTGGTGTGTGAAACTTAAGATTCCCTGATTGCGTCATGATACCCTCCATCTTTTCTATTTTATCCAAAAAGAGTCTGTGTGACAAGAAGTTTCCTAAGAAAATACAGGATTGTAATTTTTTACATTCTTTCTGAAAGTTCTATAATGAAGTTAGCCACCTCGCCTTGCTTAAAAATATTTGTTTTACTATCTTTTAGTAAACCGGTAATTTCATTTGATAACAGGCTTGAAACTATTAGGCTAAGTAGCCAAGGCTAATAATAGCCTTGGTTTAGCTGACAAAACAGTTTCAAGGGTTCCTGTTGTCAAATGAAATCCAATTTAAGGCAAAAGAAAACACCTCTGTGCTATACTTGTTGTTCACCACAAACACAAGGAAGGGCACAGAGATGCAAAATCATTATACACCAAAAGGCAAACATTTGACAATGGATAACCGTCGCCTGATTGAACGATGGAAAAATGAAAATATGTCCAATCGTAAAATTGCAGGCTTGCTTGGAAAGGCTCCTCAGACGATTAATAATGAGGTCAAACGTGGGACAACTTTACAACAAGTGCGAAAAGGGCTGTACAAAAAAGTCTATTCTGCTGACTATGCACAAACGGTTTACCAAACTAATCGAAAACGATCGGTAAAAAAAATAATCCTAACGAAGGAAATGAAAGAGAAAATTTTACACTATGCTAAGCAAAAGTTTTCTCCTGAAATGATGGTTAAGAAGAAGAAAATGAAAGTGGGCATTTCAACCATTTACTATTGGTTTCATAATGGCCATTTAGGATTGACGAAAGCAGACATGCTTTACCCTAGAAAAGGGAAAAGTGTCAAGAAGCAAGCCAGTCCTAACTTTAAACCAGCAGGCAAATCAATTGAAGATCGACCTGAAGTTATTAATCTTCGCTTAGAAAATGGTCATTATGAAATTGATACAGTTCTACTAACCAGAGTGAAAAATCATTGCCTTTTAGTCTTAACCGACCGTCGGAGTAGACACCAAATCATCCGTCTGTTACCTAACAAAACCACTGAATCAGTCAATCAAGCACTGGAGGGAATCTTGAGGGAACATCATATCCTGTCTATAACTGCAGATAATGGTACAGAATTTAGTCGTCTGGCTGAGGTCTTTCCTGAGGAACGTATCTACTATGCACATCCCTACTCTTCATGGGAGAGGGGAACGAATGAAAATCACAATCGATTGATTCGGAGATGGTTACCAAAAGGAACCAAGAAAACGACTCTGAAAGAAGTCGCTTTTATCGAAAATTGGATTAATAATTACCCTAAAAAATGCTTGGACTACAAGTCGCCGAGTGAATTTCTTATGGGTGGCTAATTTCAACTTGAAATTTGGGTTT
>ERZ781274.120-NODE-120-length-60039-cov-5.381985_pt1 | contig 60039 bp, 46 predicted proteins | sample MGYA00375852_ERZ781274 | MGnify/ENA primary metagenome ERZ781274 (study PRJEB29790, sample SAMN03653692) | human gut metagenome | host: Homo sapiens | place: USA: Dallas, Texas | collected 2013-07-09 | study: EMG produced TPA metagenomics assembly of the Gut...
CTGAGGAAGGGGAGCGCATCGCCGATAAGACGGTCTTGAAGATGATGCGCGAAATGGGGCTGCGCTGCGGCATACGCCGCGAAACGAAGTACCACAGGTACAACTCCTACAAGGGGGACGTGGGGCAAAGTTTCGACAACATCATCGGCCGCGACTTTAAGGCCGATGGGCCCTGGCAGAAACTCGGTACCGACGTCACCGAGTTCAAGCTTTCCTTCGGTAAGGCCTATCTCGCTCCGGTTTATGACTTTGCCAGCAAGGAGATTGTCGCCCATTCTATCTCGATGTTCCCTAATCTTGCCCAGCAGCAAGAGATGCTTCAGGTACTCGTGGAGGCTAAACCTGAGGGGGTCAAGCCGGTTTTGCACTCGGATATGGGGTGGCAGTATCAGCATGAGACCTATATCAGGACGCTTGCTGATAATGGTTTTATCCAGAGTATGTCACGTAAAGGCAACTGTATCGATAACGGTGCTACTGAGCAGGTTTTCGGGCACCTTAAGGATGAGTTCTTCCGTGGGCAGGACTGGCAGACTTTTGAGAGTTTCAAAGTTGACCTTGATGCCTATATTACGCATTGGAATACAGTAAGACGTCAGGTAAAGCTTAAGGGCCTGACCCCGGTAGAGTACCGGGTTCAGGCCCTGAGGGAAGCCGTATAGGGGTTACTATTTATAGCGTCCAAGTTTCGGGGCGCAGTTCACCGTTCGGTGGCGGCGCGGGGCCTGTCGTCTGACGGGATCAGCTCCTCGACGAAGAGTTCATCACTGCTGAGACGATACCTGCAACGATGAGGATGAGGCCAACCGGCAAAACGTAGAAAATCATCCCGACCGCGAGCCAGTACAAGCCGTCTCCGCCGTCTCCATGGTTGCCCGGGATGAGCTCAATGACGAACCAGGCGAGGAAGGGAGAGACGGCGAGCAGTGCCCCGATTCCAGACAAAATGCCCGCCAGCTCGTACGACACGCGACGCTTCACGGGAGCCATCGGAGCGTAGCCGAAGCCCGCGTTCCCAGCCTGCGCATAGCCCTGCGCAGCGGCTTCGTTCCCGGGCTGCCCAGCAGGCTGCTGAGGATAAGGGGTGCTCATGAGGTTCCTCCTTTATTGCACCGACATACGGCAACGAGACTGTGAAGAACCCACACATCCCCCGAACCGAAAAGTCTTTCAAGAATTGAGACTAACGACAAGGCAACTCCCACGCAAAACACGCTCACCCCACAAGCGCACGCAGCGACGGTCTCCTCATGCGAGCACAGGACCGATATTGCAACGAAAAGGCGACACCTCGGCCATCGCCAGCAAAGCGCCGGGCAGGTTCAGATGAGAACCAGCAGGGGGAGGAAAAGCACGCACCAGCACAGGGGCACGTTCAGGACTATTCCTCGCCCGGCAAGCGCCCGCTCGGCCTCGCTGTCAGCGCGCCGACGGCCAGGCCCATGAGGGCGCCGCGCGCCCGAGAAAGAAAATCCGTCATGCCCCTAGTGTCGCACAGGGGGCCTCCAGCTGGGCCACGGCGTCCGGCACCGACTTCCCTAACGGTCCCCATAGATACAACGAGTGTCTCAGCCTGCCTGTAAAATTGGGAGTGTATCTACTCCTCGCGCGAAAGAAGTGAACAATAGCGTCCATGACAAAAGATCAGATTCCTTCCGATGTTCTTCGACAGGTTGCCGATGAACTCGGGCACTATGTCTACGCGCTCGTTGATCCTAATAATGGAATTCCCTTCTACATTGGAAAAGGAACAGGGGACCGCTTTGCGGCTCACGGCCGAGAAGCCCTGTGGACCTATGATGGCGGAGACCTTGAGACTGAGGTGGACGAGCAGGCACTTTCAGACAAAGTGCGTAAAATCCGCGAACATGACGGCGATATTGACATCTGGATTATTCGTCATGGGCTGAGCAAGGCTGAATATACGCAGGTGGAAGCCGCGTGTATCGACCTCCTGACGTCTTTCCCGGTCGTGCCGCTAGACAAGGGGGAGTCGCGTCATCCCGATGGGGCTCGAAAGCAACTGACAAATCTCCGCAAGGAAGCTTCTCGTGAACATGGGATCGTGCGTCTTGAGAGGTTGATCGAGGAGAAGGCCGCTCCTGTGCTCGAATACGATGAGCCGCTCCTCATTATTTCGCTAGGGGACTGGGTGGACTATGAGGGGGCTATTCCAGGAGGAATCCGGCAGGGGTACGGCTACAAACGGGAGTGGCTTGAGTCCTCCGTGCGAAAACAGCACTACCAAGAAATTGGTGAGTCTACTTGCTCGTGGTGGCGTTTAAGTCAGGATTCGATTGAGCGGAGGGGCATTGAGTACGTTGTTGCTGCCTATCGAGGCGTCACGCGTGCCCTCTTCCGCATCAAGCCCGGCACGTGGGAGAGTAAGGACGGTCGTCTCGGCTGGCAATTTGACATCGTCGACTCCGGCGACATCTTCGATCAAGTCGTCGGTGAATATGGGCACAGGGTTGAGCCCAAACCGCAACAAAACCAGCGTTACTGGCCGTGGCGACCTGAAACTTAGCCGCTGCCCCGGGCTCGACAGTTGCTTGTGTCAACGTGACGGTGAGAGGAAGCGTGGGCCCCGGCCTGCGCCCCCGAGCACCCAGGCTAGGGGGAATGGGTGAGTCAGCCCCGGCCTCGTCCCCGTGAACTGCCTCCCGTTTCTTGGACATCGAAATTGAAGTCCAGGGAATGGGAGGCTTTTCGTGTCTGTGGATCTGGGGTTGAGGCATGATCGTTTGCTTCGGGAGCAGGCGGTGGAGATGTTTGAGAGGGGATTTGGCTATCGTTTGACCGCCGGGAGGCTTGGTGTGTCTGCCGAGACTGTGAGAGAGTGGCAGAAGATGTACCGCGCGATCGGGAGGGGCGGGCTTCTTGCCATGGGAGTAAAGCAGGCCAGATACGACTATGAGACCAAGGTTGCCGCAGCAAGGGCCGTGGTTGATGGTGGGATGAGTAAGCCTGAGGCGATGGTGCGTTTCGGTATTGCGAGTGCGACACCGTTGAAGCAGTGGTGCAGGCTGTACCGTGAGGGCGGCGCGCAGGCGCTTAAGCCCAAGCCTAAGGGCAGGCCGAAGGGGTCGGTGCGGGCGGTGCCACCAACGCGTGAGGAGGAACTCACCGAGCGCGTGCGCAAGCTCGAGGCGCAGGTGGCGTACCTAAAAAATCGATTGCCCTGAAGGCACAGAGGCGCTCCCAAACCGGGACAAAGCCCTAGTGGTCGCTGAGCTTTCAGAGCAGGGACACGCGGTGCGTGATCTCCTTGAGGTGGCAGGCCTTGCCAGGTCGAGCTACTACTACGCGCTGGCTCACCCCCAGCAGCCAACCAGAGTGCAGCTACGTCCCAAGGTCGCTCAGATCTTTTCACGAACCCCCAACGGGTGCGGTCACAGGCAGGTAGCCATGTGCCTGCGCGCTGAGGAAGGGGAGCGCATCGCCGACAAGACGGTCTTGAAGATGATGCGTGAGATGGGGCTGCGCTGCGGCATACGCCGCGAGAGGGCCTACCACAGGTACAACTCCTACAAGGGGGACGTGGGGCAAAGCTTCAAGAACATCATCGGTCGCGACTTCAAGGCCGATGGCCCCTGGCAGAAATTGGGTACCGATGTCACCGAGTTCAAGCTCTCCTTCGGTAAGGCCGACCTCGCCACCTACATCACACACTGGAGCACAACAAGACGCCAAGTAAAGCTCAAGGGCCTGACCCCGGGACTTTTATACAAGCCTCAGAAATTCACCTTCCGCACCACGGCCTCGGACTCGGTCAAAACCCGACCAGCGCGGAAGTTCGCAAGCACGGGGGCACCGAAGCTCAGTGCGTGGAACCAATCCTCGGCGTCCAGCACAATGAAGTTCGCGGTGTTGCCAACCTCGATGCCGTAATCGGAGAGGTTCAGCGTGCGCGCTGCATTGTGAGTGATGAAGTTGTAGGACCCGGTGATCTCGCTGCGCGCCATCATCTGGGTGACGTACAGGCCGTTGAGCACGACATCTCGCAAGTTTCCGGTGCCCATGGGATTCCACGGATCCTCAATATCATCCTGACCGAAGGAGACGTTGATTCCTGCCTCGGTTAGTTCCTTCACTCGGGTGACGCCTCGGCGCTTCGGGTAGGTATCGACGCGCCCCTGCAGGTGCGTATTGACCAGCGGATTCGACACGAAGTTGATGCCGCTCATCTTGAGCAGGCGCACCAGGCGCAGGAAGTAGGCGTTGTTATACGAGTGCATCGCGGTCGTGTGCGAGGCGGTGACTCGCGGACCAATCCCGGCCTCGAGCGCGCGCGTGGCCAGGGTTTCCAGCCCGCGCGAGGCCTCGTCGTCAATTTCGTCGCAGTGCACGTCCATGAGCAGTCCGTATTCCTGGGCGAGCTCGACTGCAAAGTTCAGTGAAGACACGGAGTATTCGCGGGTGAACTCGAAATGCGGGATAGCACCGATTGCATCGACGCCCATTTCGGCCGCGCGACGCATGAGGTCGCGTCCATTCGGGAAGGACTCGATGCCCTCCTGTGGGAAGGCGACCAACTGTAGGGTCACGGAGTCCTTGAGTTCCTCACGCAGGTCAATGAGCGCGCGCAGGGCCGTCAGGTCCGGGTCAGTGACGTCGACGTGCGAGCGTACGTACTGGATGCCGAACTGTGCCTGCTGGCGAAGTGCCCGGCCGGCGCGATCTTTGACGTCCTCGTAGGTCAGGGTCTGCTTGCGTTCACTCCACACCTCGATACCTTCGAAGAGGGTGCCGCTTTCGTTGTAGCGCGGTTGCCCCGAGGTGAGCGCAGTATCCAGGTGCACGTGCGACTCGATATAGGGAGGCAGAACCAGCTTGCCCGTATAGTCGCGAACCTCTTCTCCTTCACGAGGCGCCAGACCCGCGCCGATTTCGGCGAACTTTCCGTCCGTAATGCGGATGTCGACTCCGGCTGGGCCATCTTCAATGCGGACACCCGTGATGAGAAGATTCGCGCCTTTTTCTCCCATTGCCGAGGCCTGGTTGTGAGGCGTGTTGTTGCCCTGAGTGTGCGCGCTCATCGACGGATTCCCTTCTCGATTGCGCTTCCGACGAAGTAGACAAGGATCGCGACGACCATGGCGTTGATCGAGACGATTCCGAAGCCGGGGGTCAGCCAGCCGGTCAGTGCACCTGCGATCAGGGCGACGATCGGTGCCCATTTGACCTCGGGGTCATCTGATCCCAGATCCATGTAGCTGCGGCGACGTGCGAAGTAATCGGCAACCAGAACTGCACCGATGGGGGGCAGGGTGGCATTGAGCAAGCTGAGCCAGCCGACAAAGTTGTCGTAGAGCCACAGGGCTCCAAGGGTTCCGATGATGCCTGCGACCAAAACCAGAGGCTTCTTGTTGATTCCGGTGATGTTCGCGTAGCCCAGGCCGGTGGTGTACAGGGCGTTGTTGTTTGTTGTCCAGATGTTTGCGCCCAAGACGATCAGCGCAGGAATCAGCAGGCCCTGAGCGATCATTACGTAGAAGATGTCGTCCTTACCGGTGAAGGCTCCACCAACCGCTCCGAAGGTGAACATCAGGGTGTTACCGATGAAGAATGCGATCACAGTGGTGATGACTGCCGAGGTTGCGGACTTTGCGAAGCGAGTGAAGTTGGGGGTTGCGCTACCGCCGGAGACGAAGCTTCCGATCACGAGGCCGATGGCTGCAACGGTGGTCATGCCTTGGTTTTGGCCGAAGACTGCGGCAATACCGCCGCCTGCGTTCACCGCACTGATCATGGAGTAGCTTCCGAGGATTGCGATCAGAGGTACTGAGACGAAGGAGACGATCTCAATGGCCTTGATTCCGAAGTAGGCCGAGGCGGTCATCAGGCCGCCCGCGATGATGACGACGGGCCACGCGTTGATGTGCAGGGTCTCAGCGGTGGGGATTGCGAACATCGCGACGCCCACGCCAAACCACCCCATCTGAGTGAAGGAGATCAGCGCTGAGGGCAGGAAGGAACCGATGCGGCCGAAGGTGCGACGGGACATGAGGTCGAAGCTCAGACCGGTCTTTGCACCGATGTAGCCCAGCGCACCCGTGTAGACCGCAAGGATTGCGCCACCGACGATGACTGCCCACACGTATTGGGTGTAGTTCAGGCCGTTTCCGAGCTTGGCACCGACGCTCATCGAGGCCGAGAAGAAAGTGAAGCCGAGCATAACAAAACCGACGGCCCAAAATGACCGTCGGTTCTTTGATGGAACTGCTTCAAATGAGAAGTCATCATCGTGTCGAATGACTTCTTCTTTGTGTCGTTCAGGTGCGATTGTGCTCATCGGTTATCCTTCCAGGTTCTGAGGTTTCGTAGCGCGTCGTTCGTTATCTGTCTTGTTTGGTCCGTCACCTCTGTCACCTAGGCACACCCGGTTTTCATGCATTTGCAGACTGGGTAATGGCGTGATGAACAGGATTGGATCTAGGCCAAATTGTCAATAGATTACCGCGCGCAACGCATCCAGCGCAAAGTTCAGCACTGTGACTCTGCACGCATCAATTCCAAACCCTAAGATAACCTTCGGTTAACCTAAAAAATACCTGATAATAGGGCTGTGGCCCCATCTCTCCCTCCTAGAAGATGGGGCCACAACCTGATCGTGAAGCTATGAGCAACTAGCGCCCAAAGCTCCATTTTTCAGTCTGCCCTGGGTGACAATCCCAGATATGAAGGACAGTCCCATTCTCCGAAGAGTCCTCGCGAACTGCCAGACATTTCCCAGTCTGAACGTTCTGAAATTGCCCATCAGGCAGATGCTTCCATTGCTGGGTCGGCGCCGGGACACAATCCCACAGGTGAACCGGAGTGCCATTCGCATTGCGCTGTTGATAGACGTCCAGACACTTTCCTTCAATGCTGAGTTTGCCCTGATCAAAGATGACTCTCTGCGCCTCGATCGGCTCTGACTGCCCATCTGCGCCATTTGTACGGACGCAATCCCACAACTGAACGCGTCGGCCGTTCAGACTTGCGGCATCCCACAAATCCATGCACTTTCCATTGCCATTGACCAGCGAACCCTGCTGAGCTCCAGCCTCAGGCACATCACTTGCATCCTTTGCCTGATCAATGTTCGGCAGTGAAGTATTCGCATCGCGATTCTCAGCGTGCGGCTTCGGATCCTCCTTTTGGGTATAGAAGAAATCCCAAACTGAGAGCACATCCGCCGTGAAGTTCACCGTTAATTGGCCTTGATCATTGGTCTTGACGGTAAATGGAATCTCACGTGCGCGACCACCATCAATTTCAGGGCTGACGGCATAGAGGTGCGCGGGAACCTCACCGTCACCAATCGTGTAGGAAACGGGCAAGTTCACCAAAGTTTCGGGCGCTGCCGTAGGATCGCGCCACTTGTCATCGGTGTCCTTCTCGAGGTTAATCAGGTGGAGGATCTGGGTATCCCCATTGGTCATCGCATTGGCCCAAATGCTCCGCGGGCTTCCGTTCGAGCTGACATTGTGACCTTGAATTGACACCCCTCGACTGACTCGGTGCAGATCGGGACCATAGAGCACGTTCTCATAGGCGGTGACCACGTCGTAGTAGTTGCGCAGCCACTCTTGAAGGTCGTAGCTCATGAACTTAATTCGGTCAGGGAAGAAGGGACCGTTGAGCATATTGTTGTCTTGCCCAAGCTCCAGATGGTGTGCGCCATTGGCTGCAAAGATCGCATCGGCCAGCTGAACCGATGGCGTATCAAAGGAAGACACGGTCAGCGAGTCAATGTTGATATCGCCGTGGTCGCCTTGATCAAGCTGGTAGGTAATGGTGTGAGTTCCCTTGTCCAACCACGTGCTTCGCGCCTCGCCGGTACTCCAGCGGCTCCAGATATCTTCATTGGGCAGGTTCGTCTCACTGGAACCCATGTACATGACGCCGATCTTCTGACCGTCAACATAGACACTGCGCACGGCCATATCCCCGGTCGCATTCGCCCAACGCAACACCAGACCGTAGTTTCGGCTATCGGTGACATTGACGCGGAAACTGATGGCATTACCGCGCCACTGGGGTTGCTCGACAAAGCCGCGTCCCTGGTATCCACCGTGATCCGAGGCCGTCGGAAGTCCCGCGTGGGCCGCGTCTTCCGCCTCGTATCGGTCTCCCGTGACGGAATCGGAGTTCATGTAGGCAGCGACAACCGCGCTCTTCCCATTGGATTCTTTGCGCTGACGCTCGAGGTAATCCGCCAGGTTTCCATTCGAGGCCTGACCTCCCCACAGTTCTGTGTAGAGGTAGTCGGCTTTGGACTGAGCAAGCTGCGTCGATCCGAAGCTATCGACGGCATTCAAGCCAACGGGCTGACGGGTCTGCTCAGATGTTTCGTTCACCAAACTGGCGAACCCAGCCTCAAGATCAACGGAATTTCCGTTGACATCCCACGCCCCCTGAGGATTACCCAGCTGATCGATATGTGTTCCCTCAAATCCCAAGGCGATCTGCTTCTTGTACTGATCGATCATGTGCTGACGCCACTGAGTATTCTGCGGGTTCATCATGTGCAGGGTCGTGTCCTGCTGACCGGGAATCATGACACTTGTCCAGGGAACGCGAGCGTTACCCTGGCCGCGAATCGAGATGGCCCAATCGCTACTGACACCGTGATCCTGATATCCCTCAAGGGCTGCGTAGCTCATCGAGTACGGAAGCGAGGCAACGCCAGCTTTATCCCCGGAGGTAATAAATTGCTTGATGACATCCGAGGAGAAGTTCCACTTTTTCCAGTCGCTCCACTGATCAGCAACCTGGTTATTCTCATAGCGCACGGGGTCTTCGTGGCGCCACATCCAGTCGTAGTACTGAAGCGAGTTGATGTGATAGTCCTGAGCCAGCTGGTTGATGACCTCGTCGGTCTTTCCACTCAGATCGGCCGAGTAGTTACCCAGGTAGCCGAAGCGCGGGTAGCGGGTCCAGGTGCTGGAAACATCGATGGCTGTGTTCGCTTGAGAATCTTCTGTATCAACTTCGACGAGGTATCCCGTGAAGTCTGTCTGCGGCGGGGTGAAAGTCCAGGTTGTCTTTCCATCTGCCGAGGCCTGGGTACTGAAGTGATCAACTTCCTTCCCCAGGTGCTTGAGAGAGAAATTCACCTCCCCATTCCCCTGGGTCTGCGCGGTAACTGTCACGGATTGACCCGGTGCGTAACGCGCTCGATCAACACTCACTTTCGTCACCCGAGGGGCAGCTTCTGCCTGATACTCGGCACCAAGAACGGTGGCCGTCCCTGCAAGTACACCGGCGGTCAGGAGTGCCCCGATTCTCTTTGCGGTTCCAGTCCGCATTCTCATGTTCCTCACTCTGTATTTCTATGGAATTTCAGCGAAAACAGCCCTTCCGAGCTTCGGCGTCACGGTATAGAAATCACCTGAAGGCATTCAGTGCCAAAACTGGGTAAAGAATCAGGAAGATAGGCTCTTAAAACGGTTCATTTTCGTATCGACAAATCGTTGAGAGCACACCAAAAATACGCAGAAAATATGATCTGACCTGCACTAATAAATATCAGTGCAGGTCAGAGCGTTAAAAAGGCGAATACGTATTCATCAATTCTCAGGAAAACCGCGATTTCCCAAGGGATTCAAAGGTGAATGGTCTCACCAGTTGACATGCGCCTAGCGAAGAAAGACTCGCACCCTCCACGGAGCAAGGGGAGCACCCATCTCTTCCCAGACATTTGCATTGGTCAGAACTGGGACAAACTCCGGTGCGGCCTCGGAAATGTCTGAAGGAAGTGATGGCCGGGCATCATGCGAGGAAAGATTTGAAATAACTATCAGCTCGCGTTCACCTAGAACTCGGCGATATGCGAAGATTTCTCGGCTTCCCGCATCGATGCGCTCAAAACTTCCATCGGCCACTACTGCCAAGCGATGACGCAATTCAATCAGAGCCTTGAAGTAGGCAAAGACCGAGGTCGAATCACCCACCTGCTCGGAGGCATTAATCACCGGGTAATTCGGATTCACCGCAATCCATGGCGCGCCCGTAGTGAAACCAGCGTGCGTAGAACCATCCCACTGGACGGGGGTTCGCGCATTGTCGCGACCCATGGCACGCAAACCGGAAAGAACCGCCTGAGGATCTTCCCCACGTTCCACAGCCAAGCGATAGTAATTCGTCGATTCAATATCCTCGAAGTCGTCAATTCCTTCGAAAACAGTATTCGACATGCCCAGTTCTTCACCCTGATACACATAGGGAGTTCCGCGAAGCAGGTGAAGCGCGGTTGCCAGTGCGGTTGCACTGTCATACCAGTACTTTTCATCACCGAAACGACTCACAGTCCTGGGCTGGTCATGGTTGCACAAGTACAGGCTGTTCCAACCCCTCTCAGCAAGGCCTTCTTGCCAACGTGTCAGGCAATCGGCAAGATCTCCCTCTTCCAAGGTGCGAAGGCCAAACTTCCCTTCGGGAAGCCCCAAAATCACGTGCTCAAATTGGAAGATCATATTGACTTCGCGCCGCGCGGGGTCGGAATACAGGTGCGCGTTTTCTAGAAGGACGCCGGGGGTCTCTCCAACGGTGAAGAGAGCGCCGCGACCATCGAACACCTCGCGATGCATTTCTTGAAGGAATTCATGCAGGCGCGGGCCTTCCATATAGAAGGGGCTTCCGTCAGCCAGAGCTCGACCGGGTGCAGGAGTTCCATCAGGCAGTCCCGGGACCTTCGAGATCAGGTTAATAACATCCATACGGAAGCCGTCGACACCGCGGTCAAGCCACCAGCGCATCATTTCGTATACGGCCTGGCGAACTTCGGGATTCTCCCAGTTCAGGTCAGGTTGCTGCTCCGCAAAAAGGTGCAGGTAGTACTGCCCTGTCGCCGGATCATACTTCCACGCCGGACCGGAAAAGAAGGACTCCCAATTCGTTGGTTCCGCTCCGGGAGTTCCGCCTTCAAAGCCCGGCCGCGGATCGCGCCAGTAGTACCAATCGCGCTTGGGATTATCCAGTGATGAGCGCGATTCGACGAACCATGGGTGTTCATCCGAGGTGTGGTTGACGACCAAGTCCATAACCAGCTTCATACCCAGAGAGTGAACATCGGCAATGAGCTGGTCGAAATCCTCCATGGTTCCGAAAACCGGATCAATATCCTGGTAATCGCTGATGTCGTAACCGTTATCGGCCTGTGGCGATCGATAGATCGGTGAAAGCCACAGGACATCAACTCCCAGCTCTTTCAGATATCCCAGTCGAGAGCGGATCCCCTGAAGGTCCCCAAAACCATCACCATTGGAGTCTTGGAATGAGCGCGGATAGATCTGATAGACAACCGCGCTCTTCCACCACTCATCAGCTGAAAGCTCGCTTAGGGCGTTGGTTTTGGGAAGTGAAGCCTCAGAGAATAACACGAAGAACCTGCCAAACTTGTAACGGCGGAAGATCCACCTTTGCCTGCGCTCCCTCACAGTGAACACGAAGTTCTTCTAGGTGTCCACTGCCATCTGGGTCCGCCACAAACACGCGGGGAGTACGCCCCGCGCAGCAGCGCAATGTCAGTCGTCCACCTTCGACAAGAATCCCTGAACGCTTCGGCCCATCCCACAGGGTGTCCTTTTGCCCGACAAGATTGATGAGGTGAACAACCAATCCGTGGCGGGTCGTCGTTACTCGCCTCCACACTGCCCCTTCCGCAGGATCTTCCGTCACGCACAGATTGTCGTAGGCAACCTCGACGTCCTCATTCAATGGGCCAGCGAATGAATCAGTGACTTCCGCAATGTACGGATCCATCAGGATTTCATCGTGCTCAACAAGGAAGTCGTACCAGCGCTTGAGCATCTCCAAGGTGCTGTCAGCGGCCTGGTGGTTATTGACGTAGTAGGGGTCGACGAGGACGTTTCCTCCTTCTCCCGCCAAAAGCTGAGTTGCTCCGTGAGAGAAGAGCGCCGCCATGGTGAGCTTGTTTGCCTGCTCCGATTCTTCTGCCGAGGCCTTGGAGTAGACGCTCTGGTAGGCGGCGAGTACCACGGGCTTACCTTGCGCAACGCTTCTGGCTCGATCCGCAACGCCCGCGAGCGCGCCCAGCGTTGTGATGGGAGCCCACGGTTCGATGTACACAGCATCTTGGGGAGTACCAGCAGTGGCCCAGGTCGGAAAATCGTTGACATTGTTGAAAACAAGGACGGTATCTGGAAGCCCATCGCGCGCAGCATTGATCATCTTCGTGAAGCTCTGCGACAGATCGATCAATTCTCCGTCGGAGCGAGTTGCATACTTTGGGTAGCCGTATTGATCCAGGTGGAAGCCCTGGAAGCCCACCTGCTCAACGCACTTTTGAAGGTCAGCGATGAAGTGCGCAAGCCATTCCCTGGCGGCAGGGTCAACAATCTGAAGGAAACCACCCAGTTCATAGGGAGTCCCATCGCACTGCATGAGTGCAGCGTCTTTCCACTGGTCCCAGTCTTCATTTCCGACGCCATAGACAGCGGCGTATCCGAATGAGCGAGATCCAGCCTGCGCCAGCGCACGGATCAGGCGACGAACTGTTTCCAGTGAAATCGGTTGGTCAAGAGGATCAAGATAGTTCTCTCCCCCACCTACAAGATCCGCGTGGCGGTAGGCCCAGTCGTAGAACTGAATGCCGTTGAGGTGCAGCTTGCGCGCCAAACGGGCTACGGCCTCGACATCCTTATCAGGGGCATAGCTGGCAACGAAACCGTAGCGAAGACGCTGACGAGTATCGCCAAGAACCTGAAGAGCGGTGGAGGCAAGGACCTCGTCCCCATCACACAGCAGAACGCCGTATCCACCCTCTTCCAAAGTGCCAAAGGACACCGATTCACCCAGTGGGGGTTCGGCCTCGGCAATAACGAGTCCCAGGTGGGTCAGACGCAAGGTGGCGGCGGGAGGAAGGGGTGAATCGGCAACAATGTCGATGCGTACATCGTCTTTGACCTGAAAGGCCGCGGACACGGGAAGAAGTTCGAACATGGGATTTAATCCTTTCACTGCACAAGCCCTCACCTTCGTTAGACTTCTCTGCTTCGTCGCTGTGTGTCTTTTCGTGAGGCGGTCATCATTGGCCACTGGAGGTTATTTCACCAAATAAAAATACTTGCGTCAAGTGTGTGATCTATAGTCTAATTACTCTGCTATTTATTTAATTTGGTAAAGAAAGGCGGTCATGATGGGGTGGCAGCCTCAGGATGAACTCGCGCAGAGCGTGGCACTCGAAGTCCTCCTTCACGGACCACTCGGCCGCTCCGAATTAGCCCGTCGTCTTTCACTGGCACCCGCGACGCTCACCCGCATCAGCACCGATCTGATCGCCTCGGGACTCCTGACCGAAGCACGCAGCACCCGCACCGGAACATCCGGCCGCCCTTCGATCCCCCTAGCCGTCGTTCCCGATAGCCATCATTTCCTGGGAATCAAAGTCGCCGACGACTGCCTCACCGCTGCGGTCATTAACCTGAAGGCACAGGTCTTAAGCTACGATCAGCTTCCTCTTCCCACACACTCCCCCAAGGACGTTGTTGAGGGTATTGCCTCCTTGGTAAGCCGGGCCGAAAAGACTTTCCGCATCGACGCGATTGGCGTGGGCATCGGCGGTGTCGTCACAGATCAGGGCATCATCCGATCCGCGCCCTTCTTGGAATGGGAAGATGTCGATCTTGTCGGTCTTTTGCGCGAACACATCACAATCCCTGTTTTCGTCGCAAATGACCTAACGGCCTACACACAGGCGCAGCACTGGTTTGATCTGGGTGCACAGCACCGGAATTTCGCGGTCCTGACCTTGGGCGTCGGCACCGGCTATGGCTGCGTGGCAAATGGACGGCCGCTGGAAAACCAGGATTCAGGGATCGGTTTGGTCGGGCACTGGCCCCTAGACCCGCTGGGCCCGCTGTGTTCGCAAGGGCATCGCGGCTGCGCAGAATCAATGCTGACAACCCCCGCGATTACCCGCTCTATTTCAGAAGCTCTGGGCCGTGAGCTCAGCTGGAGCGATGTGATCTCGTTGGCCGAGGCCGAAGACCCCGCGGTTTCCGCTGTCTTGCGAGCATCGGGATTGGCACTTGGGCGTCTCATTGGCGCAATCGCCAACCTCACGGCTCCGGAAGTCGTCATTATCGGCGGCGAAGGCGTTGCCTTGGCATCGCTGAGCAATCGATGGATGCGCCAGGGCTTAGCGGAAACCCGCGACCCACGAGCCTCGCTGGTCAAGATCGAATTGGCCTCGCCAGCGAATGAAACCTGGTGCCGAGGAGCAGCGGTTATCGGGCTCCAGGGCTACGTGTCCAAGCGCCGCTCCTAAGAGCAACTCGGCCCAGCCTCGGCAACGCCCTCTTCCTGCCTTTCAGGCACAAACTTGGGGGCATCGGCCCACACACCGACGCCCCCAAGCAACTCACCACCCAACTTTTAGGGTCAGGGTTTCACCCCTTCGTCGCGCCGCCGGCAAGGCCGGCAACGATGTACTTCTGAAGGGCGACGAACAGGATCAAGACGGGGATCGCAATAACCGTTGCGACGGCCATCAGGTCATTCCAGTTCGTTGCGTACTGGCCAATGAGTCGGTTCAACGCAACCGTCAAAGGCTGCAGATCCGCCTTCGTGAGCAAGGTCAAGGCAAAGGTAAATTCACCCCATGTCATCAAGAAGGAGAAGGAACCGATCATAATGACACCGGGACGAATCGTCGGGATGACGACTCGGACAATGGTTCCAATGATGCCTAGCCCATCAAGTCGCGCGGCCTCTTCAACTTCCTTGGGGAACTGCTTGAAGAAGGGGCGCAGCATGATAATCGCAAAGGGTAGTGTTCCCGTCACATCCGCCAAGATGATCGAGGGAAGGGTGTTGACCATTCCAGCGTGACGGAAAAGCACGAACATCGGAATCGAGATTGCGATCGCGGGAAGCAGCTGGACAACACTGAGCAAGATCAACATGCCCGTTGTGATTGTGCTTCTCATTCGCGCAATTGCGTAAGCAGCGGGAATTGCGAAAAGCAGCGTCAGCACCAAACATCCGGCTGCGATGATCGCCGAATTCCCCAGCGCCTTCCAGATCCCGAAGTTATCGCTGAAAGCGACCCTGAACGAGGCCAGGGTTGGGTTTTGCGGAATCAGGTGCGGGGGCTGCGCAAAGGTTTCCATCTGCGTCTTGAAGGCCGTACACACCATCCAGTAGACGGGGAACAGGTAGAAAATTGCCATGACCCACGCAAATGCGGATTTCCCAATCCGGACGCGTCCCTCGCGCTTTTCGCGCTTCGTCTTCGCTAAGCCCTTTGCTCCCGAGGCCGCGGAAAGCGCTCCGCCCTTGGGTGCACTTTCGTCCGTCACGGTCTGGACTTTTTCTTGAACTTCAGCGGTCTTTTCAGACATCACTGGTCCTCCTTATCCAGCGAACGAACGTAGAACCACGACAGAGCCAGCGGCAAAACCATGGTCAGCATTGAAGCCGCAGCACCATTACCGAAGTCAAAAACCTTGAAGGTTTGCAGGTAGGTGAAGATCGGCAGGGTTGTGGTCGCCTCAACAGGACCACCCTTGGTCATCGTGTAGATCAGGTCGAAGACCTTGTAGGTATTGATGACGCCAAGCAAGAGCAGTGAAATCACCACGGGGCGCATGAGAGGTTCGGTGATGGAGAAGAAGGTACGAATCGGGCCAGCACCGTCGACCTCTGCGGCCTCGTACAGGCCGTCATCGATGGTGTGAAGGCCCGAAAGGATCAGCAGCATATTGAAGGGCATGCCAACCCACAGGTTTGCAACGACGATTGCAATCATTGCGGTTGTTGGGCCGGTCAGCCACATCACCGGGTGGTCAACAATGTGCAAGGTCATCAAGAAGTAGTTGATCACGCCGAAGTCAGAGTCGAACATCCAGCGGAAGATCGTGCCCGTGACAACGGCGGGAAGGATCCATGCGACCAAAAGGAGCGCGCGAATGATGCCATTACCCGGGAAAGGTTTGCGGAAGAACAAGGCCAGCGCGTAACCAACAAGGAATTGCAGGGCAAGTGAGGCAACTGTCCAGATGATGGAGAGCTTCACGCCATTCCAGAAGCCTGGGCTCTTCACCATCGCTTCATAGTTCGCCAGGCCCGTGGGGTGATAGTTACCCGAAATGAGGTTTGCGCCGTTCGCGTCAGAGATGGACAGCCAGATGTTATAGATCAGGGGGACAACAAGAAAAATCGTTATGTAAATCAGTGCGGGTAACGCCAGAAGCAGTCCTAGGCGCCGTGTTCGCGCCAAAGAACGTGATCCGTCGTCGTGGCCCGCTGTTTTCGTTCGCGCCATCGAAATTCACTCACAGATCCGAAGTTTGTGTGGGAATACTGTTGTGGCCTGGCGGGCTCAGTGGCCTGCCAGCACCAAAACAGGGATGTTTCCCCACGCGAGCGGGAGATTCGCTGCGGCTTCAAGCCGTTGCTCATCGTTGCGTTCCCACTCGCGCGGGGAACTTTATGTGTGTGTTGGTTGCCTAGGCGCGATCGCCCCAAGCAAACCGGTTTCTTGCGCTACTCAGTTCTTGGGCAGCAAGGGGTTGATCGTGTCCGCGGCCTTCTTTGCTGCGGCCTCGGGGGTTGATGCGCCCGTCAGAGCTTCCTGCATGGACAGCTGGATGGCCTCGGAGATCTTCGGGTAGTCCTTGCCGTATGCACGTGCGTGTGCGTCGGCGAGCTGGCTTTCGAAGACCTTGTTCTTTGCGTCCTCCGAGAGCTTGAGCTTGCCCTTGAGGTCAGGGCGAGAGGACAGCTGGCCGGAGCCATCGCAGTAGATCTTGGCGCCTTCTGCGCTGGTCAGGTACTTTGCGAGCTTGACTGCTGCATCAGACTGCTTGGCACCGTTCATGACGACAACGTTTTCGCCACCCATCGAGGTTGCTGCGCGCTTGTCCTTGGGCAGAGGTGCAACATCCCAGTCGAACTGGGCGTCCTTGGTCAGGGTTGCCAGCTCCCAGGGGCCATTGATCATCATGGCGGACTTGCCGGTGATGAACTGGGTACGTGCGTCTTCCTGGGTGTAGTTCGTAACGGCCTCGGACATGGAGCCGTCGTCGATCAGGCCACGCAGGTAGGCCAGAGCTGTTGCGCCAGAGGTGGCGTAATCGTTCAGGTCACCGCCGGTCTGCCACACGAAGGGCAGAACCTGGAAGGTAGCGGACTCGGACTTCACGGCCGAGATCGCGATGCCCTTCACATCACCCTTGGTGGTCTTCTTTGCGACCTCCTTGAGGGATGCCCAGTCGGTCGGAACCTCAACGCCTGCATCCTTGAGCATCTGCTTGTTGTAGTACAGAGCCAGGTTGTTGGAGTTCAGCGGAATGCCGTAGGTCTTGCCCTCGTAAACGACCGAGGACCAGGGGCCTTCGAAGAAGTCAGACTTGTTGATCCCGTCGTTGCTCAGATCCTTGAGCATTCCCAGGGATGCGAAGTTCTGGTTGTCGACAACGTCGACGACTGCGACATCGGGAACCTGGCCGCCGACCGAGCCCTGAAGGATGGACTTGGACAGGTCTGCAAACGCAAAGGTGGTGCGCTTGACCTTGATGTCGGGGTTGGCCTTCTCGAACTCAGCGATCGCTGCATTGATCGAGTCATTGGCGGTTTCACCGCTCAGGTAGTCCCACATCTCAACGGTCACTTGACCGCCGGATGCGCTGCCGGAGTCGGCCGAATCCGTCTTCGTCCCGGAGCATGCTGCCAGTCCCAGTGCCATAACTCCGGCACCGAAGAAGGCAATCCCGCGCATTGCGCGCTTAGATGCGTATGCCATTCTTTCTCTCCTTTGAGTGTCGATAGTTGTCCGTCAACCAACTATCTAGATCCGTGTTTTCACGGATGAATAATGGGATGCACTCCAGTGGTGCATCTATGGTGAGTTCACTTCCGCCTTCGAAAGTCTCACCAAGCATGTACGAGGCCGTGGCCTCTTGATCCTCATCACCGCGGCTTGGGGCGATGAGAAGTTGGCGCCACCGCGCACCTCGGGGAAGGTAGACGCGGGCAGTGCGGGAGCCGGCCTCGGTAATCGGGGAAACCAAGAGGTCGGGACCCAAGAGGAACTCCCCGTCCCAGCTCCAACAGCGCCCGTCCTCGGGGAATTCGAGGAAGAGGGCGCGCATGGCGGGGATTCCGCGCTCGCTGGCCTCGTCCATCACGCGAGTGAGGTAGGGGCGCAGGGTTTCGCGCAGGAGGATGTAGCGGGAGCAGATATCCGCGACTTCCTCGCCGTAGGACCAGATTTCGTTGGGGCCGCCGGGGTTTTCCGAGGCCACATCTTCGCGGGGTTCGCGATGTCCGTGAACGCGCATGAGTGGGCAGAAGGTTCCGAATTCGAACCAGCGGGCGAAGAGTTCCTGGTATGCGGGGTCGCTGGCGTCGCCTCCGTGGAAACCGCCGATATCGCTGGTCCACCAGGGGATTCCTGCGATTCCAATGGATTGTCCGGCTCGGACCTGCGTGTAGAGGGCCTCCCAGGTGGGGCCGATGTCTCCACTCCACACGGCAGCGCCGTATTTTGCCTGTCCTGCCCAGGCGCTGCGGCACAGGGTGAGGAATTCCTCTCCGCCCTGTTCACGCATGCCTTCCCAGATCATGCGGGCATTCTCGCGCGGGTAGAGGTTCGAGACGTTCAGGCCCTTTCCCGCATAAAAACGCAGGTTCGAGGGATGACCGGGATTAAGCTCGGGCTCGCAGGCATCCAGCCAGAACACGCGCACACCCAGATCGAAGTAGTTGTTCTTGAGCTTGTTCCACACGTAGTCGCGTGCGGCAGGATTAGTCGGGTCGTAGAAGGCGACGGGAAGCGGGCGATCCATTCCCTTATCGCGGAAGGTTTGGTGGTATTCAACTCCGGCCTCGGTGCCCACCAATAGACCCTTTGCGCGAATTTCCGCGTCGGTTTCGGCAAGGGGTGAGACCGTGGGCCACACGGAAACCATGAGCTTGGTGCCCATCTCTTCCAGTTCAGCCATCATCGCTTCGGGATCGGGGTATTCGCTCGGGTCAAAGCGCCACTCCCCCATGGCCGGCCAGTGGATGAAGTCAGTCACGATGACAGAGAGGGGAAGGCCTCGGCGGTGGTATTCGCGGGCGACTTCCATAAGTTCATTTTGGCTGGTGTAGCGCAGTTTGGATTGCCACAGGCCCAGTGCCCACTGGGGAATTCGGGGTGCGTGGCCCACCGCGTCAGCATAGGACTGGAGGATTTCCTTGGGAGTGTCTCCTACGCACACCCAGTAGTCGATCCATTCGCTTGCCTGCGCGACCCAGCGTGTGGCTTCTTTGGCGAATTCCACGCGGCCAACGCTGGGGTTGTTCCACAGGAATCCATAGCCTTTGTCTGAGAGGACAAAGGGGATGGAAACTTCACCGTTTCGCTGGACCAGATCAGAGACGACACCCTTGTGGTCAAGGAAGTCGTAGGAGTGCTGGCCCATTCCGTAGAAACGCTCGGTCGGGTCCGAGGCAAAGCATTGGTGCACTTCGTGTCCGCCGAAGCCCGGGTAGATTCCATGGGCGCCCGGCCACCAGAAGTGTTCAGGGGCCTCGCGCAGGATGGATTCGCCGTCCTTTTGGAAATCCAGAAGGAATCGGGCAATTCCGGTTCCGCCGTCAAGTTTCGCAACCACGCTGATTCGCCCATTGGAAAAGACTTCTTCGGGGCGATCGTAGCCGGGGATTTCGGTGACAGAGCAAGGTTCATTCCCGGTAGCCTCTGTCGGCGCTGGGGTGTCGGCAAGCGGGTCCGCGGATGCTCCAGAGGTCGCGCCGAGGCCACTAAGGGGTGCGGCCTCGAGCGCGCCCAGTCCCTGGGGGAAGTTCGCATTGGGGCCTATGCGCACGCGAAGTGCATTGCGACCCCAGGCCTCAATGCGGATGAACTCGTGCGCATAGGAGAGTTCGACTGCGCCCGGGTACTCCTTTTTCGTGTACACCTACGACTCCTTAGCGAAGAGTACGAATACGTATTCGCTCCATGCTTCTATGCAGGAGTTTTTCTGGTAATATCCATTACGCATACGTATTCGTTATGTAAAAATTTTTTGCGAGCATCGCTGCTCGCGTGTGATGTGAAACTCAAGATAAGTAGTAAAAGCGTTCCTGTCAAGAGAGCAGGAGGAACTGATGGCACGCCAGCCAACCAGTAGAGATGTCGCAAAACTGGCGGGAGTCTCACAAACTACGGTCTCCTACGTCATGAGCGGCAGACGGACAGTGTCTCCGGAGACGGAAAAACGTGTCCAAATTGCAATGAAAGAACTGGGCTACCAGCCTCATGCGGGCGCTCGTTCACTGCGCTCACGCAAGTCGCGCGTGCTTGGAGTTGTCATCCCCTACCACGAGGGTGCGGATGGGGCGGACCAGCACTACATGCTGATCTCACTGGCACAGCTCTTGCGCGAACATGATTTTGATCTGCTTTTGATCACCGCGAACGAGGGGGCGGCTGGGCTGCGCCGTGTCATGACGACTGCGCTGTGTGATGGTCTGTTCATCATGGAAGTTCGCTTCAATGACCCCCGCCTAGAGGTCGTGGCCGAGGGAAAGATTCCCACGGTTTTCGTTGGCACTCCCGGGCCTGGACCCTTTAGGTCACCGATCCAGTCCATTGACGTGGACTATTACGAGGCCGGCACCCAGGCAGTGCACCGCATTCGGGATGCGGGGGCACGCAATGTTGCTTTCGTGCACTCGGCCAGCGCAGACGTGCAGTCCTTGAACTTCGTCGCGCAGTTTAAGCAAGCGGTTGTGGATACGGCCGGTGAGCTTGGGATTCCCCTTCTGTCGCGCACCTGCGGAACCGGAATTCAGGCAATTCGCCACTTGGTTGGCCAAATTGCCGGCGAGGGACGGGTTGATTCCTACATTCTGGGGCCAACGATTTCCGCTGATGACTGGTGTAATGCGCTGATGGATCTGGGGATTAGACCGGGACGCGATGTCTCGCTGGTTGCCAGCGGATGGCATGCGGAGCGAGCCCACTGCCTTTTCGATGTCGATCATTTTGATACCCGACCGGATGAGCTTTTGAGGCGCGCGGTTGAGATGCTGGTTGCCCAGATCGATGGGGAACCTCGAAAAGAAGCGGACGTAGATATCGATGCTGAGGGACATGAGGCTGTCCCGTTGGAACATTCCGAGGCCAAAATCCGCCGCCCCGTGCACGGATTGACCCTGCTTGATCCAATCTTCGTGCCTGGAAATACGGTTATTGGGGCCGATCGGTCGTAGCGCGAGGGCTTTTAGGGTTCCAGTTTTTTCTTTTGTAGACCCCGAAAAATGCCAAAAATAGCGTTCTGGGCTCCGAATTTGAATCGTTCGAAGCCCAGAAAACCTTGCTATTCCAGGGAAAAACCAATCCTCTAAAGCTTATCAAGAGGATTGGTAACTGATTCCCAACTGTGACGTCCCTCTCTGCTTGCTTGAGCAAAGCTTATCAAGAGGATTGGTAACTGATTCCCAACAGGGCAGCGGGGAGAAAGCAGGCTTCGTAAAGCTTATCAAGAGGATTGGTAACTGATTCCCAACCACTCGATCGCCTCACGATCACATGGGGAAAGCTTATCAAGAGGATTGGTAACTGATTCCCAACTAATGATTGGATAGGTTTCGGTGGTCTGAAAGCTTATCAAGAGGATTGGTAACTGATTCCCAACCAGTCTGGGCGTTGTCAGCGACGGTGGCAAAGCTTATCAAGAGGATTGGTAACTGATTCCCAACCAACGCGTGAATGGGTGATCTGCGGAACAAAGCTTATCAAGAGGATTGGTAACTGATTCCCAACGGTCTACACGCTGCTGCGCGATGGAGTGAAAGCTTATCAAGAGGATTGGTAACTGATTCCCAACTGAAGCAACCACGGAACCGGCTCCGGCAAAAGCTTATCAAGAGGATTGGTAACTGATTCCCAACAGCTCGCGGGCTTTGCTCTCCCATCTCTAAAGCTTATCAAGAGGATTGGTAACTGATTCCCAACTTGCGCCCACGACACAGTTTTAACCGTCAAAGCTTATCAAGAGGATTGGTAACTGATTCCCAACTTCTACGTGGTAAGGATTCGATGTCGGGGAAGTCTATCAAGAGGATTGGTAACTGATTCCCAACAACGTCGTCCCAAGCTTCCAAGGCTTACAAAGCTTATCAAGAGGATTGACCCGTAATTTAGAAAATAGTGAGCTGCTCAGGAGCACCCTCAGTTTTCTTTTTCTTCGCCTGCTCAAAATGAAGCCCTGTCGCCCACTGGCGATCCGTAATTCCAATAACTCGCACTTGACCACCCTCTGGAAGATGAGACTGAATCTGCCGAAGAGTCGCATGATTCTGACCACCGGTAGGCCAATACTTCACATAGACAGAAAACTGAACCATGCTAAAACCCCAGTCGAGTAAGTTTTGCCTGAAACGAGTAGCCTCTCGCCGTTGATCTTTTGTTTCAACCGGCAAATCGAACATGACCAGGCACCACATTGGACCATCAACCATTTCAGCCACTCACATCGACTGAAGCTGGCCCCTGCCACGCCAAAACGCGAAGGCGATCCTCATCTCCCTCAACGTAACGCCCGTATTGCTGCGCCAGATCCTGGGCTACGGCTGGTATCCCATACCCGTCACTGTCAAATTTCTGCGATGCGGCGGCAACTAGCAGTCTTTTCACACCACTATCTGAAGGTGATGCAGTTGGTGAGAACTGTAAAGCAACCTCATCAATCGCTGGACGAAACGGCTCAATCAGATCATCCGCGAGCGCAAAAGCATTTCCTCTTCCCCGATGGAATACCCCCAATGCTGGAGCTAAACCCGCGGAAAGAATTGCCCGAATAAGGTGTCCTCGGAGAACCGCATATCCATAGTCAAGACACGCATTTGAACCAATAAGTTGTCCTGCACCTGGTTGTCTGCCATCTTTTAACACTCGTGACCAGTAGACGCGCGCAGCATGAGCCTCAACGTTTTCCGGATCGCCTGAGCGAACTTGGTCCGCGAGCGCAAAAAGCTCACTACTGCCCGAACGACCAAGATTCTGAAGGACATTAGCCTGTCCTTCAATCTTTGCTCTGATAATTCGTGCCCAAGCATTCTTCTTTCGAGGAAGAGTCATGTCAGCCTGCGCCCGGTGACGAGCAGCTACTCGCCCGTGATCGGACCAGGAATAACAGGCCCCTTCGGGAATTCCACGCCAATCACAGAAGAGAACTGCTACATCTGCCTCCGCTAGACGGTGCAGAACAGCGGCGCTAAGGTCGACCTTCATTCCGATAAGGACTACCGCAAGCTCTGCAACGGGAAGAGTGACCGGTTCCTTACCTTCAGGGCACACCTCTATTCCACCTCGTGTGGAATGAAGTGCTCCCTCAAATTCACAGAGGTCAATCACGCGCCACTGTTCTGCCATGGCTCTACCTCAACAACTGAGATACAGGCAGTGAATTAACTGAGCTGTAGCGAGGTTCACCTAAACAATTTCGCCGTATTACCTTCACAGTCCCGCTAGTAAGTAAAACATTAACTGCTGGACGCCAGCCTTTTCGCTCAATAATTTCTCGTAAACCATCTGAAGCATCAGCAGGAATACCTTCCGCTGACAGTAGGTAGGGGCGCAAACGGAACTTTGCGATATCAGGGAAGCCCGCAACCCGCCAACTCGTCAGTTGCGGGTATTCAGCAAGGACATCTCCGATAAAGCCACCAGAGTACTTATCCGTTTCAAGCTGCAGCTCATCACCTTCAACCAGCCACCCGATCTGGGTGGCTGTCCCATCAGCCAGCGCCTTCCGAATCTTCGACTCAGCAGTACGCATGGAAATCGTCGATGGTTTCAGCGGTGTGGTGAAGACATCCTCGTGAGTCATCTTCACCAGATCCGTCGCAAAAACGCGCACCATGGAATACGTTGTCTTCTTCCCATCAATCCTGTAGACCCGAGCGTGGTGAATTGAGCTTCCAATCTCCACGTAGCCGCCACGAACCGTCAAACAGGCAGACGGCGAATTAAAGAAGTTCAGTTGCTCATCCGCAGTGATCTTCCGACCGTGAATGTAGATTTCCCGCGATGGATCTTCAGGAAGCCCATCCTTCGGATCAAAATCAGGAAGTCGCGTGAGCGCCGTCCATAGTGCTGGAGTTTCAGCCCGATCGATCACGTCAGTCGAGAGCGCAGCCCCCAACTTTGCGTGAGTGAACTTTCGAACCGTATCATCGTGCACCTTGCTTGAACCGACGCGCAGTCGAACATTCTCAACGAAGGGAACAGCATTCTTCGCGAGCTCAGTATTGAAAAGCTCAACCGCGCGAAGCATCGAATTACACCACTGCTCAAAACGCTCGCTGGCCTGCCCCGGCTTCCCATAGAAGTTCTTCCAGGTTTCTTCCTTGCCGGTAATTCGCTGAGATTCACGCATATTGACGCGCAAGGCCAAGGTTTGCGAAACAGATTGATTCATTAACGCGATCACCAGCGCATCCATCGCATGGTGCCTGCGATCAAAACGAGTCTTACCCTTCCCACCAATCAGGTTGACGCGATTCTCAAATCCCGAGGCCTTACGTGCTTCCGCGGTCAGCTGGCCACGGTAAATACCAATGCTCGGAGTCGACTCTGCTTTGAGCTTCCGGTAGAAGCCATCAATACGCGTACGAAGCTCAATCGCCATCCATGCAACAGATTCCATGGAACGGCCATCGAACTCTTCATCCGGCTTACGCGACTTCAAGCGAGAAATCACTTCCCTTCGGAAGTGAGCGTATTGCTTCGAACTCATTCCCGGATCGCGTTCCCACGCACGGACTCGCTCAATTGCCCCATCCAAAGAAACCCCCGCACGAGCCCGTCCCGAGGTCGCCCATGCTGCAAAAGGAGTAGCGTTCTTCTGGCGATTACAGGCACCACAGACAGCAGCAAGATTTGAACGCTCATTCGAAGATCCTGAATTCGCGCGAGGAACAATATGGTCCATCTCTGCAGTTTTAAAATCGATGTCGGTACCGCAGTACAAGCACATCGAATTCTGACGTTGAATCGCCTGGTACTTAAGCAAAGAAGAACGACGAGCCTTACCCGAGATCCCCAGCTGCCGAATCATCTCATCCATATTCTTCTGGTTGAGATCTTGACGTTTCTGGCTCTCGCGCAAGAGTTTTCGCGCGACCTTCTCTGAACCCAAACCATCACGCGTGTGCTCGATGTTAATGACGTCGGGAGTCCCCCAACGATCCGTGGCCATATTCAACCAACGTGCAACCTGCTTAAGAACACGATCAACTGCGGGGTTTCCAACCGGAGCTTCGATCGCCTCAGGCTCGGGTCGCCAATCATCGTCTACATTGAAAAGCTGCTTTCGAGCGGTGTGCAGGTCCACACCTTCACTCAGCATTCGCTCGGTGAGCTTGCGCAAGCTATCCAAGGAATAGGCTGCCCGGCCTTGAGGAAGCTGGATCTTCTCGAGCTCTGTCTGTTCAACTTCGGTTGCCCGCTCAAGGAGTTCTACTACCTCATCATCTAGGTCGTTGTCATCCGTTGACCCGCCCGAATTTGAAAGCGCATCGACCATGTATCCGCGTCGCTCACTATCGGCAGACTTCCACCACTCCTTGAGCCATTTGACCTTGGAAGCCATGATCTTCTCGGTGGTGACATCCGTTGGTGGGAAGCGTAAAGCGGGTTCTCCATCAACTGAAGGACGTGCTGTTCCACGCAGGTCAGCGCGTTCGATTCCCAAGTTATCCGCAAGATCCGCCCAAGTTACCCGCTGCTTCAATCCTGCGATAAGAAGGAAATCTGTCAGTCCACGCAACTCGTCTGGAGTCAGGCAACGCTCCACGCCTCCCTCATGAATACGCAAATTCGTCAGTACTGAAACAATTCGGAAGAGTTGAAAATCAGGATGCGCTTTTTCTGCACGAATATGTTTTTCCTGCCCCGGAAGCTCATCATGACCAACCAAACCGGCTGCGCTGCCCCTAGGAGACTTTGCGAAGAAAACTTTGCGGACCAAGAGCTCAAACACATCGAGGTCCAGTCGCTGCACTTCGCAAATCTTTCGGATTTCAGCAGCATTGTCGTCTTGATAGAGCTTGCCTTGGAGAATGCCATCGTCGCCACGGATACCAGTTGTTTCCTTGTAGTTTGGAGCGCTGATATATGCACTAATCAATTGCCCCGGCGTTGCATCAGCAGGGAACTCCCGCCCCAAAGCCTCGCTGACGCGTTCATTCAATCGGCACAGAAACTCACTGGGTTCCATCGGAGTCAAGAGTGACTCAACCTTGATGTAGGGATTCCTCCATCCACGGTGGCGAGCCATGTGCCTGATCGCGATCGAGAGTGCTTCCAAACGTTCGGATTCGTCCTCAATGTAGTGATCGACAAGCTCCGCACGCGTATGCCATGGCTCGTAGGGATCCTCAAAGTCCTCAAGGTTCGGCAAGGGCCAATTTAATTCCTCTGACAAAGCGCGATCGAGTTCGGCAAGTCGGCGCCTATTCTGACGAACTCTGCGCTGGATGCGTCGCGCGACGCCAGCAGTTAGCTTTCGACTCTTAGCCTTATTTTCATTTGGATCTACACCGGCGTCATGAACGAACACCATTGAATTCAGCAGTCGAAGTGGCTGGTCGTTTTCATCGACCTCCACAGCGCAAAAACCAATTGATTTCAAGCCGACATCAATGCCGACACGATATCGAAGATCGTCTTTAATCTTTGTCATGCTGAAATCATGCCACAGACAACAAGCAGTTTCATACAGTTTCTGCAGGTATTTTTCAGCAATTTTGAAGTTATGTTAACCAGGTCAACCACAAGCATCGCGGGCAAAAAATTACCGGGTCCCGTGGAACCCGGTGGAGCAATCAGCGCCGCTAACTTGTCGACACCTTATTGAGAATCAGTTGGCACAACTATAAGCCCTGATCAGCTCTTCACGCAAGCACCTTTTGAAACAATGCAAACTTCCCGCCCCTGCCCCATCTCCTGGTTTAGCTCGTCGACTTCTAACATATGAGCGTTCATAGGCCCGGAGTCAGTGAGCTAAACCAGGAATGAGGGAGCTAAAGCCCTCAGACCCTACACCCCTTACTTACGCCCGCCACGTGCAGCATAGTTCTCTGCGTGACGCGCAAGTGCCGCGCGAACCAGGCCCGCGAATAGCGGGTGAGCCTTCGTCGGACGCGACTTGAACTCGGGGTGCGCCTGAGTTGCCACGTAGTAGGGGTGCAAGGAACGATCCAGCTCAACAAACTCGACCAGGTTTCCATCGGGTGAGGTACCCGAGATGTGCAGGCCAACCGATTCCAGCTGATCGCGGTAATCATTGTTCACTTCAAAGCGGTGACGGTGACGCTCCGAAACCTGAGTCTTCCCATAGGCCTCGGCAACAATAGAGCCTTCCTGAAGGACCGCAGGGTATGCGCCCAGTCGCATGGTTCCGCCCAGATCACCATCGCCCTCAACAATGTCGACCTGCGAATCCATGGTGTGAACAACCGGATCCGGCGTCTCGGGATCCATTTCCGTCGAGGAAGCTCCAGCCAAGCCAAGCAGGTCACGCGCGGCCTCGATCACCATGCATTGCAAGCCCAAGCACAATCCCAAGGTCGGGATCTTGTGCTCGCGCGCCCAACGCAGCGCACCCAACTTGCCTTCAATGCCTCGGATACCAAAGCCACCGGGGACGATGATTGCATCAACGCCACCCAGAGCCTTTTGCGCGCCCTCGGGGGTTTCACAGGTGTCGGAGGCAACCCAACGCAGGTCAACGCGAGCGTTATTTGCAAAGCCACCGTGCTTCACGGCCTCGGAAACAGAAAGGTAAGCGTCGTGCAGGTCAATGTACTTACCAACCAACGCAACCTCAACGCGGTACTTCGGCGATTCAACGCGCTCAAGGAGCTCGTTCCACTCGCTCCAGTCCACGTCGCGGAAAGTCAGGCCAAGACGCTGAACAAGGAAGGCATCCAAGCCCTCGCGATGCAGCGTCGGGGGAACCTCATAGATCGAGGCCGCATCCTTACATTCGATGACAGCATCCCGGTCGACGTCGCACATGAGTGCAACCTTGCCCTTAATTCCCTCGGGCAGCGGGCGATCCGTACGCAGCACCAGCGCATCGGGCTGAATACCGATAGAGCGCAGCGCGGCCACAGAGTGCTGGGTCGGCTTGGTCTTGAGCTCACCGGCAGCGGGAAGGAAGGGGATCAGTGCGACGTGCACAAAGGCAACATTGTCGCGGCCCAGGTCGGCGCGCACCTGACGCGCAGCCTCCAAGAAGGGCTGTGATTCGATATCGCCAACCGTGCCACCGATTTCGGTGATGATGACATCGGGGGCATTGCCCTCGGCGTCGGGTACAGCCTGGGCACGCATGACGCGCTTGATTTCATCGGTGATGTGAGGGATGACCTGGACGGTATCGCCCAGGTATTCGCCGCGGCGTTCCTTTGCAATAACCGTGGAGTACACCTGGCCGGTCGTCGCGTTCGCCGCACCGGAGAGGTTCACGTCCAAGAAGCGCTCGTAGTGGCCGATATCAAGGTCGGTTTCCGCGCCATCTTCAGTGACGAAAACCTCACCGTGCTGGAAGGGGTTCATCGTCCCGGGATCGACGTTGATATAGGGGTCAAGCTTTTGCATGGCGACACTCAAACCGCGCGAACGCAGCAGACGCCCCAGCGAAGAGGCCGTCAAACCCTTACCTAAAGAAGAAACCACACCTCCGGTGACGAAGATGTGGCGAGTAACGTTTTCCTGCGTCTCTTGGCGACGTCCATAGCTGTTTACCATGGAATCTCAGTTTACAACCACCCGTTTTCTGTTGCTACCTTGAGTGCTTCAGCTCTCGTTCGCGCGTGGGTCTTATCCATCGCTGAGCTCACGTAGTTGCGCACCGTCCCCGCCGACAACATGAGCTCCGAGGCGACATCCTCCACGGTCCCCCCGCTTTCAAAAGCGCGCAAAACTTCAACTTCGCGCGCGCTGAGCGGGCTTTGACCTTTGGTGAGCGCATCGACCGCGAGCGCAGGATCGACCGTGCGCAGTCCTTGGGAAGTTCGTCGGATTGCTTCTAGGAGCTGCTCGGCCGGTGCGTCTTTGACAATGAATCCAACGGCTCCCGCATCCAATGCGCGCTGGACGTACCCGGGACGCCCAAAGGTCGTCACCATGAGGACTCGCGCATTCGTCCCGCGCTCTTTCAAGGCCGCGGCTGCACTGATTCCATCCATCACGGGCATTTCAACGTCCATAATGACGACCAGTGTCGAGGCGGCTTTCGAAGCCTGGTCACCACGGGAATTCTCAGCGGTATATGCCTCGACTGCGGCGATGGCCTCGCGACCATCAGCGGCCTGAGCGACGACGCGCATATCGTCTTCCAAGTCAATAAGCGCGCTCAAGGCACCACGAATCAAGGCCTGATCATCGGCCACAATCACGTGAATCATTGGCAGTCCTTTTGCGCGCCAGTACTTGACCCGCCAATTCTACCTTCCGATTAGGCGGACTCCCCGCGGAAAGTCAGGCGCAGTGTCCACGTATTCCCCTGGCTCCCCCAGGTCATCTCCCCTTCCGAGGCCGCCCGCTGGCGTAGTCCTTCCAATCCGGCTCCTCCCCCTGCCGAGGCCTGTGAATAGCTGCGTGAATACCCGTCGTTTTCCACCAGGACCTCATCAGGCGTCAGGCGGACACTGATTGTGGAGGGACGAGCGTGAGTAATCGCGTTGGCAGTCCCCTCTCGGATGACATGTGCAGCCAAAGTTGCCCTGGGACCGGGTGGGATTTCGCCCTGAATGTCAGCGATAAATTCGATCCCCGCTTGCTCGCATAGTTCACGGGCCGACTCGACCTCTTCCTCGGCGGACAGGCTTCGCGAAGCGGCGATGATCCCGCGCAGATCTTCTTTTGCCTGGCGGGATAACTCCAGGGTCTGCGCAATCTGCTCACTGGCCTCGGCAATCTTTCCCACGGAAAGCAAGCGCTGGGCAAGCTCATTCTTCATGGTGATGACCGTCAGCGAGTGCCCAAGAATATCGTGAAGATCACCGGCAAAACGCAGGCGCTCGCGCTCGCGAACCAGGCTGATTGCTTGGCGTTGACGTTGTTGCTCTGAGTGGCGATTATCGAAACTGCGGCGCACGGCCAGGGTTAATCCCAAAACCATCAGCAGCGCGATGATCGCATAGCTCAAGGTCACTGCGTCGATACTGCCAATGGGCAGCAAGATGGCAATGACTTCCCAGCCAACAAGTGCCACTAGGCCGGGAACCACATATTTCCTGGGGGCTTGAAGGTTCCAGCCTGCAATCGAGTAGGTGATGAAAAGGGCCGAGGTGACTCGCGATGCGCCGGCGACAACCAGGACGAGTCCCAGTGCAATCACCAGAGCCAGCAGGATCCCGTGCGAGATCCACATTTTCTTGGTGATGCGCGCTCCCCATTCGGGGGTCGGATTGACGATGTAAATTGCAATATCAGCAGCGGCAACCCCAAAGGTCAGGGTGAGGATCAGCGCGATCATCCCGGGGGATTCAATGGTAGGAATCATCCCCAAGGGAAAGGCCAAGAAAGCCAGGTAGGGCAGTGCCCACAACACCGCGGACAAGCGCGGGTGGCGCTGTGACCACGAGGCATCTGTCCCCTGAGTTTTGGTGCTCATTCCTGTCCTTCCCCAGTAATTGCGTTAAAAGTAGTGCAAGAGCGCGCCCGATTGCGTCAGGCGTCTTAGCGATCAGTGTCCCTGCGCTGTGCCCAGATCGCAAGCAGTGCCATGGGAACAAACCACGCAACCGTTGAAATCACCCATTTCCATTCAAAATTATCGAAACCGTAGAGGGGCAGCTGCGAGAGGTTGAAGAGTCCGTAGAAGGGGCTATAGGGCGCGAGCGTCTTAAATATCGACCCCATGGAGCTGATCGGAATGAACATTCCCGCAAGGAAAGCACCCAAGACAACGACACCATTAATCACCGCGAAGGCGGTATCTGAGCGCATGAGGAAGGCCAGCGCCAGACCAAGGGCCGCGGAAATCACTGACGCAGCCAAGGTGATGAGCCCACTTTCAACCCAGGCCTCGGGTCTCATTCGTGCTCCGGTCGCGTATCCGAAGGTATAGGTAATGACAATAACCAGGGCGCTCATGGAAATCGCCGCGATCAAACGGGAAAAGATGAAGGCGCCCGAACCCACGGGAGACAGTGCAAAGAGCCTGGAGATTCCAGAGGTTCGCTCAAGTGCAACAACGGTTGCAGCCGATGCGGCAGCGATCATTACGCCGTACAGGGTCATTGACACCAAAACCGTTGCGCCAATATTTGCATTGATCGCCCACTCTTTCGAGTACTCCTGTCCTGCTCCAAACATCATGTACATGAAGATCGGAAGGATCAGCGCGAAAGCGAACATAGCGGGATTGAGAACCAGCTTCAGGAATGACTTCCAGGTGAGAAGCCCAAATCCCTGCCAGGAGCTCAGTGCCCGGCGGCTGATCCAGGGGTTTGTTGCTGCGTGAGTGTGAGTCGTCATTGTGAATCCTTAGAGAAGAGGTACGAGGTGGCCAAAGTGAAAAACAGGACTTCGTGCCCTGCGTTCTACTGCGTGAGCTCGGCGAAAACATCCTCGAGGCTCGAGAAAACAACCTCGAATTCGCATGCCTGGGGAATAGCGACAATGTGTCGAGCGGCCTCGTCAGAGAAGGTCGTGTGGAACTCCACGCGTAGCCAGTGATCGGCAGCCAACTCCTCTTCGCCCAAGGAAGCGGAGGCGGAATCGGGGGAATCGACCTCGGCAATATCGGAAACCTCCCACACTGTCCCAAGCTCAGCCGCACGCGCGGCCAGTCCTGCACGCACTCCCTCAAGAGAGGAAGCAGGGATAGAGAAGGCCAGGCGCGTCGACGAGTGCGCTCGGCGGATTTCTTCGGTGGGGGCGTCGGCGCTCACGCGGCCCGCATTGACGATGACCGTACGCTGAGCGTAGTCCTGCGCCTCGGCCAGGTAGTGAGTGGCGAAAAGAATCGTCTTACCTTTCGAGGCCTGGGTACTCATGAGATCCCAGAACTCCTTGCGCATGGTGACGTCCATTCCGGCGGTCGGTTCGTCGAGAATGATGAGTTCTGGGTCAGGAATTAGCGCCATTGCTAGGCGAACGCGTTGCTGCTCACCACCGGATAGCTTGCGGATTTTGCGGCCAAGAAGGTGTCGAAGGTGGGTTTCCTCGACAAGGGGGTCAATGGACTCGGTGCGCTTGTAGACGCGCGAGAAGAGTTTGAGGATTTCTGCGACGCTGTAGTCCCCAGGAAGCGAACCCGATTGGAGAACGACACCGATCAATCCGCGGCGGATTGCTTCTTTGGCACTCATGCCGAAAACTTCAACACTTCCGCTATCTGCTTGTTGAAGGCCAAGAATGATGTCAATTGTTGTGCTTTTTCCAGCGCCATTTCGGCCAAGGAAAGCAACGATTTCACCGGAATCAACGCGTAGGTTCATGCCCTTGAGTGCGTGCACATTCCCGTAGGTCTTCACCAGGTCTTTCGCGAGGATCACTGGGGTCGTGGTTTGAGTGTCCGTGTTCATGCTTTAAGTCAAGCCTGTGAGGGACATCGACAACAGTGTCGTTTTTACGAAGTTTCACATGACAATTGTCATGAGGCAGGCGATGCGGGCGAAATTTAGTATGGAAGGGTGAGTTCAAGCGAGTCGTCCCTTATCACTTTGCCCATCCGCCGTCATTCCCACTTCTACCCGCAGGTTCGTAGCCTCCTTGCCGAGGCCTTTCCACCCGCCGAACTCATTCCTGAATGGGTGATGAATGCACTTGCACTACGTCGTTCTATTGATTTCACTGCGTATTTTGATCCGGAAGAACCCTCGGGCTTTTGCGGAGTGACTTTCACTATTCACTCAGATGATTTGCTTTTTGTCGTGTTCTTAGCGACGAATCCCGCGGTTCGCTCGCGGGGATATGGAACACGAATTCTTGACCAGCTGAAGGAGCATTTCCCCGGTTTTGCCATTGCTTTGGAAATCGAGCCAATGACTACCGATGCTTCTAACTTCCATCAGCGCGAAAGGCGACTGGCCTTCTATCAGCGCAACGGCTTCGTCGAAACCGGATTGTATACGGACTATGAAGGTGATCAGTACGAGGTTTTGCGCTATCTTCCCTCTCGTCTTCCGGGTGAGGCGCATCAGGGTATGCAGTATGCAGATCTAGGGGTTTTAGGCAGTAGCCTTGAGGAGCTTCTTGCGTCACTGGCCATACCAGTCTATATTCCCACCATCCACGTCGGTATTAGGGAATAGCCGAGGCCGAGGCCGCGGCTACGCAAGAGGGTCTGGTAAGTCGCGGTGGTCGTTGGGAATCAACACCGTCGGGTCGGGCACAGAACCATCAGAAGGACGAGCCCCACTCTCATAACTAAACTCCGTGTTCTCCTGGCGAAGAATAACCGTCACAATCCCGCCATTCTTCTCATCCTTCCACGCCAGGTAGTGGCCAACCCCAGGTTTTGAACTGGCATAGTCATACACCAACTCATAGCCCAGCGGATTCAAATGAGCATTCCCCATCTCAATAACCCGCCCCACATCACGCGGACCACACTGAACACGCTGGCTTTCAAGCCAATACTCTGGAGGGGGATAGCTCTTCCTCGTTTCCATCTCGCTAGGGCTGCTGGGAGCCACGTAATACGGCGAATCACCAACAATTTCGTCTCTGAAACTCAAAATCCCCGGCTCAACCTCACGCTCAAACACCTCAACCGACTGACGTTCCTTCTCCAACTCACTGCCATCAGTCTCTGGGAAAAAAGGCGCGTCCCTATCAAAAACCCGAATACTGGGAAGACTAGGACTCACGTATCCGGCAATATCCCGAGAATCATTAGGAATCAACACCCGCGGATCAGGCACAGAACCATCAGAAGGACGGTCGCCACTCTCATAACGAAAACTCGTCAGCTGCTCACGTAGGGTGACGTAAACCGCACCGCCATTGTCATAGTCGCGCCATATAAAGCTATGTCTACCATCCTTGCTCACGCTATCCAAAGCAAGAACATAGCTTTGACTTTCGACAAATTCGTGCATCACCGCATAAATTTTGTCCACAGACACTTTAGCCCCATCGGTGTTCTGACTATACAAAGTCCACGACTCACCCACAGCCGTACTTATCCTACTGCCCTCCGAGAAGGGGCGTACTCCACCGGTATCTTCAAATAGTGCCTGCCGAGCAGAGAGAATATGCGGCTCCACATCACGCTGAAACGCCTCAATCGACACACGCTTCTCCAAAGGAAGACGCCCATCCATCGACGGCAAACCATCATCATGCAACAACGCATAAAACGAAAAACCAACAAACCCCACAACAGCGCACACAAGCACCGCAACCACACGCCAACAAAACTTCATGAGCTTGGCTCCAAACCAGCCACGATCTCCGCCATATTTTTCTGCGTCTCAGTACCATCCTCTAGATACGTCGAGTGATTGCCAAAGGGACCCCGCGGAATTGTGTGGTAGGTTTCCCCCTTTGTCGCATCACCGCTAATGTGTCTAAATGCTTGCATTTCGGTTGGATTTCGGCCAAAGTTTATATCCGTACCTATCCCCTGAACTATATCTCCAGGATAGGGGACAGCACTGACCCATCGATGTCCTTCCGGGACACGGTATTCAGCACCAAGTTGAACCCCCGAACCAGGGGAGCCAAACAGCACGAGATCATCAACCACATTTGGCGAAACATGCGATGCTGCAATCCCTGACGTTGTTGAGCCATAAGAATGACCGAGAAGAGTTAGATGTAATTTTTCCTGATTATCCCTGGGTATCACCCGAAGGCCTTCAAGGAAATTTACAAGTCTATCTGCACCAGCATTCGCACGATGCGTGTTTGCCACATTCGGGATGCTCAAAGGCGCGTCATACCCCAGCCAAGCTACTGTTGCATAGTCTAGGGCTGGTTTATGAGCAACGTCGGAAGCCGTCAACCGCAAACTCTCCGACTTCTTGAAATAATCCCCAAGTTTACCCCTAACCGTCGTCCCCATCCCCGGGACAAAAACGCCAATATGCTGAGCTTTATCAAAATCACCAATACCAATAGCAACCTTGAGCCGCTCACCACTGCGATCGCATACCAACAACTTTCGTTCGCGATCCTTAAGAACCTCCTGAAGAACTTCGATATCTTCTACATCGTCAAGTGCCTTCGAATAGCGATTTGCATACGAATGTGAAGTCATTCCCCGGTGCACAAGGTCTTCATGGGTTTGACGTTCCCTATCTCGAGCTTCCGCCAGCATTCCGTCAACGAGACTACGGTTAACCCGGTCACGTGTCGCAATATCTACTCCATCCAGATTTCCAATAATCGCTGGATACTTTTTAATTAACTCTTCCTGTTGTTGAGGACTCAACGAACCCCACCATGCGGCAATCTGCCTGGGGTTTGAACCATGCGGAGGAAGTTGAGCTTCTTCGTTATCCGAAGTCTGATATGCATGTTCTGCACCAGCCTCTCCGCTGTTCACTCGCGAAAAGCGAGCTTCCAGCTCACTAATGAAGGCCTCAGCGCGTGAAAGAAGGCTCGCGATCCGGGTGGAGGCAAACTGCAACGCCGGTTCATCGTCTACAAACGGATTATTTCGGCCATAAAACACCATCGGATCGCGCGGAGCTACCGTACCTGACTCAAAAATCGTAATATTCGTTGTCCGCTCAATCTCATGAATACTCGTCACATCGGCCGCGATGTCACTGACCTCGTGCTCAGCCCACAAGAAAATCTCCTGCAAAGCACGAAGGTCTTCCACCTGACGGCGGGCCGCCTCGATCCGAAAGTGCCCCTGATCACGAGCCGCACTGGCGGTAGCACCCTCAAGATTGAAACCAGCAAGAACATCCACAAAACGCTTGAGATTAGACTTGCAATCTTCTGCGGAGGCTCCCACCTGCTGTGCAAGACTCGTAAAAACTCCAGCATTCCACTTCTGAACCTCTGACCAAGACACCATTGCCGCACCTCCTCGCCGTCGTTGAGGTCAGTCTCAGCCTAACGAAGAAAGCTGATTCAGCAAGTAATTACTCGACACTATTTCGATATTTGAGAAAACAACCCATCGTAGGCAATTCGCGGGCACTGGCCTCGTACCGCAATCATCCCGCACGGCTCAAAGCCATAAGCCTCCAGCGCTCGACGCATCGGTCCGTTATCAAGGTGCGTATCGCAGCGCAAATAGGGGACTTGTCCCGCGCAAAAGTCCATGACCACGCGAGTGACCCCACGGCCTCGGACGCTGGCAAGGCGATGAATCACGCCATACTCATCATCGAAGTGCCAGGCCCCATCAATCTGGGAATACTCCTCTTCCGGCCGGCGAGCGAAACTAAACACTGCCAAAGGCCCCTGTTCATCACAAACAAGGAAACACTCGCCTCTTTCAATATCCCTGAGCGCATCACTGCGGTTGGGGTAATCGCTGGGCCACTGCGTCGGGTTACCGTTCGTCCGCATGAATTCGCGGGCGTGGTCAAAAGCAGACTCGATGAAATCCAGATCCTCGGAAGTGGCGGGGCGCATGAACATGTCATCAGGGTAGCCCACACAATGAGCAAGAATGACTGAGGGCCGGGTAGCACCTGAGCTACCCGGCCCTCACCGCGAACTGTTCTGATTAGGACAGCTTGAGCATGACCTTCGAGGAACCAGTCGAGCGGTCACCCGCGGTCTGGAAGGCCTCAAGGGCATCATCAATATCGAAGGTGTGAGTCAGCAAAGGCTCAACATCCAAGCCGTCGGCCATTGCCTGGATCGCATCCGAGATCTCATCGATGAAACGGTAAGAACCAACATACTCGATCTCGCGAGTCACGATCTGCCCAAGAGCGGCGGGAACTTCGCCGGCAGGCATATTGCCAACCTGAACGACCCGGCCACCACGAACGACGGACAAGAAGACATCGCCGAGCGTACGCGACACACCCGTTGCCTCGATCGCAATGTCAACGTCCTCGGGCAAAGGCTCGCCCTTGGAACGATCGATCACGACATCGGCACCCATGGCGGACGCAATCTTCAGTGCGGCCTCGGCCATGTCTGCGGCGTAGACGGTTGCAGCACCAGCGTGCTTCGCAGCAGCTACGACCAGAGCACCAATCGGGCCGGTTCCATTCACCAGGACGCGCTTACCGCGAACGTCTCCCGCACGATGCACGGCATGAATCGCAACACCCAGGGGTTCAGCGACTGCGCCGTGACGCGTGGAAACGGAGTCGGGAAGGTGGCGAATCTGGTCCTCGCGAACAACGCGGTAGGTGGAGAAACCACCGTTTTCGTGAGGAAGGAATGCCGCAGAACCGAAGTAGCGGCACTCGGGCCACAGGTTATCGCGGCCCTTGAGGTGCTCGGGCATTACGTGGTTACCCACGTTGGTTGCGGGGTGAACCGTTACGTGGTCCCCGACCTTCACGGTCTCAACGCCCTCGCCGACCATGTCGATGGTGCCCGCGACCTCGTGTCCAAGGATCAGCGGCTCACGCAAGATGGCGGTTCCGGAAGCACCGTGGCGCCAGTAGGCAAGATCAGATCCACAGATGCCGCCCCACTCCATCGCGATACGAACCTGGCCGGGGCCGGGAGTCGGATCTTCGACGGTATCCACGTGAAGCGAGACGTCCTCGCCGTTCTTTTCGACGCGTACAGCCTTCATTACATTGCATCCTCTCGAATGGTGAGGTCACGGCCAGCAACTTCGGGCATGACCAGCGAAGCGATCAAGGTCACGCCGGTGTAGAAGGCCATCAAGATTGCCAGGGCAACCCACGAGTTGAAGAAGGCAACCAGGGCGGCAGCGATGAGCGGGCCGAAACCAGCGGTGATCAGGTTCGGGATTTCCTTCGACAGTGCAATCTGCTCGTAGCGGTGCGCAGAGCCAAAGCACTCGGCCATGGTGATGTTTTCCAGCGAGAACATTGCCAGAACGGTGATGTTGTGCAGGACGATGTAACCGATAAAGAACAGCAGCGTCGGGTTGGAGAAGTGTGCAACTTCGCCGCTAGCGGTCTTTTCCATAACGGTTTCGGTGCCCACGTTGTGCAGCATCAGGTAGAAGCAAGGAACGATCATGATCAGACCGAGGATCGTCACGATCGTGTACATGTGCTTACGACCGATCTTGTCACCCAGCCAGCCGATGATCGGGACGGTGATGAAGCCGACCAGCGAAGAGAACACGACGATGTTCGAGGCAACTGACTTCGCAACCAGAACATTCGCGGTCAGGAAGGTGATGAGGTAGGTCTGAACCATGCCGGAGTTACCGGACTGACCAAAACGCAGGGTCGATGCGATGAGGAAGGCCTTCCACGACTTGGGGGTCTTCTGGATCTCGCGAGCGGTGGCCTTGGCGGCCTCGTCCTGCTTCTCAAGGGGCTGGTCGTAAGCGGCAATAACCTCTTCGTTCGAGGCCTCGAAAACGGGGGTTTCCTTCAGGTGCAGTCGGATGTAGACGGCCAGGCCCATGACGACAACCGAGGCGATGAAGGGGATACGCCATCCCCATGCGACAACTGCATCGGAACCCATGGTGGACAGGAGGACTGCCCAAATCGCTGCGGCGCCCAGGGTGCCCGAGTTGGTGCCCAGTGCAACCAGGGAGGAGATAATACCGCGGGTCTTGCGAGGAGCGTACTCGGCCAGCATGACCGAAGCGCCTGCAATTTCAGCGCCAGCGCCGAAGCCCTGGATCAGGCGAAGCAGCACCAGCAAGAAGGGGGCGAGGAAGCCAACCTGGTCGTAGGTGGGCAGGAAGCCGATCAGAGTGGTTGCAACACCCATCATTGCGATGGTGATGAACAGAACCTTGGTACGGCCAATACGGTCACCCATACGACCGAAGTACCAAGCACCAATCGGGCGGGCAATGTAGCCCACACCGTAAACGGCCATTGCCGCCATAATGGCGACAGCCTGTGAACCGTGTCCAAAGAAGATGTCCTTGAAGACCAGTGCAGCAGCCAGGGAGTAGAGCTGGAAGTCCATGAATTCCAGTGCGGTCCCCAGCCAACCGCTCATCGCGGCCTTTACGAGGTCACCGGTGGTGCGGGTAACCAGCGATTCTTTTGCTGATGCGCCGGCGGCAGGAGCGTTCGACATTGAAGTGCCTTTCTAATTCAGTTCTGCGATTCCTTGGAAATCGCTTCGTAAAGTCCGTTGAGGTAAACGAGGCCAAGCGCGCGATCGTAGAGCGGGTAACCCGGACGTCCGGTTTCGCCCCAGATCATGCGGCCGTGATCAGGACGCACGTAGACATCTGGACAGGTGTCGTGAATTGCCTTCATGATGGCGTGCATATCGAGGTTGCCATCGGAAGAAAGGTGGGCCGCTTCCTGGAAGTGCTTTTCACCCAGGTAGCGGATATTGCGGACGTGCGCGGCTGCGATGCGGCCACGCTCGCCGAAGCGGCGGAAAATGCCCGGAACATCGTTCTCGGGGTTGGATCCCAAAGAACCGGAGCAGACACACAGCGAGTTCGCTGCGGAATCAACCAGCTCAACGATCTTTTCCAGGTCGGATTCGGTGTTGCAGATGCGAGGAATCCCAAACAACGGCCATGCCGGATCGTCCGGGTGAACTGCCATGCGGATACCAACACGTTCACAGGTGGGGACGATCCCCTGCAGGAAGTAGCGGTAATTCTCACGCAGCTGGTCTTCAGTCATCGCGGTGTACTCAGCCATGACCTCGTCAAGGTGAGCCATACGCTCAGGCTCCCAACCGGGCAGCGAGAACTCGGAACCATCCAAGGTCGCCTTGACGATATCCTGCGGAGTCATGCCCTCAAGGACCTTGTGGTCGTAGTACAGGCAGGTGGATCCGTCAGGATTGACGTGGTTGAGCTCGGTGCGCAGCCAGTCGAAAACGGGCATGAAGTTGTAGACCACGACCTTGATGCCGTACTTAGCCAGGTTTTCCAGGGTCTTGCAGTAGTTCTCGATGTACTTATCGCGAGTGGGCTTACCGAGCTTGATGTCTTCGTGAACGTTGACCGACTCGATGACCTCGACTTCCAGGCCTGCGGCGTGGACTTCGTCGACGAACTTCTTAATTTCCTCTTCAGACCAAACTTCACCCACGGGGATCCAGTCCATCGCGCCCATGAGTCCGGTAGCTCCGGGGATCTGCTTGATGTACTGGAGGGGAATCGGATCAGCCTGGCTGCCGTACCAACGGAATGTCATTTTCATCGTGCAAACTCCTTGTTGAGTAGCTCGCGAACCGCTCCGGGTCCGGCGATCATCTGAGTGAAGAGGTCCTCGACCTTAGCGGCCAAGGGGGTGGTGTACAGGTCGACTCCGAAGATTTCGGGTCGAGAAAGAATCGGACGAAGTGCACCTTCGGCGCTTTCGGCGTCTCCGAGTCGAACGGTCGCAACAAAGGGCATGAGCTCATCGAGAAGCGGATCGGAAGACAGCTCAACCGGTGCCCCATCGTCTGCGATACCCATGAGATAGCGGCACCATGCGGCAAAGACGAAGGGAATTGCCGTGAGCGATCCCAGATCCAGCTCGGGGTGTGCCAGGTAAGCCTTGATGGTCTCGCCAAAGCGGATTGGCAGCTTCTGCGAGGTATCCATGGCAATACGCTGGGGGGTATCGCCGAGGAACGCGTTGGGGAAGCGCTCTTCTTCAACTTCACGCAGGAAGTCTTCGGGGGCGACAATTCCGGGATTGACGACGACGGGCAGTCCCTCATTCCATCCCAGTTGATGGACGAGGCCGTGGAGAGCCGGGTCCTTCATCTCAGCGTCGATGGTTGTTTCGCGCAGAAGAACACCGGTAACCGCGAGCGCAGTGTGCAGCGGGTTCAGGCAGGTGGTGACCTTCATGTGCTCGAAGCGATCACAGGTGTCACGGTCAGTAAAGTACACACCAACCTTCTCAAGTGCCGGACGTCCGTTGGGGAAACGATCTTCGACAACCAGGTATTCGGCAGGCTCGGTATTGACGAATCCTGCAAGCGGCGTGCGCGTTGAGGTATCCAGGGACATGTCGGTGAATCCCATGTCCGTCAAGCGATCTGCAATGGCCTGAGCAGGACGTGGGGTGATCTTATCGATGACGGAGATCGGGAAAGAAACCTTTGTTTCATCTTCCAGCCATGCGAGGAATTCCGCGGGAACCTTGCCGCGCTTGTTCCATTCGGAGGCAACCGTCGTCACCGAACGGCGCAGAATATCGCCGTTGTGAGAGAAGTTATCGCAAGACATCATCGCAACGGGCGCGCCGCCTGCAAGATAGCGGTGGTAGAGCAGGCCGGTCACCATAGCCATGGTGTTGCTCATTTGCTCACGAGGATCCTTTTCAAGATCCGCAAGGAATCCGTCCTGGTAGCTGCCATCGAGCTTGGTTAGCTGGTATCCCTTTTCGGTAATGGTGAAGGAGATGATTTGGAGCGTCGGATTGGTGGCGATTTCGACCGTCCGCGCAAAGTCGTCTTCACGCTGATAGGCGAGGCCTTCGCTCAGTGAGCCGATGACATTGAAGTCAGTTTGGCCGCTGGCGTGGAGCGTTACCCCCAAGGTGAGCAGGTCGAAGGCGGCCAGCTGGTGGTCAAGTTCTACTGGGGCAAGCGGAACGACTGCGCTGATGCCGCACTGATCTTCGCCCTGGTTCATCAGATCTTGTGCTAGCCGCGCAATGTACACACGGAAGATATTTCCCGGTCCAAAGTGCATCCAGCGCGGACTTTCATGTGCGGCAGTGCGCATCGCTGGAACGTCGAAGGCGGGAAGGGTAATTCCAGCCTGTGCTAATTCATCGCTGTGCAGGCTTTCCAATCCAAGCTTCATTGCTTGCCCTCTCTGTTGAGACAGACCTAAGAATTTCAGATCCTGAAACCCTCGTTTCAATCAATCGAAACGCTACATGACTATTCGCAAGAACGTCAACACGACTCGACCTGTGACCTGCACAATATGGACGCTACTTCACAAAGTGACCTAAGTCGTAGTACGCTGAAGCTAATTTCGCATCGTAAAACATGCGTTTCAGAAAATCGCTCACAATGTTCGTGAATCGCCCATGCAAGGAGGCAGCAATGGCGGAGAGATCATCAACATCTCCCAATTCCAAGCCAACGGAAAAGCGCTCCACAACCATCGCCTCTGTCGATAAGGCACTCCGCATCATCGAATACATGGCTCGGCCCAGCTCCACTGGCCAAAGTCTGGCTGAGCTATCCGACGCACTCTCAATGAACAAATCCAGCCTGCACCACACGCTGGCTACCCTGCGCGAACGCAACTGGGTCGAACAAGATGAGCGTGGTTACTACCATCTCGGGGCCACCTCCGCACTCATCGCCCACTGGTGGAATTCCTCCGAACACCTATCAACCACCCTGCACCCAGTCCTCACCCAAATCAGCGAAGAGGCCAATGAGCTTGTCCACCTCGGCCAGCTTGCGGGACGTCATGTTGTCTACCTCGACAAAGTTGAACCCGACCGCGCAGTTCGCGTCTGGTCCCAAGTAGGTAGGCGCATTCCTGCCGCAACAACATCCCTTGGTCGGGCAATGATCGGCTCACATCCTGGAGCAATCGACCTCGACGCATGGATCGCCGCAGTAGATTCGCCAAAAGACCAACTCAGGCAGCGCCTCGAAGATGAAATCGACCGCGTACGCACCCACGGATACGCGATTGAAATTGAAGAAAACGAGCCCGGAATCGCCTGCGTCGGAGTCCCCGTATTAGTTTCCGGTCAGCCACGCATGGCTGTATCAATAACCATGCCTATCGAGCGTTGCAGCCATGAGCGGCTCCACGACCTTGCTGCCCTCATCACGAACAGCATTGCCAACGCCCAGCTTGCCGAAATCACCACACTTCCGCTCCGCCCGTAGAACACGCGGAAACCGTCATCCACAAACCTCACACCCCAAGGAGTAACAGTGTCACTCAATGAGATCCTGGCCGCGAACCCGGTCATGCCGGTCGTCGTCGTTGAAAGTGCGCAGCAGGGCGTCCAGGTCGGACACGCACTGCTCAAGGGCGGAATCACCACCGCTGAAGTCACTTTCCGCACTGCTGCCGCACCCCAGGCAATCGCCGAAATGTCCCAGATCGAAGGTCTTGTCGTTGGTGCGGGAACCGTTCTGAACCCCAAGCAAGCACAGGCAGCAATCGAAGCCGGTGCTCGCTACATCGTTTCTCCCGGTTTCTCTGCAGATGTCGTTCGTTTCTGCCAAGAAGCAGACGTTCCCGTCCTTCCCGCCTGCCCCGATCCGACGCTCATCATGGCGGCACTGGAACTCGGCCTCGATGTCGTTAAATTCTTCCCCGCCAACATCATGGGTGGCATTCCCGCCATTAAGTCTTATGCCGCAGTCTTCCCCGGCCTGCGCTTCGTTCCTACCGGCGGCGTTTCCGCCTCCAATCTCTCCGAATACCTTGCAGTCCCGCAGATCGCGGCTTGCGGTGGTTCGTGGATGGTCAAGAAGAACCTTGTTGAAGAAGAAGCGTGGGACACCATCGCCTCCCTTTCCGCTGAAGCTTCCCAAATTGCAAAGGAGTGCGGTCGATGAGCCTGAACCTTCGTCCTTCATCAGAATGCACCTACGACATCGTCTCCCTGGGTGAAGTGATGCTTCGCCTCGATCCGGGTGAGGGTCGAGTGCGTACCGCCCGTTCTTTCCGCGCCAGTGAAGGCGGCGGAGAATACAACGTTGCTCGAGGCCTTCGACGCTGCTTTGGTAAGCGCGGAGCAATCGTCACGTCCTTGGTTCACGATGAGGTTGGCCGCCTGCTTGAAGATCTGATCCTCACCTCCGGTCTTGATACCCAGTTCATTCAGTGGGTTGAGTCCGATGGAGTGGGTCGAGCAGCGCGCAACGGCCTGAATTTCACCGAGCGCGGTTTCGGTGTCCGAGGCGCATTGGGCACCTCCGACCGTGGACACACCGCAATCTCGCAAATGAAGGCCTCGGAAGTGGATTGGGACCACCTCTTCGGTACCCTCGGTGTCCGTTGGCTCCACACCGGCGGCATTTTTGCGGCCCTTTCAGAAAACTCCGCTGAGGTCGCAAAGGCTGCAATGCAGGCCGCAAAGCGCCACGGCACCATCGTTTCTTATGACCTCAACTACCGCCCCTCCCTCTGGAAGGGCATCGGAGGCATCGAAAAGGCCCGCGAAGTCAACCGAGAGCTTGCTCAGTATGTCGATGTCATGATCGGCAACGAAGAAGACTTCACCGCCTCTCTTGGCTTCGAGGTCGAAGGTACCGACGAAAACCTCACCAACCTTCAGATTGATTCCTTCAAGGCGATGATCAACCAGGTTCAGGCCGCTTACCCGAACTTCCAGGTCATCGCGACAACCCTGCGCCAAGTTCAGACCGCAACCGTGAACGACTGGGGCGCAATCGCTTGGGATCGCGAAACAGGATTTGCCCAGGCAACCCAGCGTGACGGTCTGGAAATCCTTGACCGTGTTGGTGGCGGCGATTCCTTCGCCTCGGGCCTCATCTACGGACTCATGGAGTTCGGCGATGTCTCTCGTGCAGTCGAATACGGTGCCGCACACGGCGCACTCGCTATGACTACTCCCGGCGACACTTCAATGGCCTCACTTCAGGAAGTCGAAAGGCTAGTCGCCGGAGGCGGTGCTCGCGTTCAGCGCTAGTAACGCGCTCACTGCTGCGCGGCCTCGGCCTCGTTACTTAAAGCCGGAATACCCGGTGGTCAAGGCGGTCGAAGAACACCTTCTTCGCCCCTTCACCACCGGGCACCACTACCCCCAAACCGATACCCTGCATTTATGGCCAGCGAACATCCCACACGACACGAGCACTTCGGTAAGTACCTTGCGCTAGGTATTGGTACCCACATCATGTGGGGATTTTTCCCGCTGTACTTCCATCTTCTCGAGCCCGCAGGTTCACTGGAAATCATCGTTCACCGAGCACTGTGGGCCTTCATCGCCTGCATGATTGCACTGGCGCTAACTCGCTCCCTTCCCAGAATGTGGCGTGTGATCCGCACGCCCGCGCTCATGGCGCCACTTGCCGCCGCAGGTTTCTTGGTTGTCATCAACTGGACGACCTATATTTACGCGATCCTCATCGGCCACACGACCGATGCCGCGCTTGGCTATTACATCAATCCCCTCTTTACAGTCGCCCTGGGAATGGTCGTTCTCCACGAGAGAATCTCACGACTTCAAGGCGTTGCCCTCGGCTTGGGCATTCTTGCAGTGATTGTCATCATCGTGGGGCTCGGCCGGCTCCCGTGGATTTCGCTCGCACTTCCCGCGTCCTTCGGCCTGTACTCACTGGTGAAAAAGAAGGTCGCACTCAAGGTTGCTCCCCTCGATGGAATGGCCATTGAAACCGCGGTCGTCATCCCGATTTTAGGGATTTATTACGCCTACCTCGTTGCCCACCAATCGACGTCATTCCACACCCTTCAGCGAGCTGGTGATGGCGCAATGTCCTGGCAACTTCACCTGGCAATGCTCATCGGAGCGGGAATCCTCACCGTCATTCCGCTCATCACATTCGCCAAGGCATCGCAGGGACTCCCACTGGGACTCTTGGGCTTCCTTCAGTACATTTCCCCCAGCATTCAGCTGATCATCGGCGTCTGCATTTTCCACGAGTACATGGAGCCCACGCGCTGGATTGCAACCGGCATCGTCTGGGTTGCACTGGCTTTGCTCAGCGTGGACGGTCTGCTTAAAGTACGCCGCTCCAAACAATAGCGATCACACCAGCGCAGAGGGCTATAAAGGCCCCAATTCCCCACACAAGAGCGGACCCGCCCCTTCCCTGTCCGGGTTCGCGCACGCGCTTGCCATTCGCAAAGGCCTCGAGGTCTTGAAGTGGCCCGCTTTGACGCGGTTGTGCCCAGCTCCAGTCCACCGCTTCCCCCACTGCCGAGGCCGGCGCCTGAACCTGTGCCGAGGCGTACTGTCCTGGGACCGGCGCCTCGCTCTGCGGCGAGACCTGAGTCTGCGGCGCAGGGCCACTTCCGGGGATTGAGAAGTAGTCGGCTTGAGGCGGCGAGGGAAATGCTCCACTTGGCGCAGCAACTCCCGAGCCATAGACGAATTGGGGCTCGCGCTGAGCATTCGTATCAATAATCCACTGGCGCAGCTGCGGGTACATGCTGGGGTTTTCCAAGAGCACGGCATGCAGGTCAGGGCGTGCAGCGGCAAGTTGGGCGATCAGTTCGGCAGGTAAAGAGGGATCAGCCGCTTGTGCAGGCGTGAAAGCGTTTAAGTCGTACATATCCCTCCTGACTCTTCAAACTACACAGGTTCTTCGCGCGAAGTAAAGTTCGCAAAGCGAGCCATGTGCCCCTGGAAAAGCACACGAATAGTTCCCGTTTCACCGTTACGATGCTTGGCCAAAATAATATCGGCTTCACCCGGACGATCTTCAGAATTGTAGTATTCGGGACGATGCAAAAGCATGATGATATCCGCGTCCTGTTCCAGCGAACCGGATTCACGCAGGTCACTCATCATCGGCTTCTTGTCGGTTCGCGCTTCGGGACCACGGTTCAGCTGGGCGACAGCAACAACCGGAATGTCCAGGTCTTTCGCAAGAAGCTTGAGGTTTCGCGACAGAACTGAGACTTCCTGCTGTCGAGATTCAACCTGCTTACCCGTCGTCATCAACTGCAGGTAGTCGACAACGACAAGGCCCAGCTTGTGCTGCTGCTTGAGGCGGTGACACTTTGAACGAATTTCCGTCATGGTGACGTTCGCCGAGTCATCAACAAAAATCGGAGCCTCGGAAATCTTGCCGGTTGTTTCAGAGACCTTGCGCCAGTCACGCTCGGTCATTTCGCCCTTCATCATCTTGCTCATAAAAACTGAAGACTCGGCGGAAAGCATGCGCATCGCAATATCGTTTTGCGACATTTCGAGCGAGAAGATAACCGAGGTAATTCCGTGTTTGATCGAGGCCGAACGGCAAAAGTCCAGAGCCAAAGTCGACTTACCCATTGCGGGACGGGCTGCGACGATGATCATCTGCCCGCCTCGCAGACCACCGGTCATTCGATCGAGGTCAACGAACCCCGTGGGCACACCGGCGAGCTTGCCCTGATTGAGTTCAATCTGCTCGAGTTCGCCCAAAATGTTCTCTGACATCTCTGCCATCGACACATAGTCAGTTTGCGACTGGCGTTCGGCAACTGCGAAGATCTCAGCCTGTGCCTGGTCAACGATCTCATCAACGTCGCCACCGGCATCGGCGTAACCCAGCTGAACAACTCGCGTCCCTGCGGTCACCAGTCGACGCAAGATTGCGCGCTCCTTGACAATTCGCGCGTAGTAGCCGGCGTTTGCCGCGGTGGGAACTGCGGCAATAATCGAATGGATATACGAGGCCCCGCCTACCCTGGACAGGTCGCCCTGCCTTTGCAGTTCACCGACCACCGTCACGGCATCTGCGGGTTCTCCGCGCCCCATCAGATCAATGATCGTGTTGTGGATGATTTCGTGAGCGGGTTTGTAGTAATCCGACCCTCGAATTTCCTCGGTGACATCGGCAATAGCTTCCTTGGAGAGCATCATGGACCCCAAGACGGACATCTCAGCGTCGATGTCCTGAGGTGGGGTGCGATCAAAATCTTCCGATGCCATTAAGGGCTCTCCTAGGCGAATTTGTGCATGTGGACGGGATTAGCCTGCCGCGTCGATTCGAGCTACCGACGCAAAGCGCGTACACGCGAGAGTACTGCCAAGTGAGGAAGCGTGCCACCCTCAAGTTCAACACGAATGTGGATGACGTGTGGATATCTTGTGGATTTGGCCGCGTGTCATCCACATGTCCTGTGGAAAGGTGTGGATAACAGGTATTTCCCAAGCCCTCTCTCAGGCTATCCTCAGTTTTGAGATTCCCTAGAATCACGCCATTTTCCGAGTAAGATCTTTCCACAGATGTGTACACAGACTGTGGATAAAAAGTGGAGCGAGAATCAGTGGATAACGATGACCAGCGCAAACATAAGCCTCAAGCGGAGATTGAAGGTTTACGCGCGTCACATTTATCTATCCACGATGAATCGACATCAACTGAAAATGAGCACTCTGAACAGGCTCTATCCACAGATGGATCCACTTCAGTGGATAAACACACACTTACTGAAGCATCCGATCCCATTCCCAGCATCCCTTCAGAAAAGACAGGTGACAGCACCCCTGTGGTGACGAAAAAACCAAGCCTCACCAGACAAATCTTGGCGCTCGCCATCCCGACCCTGGGCGCAACGATCGCACAGCCCCTCTTTCTCACCATTGACTCTGCGATGGTCGGACACTTGGGTGCAGAGAAAATCGCCGGCATGTCCCTGGCCATGATCATCATCAACACCGTCTACGGAATGTCGATCTTCCTGGCCTACTCGACCACCGCCGAAACTGCCCAAGCAATGGGAGCCGGAAACGAACGCAGGGCACGCGAACTGGGAGTACACGCCATGTGGCTCGCAGCCATCATCGGCGTTTCCTTGGCTCTTCTCTTGGCACTCTGCGGAATTCCGCTGCTTCACGCATTGGGCGCAGCACCCGAAATCATGCCCTACGCCCAATCCTTCCTCTACGCATCCCTACCCGGACTTGCGGCCTCGCTGATCACCATGGCGGCCACGGGTGTCCTGCGCGGAATGAAGGACACCACAACTCCGCTCATCGCGGCTGGAGCGGGCGCAGCGCTGAACATTGGCCTCAACGCCTTCCTCATCTACGGGATCAACCTGGGGATTGTCGGTAGCGGCATTGGAACCTCGATCGTCTCAACAATCATGGCGATCAGCCTGGTCATCATCCTTGCCCGTCCGGCGCACACCCTGGGAGTCTCCCTGCGGCCCTCACTCACGGGAATCCGCCAATCCGCGCGCGTCGGAGGCCCCCTCTTGGCGCGTTCGGTCGCAATTCGCCTGGCCTTCCTCACCTCGATCTGGAGCGCGACGGCAATCAGCGTCAACGGCCTGGCTGCCTACCAAGTTGTCATGTCCGCCTGGCAAATCCCGCTTTTCCTTCTCGATTCCCTTGCGATCGCCTCGCAAACCCTGGTCGGTTTCGCTATCGGTTCGGGCGATCGCTCACAGCTGCGCACTCTGCTTCGCACCCTCTCGTGGTGGGGAATTTTTGCGGGGATCATCATCGGCGCCCTGACCGCGGCCCTATCCCCCTGGATCCCTTCCTTCTTCGTCTCCGAGGCCGTCGTGCGAAACATGGCAATCCCCGCAGTGATCGTCAACGCAGTCTTCTTCCCCGCTCAATCTCACGCCTTCTTGCTCGATGGCGTCCTGATTGGAGCCGGACGCGGAGCATCGCTGGCAAAGGCCGCATTCCTCAACCTGGCGATCCTGCTTCCGGCACTGTGGCTGTTCTCGCTTGCGCGCCCCGCCCTTACAGAAACTCAAGCAGTTGCAGTCCTCATCGGCTTGGTCACCGGTTTGTACATGCTCACGCGCGCGTTGACCAATTCGTGGATCACCTGGTTCTCGCCCAAACATGCGCTGATTCCTCGCCACGAGGCCGGTGCCCAAAGCGCCGAATAAATCACGCTTTGAACTAGGTAACAGGTAGTGACAGAAAACTGAAAAAACGCTAGACTTTGACGCTGGACTGTTTCTACCCACCCGGGTGAGAAATGAGTCCCATGGACACCCATGTGTCCATGTGCAAAAGCCGGTGAAACTCCGGTAATTGCAACGCATGACCCTCCTGTCACGGAAATACCGTGACCGCGAAGACCACAGGAGGTGGGTATCAACGTGCGTGAATACGAACTGATGGTGATCCTCGATCCTTCGATCGACGAGCGCACCGTCGCCCCGCAGATGGAGAAGTACCTCGAGCAGGTCACCGCTAACGGCGGCTCCGTCGAAAAGGTCGACATCTGGGGCAAGCGTCGTCTTGCCTACGACATTCTCAAGCGTTCCGAGGGCATCTACGTCGTCATCAACATGACGACCACCCCCGAAATTGCGCTGGAAATCAACCGCTTGATGACTCTGAACGAGTCCATCCTGCGCACGAAGCTCCTGCGTCCGGACGCCCACTGACCTTTGCTCGCCTGAGCAATCACCTCATACAGCCCACCAAGGAGATCCAATGGCTGGAGAAACCGTCATTACGATCATTGGCAATTTGACCAATGATCCGGAACTGCGTTGGACGCAGAGCGGAGCACCCGTCGCCGACTTCACGGTGGCATCTACCCCGCGTTCCTTCGACCGTCAAAGCGGCGAATGGAAGGACGGGGAAACCCTGTTCATGCGCTGCTCTGTTTGGCGCGAAATGGCTGAAAATGTCGGCGAATCCCTGCGTAAGGGAATGCGCGTCATTGTCACCGGTCGCCTCGTACAGCGCTCTTTCGAAACCCGCGAGGGCGAACGTCGTACCGTCGTCGAACTTCAAGTCGACGAGGTCGGCCCCTCACTGCGCCGCGCAAAGGCACAGGTCACCCGCACGGGCGGCCCGGCCTCGCAAGGCGGAGCACCCCAGGGAGGATACTCCCAGGGTGGCGGCTACGGACAGCAGCAGGGCTACGGAAACCAAGGTGGTTACTCACAGGGCCAGGCCAGCTATGGCGCACCCGCCGGCGGCTCTCAAGACGATCCGTGGCGCACATCCGATTCCGGTGCTGCGACCTCTTTCGCCGAAGATCCGCCCTTCTAAATAGCGCTTCGTCAGCAACACGCTGACACACGCTGAACACATGCTTGGGAGCGTTCACTCGCTCAGATCATCAAGGAGAACATCATGGCGAAGCCTCAACTTCGCAATAAGCCCATTAAGAAGAAGGCCAACCCGCTGAAGTCGGCCAAGATCGAATCGATCGACTACAAGGACACCGCTCTGCTGCGTAAGTTCATCTCGGACCGTGGCAAGATCCGCGCTCGCCGCGTCACCGGTGTCTCCGTCCAGGAGCAGCGTCGCATTGCTCGCGCCATCAAGAATGCGCGTGAGATGGCTCTGCTGCCCTACACCTCTACCGGCCGCTGATTCGAAGGGAAGGACTGAAAAATGGCAACTACCAAGCTCATCCTCACCCACGATGTGGAACGTCTCGGTTCCGCAGGCGATGTCGTCGAGGTCAAGTCTGGATACGCCCGTAACTACCTGGTTCCCCGTGGCTTCGCCACCAAGTGGACCAAGGGTGCACAGGCACAGATCGATCAGATGGCAGCAGCTCGCCGCCGTCGTGAGATCGCTTCCGTCGACGATGCACGCCTCGTGCGCGACGCCCTGCAGGCCGCGGTTGTGACCGTGAACAGCAAGGTCGGTGCACACGGACGCCTCTTCGGTTCCGTCTCTGCCGCTCAGATCGCTGACGCAGTGAAGGAACAGCTGAACCAGACCATCGATCGTCGTCGCGTGATCATCACCGACCCGATCAAGACCACCGGTGACCATACCGTGACGGTCAACCTCCACGCCGATGTTCGCGCAAACCTTAAGGTTCGCGTTCTGGCCGTGAAGTGACAGTCTGACAAGGCTTATACAAAAGCCGGGGCGTCCCGAAAGGGATTGCCCCGGCTTTTGTTATACCCGAATAGGCTTTACTCCGGACCGCCACCGCCACCGGGGCGTCCGCCACCACCATTTGAGCCCCCGCCGTTAGAGCCGCCGCCGTTTCCACCATTGCCGCCATTGTTTTGGGCGGAAGGAGTGACGGTTGGCTGAACCTCAACACCGGGGGTTCCTTGGGTCGCCTCGGGAGTAGGCGTTGGTGTTTCCTCAGTCGGAGTGGGCGTGGTCGTCGCGACCGGTGCGGGATTCACCGGAGTCGCGGTTTGACGCTTATACCAGTCGAAGTGGAGCTTCGTATCGTTTGCGCTCGCTGCCTTCATGTAGCGCACCCACACGGTTACCGGCCAGTCACCGCCGTGGAATTGGCCCAAACCGCCAATATTTGTCAGCGACACGGGGCTACCATTCTCATCGAGCTGGTACATGCTAACGGCAGTGACCAAGCTCGGGGTAAAACCAACGAACTGTGCGGTCTTCTGCTCTTCCGAGGTGCCCGTCTTTCCGCCGCTATCCTGCTTGAGAACTGCGGCGGCCTCGGCTGTACCACCCGAAGCGGTCACCGCCTGCAGCGCAGGAAGGACCGTTGACATGGTCTTCGTATCGAAAACTTGCTTCGGGTTCACGGTGGTCTGGAAAACCTTCGAACCATCAGAGTTTTGAACCTCGCGGACGATGTGCGGGGTGGTTCGCTGACCGCCAGAAGCGATGGTCGAATACGCGTGAGCCAGATCGATATTGTGAGGCGCCGCGAAGCCCAGAACATTCAGCAGGGAGTCATCCAAGCCATTGGTGTCTTCGGGGATACCCAGCTCAACAGCGACCTGCTTGGTCGTTGCGGGTCCAACTTCCTGATTGAGTCCAACGAAGACCGTATTAATCGAATTCTTCGTTGCATTGACCAGGTTCTGTCGACCCCAGGACACGCCTGAGTCATTACTCACCGGACGTGCCAATCCACTGAAGGTCTTCGGCGAGGAACCGTCGTAGGTGTCGTAGATCGACCCGCCCTGTTCGGCATGAGCAATCAAGGCGAAGGGCTTGAATGTCGAGCCGGCAGCCATGATGTCCTGCGTCGCACCATTTTGCTGGCGCTTGAGGTAATCCTTGCCGCCATATTCGGCAACGATTTCACCGGTAGCGGGATCCAATGACGTCAAAACCACGTGCATGGAGTCTTCATTCCACCCACGCACCGTGTACATGTACTCGGCAGCCTCAACCGCCTGATCCTGCTTCTCCTTATCGATTGTGGAAATGATTCGGTATCCACCGGTTGCCAGCTGATCGGCCGTGAAACCACCCTCTTGGGCAAGTTCCGTACGGATCTGCTCCATGAGATAACCGGTCGGCCCTTCCATTGTCGGTCCGCCCAAAGTATCGGGATCAATAGTCTTGGGGAATTCAGCCGCATTCGCATCGGCCTGTGAAATCCAACCGTCCTCGACCATCAGATTGATGACACGAGTCCACCGCGAGCGCGCTTTCTCTTCATCAACCGCCGGGTCCCACGCGGAAGGGGCAGGGATGATGCCGGCAATCATTGCGGCCTCGGAAAGGGTCAGGTCCTTTGCTTCATGACCGAAGTAAGCCTGAGATGCGGCCTCAATTCCGTAGGCTCCACGCCCGAAGTAAATGGTGTTGAGGTAGTTGCCGATGATCTGGTCTTTGGACTGTTCGCGGTTGATCTTGAGGGCAAGAATTGCTTCCTTGGCCTTACCCACATAGCCGGTCGTTTCCCCAACGTAGTAGCGCTCAACATATTGCTGAGTCAGGGTCGACGCACCCTGGCGCGCTCCGCCCCTAATATTGTTGACCAGTGCGCGTCCAATACCTTTAAGATCAACGCCGGAGTTCGTGTAGAAAGTCCGGTCTTCCGAGGCAACAACGGCATGCGCAACATAGTCCGGAAGAGTCGATGCATCGATGATCTTCCTATTGACCTGCGACATCCGGCCCATTTCGGTGGTGCCATCGGCGTAGTAGACAGTCGTGGTCTGCGCGAGCGCAACCTGATCAGCCTGGGGAACCGTCAACGCGGCATAGGCAACCAAGAAGGTCCCCAGCCCCGCGATGATCAGCCCAAGGAAAGTAAAGAGGATTCCGCGGCCGATACGTGCACCTAGGCTCCGCTTCTTCTTCCCCTTATTTGCCTTACCGCCCTTAGCTGGGCCCTTCTTTGCACGCGCGCGGCTTGCTGCTGCCGAGGCCTCGCGATCGCTTTGTGGGCGAGTGGGACGCTTACGCGCACTACTTGCCGACGAAGAGCTAGCGCCTTGGGTGCCTGTGCGTCGACCCTCGCTGCTGCTTCCTGTGCGCGCCGAGGCCCCGCCTGAGACCCGTGCAGCTGCGGAAGTCCGCTTGGGTGCAGAGGACGCCGAGGATGCGGAAGTCTTGGGAATCGTTCCCTCTCCATCGCGACGGGCCTGCTCTGCGAGCCGACGTCGAGTAGCCTCGGCCCGCGAGGGAAGAGGTCGACGTCCGCGGTCGTCGTTTGCGTTAGAAGGTGCCACGAAAAACCAGCCTTTCAGCATAGGTGATCGTGTCTAGCCTACGCAGAAAGCGGGCGTATTGCCTAAAGCAAGCTCCGGATCGACTTAGTTTTCGCTGGCAGAACGGCGCTTGCGCGCCTTCTTTTCGGCCGCCTTTGCTTCCCAGCGTTCCTGCTGTGCCTGATACTCCGCGGCAATCTCTCGAACTTCATCAGATGCCCACCAGGCAAGGAGTGCCTCGCGCGCTGCTTCTTCTCCCAAAGGACCCTGTTCCATCCGAAGATCCAGAAGATAATCGCGGGCCATCTTCACGGCCTTCGAAGGACGTAGACCGAGGATTTCCATGATCTGATCGCCATCAAGATCGGGGCGAATAGCATCGAGTTCTTCTTGGGCACGAAGAGCGGCAATACGCTCTTCCAGGTCGTCATAGGCAGCAGACAGATAGGCTGCCTTGCGCTTATTATGCGTCGTGCAATCAGCGCGCGTCAGGCGATGCAGGCGCTCAAGAAGCTCTCCCGCATCAGCGACGTAACGGCGAACTGCCGAATCCGTCCATTTCGCTTCCCCGTAGCCATGGAAACGCAGGTGCAGGGCAACCAGTTCTGAAACGGCATCAATCGTTGCCTTATCAAAACGCAGGGCCTTCATCCGCTTACGCGTGAGCTTCGCTCCCACTAATTCGTGGTGGTGGAATGACACCGTGCCATTGGGTTCAAAGCGACGCGTGGCCGGCTTGCCCACATCGTGCATGAGTGCCGCGAAACGCAAAATGAAATCCGGACCGGGAACAGGACCGTCAGCATCTGTTTCCAAGTCGATCGCTTGATCCAAAACGATCAGCGTATGTTCGTAAACATCCTTGTGACGATGATGCTCATCAACGGTCGATACCAGAGCAGACAGTTCCGGCAGGACGATATCTGCAACCCCTGTATGGACCATCAATTCCAAACCGCGCCTGGGCCACGGCGAAATAACGAGTCGTTCAAGTTCAGCGCGGATACGTTCAGCTGAAACGATCTCAAGACGTCCGGCCATTGACTCCATGGCGTTCATGACGTCTTCATCAACATCAATACCCAGCTGGGCACTGAAGCGCGCCGCGCGCATGATTCGCAGCGGATCGTCATCAAAGGACTGCAGTGCACTAACGGGGGTGCGTAGACGTCCCGAAGCTAAATCGCCAAGGCCATCGTGGGGATCAACCAGAGCCATCTGAGGCAATCGCATGGCCATCGCATTGACGGTGAAATCACGCCGCGTTAGATCGCCTTCCAAGGTGTCGCCATACTCGACCTCAGGCTTGCGCGAACCGACCTCATACGAATCCGTGCGATAGGTCGTAACTTCAACGACCAGCTTTCCTCGGCGACCACCAATGGTCCCGAACTCGCGGCCAATATCCCAGGTTGCATTCCCCCACTGCGCCAATAGCTTTTCAGTTTTCTCCGGACGCGCAGAGGTTGTGCAATCAAAATCGTGGGGAGTGAGTCCCAAGAAGGCATCGCGAACCGGTCCACCGACCAGGCTAATTTCCTCTCCAGCTTCGGCAAAAATTTCACCGAGCTCGAGGATTTCCTTGGGAAGGTGGGAAAAAGCCTGCTGTGCCTGAGCCATTAATAGACCCAGATCGCCCTCGCCTAGACCGCTGGGAAGGGGGGCGTGTGAGCGGGATTGACCCATCGTTCGCGAAAGTTGTGTACTCATCCCCTCCAGCATGCCATGATTTCCGCATCTTTGATGCATCCGCATCACGGCCTCGTCTTCGGTTGACATGCGCCGAAGGTCGCACCAATTGACCTTCTGACACACAAAAATTGCGGTAATTCCCACTTGACCGATGGTGCGACCTGACCAAGAGCCCCAATCCCGCCTAAAGTGGAGGTATGACTGTGCCTTCTGAAGCCTTACGACCCGGAGTGCCCCGGCCTCCGCGTCGCAATCCTTCTTTGCGCACGGTCCAACCGACACCCCATTTCCTTCCCGTTTCTTCCGAAACCTCCGCGGGCGGCATCGTTGTCGATGTTCGTGATGGTCAGCCCTATGCGGCGATCATTGCTCGCCGTAATCGCTCGGGGAAGATCGAATGGTGCCTCCCTAAGGGACATCTTGAAGGCCGTGAGTCTCCCGAGGAAGCCGCTCTGCGCGAAGTCGCCGAAGAAACCGGAATCCACGGGCGAATTATTCGTCACCTGGCATCAATCGACTATTGGTTCTCAGGTGCAGATCGACGGATTCACAAGGTCGTTCACCACTACTTAATGGGCTACATTTCAGGCTCCATCACCGTTGAGGGCGACCCCGATCACGAGGCCGAAGACGCCGCGTGGGTTCCCTTGCGCGACCTCACCCATGAGCTGGCCTATCCCAATGAAAGGCGCATTGTCGGTATCGCTTTGGACTTGCTCTACCGGGATGCATCATGATCAAGCCGCCAGCAGCTCGATACGCACTGACTCTTCTGCCTCTGAGCGCACTGCTCCTGGGGACCACCCCCGCGAGCGCTCACGCACTGCCCACGCACGCTCAGGGAACCCAAGGGACGCAGGCCTCGGCTTCTCTGCACTCCACCTCTCCTTCTGCACTCGCGCCCCAATCAACAACGCGACCGCAGATCTTGGGGGATGCGGGTCAGGCCTCGGGAATTGACGTACGAATCAATAGGCTGGAACCGCGGGTCATTACCTCGCAGCACAATCTGCAGGTATCGGGTGTGGTCCGAAACCTGTCAGATAAGCCCGTCACGAACCCATCCCTGGATGCTTACGTCCAGACCTATTCACCCGTGACCGCACCGGAGCTTTCCTCATACCTTTCAGGCCAGAGCTGGCAGGGTCGACGCGTTCACGCGGGAACCCTCGAGGCAACGATCGCTCCTCACACCGAGCAGACCTTCCACATCACGATCCCCTTTGAATCCCTTCCCTTCGGATCAGATTTCGAGTGGGGACCGCGTGGAATCACCGTCGTTGTTGAAGGCGATGAAACTCGCGGCTCTGATCGCTCAATCCTCGTGTGGGATTCGGGGTACTCCCTTGAACCCACTCGCGCAAATGTCCTGCTCCCGTGGACCGAATCAACACCGCAAACTCCTACCGACTCCTATTCGATTCTGTCCGCGGCATCGATGACCGGTGTTACCTTCGCGGCCGATTCAGATACTTTGGTCCGCGAGCTCATGGTCCCCGAAGACCAAAGTTCAACTCGCGCTTTCCCCTCCGTCTCCTCCTCGGCCGCTTCTCCTTCGACTTCCTCTTCTTCCGAGGCCACCGCCTCCGCTTCGCCCAGTGCGTCTTCCTCGCCCACTGCGCGTTCCGAGGCTGAGATCACGGCAGATCGCAATACTCGCGCGGCCTTTCTCCAAACTTTCTTCGAGCGCACGAAAGAATTGGTTGCTCTGCCCAGCCACGACGCAGACCTTTCCTTGGCAACCACGCTCAACAATGACGCGGTCATGGACTACCTGACCTCATCGCGCGCCTCGGTTCCAACCTCCGTCAGCAAGGTCAAGGCTCTCCTGCCTTCCTCGCGTTCAAATGCGTCTACTTCTCCCACGAGCTCTGCTTCTTCGTCCTCAAGCGCAACTCCCTCAAGCGAAAGTTCGCAATCACCTAGCGCCACCCCCTCGCCGGACTCAAGCTCGGCCTCGTCAGATAACGACAACTCCGGGCCAACACTGATCTCAAATGTTTCCTGGCCTGCCTCGCAAAGCTGGGGTACCCAAGCGCTCAACAGCAAATACGCCTCGACTGTGATTGCTCCTCCCGGGCAACTGGCGCCAAGCTCAGAGCAGAACTTCACCTCAATGGCCAAGGTCAAACTCTCATCTGACGGCCAGACCCACACGGGTGACTCTGCTCAGTCTGGGGACACGGTCACTGCTCTTGCCTCAATCGACAACCTGAGTGAGCTTTTGTCGTGGGATGCGCAAAGCGTTGATGATGAGCTGGATACTCAGCAGTTCCTGACAGCTTTGACCGCGATGATCACTCGCGAGCGCCCAAACTTCTCGCGTACCTTATTTGTTCCGCTTCAGCGCGGGTCCTCGCTGGATGAGAATCGCATTGAGCGTGTTCGTGCGATCCTTGATAACCGCTGGGTTAAGGGGACCAGTTTCAGTGAACTGACGGATTCCGAGGCCACCGATATTGACCGTAACCCCGTTGAGGATGCGCATTTTTCTGACTCACTGCGCTCGCAAACGGCAGGACTGAGCGCGGCATATTCAAACGCTCTTCCCTTGGCCGATGCCACAGAGAATGTCGATGCCGCGCGTCTTCAATTGAATTCGACCGTGGCCAGCGCGCTCCAAGCGGATGCGGGTGACCAGCAAAGCCAAACGATCACTGCAAATACGCAGGCACTTGATACATTCAGGTCCTCCGTCTCAGTTGAATCCTCGAACGCCGTCAATCTGATTAACAAGAGCGCGAATTTCCCCGTGCGCGTGCGTAACTCACTTCCATGGCCAGTCAATGTCGAAGTGACTTTGCTTCCCAGCGACCCACGCCTGCGCGTAACCAGCACGGGAACGGCCACGATCCCCGCGAATTCCTCCTCGAATGTAGATGTGCCAGTCACGGCAATTGGTTCGGGTGATATTCGCGTGACCTATAAGGTGTCAACGCCCAGCGGAGCTGTTCTTGATGATTCCCAGAAAGTCCTGGTGCGAATGCGTGCGGGATGGGAAGACGCAGCCACTGCGGTCATGACCGTCATTGTAGGAATCGCTTTCCTTGGCGGCATCATTCGGACCATTCGACGTCGTTTGAAGTCCTCGCAAACCGAAGAGTCTTCACATCTTCCCGGAATGGGCGGCGTCGAAAAGGGCACAGTGAACGTTCCACTTTCCAGCGGAGGTTTTGTTCATGCAGGACGTCCCCCGCGCCACCCGGATCATCCGGAAAGCTCGGATTCACCCAAACCAGATGTAGAGGATCAGAATGAGTGAAAGCCAGGCCCGCAACGGCTCACTTCTTCGAGCCAGCGTACTGATGGCCTCGGGAACAATGGTTTCCCGAGTCCTTGGCTTCATTAAAGCCGCTATGCTCTTGGCGGCCCTGGGTTCTGCCGGTGGCGCGGTCTCCGCGGCTTTCCAAACGGCTAATACTCTTCCCAACACAATCTTCAACCTGCTGGCATCGGGCGTTTTTGATGCGGTCCTGGTTCCCCAGATCGTGCGCGCACTCAAACGCGACGAGGGTCAGGTCTACATCAACCGACTGATTACTCTGGCCGGAACGATTCTGTTCCTAGTCGCCTTCGTTTCAACTCTCTTGGCACCGGTACTCATCGTCATCATGGCACCCGGATACAGCCAAGACATTCGCTCACTTGCCGTTGCTTTCGCGTTCTTGTGTCTCCCGCAGATTTTCTTCTACGGCCTATACAACCTCTTGGGCGAGCTGCTCAATGCCCGCGGTGTCTTCGGTCCCTACATGTGGGCGCCGGTGCTCAACAACATCATTGCAATCGCGGGTCTGGTGGCTTTCCTTATTCTGTGGGGCGCCCACGAGGATTTCGCAATTTCTGACTTCACGTCCCCTCAGTTCTGGCTGCTGTCGATCACAACCACATTGGGCGTGGTCTGCCAGGCTCTGGTGCTCTTCATTCCCATGCGGCGTGCGGGAGTCTCCTTCAAGCCCGATTTCCACTTCCGTGGAACGTCTTTTGGTTCTGCTTCAAAGGTTGCGGGTTGGACTTTCGCAACCTTGGGTGTGTCTCAGGTTGGCGTTCTTTCGACGAACGCGATCGCTTCAATTGCGGATAACTACCTGAACCAGAACCCCATGCCCATCGCTGGCCTGGCGGGGTATTCGGCAGCCTTCTTGATCTTTATGCTGCCGCAGTCGGTCATCACTGTTTCTCTTGCAACCGCGATCTTTACGCGATTGAACTACGCGGTCGCCGACGACAATGACCAGGAAGTCGCCGAGCACTACCACACGGGCATTCGCCTGATTACCTCACTGACGGTTCTTGCCGCTGCGATCTTCATGGCGGG
>ERZ781274.130-NODE-130-length-54985-cov-17.265556_pt1 | contig 54985 bp, 58 predicted proteins | sample MGYA00375852_ERZ781274 | MGnify/ENA primary metagenome ERZ781274 (study PRJEB29790, sample SAMN03653692) | human gut metagenome | host: Homo sapiens | place: USA: Dallas, Texas | collected 2013-07-09 | study: EMG produced TPA metagenomics assembly of the Gut...
TCCTAAAAGTAGTATTGTTAAGTCACCACAACGAAACAATCAAACAGGATCGACCTTCCCACTGCCTATGAAAAGAATACCACCCTTCCGCTTGGTTGGCAAGCGGTTTTATGACCCAAATGCACCTCCATATAAAGCAGTGTTCCGGATAACTACTGATTTTATATGGAGGATTTTATTATGTATGAAAAATATTTAGAACAGCTTGAGGAAGCCGGAAAAATCCGTAACCTTAAAGAACGTTCCATCAACTGCTATAAAAACTATGTCTCTTATTTTCTGAAATATCAGAATAAGAATCCTGAAGAGCTTGCCTGTCAGGATGTCAGGACTTTTTTGCTTGCAAAAAAAGAGGAAGGGCAATGGAAGGAACTGACCCTTTCTGGTATTGAATTTATACGGCGTTTTCTGATGCATGTGCCACCCAGACGTTTTGTCAGGCTCCGGCATTATGGGCTTCTATGTTCCCGCGGCAAACACAAAAAGCTCACTTTATGCCGGAATCTCCTCAGATGCAAAAAATATCTTTCAAAGCTCAGGGATAAGGAGATGCCAGAAATATTGAAACAGCTATACGGGATAAACATCTATGTATGTAAGGGATATATTTTAAAATGATATTAGAAACTGAAAGATTAATTTTAAGAAAGTGGACGCAAGATGATGCAGAAAGTTTGTTTACTTATGCAAAAAATCCAAAAGTAGGGCCAATTGCCGGATGGCCTCCTCACAAGGATATCGAATCAAGTAAATATGTTATTGACAATATTTTCACCGGAGCAGAATGCTATGCAATCTGTGAAAAAGAGAATAATGTTGCAATAGGAGCTGTTGAACTAAAACTAAACGGACATACAGATATGACAGATAGAGATGATGAATGTGAACTTGGTTACTGGTTGGGAGAACCATTCTGGGGCAGAGGGTATATGCCAGAAGCGGCATATGCGCTTATGAAACGAGGATTTGAAACGCTTGAAATGACTACAATATGGTGTGGCTATTATGACGGAAATAAAAAGTCCAAAAGAGTACAGGAGAAACTTGGATTTATTTATCATCATACTTGCGATGAGGTTCCAGTACCATTGCTTAATGAGGTAAGAGTTGGCCATACAAATGTCATAACAAAAGAACAATGGAAAAGCCATACACAACCTGATGGAAAAATCCACGTAGCCAATATCGAAGAAGTGTAAAGAACCAATTATATCTGTTGGAGAGAGCGGTGAAAAGTTATGAAGTTATTATTTAAACAAAGGCTATTTTCATGGTTTGACAGCTATGATATTTATGATGAAGCAGGCAACACTGTTTATGTAGTAAAAGGTCAGTTGTCCTGGGGACATAAACTTGTAATTTATGATGCCTATGGAAATGAAGTAGGAATGGTTGTTCAGAAAGTACTTACTTTTCTTCCTAAATTTGAGATTTATAAAAATGGCAGTTATATTGGATGCCTGAGCAAAGAATTCTCATTCCTGACGCCACATTATAATATTGATTACAATGGATGGCATATTGATGGAACCATTATGGAATGGAACTATAGCATTCTTGATCGAAGCGGTTATTCAATTGCACGGGTTAGTAAAGAACTGTTTCATATGACTGATACATATGTTATTGATGTGCAGGATCCAGGAAATGCGTTGGATGCGCTGATGTTTGTACTGGCAATCGATGCAGAAAAATGTTCCAGAAATTAATAGTTGATCTTGTTACTGTAATTATTCGGAGGATGAAGTATGGGATTATTCAAAAAGAAAATCATGAAAAAAACATATGACCGAGAACATATGAAACCAGTTATTCGTGCAAGTATTTGTACCGGAGAAGAAGTAGCAGGGTTCAAAGACATACGGACCGGAAAAATCGAAGAAATCATGCTGATCAGATCGCCAGAGGACTTAGAAAAATTTAAAGAGATATATGAGATAACAGAGGAAATTGCAAAAGAATATTAAACATTGGATAAGGCGGATGTATTGTCATGAGAACTATAGGTAATATTCTTTGGTTTATATTTGGAGGATTACTGGGTGGACTGGCATGGATTTTTGCAGGATGCATATGGTGTATTACAATTATTGGAATTCCGGTAGGTCTGCAATGCTTTAAATTAGCAACCCTGGCATCCCAATCATTGGACGTCAGGAACTGAATGAGTACAGAAAGAAAAAGTTGTGCCGATTGTATTTTTATTGTACCTACCTCAATTGTAATCTAAGATTCCATACCTACTATCTTAGATAAGTGCAAAGAAATAAGTGAAATATCAATATAATTGTATTGAATTAGTAATGAAATAGCATTATAATGAAGAAAAAAGGAGGTATCTAAAATGGCAAGTACAATTCAGATCAGGGTAGACGATGATTTGAAAAATAAATCAGATCAGCTTTTTAAAGATCTTGGAACTGACACGACATCAGCAATAAGGATGTTTTTAACGCAGGCGGTTGCATATAATGGATTTCCATTTGAAATAAAACGAACTGTGCATAATCCTTATACATCTATGACAGAAGAAGAGATGCTTCAAAGACTGGAACAATCCAGAGAATCTTCAAAAAGGGGAAATTACCGAAATGCAGATGATGTGATTTCTGATATGAGAGGAAAATATGGATTATAAAATAGTTGTAACAGCTGAAGCACAAGAAGACTTGAATCAGTTTATACAGTATCTGCTTTTCGCTAAGAAAAATAAGCAAGCAGCGAAAAATGTGCTTGATGATTTTGAGTATACTATTAAAAAGTTAAAGTATGTAGCGAGTAGTTTGAAAGTATGCGACAATCCACGTTTACAGAGCCTGGGATATCGTCGAATAAATTTTCAACAGCACAGATATTTTATGTTATATAGAATAGAAAATGATGTTGTATATGTGGATGATATTTTCCATGAGTTACAAGATTATGAAAACAAAATGATATAAATGGAATATTGGCAATAAAAAGATCATTTACCGTAAAACCGTAGATGGTCTTTTTTTATAACAAAAGAAAAATCAATAGTATTTGTAAGGCGTCAGTGGAGTCATTTCACTGGCGTTTTTATTTTTTTTATCTATTTTCATTTCTCCCTAAACTTTCCCAAACTTTTTTGTATTTAGAAGTTGAGAAGGCTACAGATCAAAAATTTGAATCAAAAAGCCGGATCAGCACTTTGATAATTAAATGAGCTTGCCAGTCCGCCGGAGTCCTGCCAGATAGGATTCCAGATAAGTCCAAGGACAATCGGTCCGAGGATGAACAGAAACAGAGGTTTGCATTGAAACATTGCTGCGGCAATGGCTTTCTTGGCAAAGCGGCGAATTGATAATGATACTCCCGAATGATGCCGGCCAGGAGGAGTGAGAATCCTGGAGACCATACACGATATGGCTGAGGCTGCCTGTGATGGCGCTAACGGACTGGGTGTTCCCTGAGATGGGATACACGCGTGAACAAGACAAACGAGCACTGTATGAAAAAAGATTGCCCCGGTTTATTCCGGGGTAACTGGCAATAGAAGTCGTGTGGCAGAGGGAAACTTCTGCCATGAGTAGAAAGAACATACTCATGCTTGCCTTTAAGAGTCGCATCCGCAATCTTAGTTGCTACTTCATGAGCAATATGCGGATCCGTAATCTCACCTAGTTTAAAGGAAATAATTATATGCCAGGCCAGGCTGTCCCCTTTCTCCATTACATTATCTTTTCCAAGTTTTGCAGTCATAGCAAATTCCAAATCCGCAGTTTCCGGAGAACAACCATAAGAAGAAACCAGATTCTGCTCGTCCGTTTTATCTGGATTCGTGATGTAATCTACAGCTTTCTTTACTGTAGATTTGATGCCGAAGATCTTAATATATGCCATATCTCTTTTATCATTCCCTTCAATTCCTTCATTTCTTCTGGTATAACGGAACCGGTAGCATTGGCAAGTCTTGCCAACTGATTTACGTTTACACCAATCTTATGCATTTCAAAAAACTGTTTCTCAAGGTACGTTGTATCAGTATTTATGATGATTCCGTCGATTGCCATTTTACGAAGATAGGCTCCCATGTTTGCAGTTTTTGACAGGATCATTTTTTTGCGAATCATCTTTTTTTCATCAGAAGTTACAAAAAACTGGATGGGTATATCTCTTGTTCTGTTAGCCATATAAGTCTCCTTTGCTGGTATTAAGGAATCGAGCGTAGCGAGAATTCAAGAGAGGGTAGGGTCCCGGTCTTGTGACGAATGCCCGGAAGTGGAATGTCATGACATTTCCTGTCCTTGCTATTCTCTATCTCTCAGCTTTTAAATACAAAAATGATAAAGGAAGTTTAGCAGGGTTGGCTGTCGGGATTTTTGTACAGCCATTTGATGTAAACTGATAACATCAGAAAAAGAAATAGGAGGACTGGCAGATGAAAGGTTATGACACAAGCAACGGATACATGGGATACGTAGAAGGCAAATACATTTTATTTGCCAGTGAACAGGAATATTACGAGTTTATGGAAGATTAAGGAGGAAGGACAATGAGTAAGATTTATTTTACACTGACAGGAACAAAACATTATTTTGGAAACGAATTTCTGAAAAAGGGAACGAAGATCCGTTTAGAAAAAGAACCGGATAATGAGTATGACAAAGAAGCAATTAAAGTAACTTACGAAGGTCTGGGAAAAATCGGATATGTAGCAAACAGTTCTTATACAGTGATTGGAGATTCCATGAGTGCCGGACGTTTGTATGATAAGATTGGAAAAAAGGCAAAAGCAAAAGTGGTGCTGGTTACAGATCACGGAACAATTTGCAGCATCAGCAAGAAGAGCCTTCTGGAGAACCAGAAGAAGGTTAAGAAAGCAGAAGTGGAAATTGAGGAATAAGGAAATTAGAGGGAGGAAAAATCATGTTTGGATTGGATAAGATGTTTGATTTTAACAGAGATGGGAAATTAGATAGCTGGGAGCGTGCTGCACAGTTTCAGTTTATGGACGAAATGATGAAGGATGATGAAAAAAGTATCTTTGATGACGACGATGAGATCGATGCATTTGCGGATGCTGGACTTGATTATGATGAGTTGGAATTTATGGATCCAGATGAAAGAAGAGAAGTGTTGGAAGATGCAGGATTGGATCCGGATGAGTTTGATTTTTAACAGGAGGGTTCAACTAATGAAGTCAAATATAGAAACGAAAATGGAGCTTATGGAGCGAAGACAAGCGGTACATGCAAATAAGATACAGGCACTTATGCTAATGATAACTGCGATGCAGATTCCAGAAAAAGAGAAGAACCGAAAGATATTTAAAGCTGTTCGAGTTAGTACCGCATTATTGTGGCTTCTTACGTGCGTAGAAGATGTAGTGTTGATGATCCGAAAGAATTATAATTGATTGGCTGAAAAATATAGTTGACTCATCTGTTGCTATATGATTATTGCAATAAAAATACTAGATGAAAAAGATTGAGAGAGAAAAAATGAATAAAGAAGATAAGTATAGTAACAGGATGAGTTTGCCTAAAGATGGAATGATACTGGCGGAAAACGATGATATCTTGCTTAGAGCAGTATCAGAAGGTCAAAAGGATTATATGTTCCGCGTATTCAGGAAGCAGGAATACATTTTATTTTGGTTAAGGAAAATGAAGAAGTTGAATATATATAAATTATGTTGGCGGAGCTATGATTTTGATGAGTCTGAGCTTCGCCGTTTTATTGTACGAAGTAGAGTATAAAAAATTAGAATCTAAGTTCAACAAAAATCAGTTTTGTGGTATAATAAATTCGTCTTTTTATGCAAAAAAGAAAGGGAACATATGAGAATAGATCTTTTTTTGAATGACAGCTATAAAATTTTGAATTTGCTATACGAAAATCAGACAGTAGTTCTAGATAAGAAAGTGGTTCCATTGACACAAAGCGAAATTGCAAATGAGCTAGGAATGTCAAAGGCGAAAGTGAATTCTCTGATTGGACAATTACAAAACGAGGAATATGTTTCACTGGCAACAAGGGGAAAGTATGTGCTTTCAGAAAAAGCAATTTTACTAATTGAAAGTATGCGTAGAACTGACACTAAACTGCTGAAAGATGAGAATTGATAAAATAATGTTTAAGAATGAAAATAGACAATTAAATTTTATAGATTTATTTGCAGGTGCCGGTGGACTATCTGAAGGATTCTTTCAAGCAGGATTTAATCCAATTGCTCACGTTGAAATGAATAAGTCGGCATCTAAGACGCTAGAAACAAGGTCGGCTTATTATTATCTAAAGAAGAATAATGAACTAGATTTATATTATCAGTATGAGCGTGGTCAGATTACTAGGGATGAATTATTTTCACATATTCCAGACGATGTGATTAAGACAGTAATCAATGCTGAGATGTCGCCAGATACCTTACCAGGGATCTTTGAACAAATAGACACCATACTTAAAGAAGATAAAGTCAGTGATGTGGATGTGATTATTGGCGGACCACCATGCCAAGCATATTCGCTTGTTGGTCGTGCACAGAGTAGTCATATGCTTACGCCAATGGAAGAAGACCCACGTAACGAATTATATAAGATGTATACGAGATTCCTCACAAAATATCAGCCCAGGATGTTTGTATTTGAAAATGTTGCGGGACTACTTACTGCACGTGGTGGAGATGCTTTTAAAAATCTAACTGCACATCTTAAAAGAGTTGGGTATGAGATTGATTTTAAAGAGCAAAATGCTGCTGACTTTAGAGTTTTACAAAAAAGAAAGCGTATTATAATCATTGGGTGGAGAAAAGGCACAGATCATTTTTATCCAGAATTTGAAAAGATTAGATCAAATGCAACCGTCCATGATCTACTTGATGATTTAGCACCAGTTGAGCGTGGACAGGAAAACGATGCCTATCGTTTAACTTACGATCAATGTAGTGCTTATCTAAAAGAAAATAATATTAGAACGGAAGAAGATGTCGTAACACATCACATTGCACGACCCAATAACGATAGAGATGTGACAATCTATGGAATGGCAATCGATGCATATAACCGAGGAGAGAAAATTAGTTACGATAGACTTCCAGATGAATTGAAAACACATAGAAACCAAACGTCCTTCAAAGATCGATTTAAGGTTGTTGAAGGAAATGATGAAGCTTGTCATACCGTATTAGCTCATTTGGCAAAGGATGGTCATTATTTTATTCATCCAGATAGAGCTCAATGTCGTTCAATAACAGTTAGAGAGGCAGCTAGACTCCAAACCTTTCCTGATAACTTTTTCTTTGAAGGAAGTCGCGGAGAAAAATTCAAGCAGATAGGAAACGCTGTTCCTCCTATGATGGCAAGGTCGATAGCCGAGGAGATAAAAAAGCAGCTTTTATAAGGAGAATTGCGAAGTGGGAATTGTTGAAGCAACCTATGCTGAGATTAAACAGCAAGAACTCAAAAAAAATCCATACAGTTGTCTTTCAACGGCAGATATTGATGTAAACCCTCATCAGGTAGAGGCGTTTACATTCTCACTTGCTGCAATGAAGTTGGGCGGTGCGATATTAGCAGATGAAGTTGGATTAGGTAAGACAATTGAAGCTGGCCTGGTTTTAAAATATCTGCTTAATAGTGGAAGCCAGAAAATATTATTGGTGATGCCTTCAAACCTAAGAAAGCAATGGCAGGTAGAGCTGGATGAGAAGTTTGAGGTGGAATCAATTATCGTTGAAAGTGGAAATTGGGACGAATATAAGTCATATGTAAAAAATGAAAATGCTGTTGTAATTGTATCTTATAACTTTGCATCAAGGAGAAAATCAGAATTTACAAAAGTTCCTTGGAGCTTCTGTATTTTTGATGAGGCTCATAGATTACGTAATGTTTATAAAAATGGATCTAAGATGGCCAGTAATCTTTATGAGTTAACAAAGGGGATTCCTAAGCTAATGCTAACTGCTACTCCGATGCAGAATAGTTTATTTGATTTGTTTGGTCTCATTCAGTTTATAGATGAAAGAATCTTTTACAGTAAAGCTGTATTTTCAGATCGATATATAAAAAATGAACAGTATGAGGATTTAAGACATCAAGTAAACGCTGTATTGCAAAGAACATTGCGAAAAGAGGTGTCTGATTATATTCAATTTCCGGAACGAAAAGAGATGACTGTAGACTTTGAGCTGTCTCTACCAGAAGTTGAGTTGTACATGAAAATAAATAATTATCTAAAGAAAGAGATTTTGTTTGCATTACCCAATTCGCATAGAACACTTATTACTTCTGTAATCAGAAAACTACTTGCTTCATCAAGTATGGCTGTTGCAGAAACCTTTAGGACGCTGAAAAATCGCTTAGTAATTTTAAAAGAAACGACGCGAGAAGAAAGTGTGGAGGAAAGTCTGGATTTCTTCTTTAGTTTCTTTGATGATGATGAGGTAGAAGACGAACAGGAAAATGATAATGTTGATCAGTTGTATACAAGAGAAAAGGTTAACGAGTTCATTCAACACGAGATCGATGAAATCGACGATATTATAAATACTGCAGAGAAGATAAAAAAGAATGCAAAGATGACTGCGTTAAAAACAGCAGTGCGTAAAGCATTTGATTTTCAGAGAGACGCAGGAATAAAAGAAAAGGTCGTAATTTTTACAGAATCTGTAAGAACACAACAATATATATTCGAGGAATTAAGTGAGGAAGGATATCAAGGTCAAATACTGAAGTTTAATGGATCTTCTGGGGATGATACAACAAAGGAGCTCTTCCGAGCATGGAGAAATAGAAACTACGGTAAATATTTTGGAAGCCGGAATGTTGAATTAAAAAATGCTATCGTGCAGGCATTTAAGGAAGATTACAAAATTCTTTTGGTTACAGATTCGGGATCAGAAGGATTGAATCTACAGTTTTGCAATACGATTATTAACTATGATCTGCCTTGGAATCCACAAAAAATTGAGCAGAGAATCGGACGATGCCATAGATACGGGCAGAAGAATGATGTTGTGGTATTCAATTTGCTTAATACACAAAATGTTGCTGACAAAAGAGTTTATGAGATCCTTTCAAACAAATTTGAACTGTTCCAGGGTGTGTTTGGCGCATCGGATCGCGCTATAGGTCTATTGGAAAGCGGAGCTGATTTTGAAAAGCGGGTATCTCATATTTATCAAGAGTGTAAAACTTCTAAAGACTTTTTGAAAGAGTTTACATCGCTAGAACGAGAGCTGGATAGAAAAAGAAACAAAAAGATGGAGCAATTAAAATCATTGATTATCAGGGAGGCTCCAGAACAGCATAAAGAGACTTTTGAGAGAATATTGTCAGATATTCAAGGCTATCAAAATCAACTGGATTATTGGGGAAAAGTGAATATTTCACACAAACAAGTCATATATCCCCGGTTCTACAAGCTGATAAATGGTTTGAATATTCCAGGAATAGAACATGGGTATTTGCTAATTGGCGTATATTACGCCGGAGAGGAACTGATTCAATCTGTGTTCCAGGTATCTGACGAAAAAGGAAAAATTTATGCCGCAAAAGATGAGCTTATAAGAATTCTTACGAGTAGTCTTACGGATGATAATCTTATAGAAGAATCACCGGATAATGTTGCTGGAATTATCAAAGATGTAGATGAGTATTTGTTCCAGGAACATGCCGATAAGTGCAAAATTCTTATTTCTCAAAATGACGAGAGAATTGAAAACTGGACCAACCTTAGGAAAGAAGAATTTATATTAAGTATAAAGGATAGTTCAGAGATTGATGATTTGAGAAGTCAATATCAAAACGAAACTAATTTTAAAGAAAAGATTGCTATCAAAAAGAGAATAGATGAATTGAGTGATAAGCAAAAAGAAAGAGAACAGAGTTTTCACAAAACGGTGGGCATCATTGAAAAAGAAGCCCAGGATATGAAAGTACAGTTTGAAGAAGGTTTACTGAAGAGACCTGTTCTATTTACAAAGATAGTTATCAAATTTTAGGAGTAAAAAATGGAGAAACAAGGAAAACTCGAACTTACATGGGTTGGAAAATATCAAGATGAAAAGTTAGAGCCAAGAATACTTATTGAAGATATCACTAAATCATATGGTGATTCCGATACTGAAAATATGTTGATACATGGAAATAATTTATTAGCCCTTAAGGCTCTTGAAATTAAGTTTTCAGGGATTATTAAATGCATCTATATTGATCCCCCATATAATACAGGAGCGGCTTTTGAATTTTATGATGACAATTTAGAACACTCTATCTGGCTTAGTATTATGAAAAGGAGATTGGAACTACTGCGTGGGTTGTTATCAGAGGATGGAACAATTTGGATTCAGATAGATGATGAAGAACAAGCATATCTTAAAATACTTTGTGATGAAATTTTTGGTCGTTCAAACTTTGTAAACATGATTTCTGTAAATATGAAGAATGTTGCGGGTGCGTCTGGTGGAGGTGAGGATAAGAGACTTAAAAAAAATTGTGAATACATTTTAGTGTATGCGAAGAATTATGATTTACTCCCTTTGTTTAATGGGCCTTATAAGTATACAGAAATGTCTGAATTGATTCAGCATTATATAGATGAGGGTAAAAGTTGGAAATACACAAGCGTATTAGTTAACGCCGGTGAGAAGCAATATATTGGTTCAACGGTAGATGGTGATGGTAATGAAATAAAGATTTATAAAAGAGTCGGGGTAGAAACTATGTCTGTTAATCAAGTCGCAAACAGGGATGGAATTACTCCTAAAGAAGCGTATAAAAAATATGGAATAAATGTATTTAGAACAACGAATGCACAGACCTCAATAAGAACTCGAATTATGGATTTTAGAAAAGAAAATAATATAGAAGATGAGTATTTATCTATTGAGTATATTCCTAGAACAGGAAAAAACCGCGGCACTGTTTATGAACAGTTTTATAAGGGTGATGTATGTAACTTATTTGTATGGCTACGAGATACATCTGAGATTATAGATGGAGAGTTATACAAAAAGGATTTACAAGGAACATATTGGGATATGAATGCCTGGATGAAAAATCTTACGAAAGAAGGAAATGTTACTTTTCCGAATGGAAAAAAGCCAGAAAAACTAATTAAACAAATAATAGAGATGTGTACATCCGAGGGCGATTATGTTTTGGATAGTTTTCTAGGATCTGGAACAACTGCCGCCACAGCCCATAAATTAGGACGAAGATGGATAGGAATAGAAATGGGAAATCAAGCATTTTCTCACTGTAAATTACGCTTAGATAATGTTATTGATGGTGAGCAAGGAGGGATTTCCAAAGAAGTAGATTGGCAGGGAGGCGGAGGATATAAATTTTACGAATTGGCTGAACCGCTATTAATAAAAAACGATAGATTGCCAATATATCAGATAAACCCATCGTACACATGGGATATGGTTTGTGAAGCCATTTGTAAGATAGAAGGATTTACATATGCTCCATCCGGAGAATTTCAGGGATATTCATCAGAAAATAGATTTATCCATATCACAGAAGAATTTGTAAATGTCAAATATGTGATGTCAGTAATGATGAATTTGGGTGACAATCAGAGCTTGATTATATACTGCAAAAAGAATCAAGCAGATATGAATCTGCCAGAAAATGTCGAGGTTAAGAAGATACCTAAAGATCTACTAGAGAAATGTAATTTTGACTATAAAAATGAGGAGGCGGCAGAATGAGTTCAGTAGATAAAATCAAGTGGGCGATGAGTCTGCGTGATCCTCAATATGAGGCTCTTAAGTGTTTTGATAATATCAGTTCAAAGATTGAATATAAAACAGCTTCAAAATCAGAAGCTGAGAAAGTTGCATCAGAAAATTGCCAAGAGCTTCACAAGATTGTTGTAGACAAGGAATTTGACTTTCCATCTTTTTGTTTTGATATGACAACCGGAATTGGTAAAACGAGACTAATGGGTGCATGCATCTATTATCTTTATAAAACCAAGGGATATAAGCATTTTTTTATCCTATGTCCAGGCAATACAATCTATGACAAGATGAGAAGAGAAACAGTTCCCGGGAATCCTAAATATATGTTTAAGGGCTTGGAAGCCGAGATGGGTAGACCCAAGGTATATGACGGTGAGAATTATTTGTCATATCCTGTTCGCTATGTGCAAAGTGAACTTCAAATCGAAAAGACCTCAGAGATCCAACTCTTCATCTTTAATATATCGAAGATTTTTACCCGTGGAGACCTTGAATTTAAGTTTCATAAATTCAATGAAAATCTGGGTGGCTCCTTTGCGGATGTTCTGAGATCCTTTGATGATTTAGTGTTTTGTATGGATGAGGCTCATAGATATTATGCCCCGGCATCAAAGACAGCAATCAATTACTTAAATCCTGTACTTGGATTGGAGTTTACAGCAACACCAAAAAGTACAAATAAAAATATAATATTCCATTATGGACTTGAAGAAGGTGCTGGTAAGTTTCTGAAAATACCTGTGGTTATGGGAAGGACTAATACCGCCGGCTATTCCGACGATGATATCGAAGAAATGAAGCTTAAGGATGGCATCAAACTTCACGAGAGAAGAAAAGCGATTGTATATAAATATTGTATAGACAATGGGTTAGAGCAAATAAAACCTATTGTCTTAGTGGCATGCAAAGATACAACACATGCAAAAAAAATAAAAGAAAAGATAGACTCGGATGCTTTCTTTGGTGGTAGGTACGTTGGAAAAGTAATTGAAATCGATTCAAGTACAAGAGGCGAGGAAACGGAAGAGAACATCCAGAAGTTGCTCACAATCGAGCAAAATACGAATCCAGTAGAAATAGTACTTCATGTTTATAAACTGAAGGAAGGATGGGATGTAAATAATCTATTTACAATTATTCCTCTCAATGCAGCTAAGAGTGACATCTTAGCTTTACAGACAATCGGGCGTGGTCTGCGTCTTCCATTTGGAGAGATAACACATGTAGAAGAAATAGATACTCTGGATATTGTTGCCCACGATCATTATCGAGAAATTATTGATGATATTAAGGACAACCCGGTGTTTAAGAGAAGGAATCTTGATGATGAAGATATTCCAGAGACAGAGGTCGCAAAAGTCGAAGCTGTTGTGCAAGACCAGCAGATTTCTATATTTGACGACATGTTTAAGGATGCTAATGTCAAATCTTTCCAGGAAATAGATACAAACAAGGATATTGATAATCTGTATGAAGCCTACCAGAAGGCCTATGTGAAAAAAGCAGCTCCTAAGAAAAAGGATTCCAAGCCGGATGGTCAGATTACAATTTTTGATCTTTTTGGTAGTGGTGACGATACTAACAGTGTCGATACAGGAAGTAAGGAAGAACAGGCACCTACGGATACAACCGTTAGCCAAGATAATATAGATATAACTATAGAGCTCAATGAGCCAAGCAAATCGAATGTTCCGGAATTGTATGTGAAAGAGATTTTTAAACAGAAGGTTGAGGAATTCAAAAAAGTTGCGATATCAGTACCTAAAATCAGTATTAGCTATAGTTCATCGGTTGAGTTTAAGCCTTTTACTGTAAAAAGAAATGTGCTGGATTTTGATGTAGCTGCTTCTAAGATTGAAAGATACGATGCGGTAAATAATAGATTGCTTCAGACTTTAGATGCGGATCCTCTGATGGTTGATGATCCAGAGAATACTCTTGCTTGTTCACTATTGGAAAGTATCCCGGAGTTCAGCTATGACGATGCGGATTTGATTTTGGATGTAGTTGAACAATACCTGCGGTTAATAGATGGGGATGATGAAACAAAGAAAAGGATTATCAGAAGATATGCGACAGTCATTGTGGAGGATTTGAGACAGCAGATTTACGCTTCAAAGGAGGAACACACCGAATTTATCTATAATGTACAGCAGGATTTGATTGTTTTCGGATCATTTGCAAAGACAAAGCTTAAACATGTTGATGGGAAGCTGGGTTATAAGAAAGAGGTTGCAGATAAGAAGAATATCAAGAATTATTTGTTTGAAGGTTATAGAAAATCCTATTATCCAGTAAATTCCTTTGATAGTGACGACGAAAGAAGATTTGCGGTCGTGCTAGAAGATGATGAAGATGTAGTTCGCTTTATCAAGCCGCCGCTCAATCAATTGGGATTATTCTATAGAGCAGGAAAACAGTATAATCCTGATTTCTTGGTAGAAACAAAAAACTGTAAGTATATGGTTGAAGTTAAGGCGGCCAACCAGGTCAACAATGAAGATGTACAGGAAAAGGCACGGGCAGGTGTAAAGTGGTGCGAATGTGCATCAAAGGTAGATGCTGATGGCAAAGAGTGGAAATATCGATTGGTATCCGGTGAGGATATCATCATTGGCAATACTCTGAAGTATATTCTCGGATTAGCGGTAGAGGTAAAAAATATTGATAAATAAGTAACAGGGGGAATTATGGCAGAACGTAGTGATTATTTATATGCACAAGTAAGAAAGAAGATGCTTGATGCTGTGCGAATGGATCTCATTGGTCCAACTGCAGCGGAAGAAGCACTGACTGAGTTACCAACGAATAGTTATATCACAGGCATGTTATATCCAGCGGACTCAGATATCACAGAAGATGAAAATTATAATGATGTTGAGTTTACAGAAGGAAGATTGGATGCTGATGGTAATGGATCAGAGTCGGTTGTGTTAGAAGATGAAGAACCTGATGAAAGCACAAAGGGTGGGTTTAAGAAGCCATCCTCTATTGGAGTATCTTTCTATCTGTCAGAAGAAACCAACAAAATAAATGTCGATGTATATTGGGGTTCATATTATTCGGACAAGGTGGATGACGGAGAGGTCGTCGATGAATCGATAGAAGAAGACTATGAAAATAAAAAAAAGAAAAAGCGTCAAGTTTATGTAAGAGAACAGATGGCGGAGACAGTGGAATTAAATCTTGATGATATTGGCCGTGCAAAAACAATACCCCTACATTCTAATGCGCATATATTTATCTATGTTATACAGATGCGTCTAGATAATGGATATAAGATGTTATCAGTATATTTGCATAACAATAACAAGGGCGGAGATGAGAAGGAATATGAGCGTGTCATGTTCCAAGTTGAATTACATGTTTCAACGAAAGATAAAGAGGCAGTATTCATACCTGAATATATTTGCCGTAAGCAAGAATTAGAGGATGAATACTATTATAAAGGCCGTCCTATTTTCGGTAGAGGACGGGGATGCGCAGCAACATGGAATAAAAGAGAAGATGAAGAAAATGCATACTCTATTGATTCCACATTTATTCCAGATCACGAAATTCCAGGTGTAAGTGCACAGGTAAAAGATGTACCTGAAAAGGCATTTTCCATGCTACAGTTAGGATCTCCAAAGAAAAAGGAGGTAAGTATTGCTAATTTAAGACTGCTAACTGCTTTGTATGGGGACTGGATTAAAAATGAATTAAAAGAAAACCCGCAGATGCAGGAATCTTCATTCCAAGCGACAGGAAAAAGCATTATTGAAAAATGTTTAGATTCTTTAAGAAGGATGAACGAAGGAATTGATTTGATTGAAAAGGATGAGAATGCATTTAAGGCCTTCACGTTCATGAATCAATCTATGTATTTACAGAGAAGTATTACGGCCTACTCCAAGGATTGTGGAAGAGGAATTCCTTGTAGTCTCAGTGATTATATGAAAGACAACAAAGAGAAGGGAATTGAGCAGGATCATAGTGAGTGGAGACCGTTCCAGATAGCATTCATTCTTCTTAATATAAAGGGATTGATAGATCCTGAATCTGATGAGCGAAACATTGTGGATCTTCTATATTTCCCAACTGGCGGAGGTAAGACAGAAGCATATTTGGGATTAATCGCGTTTATCATTGCATACAGAAGATTAACGTCAGATTCAGATTATGAAAAAGATGGTGGCGTTACGGTATTTCTTAGATACACGTTGCGTTTGCTAACCACTCAGCAAAGAGACAGATTGCTGAAATTGATTGTCGCAATGGAAGATTTAAGAGAACGTAGCGAAAAGAATGGAAAAGCAGAGTTTGGAACTACGCCAATTTCTATTGGATATTGGGTTGGAGGCAGCGTAACTCCTAATAAGTTCGATGAGTACGAGAAGGATGAGTACTCTAGGAAAGAGTTTGTTCGCAAGGTAACAAAACAGATTATTAGGTGTCCATATTGTGGGAAGTTAATCGGAAGAGAAAATTATGACATCAATACGAAGACTAACTCGGTGAAGATTACTTGCTCCTATGATAAATGCAAATTTTCAAAAAGCAGTGGGAAGTCTATTCCGGTGTATCTGGTGGACGAGGAAATATATGCAAAGTGCCCTACAGTTGTTATCTCCACAGTTGATAAATTTGCAAAACTACCTTGGTCTGAGCAGGCGGGGCTGTTATTTGGTAGAACAGATAGATTCTGCCCTCGACATGGATATCAGGCTGTCGGTTACGAGAAGGAACTGGTGGGTAAAAGACATAATAAGGATACAAAAAATGGATTGGATGCATGCGTAATAGAAGCATGCAAGCCTTTTTATCCTCCACAGTTGATTATTCAAGATGAGTTGCATCTGATATCAGGCCCATTAGGTACAATCTATGGTGGTTATGAAACCATTATTGAGGATATGTGTTGTCTTGAGAAAAATGGAAAGAAAATACATCCAAAATATGTAGTTTCTACAGCAACCATAAAGAATGCGGGAGAACAGATCAAATGCTTGTATGCAAGGGAAAACTATGCCCAATTTCCACCTAGTGGATTTGACACTAGGGATTCCTATTTTATCCGTGAGGTTCCTCTTGTATCTAGAGATCTAGAAGACTTGACAGAGAATGATATTGCAGAACTACTGGAGAAAGGGGAGAAACCTTTCAGACAGTATGTGGGTATCTGCGCAAGTGGACAATCTGTTAAGACTACTTTAATCAGGCTATATTCGGTTCTTTTACAAGAGGCCTTTATTTTGTCGGAAGATCCTAAGTACCAGAATTATGTTGATCCTTACTACACCTTGGTTGGATACTTTAACTCAATTCGAGAGCTTGGTGGTGCGGTACGCTTACTGGACGACGATATTAACAGCAGACTTAAAGTATTAAGAAAAAAATATAAAAATGCAAGGCAGAGATATTTAGGATTTGACGGTAAGAAAGAAATCACTTCTAGAATTCCATCTTATCAAATTGCTGAAATATTGGAAAAGCTGGCGGAGCCATTTGATCCATCCAAAGAGAGACAGAGCTGCTATGATGTGGTTATTGCTACAAATATGATTGCGGTAGGTATGGATGTAGATAGATTGGGATTAATGGCAGTTGTAGGTCAGCCAAAGCAGAACTCGGAATACATTCAGGCAACAAGCCGAGTGGGAAGAAAATATCCTGGAATTATTTTTACAGTGTATAACCCATATAGGCCAAGGGATTTGTCTAACTATGAAAACTTTGTTGGATTTCATTCTCAAATGTATCGATATGTCGAAGGTACAACAGCTACGCCGTTTGCTGCAAGAGCCAGGGATAGAGTCCTTCATGCTTTAGTAGTAGCGATGTTAAGACTTCAAACGGAAACAATGGCTGGAAACAAAGGAGCTTCTAATATTTTGTCAATATCTGATGAAGAGTTGGGGAAGATTAAAGATCAGATATTAGAGAGAATTTCAATTGTTGCTCCGATGGCATACGAATCTGCCAGTGATGATATCGATGCATTTATAAGCACGTGGAAGGAAATAGCGAAGGACGAAAATCTTTACTATTTTGTTACAAATACTGAAAACAACAAGAGATTACTGAGCTACTACGGCCAACCAATAACAGGAAAGGAAAAGCCTACATTAAATTCTATGAGAGACGTTGAGCAATCCTCAACGGTATATCTATATGAGGAAGGGGGAGCACTGTAATGTTTGAGAAGAAGCTAGGGGAAATCAGACCTAATCAGTTTATTACTACATATGGCCCTGGAGCCATTATGGATGCGGTACATGATTCTCTGACTGTATTGGATATTGAGTACTGGAATGCAAATAATATCGGGCAAGAAATACGAGACTCTAGATTGGCCTCGTTTATGAATGTACGGCATTTTTATATGCCGAGTACAAAGGGAAAAGAGAATATTCCAGTGGCATCCTTTCCCTATACGCATGTGTGCACCAACGATAGGTGTAAACGATTGTTTGATATTAGAGAGGAACTGAAAAATACTAACTATTTAGAAAATTATAAGCAGCATCAAGGAAGTGCATCATGTCCGGATTGTCATTATTCTGCGTATCCTGCAAGATTTATTTCTATTTGCGAGGATGGTCATATGGACGATTTTCCTTGGAGATGGTGGTGCCATAACGGAAAGACCGATTGCAAAGAGAAATTGAGACTGAAATCCTTTGGAACAACGTCATCTCTTGCAGAACTGGAAGTAGAGTGTGACTGCGGTGCGAAACGACGGATGAGCGGATCAATGCAAAAGGAAAACTTTGATGGATGTAACTGTACAGGAAACCATCCGCAAAGACCCAATGCTATAAAAAAGATCTGTAAGAAAAAGATTGTTCCTAGCCAGCGTGGAGCATCGAATGTTTATTTTCCAGTAACAAGAACAGCCATATCTATTCCACCTTGGACAAATCCAATCAATGATCTTATGGCAGAACATAGGAGAGATATTGACCTTTTGATTGAAGTGCTTGGAAGAGACGCTGGCTTGAATAAGAGCTATGAGAAGTATTTTGAAGGTAAATTCACTAGAGATGAGTTCAATGAGGCATATAACCGATTAGAGCAGAATATCAAAGACTATGTTGAACTGAAGGAAATGGAATATAATGCGATAACTCATCACCAGCAAGTGGAGTTTCAGCATGACGTCAGATATTTCAAGGCTGAAGAGGTAGCCATTAAGGATAGTCTGAAGAAGTATTTTTCCAGAGTGATAAAGCTTCATAGACTAAGAGAAGTTAAGGTTCTTCTAGGATATTCGAGGTTAGAGATGCCCGAACCAGAGGTTGATGATCAGAAACAGGTAGTCAAATTGAAATCATCCGGACCTGAAAAATGGCTACCAGCAGTAGAAATCAATGGAGAAGGCATTTTCATAGAATTTAATAGAGCAACCATGAATGAGTGGCTTACTAACAGCAGAGTGGCAGAACGTTCTAAAAAATATGAAAGCTGCTATGAGGAATACTGTAAGCAAAAGGGATGGGAAAACTTCAAATCAAGAAATGGTGAATATGTATTGATTCATACGCTATCTCACATGTTGATTAAAGAGATGGCTATTCAGTCAGGTTACTCTTCATCCGCTTTACATGAAAGAATCTATAGTAGTGACAAAATGTGTGGGCTTCTGATTTATACCGGAGTCGCAGATAAAGAAGGATCATTAGGCGGACTGGTAGAACTTGGTTCTATGGAAAAATTGATTCCATTATTAAAGGGAGCCTTGGAAAATGGTCTTACATGCACGACGGATCCAGAATGTTTTATGAAAAATCCAACCACGGATAGGATAAATGGAGCTGCTTGTCATTCTTGTACGATGATTTCCGAAACAGCCTGTGAAAATGGAAATAGGCTTTTAGATAGAGCCTTAGTTGTTCCATTGCCAGAACACGAAGAAATGGGATATTTTAAAGAGCTGGTGAATGTATTATGTGGAATTCAAGTATAAAGGCTGAGTATTTAGCTTCTACAATAGTACAGGCGATTGAGGCATATTCAATTCGTGGAACGGAGACTGTGCTGGTTGCCTCGATTAACGAACTTAGAAAACAGTTTCCGAACTGCACGGATGCAGAGATAAATGATATTTTATCGTTGTGTTTTGAAATGTATAACATGAAGCATAGCGATTCCATAGAGTTAGTAATTACAGCCCCTGAAACATTTAGGATTAAGACAAAGAAAACGAGAGATGTTGTTGAGAAGTTGATAAAGAATGCCGAGAAGAGCGTAGTAATGACGGGATATTCGATTTCAGATTATTTTACTGGAATGCTGGACACAATTATTGCTAAAAGTCAGCAGGGCGTTTATGTGAGATTCTACGTCAATGATATTGAGAAAAGCAGAGCCTCGTTGGTCAAAATGCTGGCATATCGGAGTAAATATCTGCAGTTCTTTGAGTATGAGAAAAATAGCGATGATAAGATGGCAGCATCCCATGCGAAGATATTAACCATTGATTCTGATAAGTCTTTAGTATCATCTGCCAATCTGTCTTATCATGGTCTATCAGGCAATATAGAGATGGGATTTTTAGTCCGCTCTGCAGATAAGGCAAAGCAGATAGAGGAGCTACTAAAAGAACTGGTTCGGATGCATGTATATAAAAAAATATCCTAAGAAGAGTAAGGGAAGAGCATATGAAGATACATTAGAAAGACTTGTTGATGAAATAAAAGCAGTTGTGGAAATAGAATAAATGGAGATAAATTATGGGGAAAATGACTCAGGAATTAATTGAAGATTTCTTTGATAAAGTATCAGAATAACTGTACAGATACAAATCGTTCCCGACTTGGGGATGATTTACAAATCATTTTTAGAATTCCATGAGGACATAACAAAATAATACTTGCATTGCTGATAAGCAGTTCATCTGAATAAAGAAAATAAAATGATCACAATCAATAAAGCAGTTAATAACGCCGATACAGGATTTTTATAATCCTATACCGGCGTTTTGATGGTCACAAGAGAATGTATTTTACGCTTATTTTCCAAATGTATTGCTGGATTTTTCAGTTCATCATTTTCCAATATGACTTTAATCAATTCATCTTCAGGAACAATTCATGCAGAGGAATATAAAGACAGAATTCTCAAAATTCGAGAAATATAAAGATGCAATTCCTCATGGTGGATGTGTATTATGAAAAAGAAATTTGTTATAGTGACAATATCAACAAAAAAGCAGAATATAAATGGAGTGATCAGATGGAAGCGGCACAGAGAATTCGATTAATCCGGATAATAGAAAAGATGGAGAGAAATTCGGCATTCAGTAATAAGCTTGGTATAAAGAACACATCTGAATATTTATCAGAAAAAGAACAGAAAAAATGAAAGACACATATCAAAATGAGTTTCAGAAGGAGAAAAAAATGTTATCGTTATTATTTACAATTTGTATAATTTGGTTTGTCGGAAAATTTTTTGTTTTTGGGTTAAGAGCATCCTGGGGAATTATGAAACTACTTTGCACAGTTATTTTCTTCCCGGTGATATTGATTGGTATGGTTGTAGGTGGACTGATGTACATTGCTTTTCCATTATTGATTGTCGGTGGCATTATAGCTTTGGTGACGTCACATTCATAATGAATCAGGAGGAGAAAACGAATGGGATATGATATTGAAAAAGAAAAGAGAGAAGCAATTGAAGCTGGGCGCAGAGCTTTGAACAGTCTTCAGGCAGCAAAAGAAAATTTAAACAGTGCAAAGAACTGGGGCCTGGTAGATATGTTTGGCGGCGGCTTTTTCACTACGATGTTAAAACATTCTAAAATGGATCAGGCCAAACGGAATATGGAACAGGCAAAGTATGATCTTCGTAATTTCAGCAGGGAATTAAATGATGTAAATATGGTATGTAACTTGAATATCGATACTGGAGATTTTCTTTCTTTTGCGGATTATTTCTTTGATGGCTTTGTTGTGGACTGGGTGGTCCAGGATCGAATCAATAATGCAAAAAGACAGGTAGAAGAAGCTATTCGAAGAACAGAAAGTATCGTCAATCAATTACAGCGTATGTAATGTAAAAGGCAATGAGTCAGAAATGGTTCATTGCCTTTCGTCGAGTTATGGCTTATTTTAATTTTTCTTTTTCGGCATTTAAGAGCTCAAGATTAAGCCCCTGTTCTCCGGCTGTCTTATCTACCCAAAGATTCAAAGAGTCTATGGCTAAAGAAATTTCATCAAGTTTTTTACTAATATAAGCAAAATCTTTCATTTCATCATCGCTGATCTTACCGTCACGGGCAATCTGGATCAGACGACCGGTAAGAGGATTGATTTCATTCAGACTGGCAATTGTCTCCAAAATGATATTTGACAGATCGGTCACTTCTACTTCTGGAACATAACGATGGCCGATTTCGCATTTGTGAGAGCAATAATAATTGCAAAGATCTGGTCTTTTATAGGCATCTGCCATTTGGAGGATATCATAAGGCGTAGGTTCTTGTGTTTCATATTCAAATTTTTCAATTTTTGAATCAGAGACAGCATCCATTTTTTCACTGGCCTCTGCTCTTGTAAGTCCTGCCGCTTCTCGGTAAAGCTGGTAAATTGTTTTGTTTTCCCTGGTGGATTGTTTACCCATGAGAATTTCCTCCCCGTATATCGCCAAACATGCAGAGCATCTATGTTCCAGGCTGCATGCTGAGCGTGTATTTCTTATATGAATTTTATTATACATAAATTATGAACTAACAACAAGTAATAGACTTTGTAAAATTATCATTTTAGGGTTTATATCAAAGAATGCTCAAGGAAGTTTAGCCGGTTGGTTGTCGGGATTTTTGTACAGCCATTTATTGTAAGATGATAACATCAAAAAAGAAGAAAAATCCAAGGAGGACTGGCAAATGAAAGGTTATGACACAAGCAACGGATATATGGGATATGTAGAAGGCAAATACATTTTATTTGCCAGTGAGCAAGAGTATTTCGAGTTTATGGAAGATTAAGGGAGGAAAAATCATGTTTGGATTTGATAAGATGTTTGATTTTAACAGAGACGGGAAATTGGATAGTTGGGAACGTGCTGCACAGTTTCAGTTCATGGACGAAATGATGAAGGATGATGAAAAAAGTATCTTTGATGACGACGATGAGATCGATACTTTTGCGGATGCAGGGCTGGATTATGATGAGTTGGAATTTATGGATCCGGATGAAAGAAGAGAAGTTTTGGAAGATGCAGGACTGGATCCGGATGAGTTTGATTTTTGAAACTGAATGATATAGTTTAGAATAGCTGAGGCTGATTAGGGTCTCGGCTATTTGCTTTGGCTGATGGGAAGAAACAAGGAAAGCAACAAAATACGGAAAGTTATTTATGACAATTTATTACATGTAAGGTATAATAATGAACAAGAGGTTTAAATTGTACCTCTTGTCTATTTTATATGGATTTTATAACGATGGCAATGTAAGGATGGCTGTAACGGAAGATGAAGTGGTGGAAAGTCGGAAAAGGTATGTAGAATACTGATTCTTAATATTATCTCAAGAGGAATTAAAGTATGATGTATACAGTAAAACGAATCGATGAAGACCTGGATTTTGGTTGTGAAGAACGACTGGATGATGCACCAGTCATGGCACTAGTGACTCTTGTGGATTCTTCTGGAAAAGAAGTGACAGTAAAAGCAGAGGATGCCAAGCTCTATGAGCGTAATATCAATGAAGGAGACAAAGTTTGTCTCGATGTAAATAATAAATTGGAAAAAGCAGAATGAAAGCTACAGGGAGAAAGTAAATGGTAAAGCAAATTGTAAGAGACGTTTTCTTTTTAGGCCAACCATCCGAACCGGCCACGAAAGCAGATATCCAAGTTGGAAAAGACCTGCAGGATACGCTGCAGGCGAACCGGGAGCGTTGTGTGGGTATGGCGGCAAACATGATTGGTGTAAAGAAGAATATCATCATTGTAAATATGGGCTTCATAGATGTTGTGATGTTCAATCCGGTGATTGTTTCAAAACGTGACATGTATGAGACAGAAGAAGGCTGTTTATCCTTAGATGGTGTTCGTAAGACGACCCGGTACCAGGAAATAGAAGTAGAGTATTATGATTTCAACTGGAAAAAACAGCGGCAGAAGCTGTCCGGATGGACGGCTCAGATCTGCCAGCATGAAATTGATCATTTGTCTGGAAAGATAATATAACTGAATGCGGACCTGGAATGTCCGCTTTACAAAATGATACATATGGCGATGGACAAGGAGAAATAATTTGAATATACAGATTTTTGGAACAAAGAAGTGTAATGATACAAAGAAAGCAGAACGTTTCTTTAAAGAACGTGGGATTAAGTTTCAGTTTATTGATATGAAAGAAAAGGGCATGAGTAAGGGCGAATTTAATTCGGTTGCCCAGGCAAATGGTGGACTGGAAAATATGATCAACTGGGAGGGCAAGGATAAGGATCTGCTTGCGCTTATTAAATACATTGCAGAGGAAGATAAATTTGAGAAGGTACTGGAAAACCCGCAGGTGATTAAAACACCGGTGGTTCGTAATGGAAAACAATCCACTCTTGGATATCAGCCGGATATCTGGAAAGCGTGGAAGTAAGAGATCGGAGGATAGGCAGCTAATGGAAGAATGTAGATTTCATATTGGTGATGTAGTCCAGCATTTTAAACGGGAAAATGTAAATTTGGAAACAGCAGAGTATTTGTATCGGTTACGGCACCATTTTATCTGGCAAAACTATTTCAGCCATATTTCTCTGAAGGAGCTGCCATTGTTAATATTTCATCTTCCCGTGACCGTATGAGTCAGCCGCAAACAGAAAGTTACACTGCAGCAGCCGGTTCATCGTGTCGGAAATCCTATGGATATTGCCAATATGGTATTGTTCCTTTGCTCTGAAAAAGCAGGCTTTATCACAGGTGAAAACATTTGTATTGACGGTGGTATGACAAAACAAATGATTTAGTAGTCGATTTTGACACTGCAATCAAAAAAATGAAAAGATATTTATCTTATATTACATAAAAATGTGCGGATACACATAAGATGGGAATAGATATTGAAGCTCAGATTGTTCTATGATAGAATATTATTACTAAAAAGTGTGTAAAAGCACGGAATTGAGGAATATAATGATAGAAATTAAAAGAGATGCTTATCTACAGCAGTTGACCATGCGAAAAGATAATGGAATGATAAAGGTGATTACCGGTATTCGTAGATGCGGCAAATCTTTTTTGCTGTTTAATATTTTCAAGAGATATTTACAGGAGAATGGTGTTGCTGCCGATCATATTATTGAGATTGCCTTGGATGGTATTGAGAATGAGGAATTAAGAGATCCCAAGGTGTGCTTTAAGTACATCAAAGATGCCATGAAGGATGATGATAAGTATTATCTTCTTCTGGATGAAGTACAGTTCATGCCACGATTTGAGGAAGTGCTGAATAGCCTGCTCCGCATGAGCAACATTGATGTGTATGTCACCGGAAGCAATTCTAAGTTCTTGTCCAGCGACATTGTGACCGAGTTTCGTGGCAGAGGTGATGAGATCAGAATCTATCCCCTCTCTTTTGCAGAGTTTTATTCTGTCTATAAAGGTGATTACGACGATGCATGGGATGACTACATGACCTATGGAGGATTGCCGCAGGTCGTAGGTTTACAGAGCGAACGACAGAAGGCAGATTACCTGAAAAATATCTTTGCAAATGTTTATCTGAAGGACGTAATTGAAAGAAACAAGATCCAAAATGTGGATGAAATTGGCATTCTGGTTGATGTGCTTGCATCTGCAATCGGTGCACTGACCAACCCTTCAAAGATTGCTAATACCTTTGCCAGTGAGCGTCAGATGAGTTATACAAACAAAACGATTTCCAATCATATCGACTATTTGGCAGATGCGTTTTTGATTTCTAAAGCAAGCCGATACGATATTAAGGGCAGAAAGTATATCGGTGCAAATATGAAATACTACTTTACCGATCTGGGTCTGAGAAATGCCCGTTTGAATTTCAGGCAACAGGAGCCTACTCATATCATGGAGAACATTGTTTATAACGAGCTACTGATTCGTGGCTACAATGTTGATGTGGGTGTTGTGCAGATCTTTGATAAAGATAAAGAGGGCAAGCGTGTACGTAAGCAGTTGGAAGTTGATTTTGTAGTTAACCAAGGCAATCAGAGATACTACATCCAGGTTGCTTATGACATGACTTCAGAAGAAAAGCAGACTCAGGAGTTCAATTCTCTGCGTAATATCCCGGACTCTTTCAAGAAGGTTGTTATTGTAAATGGCAGCAAAAAGCCTTGGAGAAATGATGAGGGATTTGTCATCATGGGAATGAAGTATTTCCTTTTGGACGCAGATAGTTTAGAGTTTTGACATTGGATATAGATAAATTAAATCGGAAGTCATGGAGATAGTTTTATTATGATTTTGTGCTTTTTAGGACATTGACAAGCATCTATGCGTATGGTAATTTGATGTATAGATGATTATCTATGTGAGGCGGCGAAAATGGAAGCAAAGGATATGATACTAATATGTAAAGCATTATCAGATACAAATAGACTGGAGATTGTTCAGATGCTGTCAGACGGAGAAAAATGCGGATGTAAGATTCTGGATAAATTCAATATCACGCAGCCTACTTTATCACATCACATGAAAATATTGGTTAACTGTGGGATTGTAAATGACCGTAAGGAAGGCAAGTGGCATTATTATTCTCTGAACAAAAAAGTAATAAGAGCGGCAAGTTCATTTGTTGAAGCTTTGGGAAGGTAGGAAATGAAAGAAGAATGCAAAAGGCAGAATACCGTTATTATGAAATTTCTTAGGATCTTCCTGTTATGGCATTAAGTGGTAAAAAATGGGAATATTTATTTGTGGATGTGGAAGAAATTTTAAAAGAGGTTTTGTAAATGTTCCAGAAAAATATATTTATGTTGAACAGAATCTATCGAAGAAAATAAGTGTTTTGGAGAATGCTGGAAGTACGAAGGCTGCGGCACTTATGCAGATGATAATAGAAGAAATACAGCTGAGACAAGCAAATTATAGATATACTGTTTCAACGCTTGCGTTTAATCTTGTGCTGTTTTTTGATCGTTTAGATAATGAAAACATAAAGTTTCAGAATAATTCCCGGGAAACTTCAGATTATACACGTAAAATTATAAGTTATATAGAATTACATTATATGGAGGACATCGGGGGAAAGGATTTTGCAAGGGCATGTAATCTGAGTGAGACACATATGCGGAGGATCTTTATAGAGTCTGCTAATATTACACCATCAGAATATCTAAATCTGGTTCGGATTAAGAAGGCCTGTGAAATGCTCGCAAAAGAAAAATGTTCCATAGAAAAAGTGTCTAATTCTGTAGGATACCCGGTGATATCTACATTTATGCGTAATTTTAAGAAAATAACGGGAATTTCACCAAATGCATGGCGGAGAAAAGCGTTGGAGAATCCGGAAAATGTGGCAGCCTACCAAGTATCAGTGTTTAAGGGGTGGTAAAATATATAGGGTGCCACCAGGAACAGTAAAAAAACAGTTGCCAAAAGGACAAACAGTCACAATCCCTGTATTTTCAGCTAGGTTTTACCATGTATGAGGAAGAAGAAAACCGCTGGCGGTGTTCCTTCCGATCTGATGGAAAATGGATTAATGTAAATGAACTTTTGCAGGCATTTTGCGGAGGTGGACATGCTGCGGCAGCAGGCGTGCGTAAGCGTACAAATGACGTAGATAAATTCAGGCCGGAAATACTTGAGCGGATTGTTATGATGAGAAAGATTTCCGGTCAGAATAAATAAGAATTAGAAACGGAACACAGGAGAATCGGGAGATGTAGAATGATGGAAAAGAAAAGAACCTATATTGCAATCGATCTTAAGTCATTCTATGCGTCTGTGGAATGTAAAGAACGAAATCGGGATCCTTTGACGACCAATCTTGTGGTTGCAGATAAAAGCAGAACAGAGAAAACGATCTGTCTTGCGGTATCTCCAGCCTTAAAGTGTTATGGGATCCCCGGAAGGGCTCGTTTATTTGAGGTTGTTCAAAAAGTAAAAGAAGCCAACAGTGCCCGCAGGTGGAAAGCACCGAACAGAACATTTATTGGTTCCTCTGATGACAGTGCAGAATTAAATAGTAATCCTGCACTGGAGATTGATTATATTGTTGCTCCTCCCCGGATGGCTCTCTATCTGGAATACAGCACCAGAATTTACAGCATTTATCTGAAATATATTGCGCCGGAAGATATTTTCCCGTATTCGATTGACGAAGTATTTATTGATGTAACGGATTATCTGCATACTTATAATATGACAGCAAGAGAACTTGCAATGGCCATGATACAGGATGTGCTGAAAACGACAGGTATAACGGCAACTGCAGGAATCGGAACAAATATGTATTTGTGCAAGATTGCGATGGATATTGTGGCGAAGCATATTAAAGCAGATAAAGATGGTGTACGAATTGCGGAATTGGATGAAATGTCATACCGAAGGAAACTCTGGAGTCACAGACCACTTACGGATTTCTGGAGAGTAGGGAAGGGATATGCAAAGAAGCTGGAAGAATACGGGCTTTATACAATGGGTGATATTGCAAGATGTTCCATCGGAAAAGAGAATGAGTTATACAACGAAGATCTGCTATATAAACTGTTTGGCGTTAATGCAGAGCTGTTGATCGATCATGCCTGGGGGTATGAACCCTGTACCATGGAAATGGTTAAGGCTTATAAGCCGGAAACGAACAGTGTTTGTTCCGGGCAGGTACTTCATTGTCCTTATGACTTTGAAAAAGCAAAATTAGTCGTCAAAGAGATGACGGACCAGATGGTTTTGGATTTGGTGGATAAGAAGCTTGTAACGGATCAGATCGTGTTGACAGTTGGTTATGATATTGAGAATCTGAATAATGCCGACAGGAGAAAGCAGTATCATGGAGAGGTTACCATTGACCGCTATGGAAGAAGAATTCCGAAACATGCACATGGAACGACCAATCTGAAACGGCAGACTTCCTCAACCAAGATGATAACTGATGCAGTAATAGAGTTATATGACAGGATTGTTGACAGAAATTTGCTTATCCGAAGAATCAATATTACAGCGAACAGGCTTGTGGATGAAAGTTCTGTGAAGAAAGAAGAAGTGTATGAACAGCTGGATCTTTTTACGGATTATGTGGCGCAAAGGAAAAAGCAGGAAGAGGAAGAGGCTGCACTGAATCGTGAAAAACGTATGCAGGAAGCGATGCTCAGTATCAAAAAGAAATTTGGAAAAAATGCTGTACTGAAGGGGATGAATCTTCAGGAAGGTGCAACCGCCAGGGACAGAAATGAACAGATTGGCGGTCATAAGGCGTAAAGGAGTTGAAAGAGGATGAAAAATAATTCTTATGACGATATCATCAATTTACCACATCCGGTCTCTAAGAATCATCCGCAAATGCCACTTCAGGATCGGGCAGCGCAATTTGCTCCTTTTGCAGCTTTGACCGGACATGATGCTGCGATAAAGGAAACGGCAAGATTAACCGATGAACGATTGGAACTGAGTGAGGAAGCGATTGCTCAACTGAACGAAAAAATTAATATAATCAGAAATAATATCGGTATAGAACAGAAGGTATCGATAACTTATTTTATTCCCGATGCAAAAAAAGCCGGCGGATCCTATGTTATGTGCTCTGGTGTTGTAAAAAAGGTAGACGAATACGAGCGTGCTATAATCATGACGGATCAAACGGTCATTCCAATCGAACAGATAAGTGATATTAAATGTGAAGAGTGGTAAATTTGAGAAAAAATACAAAGAAGTTAGAATGTTTTTAAGGAAAAGCTGGAGGTGATGTGCCATGGCTTCATTTGATCAGAAGCTCCGTACGTTATCCGAAAATGATGATTGCCCGAACTAAACATCCAAAATATAGCTATGAAGGAGTCGAGATTCACGATATAACTGATTGGTTGTTATGGAGAAATCAAAGCTGATGGAGGATAATCGTTATGATCAGAAAGATGCAGAACCCAGATATTAATAGAATTGCTGACATATGGTTAAAGACAAATTTAAAAGCACATGATTTTATTCCTGAGCAATATTGGACAAGTACGAGTCAATTCAATCTCTCCGGGATGGATAGATACTGACTTTATCGAATATACAAGAGCAGATGCAGTGCAGCAGCCGGTTCATCGTGTCGGAAATCCTATGGATATTGTCAATATGGTACTGTTTCTTTGCTCTGAAAAAGCAGGCTTTATCACAGGTGAAAACATCTGTATTGACGGTGGCATGACAAAACAAATGATTTACCATGGTGATTGTGGTTGGAGGCTTGACATGTCGCTTGATATGAAGAGTAAAAATAGAATAGGAAGGAAAATGTACGAAAAGGAATACTGATGATTTTGTGAGGATCCCTTTTTTTAACGGCGACCACTTATGATCCTGGAATGTATATTCTGGTACTTTCAGTAATCTGTACTTTCCTAGAGCTTTGAAAACGAAATCTAATATTTTCAAAACTTCAATAAATAAACATAATTATCAATACAATACTCTTCATAAAAAATAAAATAGGATATTTTAATGGGAGATGAGCAGAATGATGGACAACTAGGGCTTTCTGTGAACTTTGTTCACAAAAATACCTCGCGGAACGTTACCAGTGAACAGTAGCTATTAAGAACAGAGACTTCATGACAGGATGTTAAAAATATGGTATTTTATAAGATATTAGAGTAGAATATTATTGAAAGTTGATGCCTTGAGTAAATATTATTCTGATGAGCAACTTAACCAGGTAATAAATGTAAAACCTAAAAACCGCATTACAATTGGATATTGTCGCATTTCCAATCATAAACAAAAAGATGATCTGGAACGGCAGATTGATAATGTTAGAATATATCTTCAGGTAAAAGGACAGCCATTTGAGATAATAAGTGATATCGGTTCCGGGATTAATTACAAGGAAAACAAGCTTCAGTATGCTGGTGCATCAAGATTTGCTTATAGCTGGGTTTTGGCCAGCGAAGAAGAGAACTATGAAAAAGGTGGCAGATTCATTTCAGATCCAGAACTCAGAAAGTAAAGAAATTAGAAAAACAGAAACGCAGATTACAGCGTAGTCTCTCTCGTTCTTACGAGAAAAATAAGAAAGGGGTAAGTTACTGTAAAACAAATAATGTAATCAAAAAGGAAAAACTTTTATTAAAACGAAATAATAGATTAACAAACATCCGTAAAAATTATTTGAAGAAGGAATGAAACATAGAGGTTTATGACTTTTTATAAGTTTTCAGTAACGGAATGGATTATGTTTAGAGAAATTGGGGATGAGCGGGCTTTCGATGGGATTTTAAATCAGATTATAGAGAACATTCAGAATGGCAATCTCAAAGCGGGAGCTGCCCTTCCGGCGGAGCGGACAATGGCGGAGACCATGGGAGTGTCCAGACCGGCAGTCAGAGAAGTTTTGAGAGCACTGGAACTGCTGGGAATAGTTAAGCCAGTGCCGGGAGGCGGGAATTATATTACAGAGGATCTGGATACCTGGCTAATCGGCCCCTTATCCATACTTTTTAAATTAAATAATGGATATCTGCGCCAGAATCAGCAGTTTCGTGCGGCACTGGAAAGAGAATCAGCAATTCTTGCAGCGAGGAAGTGCACACCGCTGAACGCAGCAGAATTATGGATGATTCTTGCACGGCTGGACGCCGCAGAAGATGAAAAGATACGGGGTAAACTGGATCGCGAACTTCACCAGAAGATTGCAAAGATCGCAGATAACCCGATGATTTACAGTGTCCTTGCGGCAGCGGATCAGCTTACGGAGAATATTGTTTCCGGGACGAGAGACTACATTATGAAAAAGAATAATTCTGCCAGAGAGGTTGATGACCAGCATCATCGGCTTGTTGAAGCAATCATCAACGGAGATGCAGAACAGGCGGAACGATGTATGTCCGAACATATGGATACGATTGAACGTTATATGGAAGAAATGCAAAAAAAATCCTAAGAAATTTTGGGCATTTTTACAGAGTTAATTGATATGACCTCTATTGTGTTTTGGTAATACCAGTGATATAATTAAAATGCAAATTGGTAATACCAATAAATAAACTGGCAATACCAGAAAGAGGTGCGAAACAATGGGATATGTGAAATGGTCATATGAGACACTGAATCATTTTTGCGGAGACGTATTCAAGGCGTTTGGATTTACAGAGGAAGAAAGCAATCAGATCAAGGATGTGCTTCTTACGGCTGACCTTTATGGAATAGAAAGTCATGGTATGCAGAGAATGGTGCGTTATCATAAGGGAATCGAAAAGGGAACCATCCATCCGCAGGCAAAGCCTGAAGTTGTATTTGAAACACCGATATCTGCAGTGATTGATGGTCATAATGGAATGGGACAGCTTATTTCCGTTTACGCAATGAAAAAAGCCATCGAAAAAGCCAAAAAAACCGGAGTTGGAATCGTAACCGTCCGTGAGTCCAATCATTTTGGTATTGCTGGATATTATGCAAAGATGGCGTGCGATGAAGGACTTCTGGGAATGGCTTGCACCAATTCAGAGGCTATTATGGTTCCTACGTTTGGCAAAAAAGCCATGCTTGGATCAAACCCAATCGCAGTAGCTATGCCGGCAGACCCGTATCCGTTTTTCTTTGACTGTTCTACCACAGTAGTTACAAGAGGAAAACTAGAAATGTACAACAAAATGGAGAAACCGCTTCCTAATGGATGGGCGTTGGACAAAGATGGTCATGCAAGCACAGACGCACCGGATGTCCTTGCCAATATTGTTGCAAAGAAGGGCGGCGGAATCATGCCCCTTGGTGGAAATGAAGAGGTTACAGGAAGCCACAAGGGATATGGATATGGTATGTTATGTGAACTGTTCAGTTCCATTCTTTCCATGGGTGTTACTTCGGATCATTGCTGCACATTCCCGGATAAAACTGGAATCTGTCATGGATTCATGGCAATCGATCCGGCTGCATTTGGTGATCCTCAGGCAATCCGCAGACATTTTTCAGAATACCTGGAAGCTTTGAGAGAAAGTCCGAAGGCAGAAGGCAAAGAACGTATTTATACACATGGTGAAAAAGAAGTTTTGGCAGAAAAAGAAAGAAGAGAGCATGGATTACCTGTAAACGATAATACAATGGTCGAACTTGCTAATCTGTGTGGATATCTCAAACTTGACTTTGATAAATATTTTGACGGATATGAGCTTCCAAAAGATAGCAAATTCTTTACAGGAAATTATTAATAGATTAGAAGGCAACTGTTCACAGTAACAATAGAGGCAGCCGAATCATACGGTTTCACATAATTTAAGATACCAGGGAGGACAATAGAAATGGATTATGCAAAAGAATCTTTAAGACTGCATGGAGAATGGAAAGGTAAGATTGAAGTTGTAACAAGAGTACCTGTAGAAAATAAGGATGATCTGTCACTTGCTTATACACCTGGAGTTGCACAGCCTTGTCTGGAAATCCAGAAGGATGTAAACAAATCTTACGAACTCACAAGAAGATGGAACATGTGTCTGGTAGTTACAGACGGTTCTGCTGTTCTTGGACTTGGAAACATTGGACCAGAAGCCGGAATGCCGGTTATGGAAGGTAAATGTGTCCTTTTCAAGGCATTTGGTGATGTAGATGCATTTCCACTCTGCATTAAAAGCAACGATGTGGACGAAATTGTAAATACAATCTATATGATCTCCGGTTCCTTTGGTGGAGTAAACCTGGAAGATATTTCCGCACCGAGATGTTTCGAAATTGAAAAGAAACTGAAAGAAAAATGTGATATTCCGATCTTCCATGATGACCAGCATGGTACTGCGATCATCACACTGGCAGGTCTTACCAATGCACTTAAAGTTGTTGGCAAGAAGAAAGAGGATGTCCATGTTGTAATGAACGGAGCAGGAGCAGCAGCAATCTCTATCGCTCGTCTGCTTCTCACAGCCGGATTTAAGAACATCACACTCTGTGACAGAAAGGGTGCAATCTATGAGGGACGTCCGGAAGGAATGAATCCAGTCAAAGATGAAATGAGCAAGGTGACCAATCTGGATAAGAAAGCAGGTTCTCTGGCAGATATGCTGGTCGGCGCAGATGTATTTATCGGTGTTTCCGCACCTGGTGCCGTTACAACAGAGATGGTTAAGACCATGAATAAGGATGCAATTGTTTTTGCATGTGCAAACCCGACTCCGGAGATTTTCCCGGATGACGCAAAGGCTGGCGGAGCAAAAGTTGTTTCCACAGGAAGAAGTGATTTCCCGAACCAGATCAACAACGTACTTGCTTTTCCAGGAATCTTTCGTGGCGCATTTGATGTGAGAGCAAAAGAGATCAATGATGAAATGAAGCTGGCAGCGTCTGAAGCACTTGCAAATCTGATCGCAGATGAGGAACTTTCTCCGGAATATATCATTCCGAAGGCATTCGATAAGAGAGTAGGACCGGCGGTAGCCAAAGCAGTTGCGGAGGCAGCAAAGAGAACCGGCGTAGCCCGTATTTAAAAAATACAATTTAATAAGATAGACAATTTTCCCCGGCATAACTTATTATAGGGATAGCAAGGACGTGTGACAACAATAGATTTTACTTCAAGGAAACGTCCGCAGTATGCCGGGGATTTTCTTATAATTTTTTACGAATGAGTAGAGATTTATAGCTGGAAATAAGAAACCAACTATGGAAGGGAGAACTGTGGTATAAACAGCTTCCGTCACAGACAGCGTAGGAGACCTGCAAGTAGCTGGACAAAGCATGCTATAATTAAAAATAACAGACATCAGAAAAGAAGGGACAAAATATGCAAATCAGTTTATTACTAATGGAAGAGATTGCAAAGCTTTTTGCAATCATGCTTATGGGATATGCGGTTGTAAAAGCCGGCCTTATGAAGTCATCGGAGAGTAAAAGCATATCTGTAGTCATGGTTTATCTGGTTATTCCATGCGTAATTATCGACGCATTTCAGGTGGACTATACGCCAGATGTAAAAAAAGGACTGCTCCTGGCATGTGCGGCAGCAGTTCTGGTACATGTTTTATTTCTGATACTTACCACAATATTAAAACAAGTATTACAGCTGGATACGATTGAGCGTGCAACTGTTATTTATTCAAATGCCGGGATACTGGTAATTCCGCTGGTACAGGATTTGCTTGGACAGGAGTACGTTATTTATTCCAGTGCTTATATTGCGGTACAGCTGATTCTGATCTGGACACACTGCAAAAATATGCTTTGCGAAGAAGATAGATTAGAGTGGAAAAAAGTATTTCTGAACGTAAATATTATTTCAATCATAGTAGGAGTGATATTGTTTGTCTGCAGAATCCAGATGCCTTCGGGAGTGCAGGATGTCATGGATATGATGAATAATATGATTGGTCCGATCGGAATGCTGCTTGCCGGAATGGTTATTGCGGACGTACCTCTTAAGATTGTATTTACTAAAAAAAGAAACTATCTTTCAACAGTATTGCGATTGATTGTTTATCCAATATTTGTACTGATTCTAATGAAACTGATTCATACATTTGCAGGAATAAATGATTCCAAACAGATTCTCCTGACTGTATATATTGCATCCATAACACCTGCTTGTGCAACTGTGACATCCATGGCGCAACTATATGATAAAGATGCGGCATATGCGAGCTCATTGTATGTACTTACGACACTGCTGTCAATTGTGACCATGCCAGTGATGGTGGGAATGTATGAGATGTTTGTGTGAGAGAATAGAAAGATTGAAGAAATGACACTGACTTCGGTTGGTGTCTTTTATTTTCATGGTCCAGTCATGTCCAGACTGATCGAATACTTTGTGAAGATCACGTTCCAGATGTTAAAGGCATTCTACATTGCAGAATACAAATCCATCATGATAATTGATAGACGAGAAAAAAGATATGGATCCGAGTATGCATGTTCATGCTGCCATTTCTGATTGTATATTTGGGGATAAAAGATGGACTGAGCCTAAAAAGCACATTATTTTATTTCCGAACAATATTGGACAAGTAATTATGAATTAGTGAAAGAAATGATGTCACAAGCGGAAATCCAATAAATGTCGTGTCAAGTCTATAGTATCTGACACAATAGGTTATAAAAAATCTGTAATAATGAGATAATTACAATCAATAACGCCGATACGGGATTATAATAAATCCTACTCGGCGTTATTGATTTTTGCATAGCATTCTTTGCTCTATAAGAAGTTCACGAAATTTACCACATCGAGTTGGATTTGTTGACAATCATATTGGCTTGGAATATACTTGGTTTATCAAGCGCGGCTCGAAAAAATCTTTATTGTCAGAAAAAAGTCAATCCAAAAGGGGAACTGGAGATTATTGACAGTTAAATATAACATATAAAATCATATAAGTAGATGTTGAGCTCAAGAAGCTAAAACTTTCATAAAGAGGTGTCAGAATGGATAAAAAAACAACGTTGGAAATGATTGCAGCAATTTCAAATGCAAACGGTACATCAGGCTTCGAAGATGAAGTGGTTGCAGCGATTCGTCCTTATGCAGAAGGACTCGGAGAAATTACAGAAGATCGCATGCGCAACCTATATATCCGCCGTAAAGAAAATAACGGCAAACGTCCGGTTGTTCAGCTTGATGCACATAGTGATGAGGTTGGCTTTATGGTGCAGGCTATCTGCCCGAACGGAACTCTCCGCATCATTCAGATCGGAGGTTGGGTGAACCACAATATTCCCGCTCATAAAGTCCTGGTTCGTAACCGATTCGGAGAATATATTCCGGGTATTACTGCCAGCAAGCCTCCGCATTTCATGACAGAGCAGGAGCGTAAAGCACCTCTGGATATGAAAGATATTACAGTAGATGTTGGCGCTGTTTCTAAAGAAGAGGCGGTTGAAAAGTTCGGCATTCGTATCGGTGAACCGGTAGTGCCGGATGTGACATTTACATATTCAGAAACCACAGATCTGATGGTGGGCAAGAGCTTTGACTGTCGTCTGGGATGTGCGGCAATTCTTAAGACCATGCATACCCTGGCTGGTCAGGATTTGAATGTGGATATTGTTGGCGCGTGTGCAGCACAGGAAGAAGTTGGTGTACGTGGTGCCACTGTGACAGCACAGGTAATTAAGCCGGATATCGCAATTGTTTTTGAAGGCTGCCCGGCAGATGATACGTGCGTTGAGCAGTATATGGTTCAGACTGCTATTAAGCGTGGCCCGATGCTTCGTCACATTGATTCACGCATGATCACCAATCCGCGTTACCAGAGATATGCGCTTGATCTGGCAGAAAAGCTTGGCATCCCGGTTCAGGATGCAGTACGCAGTGCTGGTTCAACCAATGGTGCAGTTATACATCTGACTGAAAAAGCAGTTCCGGTCATCGTTATTGGTGTTCCGGTTCGCTATGCGCACACACATTACGGAATTTCAGCTTATGCTGATTTTGATAATGCGGTTAAGTTGGCATGCGAAATTCTTAAAAGACTTGACGAAGAGCAGATTATGAGTTTTTAAAAAAATATAATGATGTGCTGAAAGCGACAGGTATAACGGCAACTGCCGGAAAAGGATATGCAAAGAAGCGCATCACAGTTATTTAAACTTTTATGTGACAAACGTAACTGTCTGTGATATTATGAAAGTGATATAAGCGGAAATGACTTTTGCAGAAACGAAAGTATCTTCAAATTTTATTTAAAAATATACTTATTCTAAATAAGAAAGAAGTCATATAGATACGGAACGGTATGAGTACAAAGAACATTACCAGTGAACAGTAATGTAGGAGAACAGTTCGAACATATGTATCGGCTGTTCTCCTTTTGTTTTCAGGCATTAATGGGGGTAATATTTTCTATATAAGTGTTGGGAGATTTTATGGAAAAGTTTAAGGCAAATGATAATAAGAATGAAGAACATGAGATTAACTACAGACAATTTAACAAAAAGCTGGAACTTCTGAATCAGATTCTGTCTTTGATATCAGACATCAATCAGGCAGCGGATGAGAAAGAAGTGAAGGACTGTATCCCTGCATTGCTTCAATATATCGGTGAATATACAGATGCAGACAGGGTCTATATTTTTGAATTGATATCCGAAAAACAGGACTATTACAGTAATACCTTTGAATGGTGCAGGGAAGGGATCATCCCTCAGATTGACAATCTGATTCATATTCCTATTGCCAGTGTGCCGGTGTGGCATGAGAAGTTTTTCTGCGGAGAAACCATAATTATCCATGAGCTGGAGAAAATACGCGAAACCATGCCTTCGGAATATGACATCCTGAAGGTTCAGGATATTTATTCTCTGCTGGCTTTGCCTTTGTTTGCAAATACGCAGCTGAGCGGTTTTATCGGTCTGGATAATCCGGATCTGGCTAATCCAGGTGTTTCCATATCGCTTCTTTCCAATGTAGGCGGACATCTTGCCAGTACACTGAACAATCTGCGTATGTTCAGGATGCTTGAGGAAAAACAGAAAACACTGGAGAGCAATCTGGAGGAACTTCAAAAAGAGAAGCATATCCTGGAAGCTCTCTGCGTAGATTATACTTCATTTTATTTATGTGATCTGGCAAATGATACTCTGGAAACCATCAAACAGAGCATACTTTCCAATGGTACAGAGGTTGATGGGATGACGGAGCTGAAATTCAGCTATACCTCCAGAATCAGATATTATTATGAACATTATGTAATCCGGGAATCAGCACCGGATTTCCTTCAGAAGCTGGAACGTCATGCTCTTATAGAGTATCTGCGGAATCACAAACGTTTTGTGTATCGTTATCAGTCCGTGAAAAATCATGCCGGACATGAGTATTTTGAATTACAGGTGATCCGTCTGGAGACAGGCAACAGGGATGATTATAAGATCATTATGGGATTTCGCTATATTGATGATATTGTGCAGGAGGATATGAAAAAGAAGCAGCAGATGGAAGCGACTATGGCAGATCTGAAAATGAATAATGAGATCATCTCTGCAATCAGCAAAATGTACTGGATCATCTACCGGATGGATCTGATCCACGATACCTATGAGGAGATTTCCAGTAAAGAATCCATGCACCGTCTGACCGGTAGACGTGGAAAAATTTCTGTTCAGTTTACAAATGCCAGAGAGAAATTCATAGCTCCCGAATTTCAGGAGAGAATGAGAGAATTTCTGGATGTTTCTACGCTGGCAGAGCGTCTGAAGGACAGAGAGGAGGTTTCCACAGAATACAGAGCCATAACCGGAGTCTGGCATCAGGCCAGATTTATTGTGAAGCTTCGAAACGAAGCAGGGGAGGTAACCAATGTTCTCTATGTGACAAGAGATATTAATGACCAGAAAATATCTGAGCTAGAAAGCCGGGAGGAGCTAAGAAGAACTGCTCAGGAGGCAGAGAAAGCGAATCTGGCAAAGACAGATTTCCTGAGGAGAATGAGCCATGATGTCCGTACACCGATCAATGGAATCCAGGGCTGTGTGGATATTGCAGACCGTTATCCGGATGATCTGAAGCTTCAGCAGGAAGCACGTACCAGAATTAGGACTGTGTCCGGTTATCTTTTAAATCTCGTCAATGATGTGCTGGATATGAATAAGCTGGAATCCGGCAATATAGAGCTGGAGAGGAAGCACTTTAACCTGCTGGAAATTTTGCATAATACGAATGAAATCATCAGGATGCAGGCAAATGAAGCTGGCGTCAATTATTATGTAGAAGATGGAGAAATCATCCATACGCAGCTGCTGGGAAGCCCGGTACATTTCCAGCAGATATTGATGAATATCGGCAGCAATGCAGTAAAATATAATCATGATGGCGGTTCTGTGACAGTTTCCTGTCGTGAGGTTTCCTATACGGATACCACTGCAGAATATGAGCTGACCTGTACGGATACCGGGATCGGCATGAGTGAGGAATTTCAGAAAAAGGCATTTGAACCTTTTGCCCAGGAAGGGCAGTCAGCCAGAACAAAATATGCAGGTACCGGTCTGGGACTTGCCATTGCCAGAAAGCTGATAGAGCTGCAGGGAGGAACCCTTTTCTTTGAGAGTATACAGGGAGAAGGAACCAAATTTATTCTCCGTATTCCTTTTGAAATCTCTGCAGAGAAACAGGAAAAGAAATCTCATATGTATCAGAACTGTTCAGTGGAAGGAGTTCAGGTTCTGCTGGTGGAAGACAATGAGCTGAATATGGAAATTGCTGAGTTTCTTCTGAAAGAAGAAAAAGTGAAAGTGACAAAGGCATGGAATGGACGGGAAGCTGTAGAAATCTTTGAGAATTCAGCGCCCGGATACTTTGATGTGATTCTGATGGATCTGATGATGCCCCAAATGGGAGGTCTGGAAGCTGCCCGCAGAATCAGAAAGATGGATCGAAAGGATGCGAAATCTATTCCTATTTTTGCTATGACAGCCAACGCCTTTCTGGATGATATTGCACAGAGTAAAGCAGCAGGAATGAACGAACATTTTTCAAAACCCCTTCAGATGGAGAAAGTGATAGATACCATTCGATTTTATTGCACAGCCAGATGAAAAACAGTTGGAAGAAAACGTAATGAGGAAAATTCAATGAAAATAAATGGTACAGCTGCTAAAAATATTAAGAAATATTGCTATATTGTCGGCCTTCTCTCTTTCCTGATTGCAGTTTTTGTATGTAGTCAGATGATCCGATATCAGGAAAAAGAAAAAAAAGCAGCGGGCATTTATATGGCAGAAAGCACGATAAGGAGAGTCAAGGCAAAGCTGGACAAGTATATAACGATTTCTGACCTTCTGAGAAATCATATCATTGATGGATCTGATATGGATGAAAACACTTTTTCAGAACTGGCAGAAAAGATCCCAAATGAGGATGGTGTGGTAAAGGCATTTGAGCTGGCACCGGAAGGAATCATAACCGAAATCTATCCTATGCAGGGAAATTCAGAGGCTCTTGGACTGGATGTACTGGGGGAACATGAACGGAAAAAGGATGCAGCTCTGGCTAAGGAAACCGGGGAGTATACACTTGGCGGCCCCTATCAGTTAAAGCAGGGAGGAACCGGAGCATTACTTTTTAAACCGGTTTATCGAACCGATGATTCCGGAGAGAGTAGTTTCTGGGGATTTGTACTCCAGGTGATTGACTGGGACCGTTTCATGAGTGATATAAATCTGCAATCTTTAAGTGAGGCGGATTTCAGTTATAAAATCTGGTCTTATGACAGAAGCAGTGGAGATAAGGTTATTTTTGCCCAGAGTCAGGAGGATATGCCGGAAGACAGCCTGACGATAGAATGTGAGATCCCGAATAACACATGGTATTTTGATATTGTGCCTTCGAATGGGTGGATTCCGGTTTCATACTGGCTTCTCGCTATTGCCGCTTCTTATATATTTTCATTATTGGTCGCTACGATTTATTATCAGATATCCAGCAAAAAACACAGAGAAAAACAATATGCTGCTGATCTTAAGAAAGCAGCGGAGCTGGCGAAAAGTGCCAATGAAGCAAAAACGCGATTTTTGTTTAATATGAGTCATGATATACGGACGCCGATGAATGCGATCATAGGTTTTTCCGGATTACTGGAAAAGAATCTTCAGAACGAGGAAAAAGCAAAGGAATATCTGGGAAAAATCTGTTCTTCCGGAAATCTGCTGATGACGATCATTAACCAGATCCTGGAGATAGCCCGTATTGAAAGCGGTACTACAGCGCTGCAGATGAAAGCTGAGGATATAAACACAGTATTTCATACGGTAAACACAGTATTTGAGGAAGATATAAGGAAGAAGAACCTGCAGTATTCGGCAGATTTGGATGTATATCATACGTTTATCTTTTGTGACAGAGTGAAACTTCAGGAGATAATGCTGAATATTATCAGCAATGCAATAAAGTACACGTCCGATGGGCATGCGGTCCATGTAAAGATATATGAGAAAGATTCAGAGGATCCCCGGAAAGCCCGGTTTATTTTTAACTGTGAAGATACAGGCATTGGCATGAGCGAGGAATATCTTCCACATATCTTTGAAGAATTTTCCAGAGAGCATACAACCACAGAGAACAAGGTCGCGGGTACAGGACTGGGCCTTCCTATTGTAAAATCCATGATTGAGCTGATGGGCGGAAGCATCCAGGTAGAAAGCACGCAAGGTGTCGGGACAAAATTCACGGTAGATATTTCTTTTGATATGGCATCAGAAGCGGATGTATATAGGGATCAGATATCTGAACAGCCAGATGTATTAGAAAAGCTGGAAGGAAAACGTATTCTTCTTGCAGAGGATAATGATCTGAATGCAGAGATCGCGATAGAACTGCTTGCAGAACAAAAGATCATTACAGACCGTGCGGAAGATGGAGCAGAGTGTCTGGATAAGCTGGAGAAAGCAGATTCCGGATATTATGATATGATTCTTATGGACATTCAGATGCCGGTGATGGATGGATATGATGCTGCAGCCAGGATACGCAGAATGAAAGATGAGAAGAAAGCCTCCATCCCCATTATTGCAATGACAGCAAACGCCTTCGCAGAGGACAGACAGAAGGCGATATCCATGGGAATGAATGATCATGTGGCAAAACCAATTGATATGAATGTACTTTTACCGGTGATAGCAAAATATATAAGGTGAAATATCGGTGTTACTGTTCACTGGTAACGTTCCGCGAGGTGTTTTTTGTGAACAAGGTTCACAGAAAACCCGAGAATCTCAGCGCGAAATCATGCGAATGCATGATTTCTGTGCATCGCGAAGTGAGTTACTGGTCACGGAGTGACCAGTAACTCAGAGTAAACGGCGACTTGACTTATTAGTTGCAACCACATATAATTGCTTCGGAACGTAACTTAAAACTTACATTTCGAATAAACAAATAAATTCTTATGAAGGGAAGAATAAATGAGATTATGAAACCTGTGGAGGCATATGATAATGTCAAAAGATGAGTATTTAATCACAGATGCGCCGCTTAAAGCGCTGACAGTTTTCGCAATGCCGATGATTCTCGGCAGCTTTTTTCAGCAGATATACAATATGGCTGACTCTATTATCGTCGGTCAGTTTGTGGGTTCCTCTGCACTTGCAGCTGTCGGTGCCTGTGCGGCGCTGACCAATGTTTTCATTTGTGTGGCACTGGGTGCCGGTGTGGGTGCCGGTGTGCTCGTGAGCCGTTATTTCGGTGCCAGGGAGTATGGAAAAATGAAAACCATTGTGTCAACGTCCTTGCTTAGCTTTTTAATTCTAAGCATAGTCCTTGGTATTTTTGGCTTTTGCTCCTCCCGTTGGATGATGAGCACGTTACAAACCCCTGCCGATATACTGGACGATGCAGTGCTGTATTTGCGGGTCTATTTCGTGGGTTTTCCTTTTTTGTTTATGTACAACATTCTTTCAACGATGTTTACTTCCATAGGAGAATCAAAAATTCCACTGGGACTTCTGATATTTTCGTCAGTCTTAAATATTTTTATGGATCTTTGGATGGTGGCTGGTCTTGACCTCGGCGTGTTCGGTGCGGCGCTTGCAACCTTGATTGCACAAGGCATTTCCGCCGTGTTTTCGCTTTTGATTTTCTTTCACCGGATGCGGCGATATAAAAGTCCCTTTGACTGGTTTGACAGGCAGGAGTTATATTCCATGTTTCAAATTGCTGTACCTTCGGTTCTTCAGCAGTCTACAGTGTCTATCGGCATGATGATCGTACAGGCTGTTGTAAATCCCTTCGGCACACAGGCGCTTGCGGGATATGCGGCGACGATGCGGGTTGAGAATGTTTTTTCCCTGATTTTTGTATCCATCGGCAATGCAGTTTCGCCATATGTTTCACAGAATCTCGGCGCAAACAAACCCCAGCGTATCAAAAAAGGCTACCAGGCTGCATTGGTGCTGGATGTGTGCTTTGCAGCCATTGCCTTCATCGTTATTGAAACGCTGCATACGCAAATTTCCTCGCTGTTTCTTGGTAAAGACGGAACCGCCCTGGCCTATCAGGTATCCGGGGATTATATGAGATGGCTTGGTTATTTCTTCATTTTTATGGGAATCAAAATGGCAACCGATGGAGTCCTTCGTGGTCTGGGAATCATGCGCCCGTTCCTCATTGCAAATATGGTGAATTTGGCGATTCGCCTGTCTGTTGCTTTGATTTTTGCACCGCGTTTTGGCATTGAATTCGTCTGGCTTGCTGTACCAGCAGGTTGGTTTGCGAACTTTTTAATATCCTATGTGGCGCTCAGAAGATCATCAAGTCTATAGTATCTGGCTGTATTTTGCAGAAAGCTTTTTTTAAACATGCTATAAGAAAATGTTTTTCATTTGACGTGTTGCTTCAGAGATAGCTGAAAGAGAACGCGGGAAATGAAGGAGGTATCATGAAAGTTACTTACATTAACCACAGTGGGTTTTTAATTGAGACCAGAGACTGCTACTATATTTTTGATTATTATAAGGGTGAACTATCGAACCTTGACAAGGAAAAAGAAGTAATCGTTTTTTGCAGTCATTTCCACAAGGATCATTTTAACCCACAAATCTTTGGGATTCTTGAAGATATGGGGATGACTTATCAGGCAGTCCTGGCGAATGATATACGAAAAAGGAATCATTTATCGGATCTGAAAATCACATATGTTTATCATGATCAGACTTATAATCTGGATAATGATACCAAAGTGGATACATTGCTGTCTAACGATAGTGGTGTCGCATTTATTGTCAAGACAAAGGAAGGCACTATTTACCATGCGGGTGACTTAAACGACTGGTACTGGGATGGTGAGCCGAAAGCTGACAACCAGAGACTTACTTCTGCGTATCGTGCGGAGATTAGGAAAATTAAGGGTATGCATTTTGATGCTGCATTTGTTCCCTTAGATCCAAGGCAGGGAGATCATTATGCCGACGGGATCCTGTATTTCCTTAAAAATGTAGATTGCAATGTCATTTTTCCAATGCATTACTGGAATGATGCCAGTGTAATTAAGCGGTTCATTACGGAATATCCGCAATATAAGTCACGCATTAAAAACACAGAATGTACAAAAGGAGAAGAAGTATGAAATTTAAGATGATTCACGAAAACTATAATGTGTCAGACCTGGACCAATCTATTAAATTTTACAACGAGGCCCTTGATCTGCACGAGGTGAGAAGAAAGACTACCGATGATTTTATCATCGTGTATCTGAGCAACGATGTAAGTGATTTTGAGCTGGAACTTACCTGGCTTAAGGATCATCCACAGCCATATAATCTGGGTGAATGCGAATTCCATCTGGCATTTCAGGCAGAGGATTACGAGGCAGCGCACAAGAAGCACAAAGAGATGGGGTGCATTTGCTTCGAAAATGAAGCAATGGGAATTTATTTCATCGTAGATCCAGATGGCTACTGGCTTGAGATTGTGCCGTAAAGCTGGTTGGGAAATCGAATAAAGCTGGCGTATATTATTTTACAGGAGGGCACTTATGTACCTGGATAATTTAGATGAACTGGATCAGAAGATTATCCAGTTACTTATAGAAAATGCACGTATCTCCTACTCAGATATCGGTGAAGAAACCGGCATTTCCAGAGTGGCAGTAAAAGCCCGGATTCAGGCTATGGAGAAAAAGGGGATAATTGAAGAATATACAACAATAATAAATCCTCAAAAAATCAGTGGTGCTGTATCCTGTTATTTTGAAATTGAAATAAAACCAGATCATTTGTCACAGGTGACAGATATCTTATACAAAGATGATACAGTCACACAGATTTACCGTGTCACAGGAAGAGACAAATTGCATGTACATGCTGTTGCTTCATCAAGTGATGAAATGGAGCACTTCCTGCACAACGTCATTGATACACTGCCCGGCATTATCAGCTGTAGCTGCAATACAATCCTATCACGGATTAAAGATATTAAAGGGTTACGGCTGTAGAGGTCAAATTGAGGTGACGCATTATGGTTTCTTTTGAAGAGAAGGAGAATAAATTTTATTGTTATTATTTGCAATTACAGTGTAGGTAAAGTAAAAGGCAATGAACCAGAAATGGTTCATTGCCTTTTGTGCGGTATGGATTATTTTAATTTTTGTTATTCATTGCCCATATTTTCTTTCTGCCGTATAATAGAACTAATCAGATTAGAATTCAAATGATGAACACACAAAAGATTTTCTATGAACACAAGTTTATAACCAAATGAACGGAAATGGGAACCTTTATAATTGCATAATGTTCAACAAATGAACTCTACGTGACAAAAATGGAAAAATATAAAACATGCACAAACTTAATACACGAAATTTGTTCATTAATTTAACACAAAATGATTGACTACTAGGGGGATTTGCGTTAATATAATTAATACAAGGAGACGAGAAATGAACATTACAGAGTGTTAATGATTCGAACACATCAGTCTTAAGTTTAATAAAAAAACACAAAAGGTAGGGACAGCAATGAGACGTGGAATGAATAGCATGGATATGCAGAAGAACAATCGGATCCTTGTTTTTAAAACTCTTCAGGAGAAAGGCATGATGACCAGAGCAGAGTTAGCCGTAGAGTTAAACCTGCAGAAAGCAACGATCACCAACATCATCAATGAGTTTTTTGAAATGGGGATTGTTGAAGTAAATGGTGAGACTGCCGCTGGACGAAGAGGTGAGAAGCTTAATTTGAAACTGGATGACATTTATACAATGTCCATAGGAATTACCCGTAAGGATTACCAGTTGGCGATTTTTGATCTTAGCGGCAATATGATCAAACACAGCTGCTGCAATTTTCAAAAAGAGAATGGCTTCCGGGAAATTGTTGAAAACCTGAAAGCCGATGCGGTGAAAATGGCAAATGAATATGGAAATAACCGTATCCTAGGAATTTGTCTGGCAGTGCCTGGACTGTTTATCAACAGACCGGAGAAGAACGAAGAAATCTTCATGGTTTCCGAATTCGAAGAGCTGAGCCAGATCAATGTGAAAGCTGAACTTGAAAAAGCACTTGGCAGAAAGGTTATGATCAAGCATGACGCCAAACTTTCCGCTTACGCAGAATGGAGATGTGCAGAGGAAATCAAAGGTCAGGAGCGGGGAAGTCTGGTAGTGGTACGATCCAGAGGATTTGGTATTGGTACTGGATGTGTTGTAAATGGGAATATTATGAATGGTCATTTGGGGCTTGCCGGTGAAGGTGGTTACATGGGAATCAATTATAACCAGGCAAGGGGAAATAAAGGAACCTTTGAATATTGTGCAGGTTCAGAAAGCGCGGCGCGATATGTGAAAGAAAGGTTATTCGAATTTCCAGACACTATTTTAAATGAGAAAAGTACATATCTGGAAGTATTTGATGCATACCGGAAAGGGGATGCGCTGGCCACATGGGCAGTACATAAAGTAGCCTGGATGCTGGGATATGGAATTGCCAATATTATCTATCTGATCAATCCAGATTGCATCATTATTGGACCTGATTATCCGGATACAAAAGATTTTGTAAACAAAATCCGGGAGGCTATTCGAAATTTTGTACCTGCATTTGTGGAAGAAAATGCTTCTATAAGATATTCAAAAATCAGTCAGGAATCTTTCCTGTTGGGTGGATTTTACTATACATTTGATAATCTCTGCAGAAGAGATAATATATTTGATCTGATCCGAAGCGCTAAGGATGCGCGGTGGAAACCAGCCTGAAATCGGGCAGTGAAACATGTACTGATCATCTGATTATAACAAAATATGGGAACCTGCTAATGGAATCCGGAGTCCATGAACATCTTTTCGAAAAGTTATAATCAGAAGATAAAATAAATGAGCAGAAACGTAAAAAAAGGAGAAGAATCGAAATGAAAAAAAGAAATCTCGCATTAGCAATGGTACTGGCAATGGCAATGACAACAATGGGAAGCGCAACTGTATTTGCAGACGATGCATCTGATGATGCAGCTGGAAACGACTACACAATCGCATATGTACCGACCACAATGAACAACCCATTCTGGACCGCAATGCTTGGCGGTATCAAAGAAGAGATGGAAGCAAAAGGAATGGACGTTGATTCCCAGCTTGTAACAGTTGATGCAAACAGCGATCAGGCAACCATGAACAACTACGTAAACGACTTAATCGCTCAGGAAGTTGATGCGATCATCCTTGCTCCTATGGATTGTACAGCAGTAACAGAGGCTCTTCAGGCTTGCGAAGATGCTGGAATCCCGGTTATCAACGTAGACACAGCAGTTGATGCATCCGACAAAGTTGTTAGTATTATCGCTTCCGATAACTACAAAGCAGGTGTTGAGTGTGCAAAAGATATGATGAGCAAACTGGACGAGGGTTCCAAGATCGCAGTTATGGATCAGCCATCCGGAACAGCTTGTGTACAGCGTGAGCAGGGCTTCCTTGATACAGTTGGTGATTACTTCGAAATCGTATCTACAACAGATACAGAAGGTGACACAGCTAAGACAATGACAGCAGCAGAAGATGTTTTAACAGCTGATGATGACCTTGCAGCATTCTTCTGCATCAATGATATGGGCGCTCTTGGATGTGTACAGGCCGCTCAGGCAGCAGGCAAAGATGACATCCTGATCTATGGTGTTGATGGTAACCCGGACTTCATGGGATATGTTGCTGACGGTTCTGCTACAGCTTCTGCAGCTCAGCAGCCATCTGTAATCGGACAGAAAGCTCTTGACGCAGCAATCGATACTCTGGAAGGTAAAGAAGTAGAGCATGACCAGACTGTAGACGTAGTTCTGATCAACAAAGACAATATTGCTGATTTCGATGTAACAGATTGGCAGTAATCCATAATCCGTTATTGTCTCGAAATATCGGAAGACAGGAATGAAAACTGGCTGCCAGAGAGTGAAATCTCTGGCAGTTTTTCAGAGGAGCACAAATATGCAAAAAGAACTTTTACGTATGGAAAACATAGTAAAAACTTTCCCCGGTGTTAAAGCGTTGAATAATGCAGCAATCACAGTTCACGCCGGAGAGGTTATGGGATTTATGGGTGAGAACGGAGCCGGTAAATCCACACTGATGAATGTTCTGGGCGGTGTTTTTCCGGCTGATTCAGGAGACATTTATATTGAAGGAAAAAAAGTAGCAATCCATTCAATTCATGAATCTCAGGCTCTGGGAGTTGCATTTATCCATCAGGAACTTGCGCTGGAGCCATATCTTACAATTGCAGAGAACATCTTTCTTGGAAGAGAGATGAAGAACTCTTTTGGTATGGTAAGTAAAGATAAAATGGCAGAAGCCGCAAGACCATTTCTTGAGAGAGTTGGTCTTGATGTAGACCCAAATGAATTTGTAGGAAGACTTTCTATTGGACAGCAGCAGATGGTGGAAATTGCAAAATCATTTTCACTGAATGCGAAGATTTTAATTTTGGATGAACCGACATCTTCTCTTTCTGAAAAAGAGGTAGATGTGTTGTTTGATACAGTACGAGACCTTAAGAAACAGGGAATGGGCATTATCTTCATCACACATAAGATGGCAGAGGTATTCCAGCTTTGTGATGCAGTTACCATTATGCGAGATGGAGAATTTATGGGAGAACGTCAGTCAGCTGAATGTTCAGAGAGTGAGCTGATTTCCCTGATGGTAGGTCGGGACCTGGGTAACTACTATGTTCGTACTTATAATAAACCAGGCGACATCATGATGGAAGTTAAGAACATTAATGCAGGAAAAAGAGCAATCGACTGCAGCTTCCAGGTAAGAAGCGGAGAGATACTTGGTTTCTACGGACTGGTAGGGGCCGGAAGATCTGAGCTTATGAAAGCAATCATGGGACTTGATCCTATGGATTCCGGAGAGATTTATCTGAACGGAGAAAAAACAAAGAAACATGATCCGGCGTACATGCAGAAACATGGTATTGCCCTTGTTCCAGAGAGTAGAAAGACAGAAGGTCTTTTGTTAAACAATACCATCAAGTTCAATACTACACTTGCTGTACTGGATCGTTTCATTAAGAATCTGGTAGTAAATACCCGAAAAGAAGATGAGATCACAGAGGACGGAATCGAGAAACTTCACATTAAGACTCCTTCATCTCTTGTAAACTGTTCTACTCTTTCTGGTGGAAATCAGCAGAAAGTACTGCTGGCGAAATGGCTGGCTACTGATCCGAAGATTCTGATCCTGGATGAGCCGACTCGAGGAATTGATGTCGGTGCAAAAGCAGAGATTTATACCATCATCAACAACCTGGCGAAACAGGGACTGGCAATCATTCTGATTTCTTCAGAGATGCCTGAAGTAATGAACATGAGTGACCGAATGATGATCATGAGAGAAGGTCACATCATGGGTGAGTTAAGTCACGATGAGTATGATCAGGAACGGATTTTGAAGTACGCTATGGGGGTATCCAACAATGAATAATAAAAAATCACAGAGCTACGTAGGCCGGGCTGTAAAAAACTATTTTTCCCAGAACTGGGGAATCTTATTAGGCTTAGCAATTCTTTGCGTAATCTTTTCCATCTTTGGAAATAACTTTTTGACACAGAAAAACATTCTTAACCTGTTAAGAACATGTGCAACAAACTGCTTCCTTGCAATCGGTGTTCAGATGGCAATCATCCTTGCTGGTATCGACCTGACCGGTGGTGCACTTGCAGCGTTGAGTGGTGTTATGACCGTTGCAGCTTTCCAGTGGTGGGGATTCCCGGTACAGCTTGCTGTTCTTATGGGTATTCTGATTGGTGTTGTAATCGGTTTACTGAATGGTGTAATTGTTGCTTACACAGGAATCCATCCATTCGTTGTAACACTGGCAATGCAGTCCTTCTGTCGTGGTACTGCTTATCTGGTAGCAAACGGATCTCCTGTAACAGCTTATGGTAACGATGGTTTCGCAAAAATCGGACAGGGTTCTCTTGGACCAGTTCCGCTTCCAGTTGTATATATGATCATTTTCCTGATCCTGGACTATTTCTTCCTTAATAAAACCCAGACAGGACGTCATATCTATGCAGTTGGTGGAAACGAAGTATCCGCTCGTTTCTCCGGTATTAATGTAAAGAAGATTAAAATTCTTGTATGGACAATCAGTGGTGCGCTTGCTGGCTTCTGCGGTGTAGTTCTTGCTTCCCGTCTTGCTTCCGGACAGCCATCCACAGGCGAAGGTTATGAGACAGATGCGATTGCAGCAGCAGTACTTGGTGGAACCTCTTTCTTCGGTGGTACCGGTTCTGTAGGTGGACTTCTGATCGGTGTTCTGATCATCGGACTTATTTCAAATGGATTAAACTTAATGCATGTCAACTCTTATTGGCAGTTTGTATTAAAGGGAATTATCATCATCGCAGCAGTTTATGTTGATATGGTGAAACAGAAAAAACAGAACGCAGCAAAATAATCATATAAATTCAAAAAGGAGACTAAACAAATGGACAGCAAGAAGAAAAAAGAGTTGGAGTTATGGGCTGCAAAAATTCGTAAAACAGCTTTGCAGACAATCCAGACTGCAGGTTCAGGACATATTGGAGGATCTTTCTCCATCTGTGATATTATGTCAGTACTGTATTTCGACAAAATGAATGTAGATCCGGTAAACCCGGACAAGCCAGACCGTGACAGACTTGTTCTTTCCAAAGGACACTGCTCACCGGCAATGTATGCAACATTAGCTCTCAAGGGATTTTTTCCGGTAGAACATCTTTCTACATTCCGTAAACTGGACAGTGATCTTTCCGGACATGTAGAGATTCATGTGCCAGGTGTTGATATGTCTGCCGGTTCTCTTGGACAGGGACTTTCCACAGCTCTTGGAATGGCTATGTATGCAAAAGCAAATAAGACTGGAAACAGTGTATTCTGTATCATGGGAGATGGTGAAATCCAGGAAGGCCAGGTTTGGGAAGCTGCTATGTGTGCAGGCTTCTATAAAGCTGATAACCTGATTGCATTTGTAGATAATAACAATCTTCAGCTGGATGGCTCTCTGGAAGAAGTTATGTCTCCATACCCGATCGGAGACAAATTCAAAGCATTTGGCTGGAATGTGATCGAGATCGACGGACATGATGTAGAGCAGATCGCAGACGCTGTAGAGCTTGCTTCTGTAGTAACCGGAAAACCTACTGTAATCGTAGCACATACTATTAAAGGCAAAGGCGTTTCCTTATTTGAAAATAATGTTGACTTCCACGGCGGACAGCCAAAACCGGAACAGTGGCCGGCATGTTTTGCTGAATTGGATGCTAGACTTGCGGAACTGGAGGACTGATAAAATGGGAGAGAATATTTCAACAAGAGTAGCATATGGACGTGCATTAGCTGAATTTGGTGCAGATGAGAACATCTATGTATTTGACGCAGACTTAAAGAAATGCACCATGACACTTTATTTCTCAGAGAAATATCCGGAACGTTTTTACAACATCGGTATTGCTGAGGCAAACATGGTAGATGTTGCAGCTGGTTTTGCAACATGTGGAGCAACTGCTCTGGTACATACATTCGCTATTTTTGCAGCAGGCCGTGTTTATGACCAGGTAAGAAACAATGTCTGCTATCCAGGATTAAATGTAAAGGTAGTAGGAAGCCACGCTGGCCTTACAGTTGGTGAGGATGGTGCAACCCATCAGGCTCTTGAGGACATCAGCCTTATGCGTACAATTCCGGGAATGACTGTAATTGTTCCATGTGACGCAAATGAGACTCGTCTTGCAACAAAGGCTATGCTTGATTTCCAGGGGCCATGCTATTTCCGTACAGGGCGTCCGGCAGTTGAGTGTGTAACTGATACAATTGAGAATTACTCATTCGAGATTGGCAAAGGCGTACAGCTGAAAGATGGTAAAGACGTTACAATCATTGCATGTGGCCTTATGGTTCAGGAAGCTCTGAAAGCACAGAAACTTCTGGAGGCTGAGGAAATCAGTGCAAGAGTTATTGATATGCATACAATTAAACCGATTGACCGTGATATCATTCTCAAAGCAGCAGAAGAGACCGGTGCAATTGTTACAGCAGAAGAGCACAATGTGATCGGCGGACTTGGAGCAGCTGTTGCAGAAGTTCTGGTTCAGAACAAGAGTGTTCCGACTGAGTTTGTTGGAGTTCAGGATACATTTGGACATTCCGCTTCTCCGGCAGAACTGCTGAAACATTACGGATTAACCCCTGAGAATATTGCTGAGAAAGCAAAGAAAGCAATTTCCAGAAAATAATTACAGGAAAGAAACGGTTAAGCAAATGGCAGAAAGTTATGTAATTGGAGTTGACTTCGGAAGTGATTCTGTTCGTGCGCTTATTGTAAATACAGAGACTGGGGAAAATGTTGGACAGGGTGTTGCCTGTTATCCACGTTGGAAAGCTGGACTCTATCAGCATCCGGAGTACAGCATTTTCCGCCAGCATCCATTAGATTATCTGGAATCTTTGGAAAAATGCATTACGACAGCACTGGCAGAGCTTACCGAAGAGCAGAAAGATTATGTGATTGGAATTGGAGTGGACACTACTGGTTCCACTCCGGTTCCGGTAGATAAAAATGGAATTCCGCTGGCACTGCTTGATGAGTTTGCAGAGAATGAAAACGCCATGTTTTTCCTCTGGAAGGATCACGCTGCAGCTGCTGAGGCGGACGAGATAAACAAGTTATTCAGGAACAACAGTGAGAATGACTATACCAAATACCAGGGAGATTACAGTGCGGAATGGTACTGGGCAAAAATCCTTTATGCAGTGAGACATGATGAAGCAATCCGCCAGGCAGCTTATACCTGGGAGGAGCATTGTGACTGGATGACTGGTATTCTTTGCGGGGAAACAAGACCGGAGAAAATTTACCACAGTGCGTGTGCAGCTGGTCATAAGGCTTTGTGGCACAGCGAGTGGAATGGTCTGCCGGCAGCTTCTGTTCTGGAACAGCTGGATCCGTATCTGGTACAGGTTCGCGAGCGGTATGGAAATGCACCGCAGCCGTCTACTGTGAAGGTTGGAACTCTTTGTCTGGAATGGGCTAAGAAACTGGGATTAAAAGAGAGTACTGTGATTTCAGGAAGCTCTTTTGATGCTCATGCAGGTGCTGTGGGTGCTGGTATTCAGAAGAAGACTTTTGTATGTACGATGGGAACTTCTTGTGTGGATATGTTCGTGGAGAAGCCGGAGAACCTGAAGGGAAAAGATATTCAGGCGTACTGTGGACAGGCTGAGAATTCCATTTTGCCTGGATACGTAGGCGTGGAGACCGGACAGGCGGCTTTTGGAGATATATTTGCATGGTTTAAGAGGCTGTTGGAGTGGCCGCTGGCAGAACTTGCAGCTGATGAGAATTCTGGTATTTCAGATGAACTATACAAAAAAGTCGAAGATCGGATTTTGGTTATGCTGCAGAAGAAGGCGGAAGAACTTCCGGAAGAGCCATTCCCAATTGCACTGGACTGGTTTAATGGACGCCGTTATCCAAATACAGACGATTTCCAGAGATCTGCCATTTCCGGATTATCGCTGGGAATGGATGCGCCGTATCTCTACCGCAGTCTTGTGTTTGGAGCTGTATGTGGTCTGTACCGTCTGATTGAGGGCTTCGAGAAACAGGAAATTGATATTGAAAAGATGATCGCGGTAGGTGGAATTTCTAAGAAATCACCTTATGTTATGCAGATGTTGTCTGACCTAAGCGGACGTGAGATACACATTCTGGACAGTGACCAGACATGTGCACAGGGAGCCGCTATGTATGCTGCTGTGGGAGCTGGAATTTACGAGACATTGGAAGTGGCAGCAGAGCATATGGCTGCGAAATGTATTAAGATTTACAAACCGGATTCTGAGAAGAAAGACTGGTATAAGAAACATTACCAGGAGTATCTGAAACTGGCAGAAGCGGTTAATAAATTAAGCTGAAGATAGAAATTGCTATAAAATTTTGAAAAAACCTCAGAAAAATGTAGGCTGGTGTTCACCGAAAGGTGGCACCGCCTACATTTTTCTGTCCAGTGGATAATCAAAGCTCTTGAGGGTCTGGTGAGAACCAGACCCTTTAATGGAAGCTGTTATTTTGCCACTACATAATTGGTTTCCTCCAGCTCATCGGAAGCTAACATTTCCAATAAGCGGAACGCTGGACCGGAAGGATGAGTCCGTCCTCCTTCCCAGGCCTCAACTGTTTTCTTGGATACGCCCATATATGCAGCAAAAACACTTTGCGTCATTCCTG